>Ga0105248_10004958_pt1 | contig 14712 bp, 14 predicted proteins | sample KBSS34metaG_FD_81524 | JGI IMG/M metagenome (GOLD analysis project Ga0105248, IMG submission 81524) | Switchgrass rhizosphere microbial communities from Kellogg Biological Station, Michigan, USA - KBS S3-4 metaG | ecosystem: Host-associated > Plants > Roots > Rhizosphere > Soil | place...
AAAGACGACTACATTTCCCAGCAGTCAGTCATTTATTCATGGGCAGACAAGCTCTACAAGACGACTCGAGAGCGCGATGCTTCAGCACGATATACCGTATTTACCTTTCCCCCGACTAATAGGCAGTGTCGTTTGTATGGGTCGTGGCACATGTCGCCACTATTGACAGACGGACAGACCTATTACCTCAGTGACAAGTGCAACCTCACTCAACTTACATCGCAAACCAAGGAGTAATGAAGATGGGAGCAGTCAACTGGTCAAAGAACGTCCAAATGATGAGCGACGCCGCTGTTGTCATTGGTGCCGTCGGAAGCGCAAGTGCGGCCCTGCTGCTTTACGCAGTTGGGGCCCCTGTGTCGCGCCGAGCAGCTCGCTTGGCCTCGGGGTTTCGGCGAGGACTGTTTGAGCACGTGGCCGCCCTTGGGCGGATCGTGCGAGTTCCACAGCCGCCGAGGTCAAGCAGGCAGCACAGGGTCACGCGCACCGCGCGCGACACCGGGGCGGCCTTCTCTTTGGTGACTTCTCTCTTGGCCGAACAAGAGAAAGTCACCGGCGTCCGGACGTAACCCGGACGACGTATTCAGTACGGCGCAAAGCGCTGCGCTTATTGCGCCCTCTCGTAGGGGGCATCACGCCCAATACATCACCATCGCCTCAACTCGACCGCGTGCAAAAAATCGCCGATCGCGCGATTGAACGTTTCGGACTCTTCCAGGTTGATTGCATGACCTCCATGCGGTAGCACCACCAACCCCGAACCCGGGATCGACCGCTTCATCAGCAGTGCGGGCTCCAGACAAGGATCATCCTCGTCGCCCGTCACGATCAAGGTCGGTGCTGTGATTTTTCTCATTTCCTCGACATGGTCCCAAAGCGACGACCGACGCATCTGGACACCCCGCAAAGTGAATGCGGATCCGATCGGCGAGTGCTCAGAAAGCTGCGTGAGAAACTCTGCCCATCCGCGCGGATCTTTCCGCAGGTAAGGCCAGCGGGGTGCGACGTTCGCATACTTGTCCGCCGCGACTGCACTGCCTGCGGTCTCGAACAGTCCGGCAATGGTTGCGGACGATTGCTGGAACGCCTCCCGACGTGCGGGCTCTGAACCGTAACCGCAGCCGGCAACGACCATCGACCGTACCAACTCGGGTTTGCGAATCCCTAGATGGAGGGCGGCGTACCCGCCCATGGATAAGCCCACGACGTGGGCGGCTCCAAGCCGGAGCCCCGAAATCACCGAAGCGATATCATCGGTCGCTCGATTCTGAGAGTACTTTTCGAGATCGTCGGGAACGTCCGAAGGCAGATAGCCACGTGCATCGAAGGTGATGCAGCGATAGAGCCGTGAGAAATACCGAACCTGCGGTTCCCAGCTGCGATGGTCGCCCGCAAACTCGTGCACGAAAACGAGTGGCACTCCCGAGCCAGTGTCTTCGTAGTAGAGGCGAACGCCATCGTCGGTGGTAACGTAGGGCACGCTAGAACGAAAACCCGTGGCCCTTGAGATACTCGGCGAAGGACGCGCCTTCTGGCTGCGCCGCCTGCCTGGCTTTGTCCTCCGACCATCCATAGAAATCCGCGTAGCCGAACTTCTTCGGGTTGCGCTGCTGCTCGCGTGTTATGGCATGGCGCGCATCGCGACGACGGTCGTAGTCGTCGATCCTGCCTTCCAGACCGCTATCATCGTAGGTGTTGGTGTGGATGGTAATGCTCGGAGGCAGCCGCATGCTGGTGTATCCGGCCGAGGCCGGGTAGCCGACGCACAGACCTGCGGTCGGGAACACACCGTCTGGCAAAGCCAGTTCTTTTGCGACGGTTTCCATCTGGTTGCGGATTACGCTGATCGGACAGCACCCCAGTCCGACCGACTCCGCCGCTAGAATGAATGTTTGCATTGCCAGTGCCGCATCGACGGAGGAGTTCAGGAATCCTTCGAGATTGCGGTTTTCCTGCGGGTGACCGCGCATCGAGGAGATCCGTTCCAGACGGCGCGTGTCCCCGCAGAACACCAGGAACACGGGAGACTTTCCGATCCACGGCATCGCGGGAAAATGCACGGCGATGCGTTCGCGTTTGCCGGCATCCGTCACCTTGACCACAGACGCCTGTTGGAAGTCCGATTTGGCCGATGCGGAGAGCGCTACTGCGAGCAGCAGATCGATTAGTGGCGCAGGAACGGGAGCCTCGGTATAGCTTCGCTGCGTCCTGCGAGCGAGAATCCGAGTCAGCTCGGGATTGAGCGCCGGTTGTTGGTCGAGTTTCAGATCGATGCCAAAGCGGGCGTCGAGCAATGCTTTCAAATCCATTCTTGTCTCCTCCGTAGTACCACGCCTTATGGGATCAGACTGGCCGGTACGCGATCATATCGATTTCGACGATCCCGCCGCGCGCAAGACCAGTAACGCCCACGGTGGTGCGTGCGGGCAGCCGATCGCTCGGGAAATACTCCAGGTAGATGCGATTGAGTGTGGCGTAGTCACGGTCGAAGTGCGTGAGAAAGATCCGGACGCACAGCACGTGCTCCAATCCTGCCTTCGCGCCTGACAGCGCGCGCTTCAGATTGTCGAATACCTTGTGAGTCTGCGTCTCGATGCCGGGTGGAATTGGCCGCGAGTCGTCGTCCGGGTCGGTCGCGAGCTGTCCGGTGACGAACAGCCAGCCGTCCATTTCCACCACGTGGCTGTACGGCCCGACCGGCTTGGGCGCATTCGCAATCATGTGAAAGATCGGTGCTGTCATTTAGGCCTCCATTCGCGTTCGAAGCGCTGCAGAAACTGGCGCGCCCGTTCGGTTTGCGGTCGGTCGAAGAATTGTTCAGGTTGCGCCGTCTCGACGACGCGGCCGTGATCGAGGAACACGATCTCGTCGGCCGCGTCGCGGGCGAAACCCATCTCATGCGTCACCACCACCATGGTCATGCCCTCTCGCGCCAGATCTTCCATCACGGCGAGGACTTCGCCGACCAGCTCCGGATCCAGCGCGCTGGTCGCCTCATCGAACAGGAGGAGTTCGGGTCGCATCGCCAGCGCGCGGGCGATGGCGACCCGCTGGCGTTGTCCTCCCGAGAGCCGGGCGGGATAGGCGTCGCGTTTGTCACGCAGCCCCACTTTGTCGAGCAACTGCTCAGCTTCCGCGATCACCTCATCTCGAGGCCGCCGCTTCACGTGGATCGGCGCTTCGATGATGTTACCCAGCACGCTCAAGTGCGGCCAGAGGTTGAAGTGTTGGAACACCATGCCAATCCTCGCCCGGATCTGGGCCAATTCGCTGGCGGACATCGGGATCGCCCCTCCGGGGCGAACTCCGACCCGCTGACCCGACAGAAAGATCGAGCCATGATCCGGCTTCTCGAGCCAATTCACACAGCGCAGCAAGGTCGACTTTCCGGAACCGCTCGGGCCTAGGATGCAGACCGCTTTGCCCTTTGCGACGCTCACGCCAACGCCGTCGAGCACCTGGTGGTCGGCGAAGCTCTTGCACAAATTCACGACTTCCAGCACCGGTTGCTTGGAGACGTCTGTCGACTCCTCGGCAACGATGGCATCGGAACGGTCGGTCATCACCTTCTCGCTTCCGCGCGGCGCTCGATGACTCCAACAACCATCTCGACGCCGCGGCAAAGTATCCAATACAGGGCGACGGCCGCGACGAAAGCGGCGAAAGGCACATAGTAGGTCGCCTGTATCGAACTAGCCGCATGCGTCAACTCAGGGACTGCGATGATCATCAGGAATGCGGTGTCCTTGATGATCTGGATCACCTGATTGCCCAGTACTGGCACTGCCGCATACACGATGGGTGGCAGGATGATCCGTCGATACAGCACTTGACCATGGAAGCCGACCGCGTGCGCCGCATCGATGTAGCCACGCGGGAGGTTCGACCAGGCGCCACGCAGGATCTCACCGATATATGAGGAATGATAGATGACCAGCGCGGTCAAGCCCGCTGTCCAGTTATTGAGTCGAATGCCTACGGTCGGCAAACCGTAGTACACGATGTACGCGAGCAGGAGAAACGGCACGCAACGCATACCGTCCACCAGCCACTGTGCTGGACGACGAACCGCACGCGACTGCGACGCCAATGCCGTGGCCATCAACGCTCCGACGACCAGTGACAGGGCAGTTGCGATCACCACCAGACCCACGGTGTTGGCGAGCCCGAACAGCAACCGGTCCTTGTGGGCCCAGACGATGGCGAATTCGTTGTTCATGCCGAACCGAATTTTCTGGCAGTCGACGATTCCAACGACCGTTGCACTCGCACCAGCACCAGCAGAATCACGAAGTAAAGGACGGTTGCGGCGAGAAAAGGAGGCAGTGGCTCATACGTCTCGGCACCGATGCGCACAGCTGCGCGGGTAATATCCACGACCCCGATGACCGCGATCGCCGGACTGACTTTCACCAGCAAGGTCATCTCGTTCACCAGGGAGGGCAGGCTGGTGCGCCAGATCTGAGGGAAGACGATCCGCCGGAACGCGAGACTGGAAGTCATGCCCGTCGCCTGCGCCGCTTCCAATTGTGTTTTAGGGAAATCGATCAGCGCGGCGCGCCAGATCTCGCAGTTGAAAGCCGACGTATTCAGCGCCAACGTGAGGATGGCGGCGGGTATCGGATCGATCGGAATGCCTATGCTTGGCAAGGCGAAGAAGATCAGCAATACCAGTGTAACCAGCGGCGTCGCACGCAGCACGCTTACATACGCGGCTATCACTTGCGTCAGAACCGGGATGCGGGCCCAGCGCACGAGCGCGAGCCCCAAACCCAGCGGCACACCGATGACGATGCCAAGCAGCGACAGCGCCACGGTCACCCCGGCGCCTTGCAGGAGGCTGAAATATGCGTAAGGAGTCACCGCTCAACCGCGGAGCGAGCGGCGGCCTGATTAGAACTGTGGTGTGAAGGACGTGGGCAGCTTGTCGAATGTTTTGCCGAACCATTTTTTTTCCAGTTCGGCCATCGTTCCGTTGGCGCGCTGCTTCGCCAGGAAATCGTTCACCAGTGCGAGCAACTCGGTGTTCCCCTTCTTAACTGCCCAGGCAGGATAGGACGGTCCCGTCACCGCCTGCCCAAGTGCGAAGACGTTTGGCTTCTCTTTCACCAGCGCTTGGAGATTGATCACCGTGTTGATGACGAAATCGGTCCGACCTATCGCCAGATCCTGATACGCCTCCGGGTACGAGGTGTACTCGACGATCTTGCCGATCTTTCCGCCGGTTTTCGCCAGCATCGCCTCCAGTTCAGGGACGCGTTGCAGGAGCCCGCTTCCGGCCTGCACTCCGAGGATCTTCCCGTTGAGGTCCTTGATCTCCTTGATGCTGTCGTCGCTCTTGCGCTTTACGTAATAGTGCGTGGCATCTGCAATCGGCATGGTGAAGTCCAAGGACTGCGAACGCTCCTTCGTTATCAGAACCGCAGTAAGCGCCATGTCGTACTTGCCAGTGCTCACGCCGGCCAGAAGGCCGGTCCAGGGAATAATCTCCTGGCGAACTTCAAACGGAACCGACTTGCGCAAGATCGCCAGCAGTTCGTTGTCGAAACCGGTCGGCTTGCCATCCTGGACGAATTCGAATGGTTTGAAATCGTCTTCCGTCGCGACGATCATATAACCGCGCTTCTTGATCTCGTCGAGGCTCGCGGCTTGCGTTTTCTGCCAGCCCGCGATCCCGACGAGGGCGGTTAGGCACAATGCTGCCGCGAGGGCGATCTTGCCAGGCGCTACGCTTGTACGACGGGTAGGGATGGTCATGGGGCGGCCTCTTTTGTTGGTTTATTGGTATTGCAAATCCATCGGCGACACGTACCGCGATTCTTCAAATACAGCTAGTCACCCTGTCTTGGTGCTCGATTTGTATCTTGGGGTGTGAATCGCAAGACGGATGCCATTGGATTGGCGAGCGGGAAATGACGTTCTGTGATTGCGCAACCTTTCCCGCAAGATTCAAAGACTAGGGTGAAAATCCCCTCTTCTTTGACTGCCCTCATCCACGGGTCTCGAGATGCATCGAGGCACGATGTCGGGGCAAATGCGATGGCCTTCGCACCGAACCGGTGCGACAATCGACAGACACGCGTCGGCTTGGTCTAATACGCAATATGAGACATTTTCCGAGGACAGCATGAGCGAGCTATTCGATCTGATTCTGAAAGGTGGGCGGGTCATCGATCCCGCGATGGGACGCGACGCCGTGCTGGATGTCGCTATCGCGAAAGGACGTGTCGCTGCGGTTGCCGATAGCATCCTCGCGTCGAGCGCGCGGGCAAGCATGGATTGCCGCGGCAAGTTGGTGCTGCCCGGCTTGATCGACACGCACGCGCACGTGTATCAATACGTCACCGGACGGTTTGGCTTGAACGCGGATATGTGTGGAGTGCAGTCGGGCGTTACTACCTTGGTCGATCAGGGTGGTCCGAGTTGCATGACGCTGCCCGGGTTTCGGAATTATGTGGCGGCACCTGCGAAGTCGCGCGTGCTGGCTTTCATCTCCGCCTATCTGGTCGGCGGGCTGGAAGGTCACTTTTATCCCGAACTGTACCGGCCTGAATGCGTCGACGTGAAAGCGACGGTCAGGGCGGCGATGGAGAATCGTGACCTCGTCAAAGGTGTCAAGGCGCATGCCGAACTCGGTGGCTTCGCACGCTGGGGCCTGGAAGTGATCAAGCAATCGGTCGAGATCAGTCGCGAAACCAATCTGCCGCTCTATATCCACTTCGGTCAACTCTGGCCGATGCCAACTGCGGGAGGCATGCCGGTCGATCCGGACTCAATCCTTCCGCAAGTCGTCGAAATACTGAAGCCGGGCGATGTGCTGGCGCATCCCTTCAGCCGTCATCCCGGCGGTTTCGTGAATGCCGAGGGCAAGGTGCACCCGCTGGTCAAAGAGGCACTAGCACGCGGTGTAAAGACGGACGTAGGACATGGATCGCACTTCAGCTTCAAGGTCGCGCGCAAGGTTCTGGATGCCGGAATCATTCCGGACACGTTAGGCGCGGACATGCACGGTTATAACACGCGGGTGCCGGCTCCGGCGGGAACGCCTGCCAGTCACCCCGACGAACCGCACATGTTCGGCGGCCAGACGCGTTTCTCCCTCGTGTCGACGATGACCTCGATGCTGGCGCTCGGCCTCTCGCTCGAGCAGGTCGTGCCCATGGTGACGAGTCATGCGGCAGAATTGCTCGGACTGGCCGGGGAGATCGGCACACTGGCTCCCGGCGTCGTTGCCGATATTTCCGTGCTCGACGATGCTCGGGGTCGCTGGGCACTACAGGACAACGAGGGAACTCAGGTCATAGCCGAGCGCATGCTTACTCCGGCGTATTGTCTGCGCGCGGGTCAGCAATTCACAGCCACCGCGCCAATCCTTCCTCTCGCCAGCGCGGCGTAAACATGGCTTGCTCATGACTACCGCCGGCGTTACTGCCACCGCCGAAGGCGGTAAAGATATTGGCGGCAACGGCGTCGGTGCGCGCCTACGACGTAAAGAGGATGCTCGTTTTCTGCGCGGCCGCGGCGAGTATGTCGCCAACATTGCCATGGTCGGTATGGTGGACGTGGCGTTCGTGCGCTCACCAGTGGCTCACGCCCGTATCAGGGCAATCCAAAAACCCACCGACCTGGGACAACACGTGTTCACGATCAGCGACCTTACGGATGTAAAGCCGATCGTTGCGGACTCGGGTTTGAAGGGTTTCAAATCTTCATCTCAGTACGTGCTGGCGCACACCAAGGTTCGCCAAGTCGGTGAGATGGTGGCGATGTGTTACGCCGACTCGCGATCGGAAGCGGAAGACCTCGCCGAAAAAGTCTCGGTCGAATACGACGAACTTGCACCGGTTGTCGACATGTTGAGTGCACTCGAGTCCGGTGCGCCGTTGGTTCACGACCACTGGGGAGATAACGTTTTCCTGGAGACGCGAGTCGATGATGACCTGCGCGCGATTCGAGAGCGCGCAGCCATAACGGTGCGGCGGCGCATCCGCACCGCTCGCCAATCCATGGCGCCGTTGGAAGGGCGTGGGGTGGTCGCGTTCTACGATCGTCGCCTGGATCAACTGACCGTCTATTCCGCGGCCCAGATGCCGCATATCAATCGGGCGGGACTCGCGGGGTGTCTGGGGATAGACCAGGGCCGTATCCGAGTCATTGCGCCCGATGTGGGCGGTGGTTTTGGATACAAGGGCATCTTGCTGCCGGAAGAGGTGTGCGTCTCCTGGCTTGCCTTGAAACTGGGTCGTCCGGTGCGCTGGATCGAGGATCGCTTCGAGCAACTTACCGCGGGCGCGAACTGCCGCGAACACTACTACGACATCACCGGCTATGCCGACGTAGACGGCAAATTGCTGGGGCTCGATTGCGAGGCCATGGTGGACTCGGGTGCGTACTCGTCTTATCCGTTCTCTGCGTGTTTGGAGGCGGCGCAGGTCAGTTCGATCCTGCCGGGGCCGTACCGCATGGAGAGGTATGCGTGCCACACCTGGTCGGTCGCGACTAACAAGGCGCCCATCCTCCCTTATCGAGGTGTTGCCCGCACTGGAGTCTGTTTCGCGCTGGAGCTGGTGCTCGACGCGATTGCGAGGGAGGCCGAAAAAGAGCCTTATGAAGTGCGCCTCGCGAACCTGGTACCGTCGGAGGCAATGCCTTTCGTCAACATCACCAACAAATACTTCGACAGCGGAGACTATCCGCAGTGTCTGCGTCGCGCGGTATCCGCGTTGGACATCCCCAAGTGGCGAGAGCGGCAAAGGCATGCGGAGCCGGATGGACGTCGCATCGGCGTGGGCCTCGCAATATTTTGTGAGCAGGCTGCCCACGGGACCTCGGTGTACTTCGGCTGGGGCATCCCGATGGTCCCCGGACACGAACAATGCGCCGCACGCCTTTCCCCCGATGGAATATTGGAGTTGCGCATCGGCGCCCACTCACACGGTCAGGGCCTCGAGACCACATTGGCGCAGGTTGCAAACGAGACCCTCGGGATAAATCCCGCGCAGGTCCGATTGATTCATGGTGATACGGCGCTGACTCCTTATTCCACCGGCACCTGGGGCTCGCGCTGCATGGTGATGTCGGGCGGCGCGGTTGCGCGTGCTTGCGCAGAGATCGGTAAACGTGTGCGCCACATCGCCGGCAAGCTCCTGGAAGTTGCCGTCGAGGATCTCGTACTCGAAGAGGGCGAGGTGCGGGTCGCCGGAACGGATCGCCGCATGACGCTCGCCGAAGTGGCGCACGTCTGGTATCGCGCGCCGCAGCTCCTGCCTATTGACGTCGATCCCGCGGGACTCGAAATCACGATGGGATACAAGCCACTCAAGGATACCGGCACATTCAGTTATGCCTGCCATGCTTGCGCGGTCGCTGTGGACACCGAGCTCGGCACCGTCGAGCTTCTCGACTACGTTGTCGTGGAGGATGGCGGCCGACTCATCAATCCCATGATCGTCGACGGTCAGATTTTCGGTGGGGCCGCTCAGGGTATTGGCACGGCGCTATACGAAGAGATGCCGTTCGATGCCCAAGGCCAGCCGCTCGCATCGACCCTCGCCGACTATCTGTTGCCGGGGGCCACGGAAGTCCCGGCGATTCAAATCGATCACATGGAGACCCCTTCGCCCTTGTCTTCTTTCGGCCAGAAAGGCATCGGCGAGGGCGGAGCGATCGCACCGCCAGCTGCAATCGCGAACGCCATCAACGATGCGCTCAAGGATCTGGGAGTGGAGATGCTCGAGTCGCCGATCACGCCGCGCCGCCTGCTAGCGGCATTGGCGGCCGCCGGCAAATGAAGGCGCCTCGCTTCGACTACGAAAGGCCAACGACGCTCGAGTCTGCACTCGAACTGCTGGGGGGAAACCGAGATGCACGGGTCCTTGCTGGCGGTCAGTCGCTCGGCCCATTGCTCAACTTTCGAATGACGCAGCCCGATTTGTTGGTGGACATCAGCGGGCTATCCGAGTTGGCGGAGACTCGCGATGAGGGTGACGCAGTGGTACTTGGCGCGCGCGTGACGCATTCGGCCATAGAGGATGGCCGCGTTCCCGATCCCAGTCGCGGTTTTCTGGCCCGCATCGCGCGCGGCATCGCCTACCGCGCCGTGCGAAATCGCGGCACCCTTGGAGGAAGCCTCGCGCACGCCGATCCTGCCGCGGACTGGGTTACCGTCATGGCTTTGCTGGATGCAAGCCTGATCGTACGTGGAGCGTCGGGGGAGCGACGCCTTCCCGCGGCCTCTTTCTTGACTGGACCGTTGACGACTCGATTGCGGACTGGCGAGTTGATCGTGGGTCTGCGCATACCCAAACTCTCTAGCCAAGCGCGCACCGGCTACTTCAAATTCAACCGTAAACCAGGCGAATTCGCTGACGCCATCGGCGCCGTCATCGACGATCCCCAGCGCGGAGTTCGACGAGCGGTGATTGGAGCGACCGAAGGAGCGCCGTTCGTCATTCCCGACGCGGCGGAGCTCTTGCGCTCCGGTAGCGAAGCGCCCATAAGCAAGGCGGTTACATCGGCTGGATTCCACGCGGGAACTTACGAGCATCGCGTACATTGCGCTGCCATCAAGCGCGCTGTGGCTCGCCTGCAATGAAACCCATAGCCCTTACGGTCAACGGCAAATCGGTCGAGGCGAGCGTCCAGCCGCGCACGCATCTGGCGGATTTCTTGCGCGAGCATTTGCGTCTCACCGGCACCAACCTCGGCTGCGAGCATGGCGTATGCGGCGCATGCACGTTGATGATCGATGGTGCCCCTGCACGTTCGTGCATCACCTTCGCAGTCGCCTGTGAGGGCGCAGACGTCCGTACCATCGAAGGCTTCGACGAGGATCCGTTGATGGATGCGCTGCGCGAGGCATTCTCCGCCGAGCATGCCTTGCAGTGCGGTTACTGCACGCCGGGCATGCTGATGAGCGCTCGGGACATCGTTACACGATTGCCCGCAGCAGACGAGGCTCGCGTGCGTGAAGAATTGGCTGGCAATCTGTGCAGATGCACCGGATATGTCGGAATTGTGCGCGCGATACTGTCCGTCCTGGAGCAGTACCGCGGTGCACGATTATCCTGATGCGGTCGACGATGTCTGCGGGAGAGGGTCGATGGCGACGATCTATTTGACCCCAACACGAATAACGTTCCACGAAGCGGGCCGCAACAAAGCGTAGATGTCATCGCCTTCCGCATGCACACGATCGAGCGGCCAGGGCTTTATCCGATCTGGTTGCTCCTTCGTGTTTACCGCTTTGATATCGGAGTCCTGCAACTGGATAGTCTCCTCGATGACTGGCTTCGAGAAGCCTGTCACCGTTATGCGCAGAGGCATTTCCTCTGTCAGACTGCGATTGAGCGCAAAGACGGTCAAGGCACAGGTGCGCTCATCGTGCACGGCAGCGAGCTTGAGGTAAGGGGCTTCGGGCACCGGGAAGTAGAGATCCTGGCTGCCGCGTGGATCGAAGTACGTGGCCGAATAGGTGGGTGAATCGATTTCGGCACGTAGGACACGCCCGCGCCCCAGCGTGCTGAAATGCGCGAACGGCCAGAATATTGTCTGTCGCCAAGCGGGCCCGCCGGTTTCGGTCATGATCGGTGCGATCACATTGACGAGTTGCGCCAGGCATCCGACTTTTACGCGGTCGGCATGGTTCAACAGAGAGATGCACATGCCGCCGAAGACGAGCGCATCCTCCACGTTGTAGATCTCTTCGAGTATCGGTGGTGCTACCGGCCAGTCCGGTCGCGTTCGCGCTTCGGGTGTGCGGCGCGTCCGATACCAGACGTTCCATTCATCGAAGCTCAGCATGATACGCTTGCTCGAGTCTCGCCGTGCGGCCACCGCATCTGCGATTGCAACAACCTCATCGATAAAATTGTCCATGAGGTCGGGGCTGGCGAGGAATGCGGCCGTATCACCCGCGTAATTGTTGATATATGTGTGCAGCGAGATGTAGTCGACGTGGTCGAACGTGTGCTCGAGCACAGTTTCTTCCCAAGTTCCGAACGTCGGCATGTTGCGCCCCGATGATCCACACACGGCTAATTCGAGGGAGGGGTCCACCCATCGCATCATCTTGGCCGTCTCAGTGGCGACGCGGCCGTACTCCCTGGCAGTCTTCGATTCGATTTGCCACGGCCCGTCCATCTCGTTTCCCAAGCACCAGAATTTCACGCCGTGAGGGCGTTCCCAACCATGTGCGCGACGCAGATCCGACAACGTGGTGCCAGCAGGGTGGTTGCAGTATTCGACGAGATGCCGTGCTGCATCGGCTCCACGGGTACCAAGGTTAACCGCAAGCATGGGTTCGATCCCGGCGAGTTGGCACCAGTCGATGAACTCGTTGGTGCCGAAATGATTGGTTTCTGTCGATAGCCAAGCCAGGTCGAGGCGGCGTGGGCGGCTCGCGAGCGGCCCGACGCCGTCTTCCCAGTTGTAGCCTGAAACGAAATTGCCACCGGGGTAGCGCATGATCGTTGGGCTCAGCTGCTGCACCAAAGCCAGGACGTCCTGACGGAATCCGCGACCATCAGCGCTCGGATGACTTGGCTCGAAGATCCCGCCATAGACACAGCGGCCCAAGTGCTCGACAAAAGCGCCGAACAGGCGCGGATCGGTGTCGCCGATTGCGAGGCTGCGATGCAGGCGGACTCTAACTTCGCGCATGCATGCGACTATCTCCGATGATGGTGGAAATGTCCACTGCGGTTCGCTCCAATTCGGAAGGCCCTTGAGGAAATAGATATTTCCTTTGGGGTATTGACAAGAAATGCTGGCGGTCTAGAATGCGCGCTCTCGAAACCGAATAACGCAGGACAACGACATGCCGCAATTGAAGTACGCAGGAGAAAGACACTGACACGCTAGCCTCATGGTAAATGGTCGGCTGCGTGGACCGCAGCCGCAAAGGCGTGGCTGCGTAACGCAGCCAGGCTGGCGAGCCCCGGTACGGTTCCGGGCGCAAAATGGAAGCCCCTGGCAGGGAAACTTGCCCGGGGCTTCGTGCTTTTGCCGGGCGCATACGAGGGTTGGAACGAGGAAACGATCATGCCAATCAGGATCGAACTGAACAAGGGCCGGGTGCCGGTGAAGATCTTTACAGACCAGATCGAGCCGCAAGCATTGCAGCAACTGATCAATCTTTCGCAGTTGTCGATCGTCCATGGTCACGTCGCGGCAATGCCGGACGTCCATTCTGGGATCGGTGCGACAGTGGGCAGTGTCATCGCCACGAAACAGGCGATCATTCCGGCCGCCGTCGGCGTCGATATCGGCTGCGGGATGAATGCGGTACGTCTTACTCTGACCGCAAATGATCTACCGGATGGCCTCGCCCGTTTGCGCAGTGCGATCGAAGCGGCCGTGCCGGTCGGCTTCGGGCAGCATGAAGCGAGCAAGGTCAAGGGCAGTGCCGACGAACGCACGGCTCGGAGGCTGGCCGACCGATTGCACAGTATCGTCGGCAAGCACCCGGGCGTGGCGAAGATGCAGCGCAAATTCGACCAGACGTGGATCTGCCAACTGGGCACTTTGGGTGGCGGAAACCATTTCATCGAGTTGTGTCTGGATCAGGACCAACGAGTGTGGGTGATGCTGCACTCTGGCTCGCGCGGGATCGGCAATGTGCTGGGTCGTTATTTCATCGCGGCGGCGCGCAAGGATATGCAACGGCATCAGATGAAGCTGCCGGACATGGACTTGGCCTATTTCAGCGAAGGCTCGGATTTGTTCGACGACTACGTCGAAGCGGTAGGCTGGGGGCAGGACTACGCCTGGCTCAATCGCAGTGAGATGATGCGGCGGATTTTGACGGTGTTGAAGCGCGATCTGCCTGCGTTCGAAGCGGATGGCGAAGCTATCAACTGCCATCACAATTACGTGGTGCAAGAGGAGCACTTCGGGCAGACCCTTTTCATCACTCGCAAGGGGGCGATCAGTGCACGAAAGGGTCAGCTTGGCATCATTCCGGGCAGCATGGGCGCCAAGTCCTACATTGTCCGCGGCTTGGGTAATACGGAGTCCTTTCAGTCGTGCGCCCACGGAGCAGGGCGGCGCATGAGCCGGACGGAGGCGAAGCGGCGGTTCAATCGCCGCGACCTGGAAGAACAGACTGCAGGCGTGGAATGCCGCAAAGACGGTGGTGTTATCGATGAGATTCCGGGAGCTTATAAGGACATCGATGAAGTGATGGATAACCAGTCGGATCTGGTCGAGGTCGTGTATACCCTGAAACAGGTGTTGTGCGTGAAGGGATGAAGCAGCGAGAGAAAAATGCGTTCCGATATGTTCAAAGTGATCGTGGAGGCGCCGCGTCTCGGCCACAATCAGAAAAGCGACGGGCGCATCTTCCGCAATAGCGAGGAGGCGCCCGCCAAACTCGGGATGCGGGCAGGCCATCGTGCGCGCAAAGGACTCAACGAGAACCTGAACCCGTTGCAACGTTACCTCCACACACAGATTGGACGCCCTTGGGACAAGGTTTACGCCGATATTCGCCGTACGATCGACGGGCGCAGCACCGTGAAGCAGCACGTGCTCCTGCACCTCGAGGACTTCGTAGTTGTTCGCACGAAGATGGTTGCAGGCACCGTGGTGACACCGTCTACGGGTTGGCGGTCGTGCATGCCGCTGGAGGATGTGAACGTGGATCTGTACGTGCATCCTGTCAGCGGACTGCTGCTGAGGAACCGCGCTTATGCGAGGAAACTGCACGCATAC
>Ga0105248_10004961_pt1 | contig 14704 bp, 17 predicted proteins | sample KBSS34metaG_FD_81524 | JGI IMG/M metagenome (GOLD analysis project Ga0105248, IMG submission 81524) | Switchgrass rhizosphere microbial communities from Kellogg Biological Station, Michigan, USA - KBS S3-4 metaG | ecosystem: Host-associated > Plants > Roots > Rhizosphere > Soil | place...
CGCTGCGTGGCCTATGGCCCTATGATCGAATGTCGAGCTTCGAGAGAGGTATGCTGAAGGCAGCGCTCGAACGCGCAGGCGTCGAGTTCACCAACGGCAAGCACGCTGGCGTCAGGGTCCGTTAAAGTAGCTTGCTGTTACCCACCCCGTTACCCAAACCCGCAATTTTTGGCTGAAAACAAGGGCTTTTCTGGTGCTCCTAACGCACCTCGCAGCCCGCCAACTCGGCAATATAACGAATCAAATGGGTTAATGCGATTGCGCGCGGCTTCGAAGCGAGAATTTAGATCATGCAACCAAGCTTACGAGCGCTTCGGAGCGGCTGCAGCCCTGCCCGTGTTGCCGCCGAACCGGTCATTCAGAAGCTCGAGGCGCTGGGCAACAGAGCTGACGCGCGAAGCCAAGTCCGACTGGAGCGATCTCGCTGACTCGTCAGCCACTGACTTATCGCGGCGCGCTTCTGCCATGGTCGTCTTCATCTGGGCCATCTGGCGCCGGAGCTCCCACAATTCGTCGAGTACTACGAGAGAGGCCATCAGGATCAGCCGGTCGTCGCCGACCTGCCCGAATTTCCGTTTCATCTCTTCCACATGAGTGCCGAGATATTCGGCGAGTTCGATGAGATGGGCCTCCTCGCCCTCCCCGCATTCGAGCCGGTAGTCGCGGCCGTTCAGCGTGACACTGATTTGACCCATGATAAGACCCCGAAATCTAGCCCGGCACCGCCGGCATTATTTCCTTGAGCGTCCCCATGACGGTTTCGAGTCGCTCGGAGACCTCGTCGTTCGCGTCCATCAGGCGCCGCACGCGACTCTTCTCCGCATCGAGCTCGACGAGCAGGCGGTCGCGCTCTTCAGTCAAGAAGCGCACCTGCTCCTTCAGCGTGGCGATGGAAACACCACCCTCCCCTTCGACGAATACGCTGCCCAGAAAGATTTCCAGCTCATCGACAGCGGCATCGAGTCGCTGGGTAGCCTGCTGCAAAGCATCAGGTTGACTCATTGCGCTGCACCTCCCCGCTTAGGCGCCCGCCAATTTACGCCTCCAGGTGACAGAGTGCCCGGACAGCGGTCTGATGACAATGTGGTGACGATTAGCCCGACGTTCAACAACGACGAATCTCCTTCATTGGTTCCCGCCTAGCGCGATTGACAGCGCCGCGGGCCCTATGATTTGAGACAGGCGCTGTTCACAGATTGATGCTGAAGGGAGCGGCGGAGCCCGCGACAATGGCTGAAGTCAAGCCTCGATGCCGGCTCTACTTGCAGCTTCCAGCAAAGCCTTCGGCAAAGCCTGAAGCTCAACTCGCCGAGGCGCTCGCGAGCGCCGATGCGGCCTGCGTTTTGCTTTGCCGCGGCGAGACACCGGCCGATGAAGGCTGGGCCAGTCGACTGATCGATCTCGTCCAATCCCGTGGGGTGGCCGTTCTCGTTGCGGACGACTCCGAGCTTGCTGAGCGGCTGGGCTCCGACGGAATCCATCTCGGTGTTGCCGACACTCTTCGCTACGCCAAAGCACGTGAGCTTCTTGGCGCGAGTGCGAGCATTGGCGTCGGATGCGGCCTGAGCCGTCATGACGCCATGCGTGTTGCCGAAATAGGCGCGGACTACGTGGCGTTCGGCTCGCCCGAAAGCAGCATCGATGCCGTCAATCAGATCGCCGATCTCACTGCCTGGTGGGCCGAGATCTTCGTCGTTCCGTGCGTGGCTTGGAACATCGATCGCGTCGATGACGCGGAGAGGCTGGCAAAACTCGGCGCCGACTTCGTCGCGCCCTCGGCGCGTCTTTGGCAGGAGGCCGGCGTGGCGGGCCTGGCCGAAATGGCGAGCGTCATCGGCCAGGTGCGGAGGGCTGCGTGATCCCTTTTCGGGTGCCTGTCGCGCTTCTCGCCGCAGCGTTGATGCTGACGCTCGGCCTTCGTGCGGCAAAAGCAACCGAGAGTCCGTCTTACACCGCCTATTTCCAGGGCAAGTACCTGACCGCGCTTAAGCTCGCCGAAGCGGAAGCCGCGCAAGGCTCGAAAGAGGCCTATACCCTGATGGGCGAGATCTATTCCGAAGGCCTTGGGGTTGCTATCGACCTCAATAAAGCCGCCGATGCCTATGCCAAGGCCGCTGACCTAGGCGATCCCAATGCCCAATTCTCGCTCGGCACTATGGTCGCCGAGGGCCGCGGCATGAAGAAGAACCCGCGGCTTGCCGCGGACCTGTTCGAGAAGGCTGCGCAGAGCGGCCACGCGTCGGCGCAATACAACCTCGCGCTCGTCTATCTCAACGGCAACGGGCGCCCCGTGAGCGAGGAGAAGGCTGCCGAATGGATGCAGAAGGCGGCAACGCAAGGTCATGCGCCAGCCGAATACGATCTCGGCGCCTTCTATCAATTCGGCCGTGGCGTGCAGATCGACAAGGCCAAGGCGGCGGAATGGACCGGCAAGGCTGCCGATGCGGGGCTTCCCGACGCGCAGGTCGAGTATGGGGTGATGCTGTTCAAGGGCCAAGGCGTGGCGGTCGACGAGGCCAAGGCCGCCAAGTTGTTCCGGCTTGCTGCCGAGCAGGGCAACCCCATAGCTCAGAATCGGCTCGCGCGGCTCTATGCCAATGGCGTGGTGGTGAAGGCAGACCCGGTCCAGGCAGCCAAATGGCACCTACTTGCCCGCGACGCAGGGGTCAGCGATTTTTCCCTCGACATCGTGCTTGCCAAGCTCACCAAGGAGCAACGTGCAGCAGCGGAGCAGGCCGCGGAGGATTGGCGGAACGGCCGTCTCGGCAAGGACTAGGCGCTGCCAGCCGGGGTGGTCTTGACAGGGGCAAGGCCCCGCGTCTTAAAGGCGGCCACCGAGCTTTTCCCACAAGGTCTTTCATGAAAATCAATGGCAACGAAATTCGCCCCGGCAACGTGATCCAGCACAAAGGCGCGCTGTGGGTTGCGGTCAAGACGCAGCACGTGAAGCCCGGCAAAGGCCCGGCTTACGCCCAGGTCGAGCTCAAGAACGCCATTGACGGCACCAAGCTCAACGAACGCTTCCGCTCTTCGGAGACGGTCGAGCGCGTGCGGCTCGAGCAGAAGGACTATCAGTTCCTCTATGCGGACGGCGACATGCTGACCTTCATGGACATGGACACTTACGACCAGATCCAGCTCCCGCGCGACTTCCTGGAAGAGCGTGCGGCCTTCCTCCAGGACGGCATGAAGGTCACGCTTGAGAGTCACGAGGGCAAGCCAATCGGCATTTCACTGCCCGACCAGGTCACGCTCGAAGTAGTCGAGGCGGAGCCCGTGGTGAAAGGCCAGACAGCGGCGTCGTCCTACAAGCCAGCCAAGCTCGAGAACGGCGTCCGCGTCATGGTGCCGCCGTTCATCGGCGTAGGCGAGCGCGTTGTCGTCGACACCAACGAGCTCACCTACGTCCGCCGCGCCGAGTAGCTCAGACGCTGTCATTCCCGCGAAAGCGGGAATCCAGTAAAGGGTGGCGCTGGTCACTAAACAACAAAGCTTGCCGGCTACTGGTTGCCCGCGTGCGCGGGCATGACACTGGAAGTCCCATGCCCGCCTCTGCGCTGATGAATGTGATGCTCGCCGCCGCCCGCAAGGCGGGCCGCAGTCTCGCGCGCGATTTCGGCGAGGTCGAGCAGCTTCAGGTCTCGCTCAAAGGTCCTGCCAATTTCGTCAGCGCCGCGGACCACCGCGCCGAGGAGATTCTCTTCGCCGAACTTACCCGCGCGCGTCCAGGCTACGGCTTCCTGATGGAGGAGCGCGGCAATATCGAAGGCGGCGACCGCAGCCATCGCTGGATCGTCGATCCACTCGACGGCACCACCAATTTCCTGCATGGCATTCCGATCTTCGCCATCTCGATCGCGCTCGAGCGCGAAGGCGAGCTGGTTGCGGGACTCATCTTCAATCCGGCCAATCAGGAAACCTTTACCGCCGAAAAGGGCAAATGCGCCTTTCTCAACGATCGCCGCATCAGGGTCGCAGCACGCTCGGAGCTCTCGGCCTCGGTGATCGGCACCGGCATTCCGCACGGCGGAAAGCCCGCGCATGATCTGTTCCTCAAGGAATTGCGCGCCGTCATGGCTTCATCAGCGGGAGTCAGGCGGCTTGGCGCTGCCGCGCTTGACCTCGCTTGGACCGCTGCGGGCAGGCTCGACGGCTTCTGGGAGCGGAACCTGCATGCCTGGGATCTTGCCGCAGGGATTGTGGTGCTGCGCGAAGCCGGCGCCTTCGTAAGCGATGCCGAGGGTAACGACGATATGCTGGACAAAGGCAGCATCGTCGCCGGCAACGAGGCCATCCAACGGAAACTGCTGAAGCTTCTCAAGACGGCCGCCGCCGAGCGCGGCGTCGCTGCCGAGCCTTAAGATGGCAAAAAACTAGGCAACGGAGCGACCGCGCCGCCCTGAGGTTGCCGTTTTGCGTGTCATAGTAATGGGCTAAGCTTTAGCCTGCTTCGACTCACCACGGCTTTTTGGATGGCAGCAGCGACAACCTATAAGGTCAAGCTTACGCGCCCACAGGTCTTTCTCTGGCGCATGACGCTCTTTCTCATCCTTGCCGTGCTGCTTGCCATCATCCTCGACGGCCAGACACAGCAGATCAGGCACAGCTTCATGGCCAATCCCGGCCTTAACGCGCTGATCATCGGCGTGCTCCTGGTCGGCATTGTCTATTCGTTCCGCCAGGTGCTCCGGCTCTATCCCGAAATTGCCTGGGTCAACAATTTCCGCATCTCCGATCCGGCCAGCACCTCGGAAAAAAGCACGCCGGTGCTACTCGCGCCGATGGCGACCATGCTGCGCGACCGCACCGGCCATCTCTCTCTCGCCACCGGATCGATGCGATCTCTGCTCGATTCGGTCGCCTCGCGCCTCGAAGAGCAGCGCGAGACGACGCGCTACCTCGTCGGCCTGCTCATCTTTCTCGGACTACTCGGCACCTTCTGGGGCCTGTTGCAGACCGTTAGCTCTGTTGGTTCCACCATCGGCGCGCTCGATACCAATGCCGGAGAGAACACGCTCCTTTTCGACCAGTTAAAAGAAGGCCTCGCCGGTCCACTCAAGGGCATGGGCACGGCTTTCTCCTGCTCGATGTTCGGTCTTGCCGGCTCACTGATCCTGGGCTTCCTCGATCTCCAGGCGGGTCACGCTCAGGGGCGGTTCTATAACGAACTCGAGGATTGGCTGTCCGGCATTACCGAGCTCCAGCCGGCTGACGCCGCCGGCGCTGCCGCGATGCCCCCGCAGCTCCGATTTGCGCTCATCGACATGCAGCGCTCGATTGCCGACCTCAACGACAAGGTCGAGCTCCGGCTTCTGAACGACAACACCGGAGACGCGGTGAAGGATCTCGCCGCCGGCGTAGACAAGTTGATCCGCCAGATGCGCGCCGAGCAAAAAGTGGTGCGCGAATGGGCCGACGAGCAGGCCCAGCAACAACAAGAGCTTGCCTCCGTTCTGCGCCAGATCACCGACGAGGCGAAGCTCCCGCTGCGCGAGGAGCGCGGCTAAGCCATGTCGCTCGCCCGCGCCCGCCGTGGACGGTTCACGGCCAATTACTGGCCTGGCTTCGTCGACATGCTGTCGACGCTCCTGCTCGTTGTCACCTTCCTCATGGCGTTATTCATGCTCTCCAACTTCGTTGTGACACAGGCGACCAGCGGCAAGGACACCATGCTGTCGCGGCTGAACCGGCAGCTGTCGGAGCTCACCGAGCTTCTTGCGCTCGAGCGCTCGAAGAAGGAGTCGGCCCAGGACGAGCTGTCGGCACTCCAGGCGACACTGAGCGAGAAGGACAAGGAGAACCAGCGTCTGACCGGGCTCCTTGGCGAGGCCGGCGGCAAGACGCAAGGCGCCGAGGAGCGCGCGGCGGCGTTCGGCACCCAACTCGACACGCAGAAGAAGATCACCAATGACGCGCTCGCCAAGGTCGAAATGCTGAATCAGCAGCTTGCTGCGCTGAGACTCCAGCTTACGTCGTTGCAGGAGGCGCTCGACGCCTCCGAGGCGAAGAACAAGGAGAGCCAGGCCAAGATCGCTGACCTCGGCCAGAGGCTGAACGTGGCGCTCGCCAAGAAGGTGCAGGAACTTGCGCGCTACCGCTCGGATTTCTTCGGGAAGCTCAAGGAAGCGCTCGGCGACCGGCCGGACTTCCAGGTAGTCGGCGACCGCTTCGTGTTTCCCTCCGACGTGCTGTTCGACTCAGGGTCGGCCGAGCTGAGGCCTGAGGCTCTTGCCCAGCTCGACAAGCTTGCCAACGCTTTGAAAGAGGTCGAGACCAAGATTCCGCCGGACATCGCCTGGGTGATGCGGGTCGACGGCCACACCGACATTCATCCAATCGCCACGCCGGAGTTTCCTTCGAACTGGGAGTTGTCGAGCGCGCGCGCGATCTCGGTGGTGCGCTATCTGATGCAGAACGGGATCAGCCCGGACCATCTGGTGGCTGCGGGCTTTGGCGAGTTTCAGCCGATCGATCCCGGCACAAGCGACGAGGCTTTCCGCAAGAATCGCCGCATCGAGCTAAAGCTGACCGAACGCTAATCGTTCACTGTTTGTCGGGCTCCGCGGGCTTGCCGGCTTGGCCGCGACATCCTTGCTCGCCATGTTGACCACCTGCACGCGGCGGTTCTCGGCTGCAAGCGGATTCTCGCGGTTCTTCAGCTTCTCTTCACCGAAGCCGATGGCGACAAGCTGCTTGGGATCGATATGGAAATTCTCGATCAAGAATTCTGCCACCGACTTGGCGCGCTGGTCGGACAGGGACAGATTGTAAGCGTCGGAGCCCTTGGCATCTGTATGGCCCGCGACAAGGAACACCGAACCTTTGAGCTTCTCGTCGCTCAGAGCGGCGCCGAGCTTTTTCAAGATGGGCAGGGCCTCAGGCGTGATCTCGGCTGAATCGAAATTGAAGAACACTTCGAGGTCAATCGCCGGCAAGTCGTTCTCCTCGACCACCTCGGTGATCTCCTGCCGCTCCTCGACGGTGATCTGCCTGGTCTTCGCATTCTGCAGTCGCTTCACGAGGTCAGCTTGCTTGGCATCCTTTGCCGCCTGGTTTGGGTCAAAGGAACGGAACTTCATCTTTGGCTGGAGCGAATTGACGATGTCGCCCGTCGATGGATCCTGAGCCGACGCCGGCGAACTGAGTACAGTGGCACTCGCGATCAGGGCCGCGGCGATAAGGACGACGTGACGCGCTGGCGCATGGCTCATGACGGTTCCTCCCTCCGCTTTTCGCGGCTCCGGCTTTTAGTTTCGCGCGGAAGCCTATCAAGCTCAAGCTGAACCGCGTGTGAACGCGAGGGGCGAACTACTCAGCCGCGTCAGGGGCGAATTGCAGCTCGGCAAGCCGCGCATAGACGCCGCCGCAACCGATGAGGCTCTGGTGCGTCCCCTCCTCAACCAGCCGCCCATGGTCGAAAACGAGGATGCGGTCGGCGTGGATCACGGTGGCGAGCCGGTGTGCGATGACAAGCGTGGTTCGCCCTTCCATGACTTTGTCCAGCGCGCGTTGCACCAGCGTCTCGCTCTCCGCGTCGAGCGCGCTGGTCGCCTCGTCCAGCAGCAGGATCGGCGCGTTACGCAGCACCGCGCGGGCGATGGCAATCCGTTGCCGCTGTCCTGCCGACAGCGTGACGCCGCCTTCGCCGAGCATCGTGTTGTAGCCCTGCGACAGAGCCTTAATGAAGTCATGGGCAAACGCCGCCTTGGCCGCCGCTTCGATCTCACTCCGGCCAGCTTTCTCGACGCCATAGGCAATGTTGGCGGCGATGGTGTCGGCAAATAGCGCAGTCTCTTGCGGCACGAGTGCAAAGCGGGCGCGCAGCGCGGAAAGTTCAGCCTCGTTGGTTGGCACGCCATCGATCTCAACGGCACCGCGATCGGGATCATAGAAGCGAAGCAGGAGCGCGAAGATCGTGGTCTTGCCTGCGCCGGACGGTCCGACCAGCGCCACCCGCTCTCCCGGCGTGACTCGGAAACTCACCTGAGACAGCGTGCTTGTCTCCGGCCTGAGCGGATAGGCGAAGAAAACATCGCGGAAGGCGATCTCGCCGCGCGGGGGCGCTGGCAGCACCTTCGGATGCGTCGGAGACTTGATCTCCGACTTGACCCTTAGCAGCTCGCCGAGGCGCTCTGCCGCGCCAGCAGCCTGGCTGATCTCGCCCCACACCTCGCTGAGCTCGCCCATCGAGGCCGCAGCAAGCAAGGCGTAAAGCACGAATTGCGAGAGCCTGCCGCCGGTCATGATGCCCGAGAGCACGTCCTGTGCCCCGTACCACAACACTCCGACCACGCTCGCGAAAGTCAGGAAGATGGCAAGTGCGGTAAGCCCGGCGCGCGCCTTGGCCCGTGCGTTTGCCGCCTCGAAGGAACGCTCGACCGCCTCGCCGAAGCGCGCCGATGCCGCCTTCTCGTGGGTGAAGGCTTGCAGCACGCGGACCTGGGCAAGGCTCTCGCTCGCATAGGCCGAGGCTTGCGCAAGCGTATCCTGGGCCTGCCGCGACAGCACCCTGACTGAGCGCCCATAGGCAACCAGCGGAATGACGATGATGGGGATCGCAATGAATACGGCAAGCGAGAGCTTCGGGCTCGTCACCACCATCATGACCGTCGCGCCGATGAGCAGGAGCAAATTGCGCAGCGCCTGCGAGATCACTGTGCTTGCCGCCGCCTTAACCTGGGTCGTATCGGCGGTAAGCCGCGACATCACCTCGCCCGAGTGCGAGACCTCGTAGAAGGCTGGGCTCAAACCGGTAAGGTGCTTGAACACGTCGCGGCGAATATCAGCGACCACGCGCTCTCCGAGCCAATTCACGCAGTAGAAGCGTGCCGCACTTGCGAGCGCGAGGATCAGCCCAATGCCGGCAAGCGTCGCGAAATATTTGTCGATGAGATCGGGCTCGATGCCGGAGAAGCCGAGATCGATCATGCGCCTCACCGCCATGGGCACGGCGAGCGTCGCTCCAGCCGAGACGAGCAGCGCGGCGAACGCCGCGGCGAGCATGGCTTGGTGGCGGAGGAGATAAGGCTTCAGCGCAAGCAGAGGCTTGAGCGAGGCGCGCCTCGCCTCGTCACCGTCCGCATCTCGCGTGACGGCCTGCTTCTGCCGGTCTTGTGGGTCGGGTCTTGCGTCTACGAGTTGCACAAGAGAAAGGCGCCAGCTTCCAAGGTTCGGGGGGACTTTAAGGGCGCAAGGCACCGGCGAAAAGGGTTAGATATCGCCGCGCTGTTACGGCGCAGCTTGTGCCGGCCGCATAGTTCCGATATAGCCTCCCCCCAAACAAATTCGCGAATTTGCAAGGCAGATGCCATGAAGAAGGACATCCACCCCAACTATCACCGCATCAAGGTGGTGATGACCGACGGCACCGAGTTCGTCACCTACTCGACCTACGGGTCCGAGGGAGACACGCTGAAGCTCGACATCGATTCAAAGACCCACCCGGCCTGGACCGGCGGCAGCCAGCATCTCATCGATCGCGGCGGACGCTTGACACGCTTCAAGCGGAAATACGAAGGCTTCATCAAATAGCAGGCTGACTCCTAATCGGCCTCGGTACCGAACGCGGCACGCAGGCGCGATAGCTGCGTCTTGAGCGGGTGCTCCACCTCGCCCGAAGGCGGAAGCTGCTTGTATCCCAACATGTGATCGAGACGGATCACGCGCGCCTGGAGCTTGATGCTTTGCTCGATCAGCTCGCGCAGCCGCGGCGGCAATGCGCCGAGATCGCGCGCAGGCTGATCGCTGCCCGTTGCGGGAAGCTTGATCTTGCGCTGCTCCTCGATCGCCTGCTCCGGCGTAAGCTCGCCCTCGCTAACGGCGCGCCTGATGAGGAGCCACGATGCGAGCTGCATCAGCCGGGTAGTAAGCCGCATGCTTTCGGTGGCATAGGCGAGCGAATGGGGCGGCCGGAGCTTGCGCGCTTCTTTGCGTCCGTCACCGTCAAGGTAAGTGGCTGCCGCCTCGACCAGCGCCATGCCTTCGCGAAACACCGCCTTGAATTGCTCCGAGCGTGCGAATTTCGCGCCGAATGAGACCGTCACGCCATTGTCACGGTCGCCGCTTTTTGACCTCCCCGCCATCGGCCAACTCCCGTCTACGCCTTAGCCGGCGGCATACTATGCCATGCGGAAGCCACGTCGTCGCCTTCCGGCAGAAAAGGTTAAACGCCGTGAATCGGGCCAAAAAAAGAGCCGCCAGGCGGCGGCTCAGGAAGTTAACAGGGAGGCGTCAAACAGAGTGGACAGGCCACTCAGATCCAGAGGACTGGATGAGGCAAACCCTAGCGCGAGAGTCCTAAGATCGAGTTAATCCTAAGCGCGGGTTTACCTAAAGGAACAGTATCGTTAACGCTTGAAAGCGGCTTCGGCAGCACTCTTCGAGGACTGCTTGGCCGCATGCATGGCCTCGACACGCGCGATCTCGGCCTTGAGATCTTCGATCAGCGCCTTGAGCTCGCCGACAGAGAGCTTGCTCAAGTCCTGGCCGAGCTCGTAGCTCTTCGGCTTCTTTTTCGGTTCGAGATCGTCGGTATCCATCAGCGCATCTTATCATCCCATCTTTGTCCTCTCTAACTCCTCTGTCATCGCCGGGCTTGACCCGACGATCCAGTAAACGCTAGCCGTGTGAGCACTCGGGTTACTGGATGCCGCTTTCGCGGGCATGACGGTCTAAGGAGAAGAGAATCGTGCTGCCGAAAACAATGACCGCCATAGTGGCGAAGGAGGCAGGAGGCCCTGAAGTGCTGGCGCCAGTAGAGCGCCCAGTGCCCACGCCCGGTTCTGGCGAAGTCCTCATCAAGGTCGAGGCGGCGGGCATCAACCGCCCTGACGTGTTCCAGCGTGAGGGTCACTACCCTCCCCCCAAAGGCGCGCCGGACATTCTCGGCATGGAAATCGCCGGCAAAGTCGTTGCGCTGGGGCCTGGCGCCGCGCGCTTCAAAGTGGGCGATGCTGTCTGCGCCCTAATCGGCGGCGGCGGCTGCGCCGAGTTCGCCGTCGCGCCCGAGTCAACGACCCTCCCGGTGCCGAACGAGCTCTCCATGGCTGAGGCTGCCGCTTTGCCCGAGACCGTGTTCACGGTCTGGCACAACGTGTTCGAGCGCGCTGCGCTCAAGCCCGGCGAATGGTTCCTGGTGCATGGCGGGGCGAGCGGTATCGGCACGACCGCAATTCCGATCGCCGCGGCGCTCGGCGCCAAGGTGCTGGCTACGGTAGGGAGCGCAGAGAAGGCACATGTTTGCAAAGAGCTCGGCGCCGTGCGCGCCATCAACTACCATGAGGAGGACTTCGGCGAGGTCGTACGCGAGACGACCGGCGGCAACGGCGCTGACGTGATCCTCGACATGGTGGGCGGCGACTATGTCGAACGCGACTTGAAGGCGGCGGCGCTCGAAGGCCGCATCGTGCAGATCGCCTTCCTCAAGGGTTCGAAGGTCGAGCTCGATCTGATGCGCCTGATGCTGCGGCGTCTGACGCTGACCGGTTCGACGCTCCGCGTGCAAAGCGCAGACGCCAAGGCCCGTATGGCCAAGGCCATCGAGGAGCGCATCTGGCCACTGATCGCCGAAGGCAAGTTCAAGCCGGTGATCGACTCGACATTTCCCCTGAGCGACGCTTCCGCCGCCCATCGGCGCATCGACTCCCCCGAGCATATCGGCAAGATCGTCCTCGTGGTGAACTAGCTCGAAATCGGCGAGAAGCGATTGCCTAAACGGGCAGCACCGCCTATATAGACCTCATTCCCCTTCATTTGATTTCGGTTTTTCTCTTTCGCCGAAGGGGCGGAAGAGGCCCGTTATCCCCTTGAGGACGCCAATGGACCGTACCCCTCTGATGCCAAAAGCGACCGCCGTATGGCTGGTCGACAACACCTCGCTCACCTTCGAGCAGATCGCCGAATTCTGCGGTCTGCACGTGCTCGAGGTGAAGGGCATCGCCGACGGCGACGTAGCGCATGGCATCAAAGGCATGGACCCGATCTCCTCCGGGCAGCTCTCGCGCGAAGAGATTGCCGCAGCCGAGGAAGATCCCTCCCATCGATTGAAGCTCTCCGAGCCGAAGGTCGAGGTGCCGGAGGTCAAGACCAAGCGCGGGCCCCGCTACACGCCGGTGTCGCGCCGTCAGGATCGACCCAATGCCATTCTCTGGCTACTGCGCAATCACCCCGAGCTCAAGGATTCGCAGATCATGCGCCTGGTCGGCACGACCAAGCCGACCATCGTCGCCATCCGTGAGCGCTCGCATTGGAACTCGCCGAACCTTCAAGCGCAGGACCCGGTGACGCTCGGACTCTGCTCGCAGATCGATCTGGACGCCGAGGTGAAGAAGGCCGCCGTGAGGCTGGAACGCGAGCGCAAAGAGGCGGGCATCGTCGAGCAGCCAAAGGCCGGCACTTTGCTTCCCGCCGAGGAGGCGCTTGCAGCAGCGGCGCCTCGGCCTGAGCCTGAGGCCGAGCGACCAATGGCCACGGCGCTGGCGCAGGAGGCGCGCGCCGCCATGGCCGCGCCCGACGAGGAGGAAGAGGGGCCGGACGTCGATTCCGTGTTTGCCAAGCTTAAAGAGCTGAAGCGCACCGACGTTCCGTCCGAGTAGCCCATATTTTTCTTCTGCAACAGTAATTGATCAGAGCCTCTCGCCTTCGCTAGGGTGCGATGAGGAAACGCGCCCCGGGGATGGCAATGGCCAACCCTTACGACATCGGTCTCGACAAGAATCCGGCCAACTACCAGCCGCTGACGCCGCTCGTGTTCTTGGAGCGGGCGGCAAGCGTGCACCCTCAGCATACCGCCATCATCCACGGCAAGGAGCGCATCGCCTACGTCGATTTCTATGCGCGCACGCGGAAGCTCGCCTCCTCGCTTGCCTCGCGCGGATTCGGCGAAGGCGACACGATCTCGGTGATGCTTGCGAACTCGCCTGCCATGCTCGAGGCCCACTACGGCGTGCCGATGGCCGGCGCCGTGCTTCACTCAATCAACACCCGCCTCGATGCCACGGCTATTGCCTTCATGCTCGACCATGCCAATGCAAAGGTGTTGATCGCCGACACCGAGTTTGGGCCTGTGCTGAAGGACGCGCTCGACCAGACCGATGTGAAGCCGCTGCTCGTCGATTATCGCGACATGCAATGCGGCGTCGAAGGGACACGCCTCGGCAATTTCGATTACGAGGAGCTGATGGCCGATGGCGACCCCGACTTTCGTTGGTCGATGCCGTCAGACGAATGGAACGCGATCTCGCTCAATTACACGAGCGGCACGACCGGCAATCCGAAGGGTGTCGTCTATCATCACCGCGGCGCAGCGCTCATGTGCTACGCCAACACCGTCGCTACCGGTATGGGCCAGCACCCGGTCTATCTCTGGACGCTGCCCATGTTCCATTGCAACGGCTGGTGCTTCCCCTGGTCGATCAGCCTCGTCTCCGGCACGCATGTGTGCCTGCGCGCGGTGCGCGCAAAGCAGATGTACGACGCGATTTCCGATCATGGGGTGACCCATCTGTCAGGCGCTCCCTTCGTGATGGCGGCTCTGCTCGGCGCGAGCGAAGAGGAGAAAAGAGAGTTCCCGCAGCGCGTCGCCTTCAGCCATGCCGCGGCGCCGCCGCCCGGGGCCGTGCTCGCCAAGATGGACGAGGCGGGCTTCGAGCTCACTCATCTCTACGGCCTGACCGAGACCTACGGCCCTGCCACGCTCAACGAGTGGCACGCGGCGTGGGATGAGCTCCCCGAGGAGGAGAAGCTAGCCAAACGTATCCGCCAAGGCGTGCGCTATCACGCGCTCGAGGACCTGACGGTGATGGACCCCGAAACCATGGAGAAGGTCACGCCCGACGGCGAGACCCTGGGCGAGGTCATGTTCCGCGGCAATATCGTGATGAAGGGCTACCTCAAGAACGCGAGCGCGACCGATGAGACTTTCGCCGGCGGCTGGTTCCATTCCGGCGACCTCGGGGTGCTGCATCCCGACGGCTATATCCAGCTCAAGGACCGCTCCAAAGACATCATCATCTCTGGCGGCGAGAACATCTCGTCGATCGAGGTCGAGGACGTGCTCTACAAGCATCCCGCCGTGCAAGCTGCGGCCGTGGTAGCGAAGCCCGACGTGAAATGGGGCGAGACGCCGTGCGCCTTCGTCGAGACAAGACCCGGCACGCAGGTGACGGCCGACGAGATCATTGCCTGGTGCCGGGAGAAGCTCGCCCGCTATAAATGCCCGCGCCACGTGGTGTTCGTGGAGCTGCCCAAGACCTCGACCGGCAAGATCCAGAAATTCAAGCTGCGCGAGATGGCGAAGGCTGTATCAGAGGTCCGCTAAATGCCGCTGCTTCGTTTCGATCTAATCGCCGGACGCACCGATGGCGAGCTCAAAGACCTGCTCGATGCCGCGCATCGCGCCATCGTAGAGGTGTTCGGCGTGCCCGAGCGCGACCGCTATCAAATCGTGCACGAGCATCGCGCCTCACGCATTGTCGTCGAGGATTCCGGGCTCGACATTCCGCACACCGACAAGATCGTCTTGCTCCAAGTCACCGGCCGCAAGCGCAAGAAGAAGCAAAAGGAGGACTTCTACGGCCTCCTCTGTGAGGAGCTTGAGAAAGCCTGCGGCATCAGTTCATCCGACGTGGTGGTGTCGTTCGTCGAGAATGGCGACGAGGATTGGTCGTTCGGATTAGGCCGCGCGCAATTCCTTACCGGATTGTGA
>Ga0105248_10004964_pt1 | contig 14701 bp, 10 predicted proteins | sample KBSS34metaG_FD_81524 | JGI IMG/M metagenome (GOLD analysis project Ga0105248, IMG submission 81524) | Switchgrass rhizosphere microbial communities from Kellogg Biological Station, Michigan, USA - KBS S3-4 metaG | ecosystem: Host-associated > Plants > Roots > Rhizosphere > Soil | place...
CAAAGCGCAGAGCGGCCACAGCGGTAAGCGGATCTCTCATTTCCATTAAGACTGGTTTATTGTGCTCAAAAAAATAGTGGCCAATGAACTGCAGAATCCAACCCAGGCCCTGATATTTTAGTGCCGCCTTCTTATTAAAAGGCGTAATCAGCACAGAGAGCACAATCAGAGGTACGCCAACCATATGCGTCAAGCGGCAGCCGGCGGTGCGGTGCTGCGAACGGTAAAAAATGAGGTGCTTAGCAAATGAGCGCCGCAGAAGTGCAATCGGCTCATTAGTGGAAGTTTCTGTCATGGTTAAATCATATCAAGATGCTTAATCAAAGTGTTTATTTTGCAACCTTTCACCTTGCTTGCAGTCGATTTAATCAGGTTCAATTTCAAAGGCAGTTTGAGAAGTCGAGCAAATGCAAGAACGTCCGCTGGACGCCTCCGGCATAACAACCGAAACGATTTTAGTAGTTGAGGACAACCGCCTCAACCAGAAAGTGGCGATCCTTCTTTTGGAAAAATTGGGCATGACCGCCGAAGTTGCGGCTAACGGCATAGAAGCACTTAAAGCCATGGCCGAAAAGCCCTACTCGCTCATACTTATGGATTGCCACATGCCTGATATGGACGGTTTTCAGGCGACGATGGCAATTCGCCAGAGGGAAGCTGAAAACGGCACCTACACTCCCATAATAGCCGTCACCGCCCTGACCACAGCGGGGGACAGGCAACGCTGCCTTGACGCCGGCATGGACGACTATATCGCCAAGCCGATAGAAAAAGACCTATTAAAATCGAAAATCGATCAATGGCTGCTCACCGCTATGGCTGTGCACAATCCAGGATCAGCCGCTCTTTTCAGAGAGTCAATCGCCAGTGCCGAGTTGATAGCACCGGATGACGAGGCCGTCAATTTCGGCGAACTAAAAGAATTTTACGGTGAGGTACAACTCAGTCAAATGCTGTGTTCCTTCATTTCACAGAGCGATGCCAGAATTGCCCAGCTGGAAAATTATATACGTGAGAAAAATATTCAAGCAGTGACAATTTTAGCCAATGAATTGAAGAAATCCTGCGCCGCTATAGGCGCAAAGCAGCTAGCCAAACTTTGTTTATATCTACAACTGGCCACAACAAAAACAGATTGGATTGAAGCACAGGAAACTTTTAGCTCAATCCAGAGATCATTTACAAAAGGAAGGATGCTCCTTCAAGCGGGAGTCAAAACCGAAGAAAATCCGGTCATAGATTTCTAACACATCATCTTGGGAGACAGTGAAGATGCAGCGTAATGCCGTTAAAGCTCTTGTCCTGGCCGCAGGCGTAGGAACCAGACTAGACCCGCTGACCAAAAGCGTACCTAAACCACTTGTGCCCATCGGCAACCGGCCAGTGATGGAGCATGTCCTGCGCTTGCTTAAGCATCACAATATTACCGACGTCTCGGCCAACCTGCACTATATGGCCGATATGATCCCCGAATATTTCAAAGGCCTCTCCGACCTCGGTCAAGATCTGCACTTTGTCAAAGAAGAAGTTTTATCCGGTGACGCTGGAGGCATGCGCGCCTGCAAACAATACCTTAAGGGCAGTACTTTTATAGTGCTGATGGGAGACATAATCACCGACATCGACCTCTCCTACCTCGTCAGTCGTCACAAACGCAGCGGTGCGCTGGCATCTATTGCACTCAAACCCGTTGACGATGTGCAACATTTTGGCGTGGCTCGATTAGACCAGAAGGGCCTGATTCAGGAATTTCAAGAAAAACCACAGCCTGAAGAGGCCATTTCCAATCTCGCCTCCACCGGCATTTACGTTTTTGAACCCGAGATTTTTGACTATATTCCAGGCAGTGGAGATTACATGTTCGGTAAAGAACTATTTCCCAAGTTACTGCGGATGGGCGTACCCATAAACGGCGTACGGGTACTCGGTCACTGGGCCGACATCGGCACAATTGATGCCTACAAACAAGCAAGTTTTGACGCCGTCAGCGGCGTTATTGACATAGAAATGCCGGAGAATCATTTCCACAGCGATCGCGAGCATCAGATTTTTGTCGCTAAAAACAGCAGTCTGCACATGGGAAAAAATTGCATCGTCAGCCCCGGTACCAGAGTAGTCGGGAACGTGATCATTGGCGACAATTGTAATATCGGTCCAGGCTGTGTTTTAGAAGACAGCATCATCTGGTCCGACACAACAATCGCTCGCGACGCACGCATAACAAACAGTATCATCGGCCACAACTGTCTCGTCCAGGCCGGCAGTCGCAAAGACAACGCTGCAATCGTGCAGGATAGCCACATTGCCCCAGACCTCAGCGTCAAGTTGGCAAAACTGCGCCAGCACGCTGACATAAACGGATTTGTCAGCAATTCACGTATGCACCGCTCGGCCTGAAGGCAGAAACTTCTAGCCCCCAGTCCCGTCGATTTACATTGGGACTATTCAACAGCCCATGAACACCCGAGGATCATTTATATGAACGTATTCGAATTTCTCACCGACGAAGCCCACAATGTCGTCAAAAGATTTAATGAGGTAGTCGAACATTATCCGGCCACCGCGGACTGGACATGGGATCGTGCTTTTGAAGAAACAAAAAAAGACATCACAATGCTGACGGAACATTTAAAGAAAGAAACAGTGCTGGAGAGCAATGTCGGCGAGTCCGCCGATATAAGTTTAGAAATGGAACAAGCCAAGGCCCAGAGGAAAGACATAAATTCTTCCATTGATAATGTTCTGATGATTCACGTAGACGAAGCAGGCTTCAAAGAGGGTCTGCAAAAAATTGCTGACAAGCTTGATGCCCACACCGATTACTGCGTTAAGAGCTACTATCCCCTCCTGGAAAAACATCTTTCAGCCGATAAGTTGGCAAATATCCAAGATCAGTTAGAATTTAGTCTGCCCGGTTAGGGCCGCCAAATTCTGCTGGAGGTGTGAGCATGGACAGATTGACTCCCATATCACCTGGGGTCGTGCATTCCAGTCCTTACCGCACCAGGCTCAAGTCGGCAAAATGGAAACATGCATCAGCCGACGATGTGGCCCTGGTAAAAGACGCCCTCGAACGCGTGCCCGGTGTCACCGAAGTGCGTCCTATGGCCAAAGGCTTTGTCATACAGCATGAACCGCGAGCCGATGTTGTTGAAAACATAGGCTCGGCGCTTTCTCATGTTTCGCCCGTGCTACTGGAGCATCTCACTGAAGATCCGGATAGTGACGATAAGAAACAGCACGCTAAAAAAGATCGTTCAGAAAAATCGGCGGCTGAATTTCTCCTGGACCGCTTGAATCTGCATAATTTCAGTTTGAATAGTTTGACTTTCCCCAGCATAGACGGTGCTTCGCAAAACATAGAAGACGCTAAGCCCGTGCTCAAGAAGGCAGTTCCGGCAATATTGGCGGGAGCCGGCACTCTGCTCCTGCTGGAAGGTGAGTCAATATTGGCGGGAGTGGGACCGCTGGCGCTCTTTTACTGGGCTTTCGACTACTCCTGGAAAATGAAACAGGAACGACTGCAAGAACACGACTCGCCTTAAAAGTGCCAAGCGCTATTTTTTAATAATGGAAAAAAATGGAACCAGGGCATGACCAGGCCGTCGACTTAGTTACACAGACGCGGATCAATCGCAGGCTCGGCCTTATCCCCCAAATTTAAGGCCGAGCTAGCGACAGACCTTCTGTAACAGCATCCTCACATCGACTCCCAATGTTGCACCCGACCCAAAGCGGGTGCTGCTGAGGCTCTCGGTGCTCAGGCCAGCAAGAGCCCGCCAGCGGACCTCCGGCGGGCTTTTGTGCATCAACAAAAGTCTTGTCCAATGGAATAAACTTGCTCGAAGGCAAGTGAAGAGGAAAGTGTCATGTCTCCAAGTAAAGAAAGCGCCGCCATACTGGAATCCAAGCAACCGCTGTCCGCGGATGAGTTGCAAAAAATAAATGCTTACTGGCGCGCCGCCAATTATCTTTCGGTAGGGCAAATCTATTTGCTCAACAACCCACTTCTCAAAGAGCCGCTCAAGCTTGAGCACATCAAGCCTCGACTCCTCGGTCACTGGGGCACGACCCCCGGCCTCAACTTTATCTATGTGCACATGAATCGACTGATCAAAAAACTCGATCTTAATGCCCTCTACGTAGCCGGTCCTGGCCACGGCGGACCCGGTCTGGTAGCCAATACTTATCTGGAAGGCAGCTATAGCGAAATCTATCCCCATATTTCGCAATCAGCCGACGGCATGCAGCGACTGTTCAAACAATTTTCTTTTCCGGGCGGCATACCCAGTCACGTAGCACCGGAAACACCGGGCTCCATCCATGAAGGCGGTGAACTTGGCTACGCCCTGGTCCATGCCTACGGCGCCGTCCTGGACAATCCGGATTTGCTCGTCTGTTGCGTTGTCGGAGACGGCGAAGCCGAAACAGGTCCACTGGCGGCAAGCTGGCACTCCAACAAATTTCTCGCCCCCGATACCGACGGCGCAGTCCTGCCGATATTGCAACTGAACGGTTACAAGATCGCTGGTCCCACCGTCCTGGCGCGCCTGCCCAAGCACGAACTGAGCGATCTGTTCAAGGGCTATGGCTACGAACCGCTTTATGTAGAAGGCGACGATCCAGAGACCATGCATCAACTTATGGCTGCCACCATGGACGATGCCATAGCCAAAATCAAAAAAATCCAGGATGATGCTCGCAAGAACGGTAGTAAAACAAGACCGCACTGGCCCATGATCATCCTGCGCTCGCCTAAAGGTTGGACCGGCCCTAAAGTAGTTGACGGTATTAAAATCGAAGGCACATTCAGAGCGCACCAGGTACCGCTGTCCGAACTGGCCAAGAAGCCCGATCACATCCGCATACTGGAAGAGTGGATGAAGAGCTATAAGCCCGAGGAACTATTCGACAAAGACGGCAAGCTAATCTCCGAATTAGCCGAGCTGGCGCCCAAAGGTACGAGACGTATGGGTGCTAATCCCCACGCCAACGGCGGTCTCTTGCTCAAAGATCTGGACATGCCTGACTTTCGCAAATATGCAGTGGAAGTAACCCGACCCGGGCTGACCGACGCAGAATCGACCAAACAACTGGGCAAACTATTACGCGATGTTATCAAACTCAATCCTACCAATTTCCGCATAGTCGGTCCGGATGAAACTGCGTCCAACAGACTGGGCGACGTCTTCGAAGTCACCGATCGTGCCTTCATGGGTGAGTTACACAAAGACGATGACCATGTCGCCCATCATGGCAGGGTTATGGAAGTGTTGTCTGAGCACCTCTGCCAGGGCTGGCTCGAAGGCTATCTCCTGACCGGGCGGCACGGCTTTTTCTCCTGTTACGAAGCCTTTATCCATATCATCGACTCGATGTTCAATCAGCATGCAAAATGGCTGAAAACAACAAAAGATATGGCCTGGCGCAGGCCAATTGCCTCCCTCAATTATTTGCTCACTTCACACGTCTGGCGGCAAGACCATAACGGATTTAGCCATCAAGACCCGGGCTTTATCGATCATGTGATCAACAAAAAATCCGATATTATCCGTGTCTATCTACCCGCCGACGCCAACACACTGCTGTCGGTAGCGGACCACTGCCTGCGCAGCAAGCACTATATAAATGTCATCGTGGCAGGCAAACAACCGGCGCCGCAATGGCTCGATATGGAGTCCGCGGTTAAGCACTGCACACTGGGCTGGGCATATGGGAATGGGCAAGCACAGACAATAATGATGAGCCCGATGTCGTTATGGCCTGCGCCGGCGATGTACCCACATTGGAGACATTAGCGGCAGTCGATCTGCTGCGCCAAAACATCGACGATATAAAAATCCGTGTTGTTAATGTCGTCAATCTTATGACATTGCAGCCCAGCTCAGAACATCCACATGGGCTTAGCGACAAAGACTTCGATGCCATCTTCACCACCGATAAACCTGTAATGTTTGCCTATCACGGCTACCCCATGCTGATTCACCGCCTCACATACAGGCGCACCAATCACGACAATTTCCACGTACGCGGCTACAAGGAAGAAGGCACCACGACAACACCATTTGATATGGTCGTGCTCAACGATCTGGATCGTTTCCATCTGGCCGGCGACGTAGTGGACAGATTACCGCGCCTCAAAAATAAGGCCGGGCATCTGAAGCAACTCTTCGCCAACAAGTTAATTGCCCACAAGCAATACATAACCGAACACGGTGAAGACATGCCGGAAATAACCAACTGGAAATGGCCTTATTAATGGCGATACTGGTAATAAACTCCGGCTCCAGTAGCCTCAAACTCAGTCTGTTTGCAGACGAACCAGATAGCCCCAGGCTACTGTGGTCAAAAAAATTGGAAGGGTCGGAATTGGACGATCTGTCCGCCCTGATAAGAGCATTGACCGACAAAGAGACCGGCAAGACGGACGAAATAACAACGGTCGGGCACAGGGTCGTGCACGGTGGTGCCAAATATAGTACCAGCACCTTGCTTAACGACCAGATCATAGAAGATTTGCGGGACTGCATTCCCCTGGCACCGGCTCATGAATCGGCCAATATCAAAGCCATAGAGCAAGCCCGCAAAGTCCTGCCGCAAGCAGCCCATATAGCCGTTTTTGACACCTCCTATCATTTTAATATGCCGCTGCAGTCGCAAATATATCCACTGCCCTGGGCCTGGTATGAGGACAAGGGCATAAGGCGTTTCGGCTTCCATGGCATCAATCACCAGTACTGTGTTGAGCGCCTGGCGCAGGTAAGAGAGGCCGCGGCGGAAGAGCAAGCAAGCAAAGTAATCACCTGCCATCTGGGCTCGGGCGGATCGTTATGCGCCTCGCTGGCCGGTCGTTCGATCATGACCACGATGGGTTATACCCCCCTGGAAGGGCTGGTTATGAGCGGGCGCAGCGGCACCATTGATCCTGGCATCATTTTATTGTTGATGCAAAAACACAGATTTTCAGCGGACGAACTAAGTCGCATTTTAAATCAAGAGTCCGGAATAGCAGGCATCTCCGGTCTCTCCGGCGACATGCGTCAACTTATAGAAGCAATGGACTCGGGCAACGAAAGAGCGCGCCTGGCTTTCGACATTTACATCCACAGCCTGACTGCCCACATCGGGTCTCTCACCACCTATATAGGTGGCCTCAACGCTCTTGTATTTACAGGCGGCATCGGTGAAAACTCGGCACGCGTTCGCAGCGCCGCCTGCGAGCGTCTAGCTTTTCTCAACCTGGCCATCGATAAGAACAAGAATGAGAGCTTCAAGTCCGGCGCCGGTGAAACTGCCAAAATTTCGGCCGCCAAAAGTTTGATACAAACTTATATTATCGCCGCCGGAGAAGAAGTAGCCATCGCCGCCGAGTGCCGCAAGTTGAACAACTCCAGCTCCCGCGGCACCTGGCGCTAAACACAGCGCCTATACGGCGACTTCGTCGGCTCGCAATCGATGCCACACTCGATGCTTGGCGATTGTAGAGGCAAAGTCCTTTGCCAGCGCTGCTTTTTCCTTATCCTGTCCTTGAGCAAGGACGACCCCATTATCAGTGGAGCAAATATTGCTCTTATCATTCTTTGCGTCCAGTCCAGCCTTTGTCAGTGCTTCTTTAACGAAGTCGGCACCTTCATCCACCGCCGCTATGGCTTTTAGATGTTTGTATGACTCATTGACAAAGAGGGCGGCTGCTGCCGATTTTTTCAGGTTAGCAGTATTTTTACCGCCGCCGATAAAGACAGCGTCAAACAGCACCGAACCAACTGACGTCAAAGTGAAGTCGACAGGCACAGTCTTACCTTGACTGTCCGAAATCTTCCCGCCTACTGGTGCAATGATCTTGCACACGGCGCCCGCATCCTGGAGATTCTTGATCACTGGATCAACAGCTTTACTGTCGAAACCATCGGTCAATATAAATGCAATCTTTCTGGTGGCGCATCCGGGAATCAGATTGTCGATTATGCTTAACGCTTTAGAGCCTGCGCCCTTGTCCTTGTTTTCTGTCGGCTGGTAGCGCTCGGCATCAACGTCGGCGGGCAGTTGTTGATTAAGGGGTTGTTTGATCTTGACAGGCAGGCTGATGCCCAGCCCATCAGCCACTGATTTCGCCAGATCGGCATCGACATATTCCAAAACACCAACAACGCGTTCCCTGATTGCAGGAGTTTCGCAGTGCGATAGCTCAAACTGAAATGCTTGCTTAATGTGTTCTTTTTCAACGTCATTTTGACTGTTATAGAACAACGAGGCCTGACTGAAATGGTCCAAGAAACTTTCATTCCTATCGCGTATTTTCAGGCCTTCCATTTTCTCGGCAAAGCTTGCAAACCCACCCTGCTTGAGCCCGGCCTGAAAGGGGCAGCCACCACCAGTGGTATTGGGGCTATAACTGCTTTGCCCAACATTGATAGTCTGGCGCATATGGCCGTCTCGTTGATTGTTGACCACCGGAGCAATTGATTTATTGATGGGAATCTCATGAAAGTTAGGACTGCCCAGACGACTCAATTGAGTATCAGGATATGAGAAGAGCCTGGCCTGCATCAAAGGATCATTTGTAAAATCGATGCCGGGTACAATGTGGCTGACACAAAACGCTACCTGTTCAGTCTCGGCAAAAAAGTTTTCGGGGTTACGGTTAAGAGTCATTTTGCCGATCGGCGTTAAGGGCACTAGCTCCTCAGGCACAAGCTTGGTCGGATCAAGCAAATCAAAATCGTATTTGAATTCATCCTTTTCTTCGATAATCTGCACGCTCAATTCCCATTCGGGATAGGCACCGCTTTCGATGGCGTCCCAGAGATCACGGCGGTGAAAATCAGGATCTTTCCCGGAGATTTTCAAACACTCATCCCACAGCAGTGAATGCGTACCCAGGGTAGGACGCCAGTGAAATTTGATGAAACGAGAATTTTCAGCCTGATCAATCATGCGAAAAGTATGCACGCCAAATCCTTGCATCATGCGCAGACTGCGCGGCAAGGCCCGATCCGACATGGCCCATAGAACCATATGGGTAGCTTCGGTCGAAAGCGAAACGAAATCCCAAAATGTATCGTGGGCAGACTGAGCCTGGGGAATTTCATTATGCGGTTCCGGCTTAACTGCGTGTATAAGATCCGGAAATTTGATACCGTCCTGTATAAAAAATACAGGCATGTTATTGCCGACAAGATCAAAAATGCCTTCCTGCGTATAAAACTTGGTGGCAAAGCCGCGCACATCGCGCGCAGTGTCGGCCGAACCTCTGAAGCCGGCGACCGTGGAAAAGCGCACAAAAACAGGGGTAACGGTACCGGCCTTGAGAAAATCAGCCTTGCAATATTTACTTGCCTGATCGTAGGCCGTAAAAATGCCATGGGCAGCCGAGCCGCGAGCGTGTACAACGCGTTCAGGAATACGCTCATGGTCGAAGTGCATCAACTTCTCTCTGAAGAGATGGTCTTCCAGTAGAGATGGCCCTCGGGATCCAGCTTTTAAGGTATTCTGATCATCGCGAATGCGCAGGCCTTGATTTGAGGTCAAAGGACCGTCGTCGGCGGCACAGGCAAATGACGCCAACTGCTCGATTTTCTCACTTTGCTCGCCACTCACATTTTTCCGAGGTTTATTGAGAGCCTGCGTAGCGGCCTTTTTTGCCGGTGTGTCTTTTTTAGCCATGAAAAATCTCCGCTCAACTGTAATCCGCCCTGGCGCGTTCCAAATAATTGCACACAATAGCGCCAAAAGGCTGATTGGCAGCGGATTGCAATAAAAAATGATTTTGTTCGATATTGGGGAACCGCAGCATTGCCTCTGCGTCGCAAAATCCCCCCGGTAGTCGACAAGCAACGCACCCGGCAGTCCCAGGAGACTAAAAGTTACTAATAGAAGGCGTCTATGGGCTTTAGCGCGTCTATAGTTTGATATGCAATTGCCCGGGATAAAACAACTATTTTGATATTTACCAGCAGAACAGGCAAAACTTCAGTATTGTTTGCCGCAACAATTTGCTTAGCAGCTTCACTTTTGTTTTCTCCGGCCCTGGCCGTGCCTGAGCAAGAACAAAAGAGCGACAGCACGGCCCAGATGTCTAAAGAACCGCCCAGCGGCATGGCGGCGCCGGGAGAAAAACCAATCACCAGCGGCAGCGACTTTAAAACCGGACCGGTCACCGACGATGAGCAACTGATCAAACCTGCTACCGCCGTGACAAAAACGGATCAAAACAAGGGACAAAAGCAGGACTCCAAAAATCCCGAACATGACACTTACGAGCCTCAACGCAACGTTGATGTCAATTTGGGCAGTAAAGGTCCGATCTCGATTGGAGCCCTGCGGGTGGCTGATATGCTAGAGATTGTGCCCTTGATCACTCGCCTGGATGAGCTCAAGCGCGATCATGTATATGTGCCTTCGCTGCCCGTACAACAAATACAAGTGATATCAGTTCGTCAAGATCTCGATGAAGCGATACTGAGTGCCTTTTTGCAAAGTCGAAGAGTGGTGTCGGAGCTGGATCGACAAATCGCCGGATATGATGCAGTGGCCAAAGTACTGGAAGAAAACCGCGACCAGGCCGTGCGCAACAACAATATTTTGAACTTCACCAGCGGTGGTGCTCTGGCCATGACCGGTGGAGCGTTATCGATCGGCACACCGATGAAGTTTCAAAACAGCGGCAATCAACTTGCCGTGGTTGCCGGGGGATTGAGCGCCCTTATATCGGCCTACTCATTGAAATTGGAAAAAGGGGGCAAGCTTAACGCCGAACCCGATCCCAACATGCTCGCCCCGGTCTTTGGACTGACTCCGGCCGAACCCAATAAATATCCACCGGTCATCTGGCAATACCTAAACGACCATGAGCCCGGTCAAAAACTTAGCCGCCGTCAACAGCTTATAGACAAATGGATCAAACTTAAGTACATAGAACCGCTGGACAAAGATTCCAGCGAAAAACATTTGCGCACACTTTCAGGCACAATACCCCTGAAAAAAGCAGTGACAATTGACATGCTCAGAGACCGCATCCCCATGCTGGAAGATGTGCGCGCCACAATTGCCGGAATGAATGAATATCTGGATGAAATTCTTACCTTTGTAAGAAAGCCATCTTCCTGACGTCAACTTAGGCAAGAAATTTATACATTGCGAACCACGCAATCTAAATCGGCTATCTACCTGGTTTTACTTAGTGGGCGCAAAGATCATTTTCTCTTCGCTCGTCACAGTTTTATGTAAGTGCGGAAATAATATTCCATAGCGTTTGTTCAAAATTGGAAAAGCGGCGAGTAGATTCTTTGCCGTAGCTTGATTAACTCTACCGCTATCAAAATTGAGCACTCGCAAAGGCAACTCTTTTATCGTGGGCAGATCAGCAGGTCTTATGCTTGTTGTATCGACAAAGAGGATTTCCAGTTCTTTCATATTTTTGATTGACGGTAGTGAAGCACTGGTCAGTCGCATGTTTTTAGAAATATCAAGGTTAAATATATGCTTGCAAGAACTCAGAGCTTTAATATCTCCGTCTACGAGGTTGCAGTTGTGTAGAGCCAGACAACCCAAGTGCGGTAAAGCAGCCAGTCTGGCAAAGTCAGCGCCATGTAGATCGACGTTGGACAGTATCAACATTTCCAGCTTAGGATAGCGACAGGCCAGAGCCACCGCCTTCTTACTGACGTAGGTATTTGAAAGATCCAGACAGACAACATTGGAGAGCGGAGCCATTGATTCCAGCCCCACATCGGTCAAACTACTGCCCTTACACCTGATCAACTTTAAGGCGCTGAAGTGTTTGACATAGCTGGCGAAGTTGTCGCATATCTTTTCTTCTCCGTCTTCCAAACCTGAGTATGTCAGTTTAATGCCGTCTATGCCGGCCGCATCGATAGTAGCGATAGGTCTCGGATTTATGTACAAACCGGGACTGGGGTCGAAACAACAAATGCCGCCGGGCGGAATGTTCACTCTGGTCTTGCCCTGCGCATAGCCCAGTATTATGTCGTGCGGCGTCAGACGATCTAAATGGTCTGCTGTCGGCCTGTTAGGTGCATAGTTCATCAGGACCAGATGACCGTAGCGTTTGTCTGCGGGGAAAGATACGGTGCGCAACTCAGCCAACGCAGATTGGCGACAAAAAACGCTTGCCAGAAGGACAATGACAAAGCTCCAAAACAATCGCCTGCTGAGATTCAAATTTTTCACATTCCTATGCTAGCACCCCTGATGGCAAGAATTAAATGGAACCGCCGAAGGTTGGCACGGTCGAAAACTTTAAAACCAGGAGGTACTACCTATGACCGAAAATAAAAAAGTAAGATTTGCCGTTGTCGGATTGGGACACATAGCCCAAATGGCCGTATTACCGGCCTTTAAACACGCAAAAGAAAAATGCGAGTTGACAGCAGTAATTTCTGATGACCCTGAAAAAATTGAAATGGCCAGAAAAACCTACAACGTCAAAAATGCCTGGAATTACGAGCAATACGATCAGGCCCTTGCCAGCGGCGAATTTGACGCTGTTTATATTGCCCTGCCCAACGATTTACACAAAGCCTTTGCCCTGAAAGCAGCCCGCGCCGGTCGACACATACTGTGCGAAAAACCGATGGCCCTTAACGAACGCGACTGTATGGAAATGATTGAGGCCGCTGAAAAAAATTCGGTAAAGCTAATGGTGGCATACAGACTGCATTTTGAAAAAGCCAATATGAAGGCAGTAGAAGTGATTAACTCAGGCATGATCGGCCAGCCTAAAGTTTTCAATTCTTCCTTCACCATGCAGGTACGTGACGGCAATATCCGCACGGCGGCCGAGCATGGCGGAGGTCCTCTTTTTGATATCGGCATCTATTGCATCAATGCCGCCCGTTATGTATTTGGTTGCGAACCGATTGAAGTGACAGCGATGATGGCTAGAAGCAATGACCCACGCTTTACCGAAGTGGAAGAATCAATGAGCGCCATATTGAAATTTCCCGGAGAGCGTCTGGCTTCATTTATGTGCAGCTTCGGCGCCAAGGACATTTCTCGCTATGAAGTCATGGGCACCCTGGGCAAAGTGACCCTCGACCCAGCTTACGACTATGCCGAGGAATTGAAATACACAGTCACAATCGGCGACAAAACAGAGGAACACAAAGTGGGCAAGCACGACCAATTTGCCCCTGAGCTCTTACACTTTGCCGAGTCTGTACTGGAAAACAAGGAACCCAGACCGAACGGCTATGAAGGCTTGAATGACATTCGCGTTATTCACGCCATTCGTCAGTCGGCTCTCAATGGCACACGTGAGTACTTGCAGCCGGTGGCCGTAGGCAGCACTCCCGGTCCGGAGCTAATTGAGGAAAAACCGAAGGTAAACGAGCCCAAATTGGTCAATGTCAAATCAGGCTCGCGCTAAGTTTTAATCTAGCCGCTAAGCCAAATGTAGACTGCAACCCACCGATTCGACACAAGTTCGCCTCCGAAAAGGCCGCCCCCGCAAGCCATCTCGTCAAGAAGGCCAGGGAGGCGGCCTTTCAGCAGCCTGCGCGGAACAATTGGGGTCTATTTCAACTCTTTAAAAACGTAGAGTTGCAAAGAAGAGTTGCACATGAAATACAGTGATTTGCCTCCAGCGATGCGGCGACTGGCGCGGTTTTTCGTCGTCCTAGTACCGCTACTAATAACCACCTCCCTGATTCGAATGATAGTTCTTGTCCTTATAAACAAGTACAACTGAGACGTTTGGCGCGATAACTAGTTAAACTAGGAGCCTACAACAACGATCAGGCTTACTCTTGGACGAGATTCAGGTCAACTTTAACGACAATACTGCTTCTTTTGCAGCGCCGGTTGCAACGGGAAAAGTAGGTCGCACGCTCAAACCAGGCGACATCGTCGGCGATAACTACCGCCTGCAAGATCTTTTAGGTAAGGGCGGTATGGGCGTCGTTTACCGCTGCGAGCACATTGTTTTTGGCCGTGAGTATGCGCTCAAAATACTGGCCCCGGATCAAGTAAGTGAGGTCAGCTGGCAGCGCTTCCAGTTGGAAGGTCAGGCGATTGCGAGGCTGGAACACGTATCGATAGTCAAAATCTATAACATGGGCATTGATAAAAAAGATTGTCCATACTATGTAATGGAGCTTCTCGAAGGATGGTCGCTCGACGACTTGATAGATGAAAACGGTCCGCTGACTGTGCAAGCCGCTTTGCCAATTTTTTATCAAGTGGCTGAAGCTTTAGGTTACGCGCACATGAAAGGCGTCATACACCGGGACATCAAGCCATCCAACATAGTCTTGCACGATGGCCCAGATGGTAGCGTTAAAGTAAAAATCGTAGATTTTGGTCTGGCCAAGGTTGTAAAAAAAGATAGCTTCGAAAAGCAAAGTCTGACAAACGCCGGAGAAATTTTCGGCACCCCCAGCTTTATGAGCCCTGAGCAAAGCCTGGGCGAAGATGTCGACGGCCGCTCCGATATTTATTCGCTCGGTTGCACGATGTTTAAAGCCCTAACCGGGTTCGCCCCTTTTCGTGGCGCCAACGCATTTGAAACGATGCTTCTTCACCAGACACAACCGGCGCCCTTTCTTTGCCAGGCCGCTCGGGATAAGCAGTTTTCTGAACCTCTCGAAGAATTGATGCGCAAGATGCTGGAAAAAAATCCGGACAAGCGCCATCAATCTATGCAGCAAGTTTGCCACGATCTGGATCGCGTAGCGGAAGGGAA
>Ga0105248_10004965_pt1 | contig 14700 bp, 8 predicted proteins | sample KBSS34metaG_FD_81524 | JGI IMG/M metagenome (GOLD analysis project Ga0105248, IMG submission 81524) | Switchgrass rhizosphere microbial communities from Kellogg Biological Station, Michigan, USA - KBS S3-4 metaG | ecosystem: Host-associated > Plants > Roots > Rhizosphere > Soil | place...
CGCTACGTCTGCGTCTATCCGATCAAGGTGAACCAGCAGCGCCAGGTCGTGGAGGAAGTGCTCGACTTCGGCCGCGAGTACGGCTTCGGCCTCGAGGCCGGCTCGAAGCCCGAGCTGCTGGCGGTGATGGCGCAGGCGCACAACGACACGCCGATCATTTGCAACGGCTTCAAGGACGCCGAGTACATCGAGATGGCGATGCTGGCGCAGAAGATCGGGCGCAACATCATCCCCGTCGTCGAGAAGTACACCGAGCTCGGGCTGATCCTGAAGTACGCCGAGAAGGTCGGCGTGCGGCCGCAGATTGGAATGCGCGTGAAGCTCGCCGCGCGCGGCAGCGGGCGCTGGCAGGGATCGGGCGGCTATCGATCGAAGTTCGGCCTCACCGTCGCCGAAGTGCTGCGCGGGCTCGAGGAGCTGAAGCGGCACGACATGCAGGACTGCTTCAAGCTCCTGCACTTCCATCTGGGCAGTCAGATCCCGAACATCCGCATCGTCAAGGGGGCGCTGAACGAAGCCGCGCGCATCTACACCGAGCTGGTGAAGAGCGGCGCCGGCCTCGAGTACCTCGACGTCGGCGGCGGCCTCGGCGTCGACTACGACGGCTCGCAGACCAACTTCGAGTCGAGCGTCAACTACACGCTCGAGGAATATGCCAACGACGTCGTCTACCACATCCAGACGGTGTGCGACGACGCGGGGGTCAAGCACCCGACGATCGTGTCCGAGAGCGGCCGCGCCATCGTCGCCTATCACAGCGTGCTGATCTTCAACGTCCTCGGCGTGGCGGCCTTCGGCGAAGAGAAGATCCCCGACACGATCTCGCCCGACGAAGCGGAGCAGCCGGTCATCGATCTGCTCGAGACCTACCAGTCGCTGACGCCGCGCAACGCGACCGAGAGCTATCACGACGCGCAGCAGGCGCTCGACATGGCGATGAACCTGTTCACCGGCGGCTACCTGCCGCTGGAGCAGCGCTGCCAGGCCGAGAATCTCTACTGGGCGATCCTGGTGAAGCTGAAAAAGCTGGTCAGCCAGATGGACGACGTCCCCGAGGACCTGCAGGCCCTCGACGACGCGATGGCCGACACCTACTTCTGCAACTTCTCGCTGTTCCAGTCGATTCCCGACAGCTGGGCGATCAAGCAGCTCTTCCCGGTGATGCCGATTCACAACCTGAATCGCCCGCCGAACCACCACGCGGTGCTGGGCGACATCACCTGCGACTCCGACGGCAAGATCGACTCGTTCATCGATCGCCGCGACGTCAAGCGGACGCTGCCGCTGCATTCGGTCAACGGCGATCCCTACTACCTCGGCGTGTTCCTGGTCGGCGCCTACCAGGAGATCCTCGGCGACCTGCACAACCTGTTCGGCGACACGCACGCGGTGCACGTCAGCCTCGACGAGCATGGCAACGTGGTGCTCGACGCGGTGATCAAGGGCGACACGGTCCGCGAGGTGCTCGACTACGTCGAGTTCGACGCCGAAGTGCTGGTCCGCAAGCTGCGCCACGACGTGGAACTGGCCGTCCGCGAGGGGCGCGTCACCTACGAAGAGTCGGGTCGCCTGCTGGAGTTCTACGAAGAAGGCCTTCAGGGCTACACCTACCTGGAAGAACCCCGCGAAAGATAGGAACCTTTCTCTCGATCGCGCGCAATATGTTCCATGCGCGATCTGCCTGCCGCCGCTGCCGTCCTGACCCTCGCGCTCGCGATTGGGATGAACGCGGGGATGATTGGCCTCGTCGACCGCGCGCTGCTCAGCCCGCCTGCGCAGGTCAAGGATCCCGCGCGCGTCGTGACGCTCGCCTTCGAGAAGGGGGAAGGCGATCAGCGGGCGCGGATGATCAGCACCTCCTACGTCACCTACACCGCGATCCGCGACAACGTCGGGGCGTTCGCCTCCGCCGCCGCGTGGCAGCGCGCGTCGCCGACGCTGAGCGTCAACGGCGATCAGATCCGCACCGACGGCCTGATCGTGTCCGGCAGCTATTTCGATCTGCTCGGCGTGGCGGCGCGACTCGGACGGCCGGTGCAGCCTGAGGACGATCGTGCGGCGGCGGAGCCGGTCATCGTCCTGAGCCACGCGCTGTGGAAGTCGGCGTTCGGCGGCGATCCCGGCGTGCTCGGACGCCACGTCACGGCCGACGGCCTCGATTACGTCGTCTCCGGCGTGATGCCGCCCGGCTTCAGCGGCCACTCGGCGGCGAACGTGGACGTGTGGATCCCGTTCTCCGCCGCGATGCGGCAGATTCCGGGATGGGAGCAGGATCCTGACAGGAGAGTCGGCACCATCATCGCCAGGCTCGCGCCCGGCGCGACCGCCGCCGCCGCGGCCACCCAGGCGAGCGTGGCGTCGGACAGCCGCGTCGTGTTCGATTCGCTCGCGGGGGCCGGGATTGCCGACACCGATCGCCGCGTGGCGTTCTGGCTGACCGGTGTGGCGGCGCTGGTCCTGGTGATCGGCCTGGCCAACGCCTGCACGCTGTTGCTCGTGCGGGCCTCGCGACGGCGCCGCGACTTTGCGATCCGCGCGGCGCTGGGCGCGTCGCGGGCCCGCCTGTTGCGGCACGCTTTCGGCGAAGCGGCGCTCCTGTCCGTTGCCGCCACCGCGGCGTCACTGCTCCTCGCCTCGTGGTTCGACGGCGCCGTCCGCGCCCTGCTGCTGCCTGGCGTGGCGGTGTCCGACTTCACCGGCCGCGCCGCAATCCTGGCCGCGGTTGGCGCGGGTGCGATTGCGGCGGTCGTGACGGGGCTGGCCAACGCCTCGAACATCCCGCGTCATCTCTCGGGCGGCATCGACACCCCCGAGCATCAGAGCGCTCGGCGGTCGCGCGTTCAGACGGGCCTGCTCGTCCTGCAGACGGCGCTGTCGGTGGTCCTGCTGGCCGGCGCGGGATTGTTCGGCCGCAGCCTCTACAACCTGCTCGCGCAGGACTTCGGCATCTCGATGGACGGCGTGCTCGTCGTCGACGTGGAGCCCGGCCCGGGCAAGCCGCTCGGGCGGCTGTTCGACGACGCGCTCGACGGCGTGCGCGCGATTCCGGGCGTCCGCGCCGCGACGCCGATCGCGGCGATCCCGTTCTCGGGCTTCAACGTGCCGCCAATCAGCGTGCCCGGGCTCGCCGATCCGCCCGGCGTCGATCACCAGTTGCCGTTCCTGCAGGCGGCGACGCCCGAGCTGTTCGACATCCTCGGCATCCGCATCGTGGAAGGGCGGAAGCTGGCCGCGAGCGACGATCGCGGCGCGCCGGTGGTCGTCGTCAACGAGACGATGGCGCGCACGGTGTGGCCGGGCGAGAGCGCGATCGGCAAGTGCATCCGCATCGGGTTCGATCCGAATTTCGATCCGGAGACGGCCACCGGCCCGCCGACGCCCGGGCCGTCGGTGCCGTGCCGGCAGGTCGTGGGAGTCGCGCACGACATGCGTCAGCGATCGCTCGTTCCTACCGGCAACGAAGAGCACCTGATGCAGTACTTCGTGCCGTTCTCGCAGGTCCCGGTGCCGCCGTTCGTGCCCAATCCCGATCGCGGTGCGTGGGGCCTGCTGTTGCGGGTCGACGCCGACGCGGCTGCCGTTGCTCCGGCGATTCGCCGTGCGATCGTCGGGAGCCGCGCCGACGTACCGTTCGTCCGCGTGCGTCCGTACGCGCAATTGCTGGATCGCCAGATGCGGCCGTGGCGGCTGGGGACGGCGCTGCTCGCGCTCTTCAGCGGACTCGCGCTCCTGGTCGGCGCGGTCGGCCTCTACGCTGCCTTCTCGCACGCGGTGACGGTCCGCCGCCGCGAGATGGCGATCAGGATTGCGATCGGCGCGCGCCCGGGCGGCGTCACCGCGATGATCCTGCGCGAGGCGATGGCGCTGGCCGCCGTCGGCATCGGCGCCGGCTGGCTCGCCGCCGTCATCGGCGCGCGCTGGCTGCAGTCGCTGCTCTTCGACACGTCGCGCACGGACCCGCTCGTCCTGGGCGGCGCCGCGGCCGTCATGCTCATCGTCGCCGTCGCGGCAACGCTGCTGCCCGCCGTCACCGCGTCGCGCACGAACCCGGCGACGCTGCTGCGGGTCTGACGCGCTCATTCTTCCGGCTAAAGCCGGAAGCCACACGAGCGCGCCCTACTCCGCGCGCAGCACCACCAGAGGATCGACGCGCGTGGCGCGGCGCGCGGGCATGTAGCACGCGAGAGCGGCGGTGACGAGCAGCACGGAAGACGCCAGCGCCAGCGTCGCGGGATCGCCCGGGGACACGCCGAACAGCATCGACGACATCGTGCGCGTGACCCAGGCGGCGCCGGCCGCGCCGACGATCACGCCGACGATCGCCTGCTTCATGCCGTCGGCGACCACCATCCGCCGGACCTCGGCGGGGCGTGCGCCGAGCGCCAGGCGGATCCCCATCTCGCGCGTGCGCAGGTTCACCGCGTACGACATCACGCCGAACACGCCGACCGCCGCCATCACCAGCGCCACGCCGGCAAACAGCGCCAGCAGCAGCATCGACGCCCGCGTCGGCGCGATCGAGGTGCGCATGATGTCGGTCATCGCCTGCATCCCGGTGGTCGCAATCGACGGGTCCGCGTCGCGCACGATCTGCCGCGCGGACGCCGCCAGCGAGAGCGGCTCGCCCGAGGTGCGGACGGTGAACGTGAAGTTGCGCCACCAGGGCATCAACGTGTTGAGGCCGTAGACGGCGTCGGTCAGGCTGCCGCCCAGCCCCGAGAGTTGCACGTCCTTGACGACGCCGACGACGGCGGCGCGGTCGAACAGCTTGTTGTCGGGCGCGCCCAGGTAGATGTCGGCGCCGACGGGATCCTCGTTCGGCCAGAATCGCCGCGCGAGCGATTCGCTGATCACCACCGACGGCGTTCCGTTGAGCCCGTCGCGATCCGTGAGCAGCCGCCCGCGCAGGAGCGGAATCTGCATCGCCTTGAAATAGTCGGCCGTGATGACGCGGTACGGCACGCCGGGCGGCGTCGTCCCCGGCGGCCACGGACGCGCGATGATGTTGAACCACGCGCCGGTGCCGCGGCCGACGATCGGGGCGTAGCTGCTGGCGGCCGCCTCGGTGACCCCCGGCAGCGTCTTCAGGCGATCGACGATGCCGTTCACGAACGCGATGCGTGCCGCCGCCTTCTGGTAGGCAGGCCCTTCCATCCGCGTCTGGAAGGTGAGCACGCGATCGGTCTTGAAGCCGGGATCGACGCGCTGCACCAGGACGAAGCTGCGAATCAGCAGGCCCGCCCCGGTCAGCAGCACCACGGCGACGGCGAGCTCGGCGATGACGAGCAGCGCCCGCAGCGGCGCGCGCCCCGTCGACGTCCGCACATCGTTGCGCAGCACCATCGCCGGCGGGTTCCCCGAGAGCTGCAGCGCCGGCGCGAGCCCGAAGAACAGACCGGTCAGCGCCGTCGTGACGAGGGTGAACGTCAGGACCTGCAGGTCCACCGACGCCTGCTCGATGCGCGGTATCCCCGCCGGCAGCCAGGCGACCAAGGCGTTCAGGAACAGCTTGCCGACCAGCACGCCGGCCACGCCGCCGAGCAGCGCCAGCATCAGGCTCTCCACGAGCAGCTGGCGCACGAGGCGTCCGCGCGCGGCGCCGATCGCCTGCCGCACCGCGATTTCGCGGCTGCGCCCCGTCGCACGGGCCAGCAGCAGGTTGGCGAGGTTGGCGCAGGCGATGAGCAGCACGCAGCCGACGCTCGCCATCAGGATCCAGAGCAGGTCGCTCACGTCGCCGACCAGCGCCTCGCGCAGCGGCTGCGCGTCGAGGCCCAGCGTGCCGTTCGCCTGCGGATATTCCTTCCGCAGCCGCTCCATGATGGTGTCGAGCTCGGCCCGCGCGGCGCCAGGCGTTGCTCCCGGCGCGAGACGCCCGACCAGGGTCAGGAAGTATTCGCTGCGCGACGCCCGCATGTCCGCGTTCATCTGCATCGGCGCCCAGACGTCGATCGTCGTGTCGGGGAACGTGAAGCCGCGCGGCATCACGCCGACGACCGTCAGCGCCTCGCCGCCGAGCATCAGCGTCTGGCCGAGCGCGTCGGGACGGGCGTCGAAGAGGCGCCGCCACAACCGATCGCTGATGACCACCACCTTCGGCGCGCCGATCCGATCGTCGGCCTCGGTGAAAATCCGCCCGATCTGCGGCGCCACCCCGAGCACCTCGAGGATGCTGCCGGCGCTGCCGACGCCCTCGATCCGCTCGGGCTCACCCCGTCCGGTGAGCGTCGCGGTCGACGTCTGGATCGCCGTCAGCCGCATGCTCGTCACGGCGCGCTGGATGTCGTAGAAGTTGCCGGGCGTGGTGCTGCCCTGCTGCGATCGATCCGAGATCAGGACGTGCTGGATGTAATACAGGCGATCCGGATCGGGGTAGTCGAGCGGGCGCAGCAGCACGCCGTTGACGATGCTGAAGATCGCGGTGTTGGCGCCGATGCCGAGCGCAAGCGTCAGCAGGGCGACGAGGGTGACGCCCGGCGTGCGCACGAGCAGCCGCAGGCTGTAGCGGATGTCCTGGACGAGACTCGACATGACGTGGGACGCCTTTCGTGGGGGGCGCTCGCGCCACGACGTGCGCGCGAGCGAGTGGAACTCGATGAGCCAGTAGCGCACCCAGGCGCCGACGCCCTGGCGCCGCGCATCCTCCGCCAGGCGGGCCGACGTCTCGATCGCCTCTTCGCGCAGCCGCTCGAAGAGCGACGGCAGCAACACGCGAAGCGCCAGGCGATAGAGCGCGATCATGCCTTGCGCGGGAGCAGGTCCTTGTCGCGCGCCATCGCCACCGCGCGCGCGAGCCGCTCCGCTTCCTGCCGGGCCAGCAGGCGGCCGGCTTTCGTGATGCGATAACAGCGCCGCGGCGCACCGCCGCTGTCCTCCGGGGCGTCCACCTCGACTATGAGCCCGGCGTCGAGCATCCGCTTGATCGCCGCGTAGAGCGTGCTGGCGGTCAGCTGGATCTCGCGGTCGGTCCGCGCCGCGACGTCCTGGATGATGGCGTAGCCGTGAAGGTCGCGCCCGTCGACGAGCGACAGGAGGATCTGGAAGGCCTGAGGGGTGAGCGGAGTGGTCATGGCGCCAGGTATACCGTTGGACGGTATACCTGGCGCCCGGGTTTATTCGAAAGGCCGGTTATTTGTGGCCGGAGTTGCCCTTGCCGGGATTGCCCGTGTAGTTCAGCGACGGATCGTTCTTGCTCACGACGACGCTCACCGTCCGCGACGACTTGTTCTTCGCGCGGTCGCTGCAGGTCACCGTCAGCACGTAGGCGCGATCGTACTCGTCGCTGCTCTTCAGTGCCCGCACGTTCGCCGTGAAGGCCCCGGTGATGGTCGCGTCCGCCGACGATCCGCTGATCGAGCTCAGCGCGCAGGACGGAGCCGCGTCGACGTCGTCGGTGGCGCTCACGCCCACCTGCACCGGCACCATCTTGCCGTTCGGCGGCCAGATCGCGTTCGGCGTGACCGACAGCTCGGTGATGACCGGCGCCGTCGTGTCGGGGGGGACCACGACGTTCACCGAGCGCGCGCTGTGGTTGCCGGCGCGGTCGGAGCAGCTGACGTTCATCGCGTAAGTGCGGCCGCCGACGGCGCGCACGTCCGCCGAGAAGGTGCCGCGGATGACGGAGTCGCCCGCCGCCGCGCCCGCCGCGGTGACGTCGCTCAGGTAGCAGAGCGGCTGGTCGTCCACGTCGTCGCTCGCCGTCACGGTCACCGTGACCGGCTTCATGCTGCCGTCCGGCGGCCAGATCGTCGACGGCGTCGCCGTCACGCTGGCGATGACCGGCGCGGTCGTGTCGGGCTTGACGAACACGTCCACTGACTGCGAGGCCGCGTTGTCCGAGGCATCGACGCAAGTGACGTTCATGCTGTAGGTGCGGCCGCCGACGGCGGCGACCGATGCCGTGTTCGCGCCGGTGACCTCGAAGTCGACTCCGGCCGCGCCAGGTCCGGTGACGCTGGTCAGCTTGCAGACCGGCATCACGCCCGAATCATCCGTGGCCTCGCCCGACACCGTGACGGTCACCTTCTGACCCTTCGGCGGGAAGATGATCGAGGGCGTGGCGGCCAGGCTCGTGAACACCGGCGGCGTCGTGTCCTTCGCCGCTCCCGCGAGCGACAGGCGGAACGTCGTCGAGACACCGTTCTTCGTGGCTTCCCCGACGATCTGCCCGGCTGCGTTCACGCCCTTGCCGGCCAGCAGCACCCAGCCGTTGCCCGGCTCGATGACGCTGTTGAGATCGACCGAGCCGCCGTCATCCGTGTGCATGAAGCCGCGAGTGGTGAAGTCGGGCAGCAGGTAATAGCCGACGCTGCGGCCCGCAGCAATCGCCTGAGTCACGCTGCCGTTCGAGGCGAACGGATCGAGGTTCACGATTCCGGTGCTCGTGTAGGCGAACGCGCGGTTGGCCAGCGCGTCCGCCGCCTCGCCGCCGACGCGCCCGTTCTCGTCGATCGCGCACGCGTTGCTGTAGCCGTCCGGGCCGACGAAGGGAACGATGTCGGTCAGGTTATTGGCCGCGTCAAGGCGGTACGCGTGGCTGTTGCCCGGCGGCGGCGCCGGCGCGCTGCCGACCATCGTCCCGTCGTTGTTGATGCCGCAGACAATCGCGTACGGCTGCACGCGCTCCGCTGGCAGCTGCGCCGCCGCGCGGAACCCGAAGGTGTCTCCCGTCGGCAGCATCGACGCGCCGACCACGGTGCCGGCATCGTTGATCGCGTAGCCGAAGGTGAAGAGCCCGCCGTCGACCGGCTCGATCTCCTCGACGCCGGTGCCGTCACGATACCGGAACGCCCGGTACAGCCCGGCCTCGTTGACCCGGTAGCCAACGAGATCGCCGTTGGCATTGATGCCATAGGCAACGCTGCTTGTGGTGTCGAGTCCCGGCAGGTACTCCCAGCCGAACCCGTCGGTGAACCGGACCGCATGCGTCGCCGAGAAGTCGGCCGTGTAGACCCATCCCGACAACTGGCCTTTGGCATTCACTCCGGTAACGGTGGGGGTGAGACCATCGGCTGTCTGACCGAGGTCTTGAATCGTGTAAAGCGCTTGGTCTGCCTGCAGCGCCCGCTGCGCAGGGAACAGAACGAGCAGAACCGCAACCGCCGCCAAGGTATATCGCTGCATTGCGAAAGGCCTCCGGGCTGGGTAACAGCAACCCGGATGCCTCCGCTGAGCTCGCCTTAAAAGCGCTTTTATTTCAATAACTTAGCCGAAAACGAGTAGTCGGTCCTGACCCCGTGTGCCCTTACCAAAACGAGACACCAATGACAAAATCGACGGTCTCTGGAGTACTTGAACGTACTCAAACGTACGTTGTAAGACATACTCCTCCCCCTGTTACTTCCGCAGCATCTCTTCCCGCTTCGCTCGGAACTCGTTGCCAGGCTTCCACTCGGGCCATTTGCCCGCGTTGGCCACGCGATAGCCGACGGCGAACACGAGCTGGCCGTCCAGCGCCGCCGCCGACAGGTCCCAGTCCGGCTTCACGACGTCCGACGGCGCGTGGTAGTCGTGCGCCTCGTAGTCGTCCAGCTTCTTCTTCAGATAGTCCGCGGGCTTGTCGCCGGCCGCGTCGTGGCCGCTCTCGATGTACAGCGCCGGCACTCCCTGCTTGGCGAAATTGAAGTGATCGGACCGGTAGTAGTAGCCCTTCTCCGCCTCGGGATCGGGACGCAGCGTGCGCCCCTGTTCCTGCGCCGCCTGCTGCAGGTAGTCGTCGAGATCCGAGGCGCCCATGCCGATCACCGTGACGTCCTTCGAGGGAGCGAACACGTTCGGCGAGTCGATGTTGATGTCGGCGACGGTCTTCGCCAGCGGATAGAGCGGCGTCACCGAGTAGTACTGCGATCCGAGCAGGCCCTGCTCTTCCGCCGTGACCATGGTGAAGAGGATCGAGCGCTTCGGCGGCGGCTGCACCTTCGTGAACTGCCGCGCCACTTCCAGCATCAGCGCGACGCCGGCGGCATTGTCGCGCGCCCCGTTGTAAATCTTGTCGCCGTTCACCGCCTCGCCCACGCCGAGGTGGTCCCAGTGCGCGGTGTAGACGACGTACTCGTCCTTCAGCGACGGGTCGCTGCCTTCGAGCTTCGCGACGACGTTGCGCGAATTGACGTTGCGCAGGGTGTTCTTGATCCCCATGCTCGCCTGCACGCCGAGCGGCACGGCGGTGAAGTCCTTGCTCAGCGCCTTCTTCTTCAGCTCGTCGAAGTTCTGCCCCGCCATCGTGAACAGCTTTCGCGCCGCGTCGACGGTGATCCAGCCCTCGATGTTCGACCGGCTCATGTTCTTGTCGGGTGCGATGGTGTCGAATTTCTCGCCGAGGTTCCCCTGCACGACCGAGAACGGATACGCCGCCGGCACGGTCTCGTGCACGATCAGCACCGCCGCCGCTCCCTTCCGGGCCCCTTCCTCGAACTTGTAGGTCCAGCGCCCGTAGTAGGTCATCGCCTTGCCGCCGAACATCTTCGCGTCGAGCGTCGAGGCGTCGGCCGGATCGGGGATCGGCGGATCGTTGACGAGGACGACGATAGTCTTGCCTTTCACGTCGATGTTCTTGAAGTCGTTCCAGCCGAACTCCGGCGCCTCGATGCCGTAGCCGGCGAAGACGACGTCCGACTTGTCGATCTCCGCGCCGTCGGCCACGTGCTTCGACCACGCGACCACGTCGTCCTTCCACTTCAGCGCCAGCTTCTGCGTGCCCTTCGTGAAGACGAGCGGCTTTCTCTCCGCGCCGGTGATGCCGACGAGCGGGACCTTCTGGACGTAGGTGCCGTCGGGGTTGCCCGGCTTGAGGCCGAGATCCTTGAACTGCGTTTCGAGGTAGCCGACCGTCAGGTCCTCGCCGATGCCGCCGGGCGCGCGTCCCTGGAACTTGTCGGACGAGAGCACCTTGATGTGCTGGAGGATCACCGCGGGATCGAGCTTCGGCATCGACGGCAGAGGAACCGCCGGCGCCGGCAGCGCCCCGGACGAGATCGTCGGGGCTGACGAGGACGGCGCGGCGCCGCCCGACGGCGCGGCGGCTGGAGCGGCGGACTGCGCCGGCGCTTCGCTGCGGCTGCAGGCGGCGGCGAGGACGAGCACGGCGACGGCGAGAGGGCGCGAGGTGGTCGGCATAGAGCACAATTCTATGGGATGACGAGGCATCGCTGGGGCCTGCCGCGCCGTAGCCGCGGAGCGGCGAAGGCGGGCCTGCCGCGCCATAGCCGCGGAGCGGCGAAGGCGGGCCATGTCGCGCTCGAGCGTGCGATGTCGAAGCTGCGCCTGGCCTCGCGCGCCGAGGCCCAGCGGCTGGTGCGCGCCGGCGCGGTGACGGTGAACGGCCGCGTCGTGACCGATCCGCTGGCGCCGGTCGTGCCCGAGCACGACGCCATCGCGGTCGCCGGAAAGGCGCAGCCGGCGCCGGTCTGGCGGACCATCGCCTTCCATAAGCCGCGCGGGACGGTGACGACGCGGCGCGATCCGCAGGGACGCCGGACGGTCTTCGACGTGCTGGGTGAGGCGGCCGACGGGCTCGTCGCGGTCGGCCGTCTCGATCTCGCCACGTCGGGCCTGCTGCTGCTCACCTCCGACACGCGGCTTGCCGGTGCCCTCACCGATCCCGCCAATGCGGTCGTGCGCCGCTACGTGGTCACCGTGCGCGGCGAGGTCGGCGACGCGCAGCGCGAGACGCTCGAGCGCGGCGTCGGCGGCCTGGCGGCGAGCCGCGTCGAGATCCGCAAGCGCTCGCGCCGCGAGACCCACCTGATCGTCGAGCTGACCGAGGGGAAGAACCGCGAGATCCGCCGGCTGTTCGCGGCGATCGATCGCGAGGTCACGCGGCTGCTGCGAGTGGCCTACGGGCCGATCGAGCTGGGCACCCTGCAGCCGGGCGAGTGGCGCGAGATCGGCGCGGCGGAACTGGAACGTGCGATGCCGCCCGCGGCTATTGCACGGCGGGCGCGCCGATCAACTTGAAGTTCGCGTCGATGAACGTGCCTGGCGGCGGCGTGTAATAAACGATCGGCGGTCCAAACGAGATCACTCGCTGGCTCGCCTGCGCCTTTCGGAACGGCAGTGGATTGAAGGTGCCGCCCAGTTCGGGGGCGATGTACATGTCGCCGCCGAGGTAGCCATCCTCGGAGAACCCGGTGATCGGGTTGAAGCCGCGCGCGGTGCCCGGCGTCCAGTACGAGTAGAACCAGTACTTCGTCCCCCCCTTGAGGGTCACCGAGGGCGCGAACACGTACTGTCCGCCTTCGATCCGTTCGGCGCGCGCCAGGAAGCCGGGCGTCGTCGATCCCAGGCCCCCGGGCAGGCCCACGTACTCCTGCGTCAGGAGGAACAGGTCGCCGGCGGCGAGCGGGCCACGGGATGGAGGGGCGGTAGGCGCCGACGAGGTGTTGCCGTCCCAGTTGAACCGCAGATTGTTGAACGACGCACCCGCCGGGATCGTGATCGACTGGCCGAGATAGTTGTTGGACGTGCCGGTCTGTCCCGTGCCGACGGCCTCGACGGTCGACGATTCTTGGATCGTGATCAGCGCGGACAGCGGAACCGGCGGCGACTCGACCCCAGGGGAATTGGTCGACGTGGACGTCGGACCCGTGGCCCCGCCGTGACAGGCGGCGACCGACATCAGCGCCAGAACGAGCACCGCGCGGGCGCGCATGGCTGTGACTCCTTTGAAGGCCGGCCTCGAGCCAAATCAAGCTTACTGCAGGTCCCGCTCGTCGGCGATAGGGCGCTCGAGATCGCCGACGCGCAACCAGCGGTAGCCGTAGGGCTCGAGCTGGACGAGGTGGCGGCCGCTGTCGTCGGCTTCACTCGTGTCCTGCGAGAGCAGGTTGACCAGCCGGCATCGCTGCGGGCCGTCCACGTGCAGCCGCACCGCGCACGGGCGGTCGGCGAAGTTGTGCAGCACGATCGTCGAGCGGTCGTTCCAGTCGTAGCGCATGCCGAGCACGGGGTCCGGCAGCCGCGGCAGGATCTTCCAGTCCCCCCAACTGATCTCGGCGCACTCCTTCCGCGTGCGAATGATCCGCTCCGTCCAGTTGAGGAGCGAGTTCGGGTCGCGCCGCTGGTCGGCGACGTTGACGTGGCGGTACCCGTAAATCGGATCGTTGACGAGGCGGCGCAGCACGCGGCGGCCGGCGGTGAAGCCGCCGTGGCGGTGCGACGACCACTGCATCGGCGTCCGCGCCGCGTAGCGCTCGGGCAGCCGCAGGTCGTCGCCCATCCCGATTTCGTCGCCGTAGCGGATCACCGGCGTGCCCGGCAGCGTGAACATCAGGCTGTTGGCCAGCTCGATGCGGCGGCGATCGTTGTTCAGCATCGGCGCGAGGCGGCGCCGGATGCCGCGGTTGTACAGCTGCATCCGCTTCTCCGGGGCGAAGGCCTCGAACACGCGCGCGCGCTGCAGCTCGGTGAGCCGCCCGAGATCGAGCTCGTCGTGCGTGCGCAGGAAGATGCCCCACTGCGCCGCATACGGGCGCTCGTAGGTGGCGACGAGCGCCTCCTTCAGCGGCGCGGTGTCGCCGGTCGCCAGCGTGTAGAACATCCGCTGGTTCACCCAGAAGTTGAGCATCATCTGCAGCCGGTCGCCCTGCTCGCCGAAGTACTGCATGCTCTGGCCCGGCGGCACGTTGGCCTCGGCGAGCATGATCGCGTCGCGGCAGCGCCACTGCAGGAAGTCGCGCATCTCGTGCAGCAGCTCGTAGTCGCGCGTCGGCTTCACGCCGGCCCCCTTGCGCTCGATCAGGAACGGCACCGCGTCCATGCGGAAGCCCGAGACCCCGAGCTGCAGCCAGAAGCCCATGATCCGCATCAACTCTTCCTTGACCGCGGGATTGTGGGTGTTCAGGTCGGGCTGAAAGTCGTAGAAGCGATGGAAGTAGAACTCCTTCGCGACGGGATCGCGCGTCCAGGTTTCCCTCTGCACGCCGGGAAAGACCATCCCCTGGTTCCAGTTGCGCGGCCGCTTCTTCGACCAGACGTAGTACTCGCGGTACGGCGAGTCGGGATCCTTGCGCGCGGCCTTGTACCACGGATGGCGATCGGAGGTGTGATTGACGACGAGATCGACGATGACGCGCAGTCCGAGCTGCCGCGCGTGGTTCATGAACTCGACGAAGTCGCCGAACGTCCCGGTCCGCGGGTGCACGCCGTAGTAGTCGCTGACGTCGTACCCGTCGTCGAGGTTGGGGGACGGGAAGAAGGGCAGCAGCCAGAGGCAGGTGACGCCGAGCCCGGCCAGGTAGGGCAGCCGATCCGTCAGTCCGACAAAATCCCCGACACCGTCGCCGTTGGAATCGAGAAAGGTTTCGACGTTGAGGCAGTAGATGACGGCGTTCTTGTACCAGAGATCGTGAATCACGCCTTCATTTGAGCAAGCCTCGTGCCCACTTGACACATATGTTCATAGGTGTATGATGACAGGCCTATGACCGACCGTACGACCTCCGTCGACCTGCTCCAGGGAACGCTGGCGACGCTGATCCTGAAGTCCTTGAGCTGGGGTCCGCTCCACGGCTACGGCATCGCGCGCTGGATCGAGCAGATCACTGACGAGGAACTGCTGGTCGAAGAGGGCTCGCTCTACCCGGCGCTGCATCGGCTGCAGGCGCGCGAGATGGTGTCGTCGCAGTGGACGGTCTCCGAGACCAACCGCAAGGTGCGCTGCTACAGCCTGACCGAGCAGGGGCGCCAGCAGCTGCGCGCGGA
>Ga0105248_10004966_pt1 | contig 14697 bp, 17 predicted proteins | sample KBSS34metaG_FD_81524 | JGI IMG/M metagenome (GOLD analysis project Ga0105248, IMG submission 81524) | Switchgrass rhizosphere microbial communities from Kellogg Biological Station, Michigan, USA - KBS S3-4 metaG | ecosystem: Host-associated > Plants > Roots > Rhizosphere > Soil | place...
GATGGCGTTCCGGCTCGCCCATGATCAGCCCGGCGATCATCGCGGGCAAGGCGAAGCCCGCGCAGACCAGATAGGCGCCGTCCCAGCCGATGCGGCTGGCGAGCACCAGCGCCAGTCCGCCCGCGGCGGTCGATCCGATCCGCCAGCCATATTGCGACATGCCCGCGCCAACGCCGAGCTGCGACGCGTCGAGGATTTCGATCCGATAGGCGTCGATCACGATATCGAAGGTCGCGCCGGCCACGCCGACCAGGATCGCCGCCTGCGCGGTCGCGAGCAGGCTCTGGTGCGGATCGACCAGCGCCAGGTTCGCGACCGCCGCGATCACCAGGCTGCCCGCCAGCAACAGCCACGATACGCGCTGCCCCAGCCGCCCGATGATGGGCAGGCGGACGCCATCCACCATCCATGCCCACAGGAATTTCAGATTATAGACGAGGAAGGCCAGGGTGAAGGCGGTCACGCTCTTCTTGTCGATCCCGTCCTGCGCCAGCCGCGTCGTCAGGGTTGCGCCGATCATCGCGTAGGGAAAGCCCGACGAAATGCCCAGGAAGAGGGCAGTCAACGGCGCGGGCCGAAAATAGGCCCGCAACCCTTCCACCAAGCCTGGATGTTCCCCGGCGGATGCGCCGCCCCCCGATGCGCTGTTCATGGGACGGACCATAACGCCACGTGCGGCGGAGGGAAGGGGCCGGCGCACATCGGTTCATCTGCGCGCCATGGGGCCGGCGATAACCGCGCGCTCCATCGGCAGCGGGCGCTGCGAACGAAGGAGTCCCATGTTTGTACATGTCGATCATGTTGCGGCGCGGCGCAGCGAGGGCTAGAGGAGCCGCCGATGCGCCTGGCCTTCTATCAGTCCCTGTCGGTCGACGATCGGCGCGCTTTTCGGCGGCGGGCGGTGACCTTGTCGCTGGTGCTCGCGGCCCACCTGATGATCATGATCCTGCTGTTCCGGCCGGGCGAGCCGATCAGGCGGCTGCTGAAGATCGAGCCGACGGTCTTTTCGGTGGCAAGCCTGACCGAGGCGAAGAATGTCGAAAAGCCCGCGCCGCGCGCGAAGAAGGCGGGCGCGCGCACTGTTCCGCGACCGACGCGCCTGCCTACGCCAACAGCCGAGCCCGCGCCCACCAGACCGCTGAACATGATAATGATCAGTCATGACGACTTCGCCGCCGCCGATATTTCCAAGATGCCGCGTCACGCGGCGGCGGCGGCCGGCGACAATGGCGTGGGGAGCAGTGCGGGTGGCGAAGATGCGACCGGCACCGGTCCGGGCGGCGAAAAGCTCTACAATGCCGAATGGTATGTCGAGCCGTCGTCCGCCGAACTGCGTCCCTATCTGCCGAATGGCAGCATCGGTAAAAGCTGGGGCGAGATCGCCTGCAAGACTATTTCCCATTTCCATGTCGAGGATTGCCAGGAGCTCGGGGAATCCCCGCCCGGATCCGGCCTGTCGCGCGCGTTGCGGCAGGCGGCGTGGCAATTCCTTGTTCGGCCACCGCGCGTCGGCGGCCGCTCGCTGATGGGCGTCTGGGTGAGGATCCGGTGGGATTTCTACGAACGCAAGGAAAACAAGCCGGTGGAGTGATCGGTGCCGTGATTGACAGCTTCGATCGTTTGCCGGAGCAACAATGTCATGAGCAAAAGTGAGTCACAGGACGAAAAATCGCCATCCGAGCGGATCGATGGCCGGATCGCCGAACTCGGTGACTGGCGGGGCGAAATGCTCGCCCGGCTTCGCGCTCTGATCAAGGATGCCATTCCCGACGTGATCGAGGAATGGAAGTGGCGCGGCGTCCCCGTCTGGTATCGCGACGGCATGATCTGCACCGGCGAAACCTATAAGACGGTCGTGAAGATGACGTTCGCCAAAGGGGCCGCGCTTGAAGATCCATCGGGCCTGTTCAATTCCAGCCTCGACGGCAATGTCCGGCGCGCCATCGATTTTCGGGAAGGCGAGGAGCTTGACGAGGCGGCGTTGAAAGACCTTATCTGCAGCGCGGCAGCCCTGAACAGCCGCCCGCGCGGGAAGGCCGGAACCGATACGTAATCGTAATGTTTCAGGCGACGCCGATACAAGAAACGCGCTTACTGCGCGGTCGCGCGGTCGAACGATGCGTGGAACGTTTGCAGCTCGCCCTTTTCGATATCGGACACGGCCCAATATTCCAGTCCGCCAGCTGTCCAGCGCGACAGGCTGTAGGTTTGCCGCCGAAAAGTTGCCGGCAGGCTGGGCGCTGCACCGGATAGGGGACGGATGAACAGGTTTATCGTGTGCAGCCGCCGCCGATAGACCAGGGCCGCGACCGGGCGACCCTCGATATAATCGAGCCGTCCCCCCACCAGCGGAAAACCCTGCGCGCCCAGATCCACAACCGGCGGAGAGAAATCCAGCCGGCCGTTGAACCAGGGTTTTACGACATGGCGATTGGACGTGAGGACGTCGGTCAGATGATTGGCCTGTAACGAGCGGATATGTCCCGCGATCAGCTGGTCCGGCATGTCGGACTCGCTGAATTGCGGCACAGCCAGGAAAAGCGCGGCGCTGGCGGCCAGTGCGCCGATTGCACCACCGCCAAGCCAGGGGATGTAGCGATCCGTCGGCAGGCGTGGCTGTGCCGGCTCGGGCGTGGCCATCATGGCTTCGATCCTGGCACGCAGGGGTGCCGGCGCGTGCTCTTTCAAGGCATCTGGTGCCATCAGGTCGCGCACGTCCGCCAGCGTAGCGAGATACGCGCTGCAGGTCGCGCAGCCACGAACATGCGCCTCCAGCTTGGAGGCGTTGAGGCCGTCCAGCTCTCCGTCTATCATGGCATTGAGCGCCGGTTCGCGTTCCGCACAGGTCGTCATGCGCTCATCCCCTTCTGGCCGCGGGACAGAAACAGCGTCGCCAGCATGATACGTGCGCGGGCCAGCCGCGACATGACGGTCCCGATCGGGACATCGGTTATCGTCGCGATCTCGCGATAGGACAGCGCATCGATTTCGCGCAGCACGATCGCTTCGCGGAACGGTTCGGGCATCCCGGCGATGGCGGCGCGGATCGAAAGGATGTCGCGATCGCGTTGCAACTGGGTCTCTGGCGTTTCCGAATCCACAACGGTCTCTTTCAGTCCGTCGGTGAAATCCGACGGCGCCGACCGGTGGGCCTTGCTCCAATCAATGCAGCAATTGCGGACGATGGCGAACAGCCACGCCTTCTCATTGCCGCGGCAGGATGCATAGCCTTTCAGCGCCCGCAGGAACGCCTCCTGCACGATGTCCTCCGCCGCCGACTGGTCGCGGGCGAGATAACGGGCGTAACGATAGGCGTCGTCGAGATGGGGCAGGAGCCTGCGGCCGAATTGCCGCTCATTCTGCGTGTCATCGGCCGACTGCGCAGTGTGGACGACACGAAGCCTTGGTTTCCAGCGGCTTTGATACCCTTTCACCATGTTCAGGCTCGTTCGCCGATTCAGTGCTGCTGCGCCAGATAGGCGATGATGTCGGCGCGCTGCTTCGGATTGGCAACCGAAAAATACATTTTCGCGCCCGGCACCAGTTTCTGCGGATTGGCCAGCCACGTGTCGAGGTTTGTGGGCGTGAAGATAAGCCCCGACCGCTTGAGCGCAGCCGAATAGGCATAGCCCGGCACCGATCCGGCCTTGCGGCCGACCACGCCGCGATGCTTCGGCCCGACATCGTTCTCGTCGAGCGAATGGCAGCCGGTGCAGGCCTGATAGAGGGTGCGGCCATTTGCCGGATCCCCGGATGGCGCGGCGGCCATGGCCGGGCTGGCGAGGGTGGCGCCGATCAGGGCCAGCGCGGTGAGGTCTTTGGTGAACATCATCTCAGCCCGCCAATGTCTGATCGATGATCGCGAGCGGCGAGGTCGATCGCCTGACCTCCAGGCTGGAAATGCCGATCGCCGAACGCAATTGATCGGCAGGCACCAGCAACGGACCCGGCCCGGGACCAACCCCCGGCGCAGGTTGCGGATAGGCGGTGGAGCGGGCGGCGTGGAAGACCATATGGCCTTCCGTCTTCTGCTGGATCTGATGAATATGGCCGTTCAGGGCGGTTACCGAGCCAAAGCGCCTGAGCAAAGCAAGCGCCTGCATGCCATCGGATGTTCCCCACCCCCATTCCGGAAAAAGCGGCCATAAGGGAAAGTGGGAGAGGACCACGATCGGCGTCGAACCCGAAAGGGAGGCGACATCCTTCTTCAGCCAGGCCAGCTGATCGGCGCCAAGCGACCCCATGCCTTTGTCCGCCAGATGAACGACGTTGACCAGCGCGATGAAGTGCACGCCGTTGGCGTCGAAGCTGTACCACCCGTCTCCCTGCGAGCCCTTGCCGAAATGATCGAGGAACGGCTGGGGATTGGTGCCGTCGGCAATGTCATGCTCACCGGGGATGAAGTGGACGGTCAGGTTGAGCTCGCTCAGTAATTGCCGGGCCGTGTCGAACTGCTCCGGTGTCGCGAGATGGGTGATGTCGCCGGTATGGACGATGAAATCCGGTTGCACTGGCAGCGCACGAATTTTGGCGATCGTTTCCTTCAGCGTCCCGATGACGTCGGGATTGGCAGCCTTCTTGAACCCGATATGCGTGTCGCTGATCTGCAGAAAACCGAACGGCTTGACCGGTGACGCCTTGGTCTTGTCATATCCCGGCATCGCCGCCATCGCGCCATCCAGCGGGATTGAAGATGCTACGCCGCCGCCGAGCGCGAACAAGGTTCCCGTTCCGGCCCAGCCCATGCATTCGAGCATGCCGCGCCGGTCGATTGGCCGATCCCAGTGAACATTCGCCATATCCGTCCTTCCTTCAGAGGTTTGAAGGTTAAGACTGGATGCGCGTCGACTTTATTCCCGGTGCGGGCGAAAATTTTCCGGTGGCCCGTGTGAGGCGCCGAAAGCCGGATGCGGTGGGGTCTCCGTGCGATCAATCAGGCATTGCAGCAGGCGCTGACCATCCGGCCAGGCACCGATCCCCGACGCCGCGTTGATATGCCCTTTATGGCCTGCGTCGACAAAATCGCTCCCCCAGCTTTCGGCAAGCTCTCCTAGTCTTTCGAAACGTCCATATTGGTCGTCACGGCTCGCGACCAATATCGAAGGGAAGGGCAACGGGGATCGCGGCGCCGGCGCAAATCGCCTCACGAGGGGATGGGCTTCTGCGCGGTCCACATCGGGCGGCGCTACCAGCAGCGCGCCGACGATGGGACGCGTTGCCCGCCCCGCCTGCGCAGCCCACCATGCAATGGTGAGGCAGCCGAGGCTGTGGGCGACGAGCACGACCGGGCAATCCGCCCTCGCAACGGCCGCGTCCAGTCGCGACGTCCAGAGTATCGGATCGGGATCCGACCAGCGCCCGCAATCGACGCGGCGGCAATCGGATCGCTGCCCCTCCCATATCGTCTGCCAATGATCCGGCCCCGAATTGTCGAGCCCGGGAACGATCAGGCAGACGGGGTCATGCGCTTGCGCCATCATAGCTTCCTCAATGCGATTGATAAATCCGGTCGAACGTCCCTTCATCGACGAAATGCTTCTTCATCACATTCTCCCGGTAGGCTGCACAGACATAGGCAAGGCGGGGAGAAGCCGCTCGCTATATTTACTATCAAATTGGTAGGGAAAACTTTTCCAGGGCCGTTTCGGGATTCCAATCCCCATTTTCAGCTTGAAGGGCGCCGCATCCGCTTGCCTTTGGTGCGGCTGGTCAAATGAAATTGCCCGCAACGATCGCAGCGATACGGCCGCTGTGGAAGTCCGCGTTCCTGCGCAGCCGACGCGGCGTCCTGTTCGGATGGATAGCGGATCTTCTTGTTGCAGATGCTGAGTTTCGTGCGCAATTCAATTCCTCGCCGCCGACCTTCGTAGCAGCGGTAGCGCCCGGCGATAAAAATACAGCGAGTTTCTAAAGCGCGCCTGCCAAAAAGCATCGTCACTGGACTCTCACCGTGCGATATCCTGCATTCGTGGGGAGCACAGGGCATATGAAGGCAGGCCAGACCTCGCCATCGCGCGACGAGCAGAGCCCATTGCACGCCTCGCGCTGGGTTCTGGCAGCGCTCGCCATCGGCATCGTGGAACGCATCATCTGGGCAATGACACGCGATACTGGCTATGCGACGGGGGAGGCGGCGCATGTCGCCGTCGCCGTGGCGCAGGGACGGGGCTTTGCCGACGCTTTTGCGGTGGGGCAGGGGCCGACCGCGCATCTGCTGCCGATTTCGCCGAGCATCGCCGGCGGCGTTTATGCGGTGCTGGGCATTCAGACGGTCGCCGCCGAAGCCGTGCTGCTGGCTTGGGCGCTGCTGCTGACGCTGGGTGCGTTCGGGCTGTTTGCGCGCGCCTTTGTCCGGGCAGGCAGCCCGCGCGGCGCGGTCATCGCGGGCTTCGCGATTCTGTGCGCCGCGCCTTTATATTCGTCGACCGAAGCGTTCGATTTCCGGGTGTGGGAAGGGGCTCTGGCCGTGGCGTTGGCGGGCCTGTTCCTGGCCCTGCTCATGGATGCCGAAGCGGGGCGGCGGTGGCGGTGCTTCGACTTGTGGCTGGCGGCGTTGCCTGCCTTGACCTTCTTCGTCGGGCCGCCGGTCGGACTGGCGGCGATGACCGCCTGGGCCCTGTTCGTATGGCGCCGCCGACGGCGTGAGGGGCTGTGGCGGCGGGTGGCCGGCCTGATGCTGGCGCTGGCGCTGCTGATCGGGCCGTGGACGGCGCGCAACATGGCGGTCATGGGTCATCCGATCTGGCTGCGCGACAATGTCGGGCTCGAACTCGCCATTGCCAACCATCCGGCCGCGGTCGATCCCGCTGACGCGCGCAAGGTGCTGGATCAGCGGATCGACCAGATCCATCCTTTCGCCAGCCCGGCGGCCTATGCGAAATTGCAGGAGGCGGGTGGCGAGGTGGCCTATGCGCGGATGCTGGGCGCGCAGACGATAATGTGGATACGGGCGCATCCGGCCGATACTGCGACGATCTGGCTGCGGCATCTGCGCGAGATGGTGTTTCCGGACAAGGGGCCGTTCATGACCGCGCACGGCAAAAAGCTGCCGGTGTTCCGCGCCGCCTGCGTCGATCTGCTTGGTGCGCTCGGGCTGTTGGGCATCGCAATGGCGATCACGCGGCGTGACCGGCTGCTGTCCTATGTGATCGGCTTTGTGGTGATTCCGGTGCTCGCTTACCTACCCTTTCATCCGGTCGCGCGCTACCTGTGGCTGGTCTATCCGCCGATGACGTTTTTCGCGGCCGACGCGGTGGCGCGGTTATGGTCTTTGTTAAGGATGCGGCCGCTGGACATTGCGGCCGGCACACCCCACATCGCGCGCCAAGGAGACCTCGTCATATGATCCGTCCGCTCTTTCGCTTTTCCGGAATGATCGCCACCGGCCTCGCGCTGTCGCTTATGGTGGCGGCACCGGCTGACGCGCGGCGGGGCGGCAGCTTCGGCAGTCGCGGCATGCGCACCTATTCGGCGCCGCGCCAGACGTCGGTCGCGCCGGGCTATGTCTCGCCCGTTCAGCGATCGATGACCGCGCCTTCGGCCGCACCGTCTTATGCGCCATCCTACGGGCAGCAGCCCGGCCGCTCGTTCGGCAGCCGCTTCGGTGGTTTCGGCGGCGGGCTGGTCGGCGGTCTGCTGGCTGGCGGCCTGATCGGCGCGATGATGGGCCATGGCATAGGTGGCGGCTGGGGCGGCGGCGGGGGCGGTATGCTCGCGCTGATTCAGCTCGCGATCCTGGGTGGCATCATCTGGTTCATCTTCGGCCTGTTCCGCCGCAAGCCGGCTTATCGGCCGGACAGTCCCTATGACGACCGCGCGCCCGTTCAGGGCGCATGGGGGACGACGCCTGCGGGTTACGCGCCGCCGGCTGCCGCCGACATGCGGGATATTCCGATCAGCTCGGAGGACCAGAACGCGTTTGAAAGGCTGCTGATCGATGTGCAGGACGCGTTCGGCCGCGAAGATTATGGCCGCCTGCGGGAACGTTGCACGCCCGAAGTGATGTCCTATCTGTCGGAAGAGCTGAGCCAGAACGCCACTCATGGTCGCCGCAACGACGTCAGTGGCACGCGCCTGATCGACGCCGACGTATCGGAGGCATGGAGCGAGGGCGCGACCGATTATGCGACGATCGCGATGCGCTATGAAAGCATCGACGTGATGCGTGATCGCGTCACCGGCGCGATCGTCGAAGGCGATGGCACCCGCCCCACTGAGACTGTCGAGCTGTGGACCTTCGCGCGGACCGGTGGCGGCGCCTGGAAGCTGTCGGCGATCCAGGAGAGCTGACCCGCCCGGGCGCGCGGTGACACGTGCTGGCGGATACGATATGCTCCCCGAAACGATCGGGGAGGAAGCCTGTGCACGCATCGAGAATTTTGAGCGCTGCAATACTACTGGCGGTCACCGGATGCAGCACCATGCAAGGCGGCGGCGGGCCCGCAATGGCCAGCGCGCATCGCGATTGCGGGGCGGCGGTGCCAGCGACCGACTCCCGCGCCGGGCGCGACTGGCTGGCGGCGAACGGCTGGCGCTATGCGAGCCCCGCCGATGCCCAGGCCGCCTACAAGCAGCTTATCGAGGGGGCATCGCCCTGGCCGGACTGGTATGTGCCCTATCAGACGTCCCTTGCGCCGGGCACGCGGTTCCAGATGGCGATTGGCGGCGCGCAGTCGCCCGACACGCCGGGGCGTTTTGGCACGTTCGACCGCATCTTCCGTGTCGAGGACGTGCGCATGCTGCTGGCCGTCCGTCAGGAATGGAAGCCGCTGATCGATCGCGTCGTCATCTATGAGGTCATTCAGCCTCTGCCCGTAAAGATCGGTCCGGTCGGGCCGCAGATCGATCCCGGCACCTGCGAGTTGCTCCCCGGGCGGGGGTCGCAATTCCAGATGCTCGTCGATCCGAAGACGATCATGACGTATATCAAGGTGGTGGATGTCGCGCCGGTGAAGTGATGCTGTTTCAAAGCCTTGCCGGCGTCTTCTTGCTCCTCATTCCAGCGAAGGCTGGAATCCCTGCACGCTAATCTCTTGAAACCGGCCTTGGAGCGATTCCAGCCTTCGCTGGAATGACGGAAGGAAAATATGGTTGGCATATCAGCGCTGATTGCTCCGCGCCGTCCGCCGTCATACCATTGGGCAATGTTCGATATCCGTCAGGACGATCTTACCGGCGAGGCGACCCGCGCGCTGCTGGCGTTGCATCTGGCCGGGATGCACGCGCACTCGCCGGCCGGCAATGTCTTCGCGCTCGATCTGTCCGGCCTCCAACGGCCCGATGTGACGGTCTGGACCGTCTGGCTGGGCGCGGAGATCGCGGGTGTCGGTGCGCTCCGGGACATCGGAGGGGGCGCCGGCGAACTCAAGTCGATGCGGACGCATCCCGATCATGTCCGCAAGGGCGTCGCCGCGGTCCTGCTCGATCATATCATCGGGCAGGCAAGGTCGCGCGGATATCAGCGGCTGAGCCTCGAAACCGGGAGCGGACCTGCCTTCGAGCCGGCGTTGGCGCTGTACCGCAAAAGCGGCTTCGTCGATGGCGGAGCATTTTCCGATTATGAACAAAGTGCGTTCAATCAGTTCCTGCACCTCGCGCTCTGACGGAGTTCATCAGGCCACCGGCTGATGGCCCTTCACGCCGGTCTGCCATAGCAGGAAGGCGTAAGTGTCGGCCGCCTCACGGTCCTGTTGCGCGCGGGTGGAGCCGATGCCGTGGCCGGCGTCATAATCGACGCGCAGCAGGATCGGCTTGCCGGAACTGGTCGCCGCCTGCAGCCGCGCGGCCATCTTGGCGACGTGAAAAGGGGCCACGCGTGGATCGGTAACGCCAGTGGTGAGCAGGACCGCCGGATAGCGCGTGCCGTCCTTCACCGCCTGATAGCTGTCGATGCTCTTGAGCGCCTTATAACCCGCCGGATCGGCGATCGCGCCCCATTCGGGTTCCTCGCCATAGCCATTCTGTTCGACGACATAACGCAGCGGGTTGGACCAGCCGACGCCATCGATCACAGCGGCAAACAGGTCGGGCCGCTCGGTCAGCGCGCGGCCCACGGTAATTCCGCCGGCCGAACGTCCGCCGATCGCCAGCCGTTCGGGTGCGGTATATTTATGGGCGCACATATCCTCACACACCGCGATCAGATCGCGCCAGGTGTTGGGCTTGTTCGCCAGTTGCCCGGCCTTGTGCCATTCGCGGCCATATTCGCCGCCGCCGCGGACATTGGCATAGCCGACGATGAATCCGGCATCGATCAGCGCGAGCGTGCGGCCGGCAAAGTTGGGCGTATAAGCGGCCGACCCATAAGAGCCGTAGGCCGAAATCCAGGCGGGCGTCCTGCCGTCGAGTTTGAGACCCCTACGATAGATCAGGCTATAGGGAATTTTCGTGCCGTCCTTTGCGGTTGCAAACAGGCGCTTGGCTTCATAGCCGCGAACATTGATCGCCGGACGCGGGGTGATCCCGGTATCGGCGATATGTCCGTCCGCACCCACCGACCACAAGGCTGTCGGTGTCAGCCAGCCCGACAGATTGATGAGCACGCCGTCCGCTGCGGGATCGGCCGCCAGCGTGCCGATGGTACCGTCGAACGGGAGAGCGATTTCGGTGACCTTGCCGTCGGAGTGAAGCTTGCGCAGCCGGCTGATGCCACCGTCCATGATCTTCAGATAGAAACCGTCCTTGGCTCGCGTGATGTCCTCGATCACGAGAGGTCCCTGCGGTACGACTTCGGCCGCGCCGGCAAGATCGGGCGCAATGGCCGGCGTCCGCACGATGCGGCCGCGCGGAGCGCCCTTATTGACCAGTATATAGAGGTCGCGGCCATCGGAATCGACGCCGGTTGCCTCATCTTCGAAGTCGGCAACCGACACCCATTGCGCCTTGCCGGCGAGTACGTCGGCCAGCGGCGCCACCAGCAGGCGCGATTCCGGTCGTACGTCGGATAGCGCCAGCAACACGAACGACGCACCCGCGAATGTCGCGATATAGGGCGCCTGTATCTTGTCATAAGCGACACGTGGGTCGAGCCCCCGCTTCATCAGGATCGGATCGCCGGCCGGATCGGTGCCGACACGATGAAAGCGGGCGACGCTGTCCAGATAGCGTTCCGGCGTGTCCACCTTGCCTGTCAGCTGATTGTAGAAGAAGCCGCTGCCGTCATCCAGCCATTGCGGATTGGCGGATTCGGTGTTCGGGATGCGATCGGGCAGATCTTTGCCGTCCGCGACCGTCAATATGTGCAGCAGCGAATCCTCGCTGCCATCCCTGGACAGGCCATAGACCACGAGCCTGCCGTCGGGCGACGCGTGCCACCAGTCGAGTGAGACATGACTGGTCGGGCCGCTCAACAAAGTGGGATCGATGAGTGTTCTGTCCTTGCCATTTTCCCGCACAAACAGTTTGAAATTGTCCGCGCCCAGCGGCCGTTGCTGGAAGAACAGTCTGCCGCCGGCACGCTGCACGCGGCTGGTCGCGACGGTATCGCCGGACAGGGTCTGAATGCGTTTCAGCAGCGCGTCGCGGCCCGGCAAGGTGTCGAGGATCGCGCGCGTATGGTCATTCTGGCCCTTGAGAAAGGGCATCCAGTCCGGATCCTTGTCGTTTTCCATCCACCGATAGGGATCGCTCAGCGTCTCGCCAAAATACGTGTCCTGCACGACCTTGACGCGCGCGACCGGCGCCGGCGGAATGCTCGCCGCCCACAACCGCGCTGGCACCAACGCCACCGCCAGCACGCCCCCGCAACCGGTGAGCCATTGACGTCGATCGACCTGTGCCATGCGGTGCTCCTGTGTATTAGGGTAATAAAGCGCGTGTCGATGCGTCTGGCAAGCGGGCTGACTCTCACCGCACCGGGAGGATCTTCGTCGCGCTATCTCGACAAACGCGCCTCGGCTCACCACTTTGGCGCTGAAGCTGGGATGGAGATGACATTGGCCGAATATCGCAAGACCGCCGAAGCCGTAGCCGCGCTGACGCCCGAGCAATACCATATCACGCAGGAAAGCGGGACGGAACGTCCCGGCACCGGCATTTACAACAAGAATAAGGAACCCGGCATCTACGTCGACATCGTGTCGGGCGAGCCGCTGTTCGCATCGTCGGACAAATATGAATCCGGTTGCGGATGGCCCAGCTTCACGAAGCCGATCGAGCCCGCCAATGTCGCCGAACTGACCGATGTCACGCATGGCATGGTTCGCACCGAAGTCCGGTCGAAGCATGGCGATAGTCATCTGGGCCATGTCTTCAACGATGGGCCACGCGACCGTGGCGGTCTGCGCTATTGCATCAATTCCGCGTCGCTGCGGTTCGTCCATCGCGACGAAATGGACGCTGAGGGCTACGGCGCGTATCTCGATCAGGTGGAGGATGTGGCATGAGCGTGGAACGGGCGGTATTTGCCGGCGGATGCTTCTGGGGGATGCAGGATCTGATCCGACGCCAGCCGGGGGTCGTTTCGACCCGGGTTGGTTATACGGGCGGCGAAGTGCCGAACGCGACCTATCGCAACCATGGCAACCATGCCGAGGCGATCGAGATCATGTTCGATCCCGCGCAGACCAGCTATCGCGCCTTGCTGGAATATTTCTTCCAGATCCACGATCCGACGACGCGCAACCGCCAGGGCAATGATGTCGGCGCCAGCTATCGTTCGGCGATCTATTATACCAGCGACGCGCAGCGCGAAGCGGCCGAAGATGCGATTGCCGATGTCGACGCTTCGGGCTTGTGGCCGGGCAAGGTTGTGACCGAGGTCGAGGCCGCCGGCGATTTCTGGGAAGCGGAGCCCGAGCATCAGGATTATCTGGAGCGGATTCCCAACGGCTATACCTGCCATTTCGTTCGTCCCGGCTGGAAACTGCCGCACCGCGCCGGCGCCTGACGGCGTGGCGTTCGCCGTCTCTCGCGATGGACCGATCCCGGCATGATGACCGCGATCGGCCATCTCGGCCTGCTCGACGATGAAGACATCGATCTCGACGTGGCCGCGCTCGAACTGAGCGCGCTCGACCATGACGGCATCGATCTCGATCCGTATCTGGGCATATTGCGGGATATCGCGGAACGGCTCGCGGTGGTCGGTCAGGCTGCCGAGCACGGGCGCGCGCAGGCCGAGGCGCTGGCGCACGTGCTGGGCGGCGAATATGGTTTCAGCGGCGACCGTGAGACCTACGATGCGCCGCTGAACGCCGATATGATTCGTGTGATCGATCGGCGCAAAGGCCTGCCGGTCAGCCTGTCGATTCTCTACGTAGCCGCGGCGCGCCGCGTGGGGTGGGCGGCCGACGCACTCAACACGCCCGGGCATGTCCTGGCGCGGGTAGGGCCGACGAATTCGGCGGTTCTGATCGATCCGTTCAATGGCGGGGCCACCGTTGAATCCGAAAAATTGAACGCGCTGGCTGGCGATGAGCCGGCCGGCGACGATCTTGTCATGTCAAACCGCCTCGTGCTGGTGCGGTTGCTGCTCAACCAGGTGTCGCGCGCGGAACAGGCCGGCGACGTCGGGCGCGCGCTCGCGGTGCTCGAGCGGATGGTCGTGGTCGCGCCGTCGCATGGGCAGGGCTGGTGGGATCTGGCGCGGCTGCAGCTTGTGGCAGGGTCGGTCGAAGCGGCTCGCGACAGTTTGAGCGCGATGCTGGAGGTCACCCGCGATCCAGGCCGCCGCGCGCATGTTACCGCCGCGCTGGGAGCGATCGCCGGCAAATAGCCATTTGGGCTGTGCAGGATTTCGTGCCGTCGTCGTCGGAAAATACGGTGATCTTGACCCCGCATTGGCGCGCGGGCATCATTTATGTTACAAGACTGTAAAGTCGACGGGTGCAAGTCATTGTGTCAGCCATGGCGCGAGGGGATATCTGATGGGCGGATATGACATCCAGTGGGATCTGGTGTTCTGGTTCGTTATCTTCATGGGCCTGCTGCTGATCTTTGACGGACGCAGACGGTCGCGGGGGAAATCGGCGGGTGGCAGGAAAAGCGGTCGCCGCCGTTCTCGCCATGGTGGGTTTCGGCGAATGCAGTCGCCTGCGGAGCGCGCTTACGCCCGCGCGCGGAGTCGTGAGCAGACCGGCGACGGAATTCAGCAATAGGTTTTCGCGGCCGGCGGCGGCGCGCTGATCACCACACGGCGGATGCCCCAATAATTGGTGTCGATGGCGATACGAACCGGAGAGGGCAGGTGCAGATAGCGCTCCTCGTCCGGCGTCAGGCACGATTGCCAATCGGCGTTCTTCAGTCGCTCGCCCAGATCGAGAACCGCGCCCTGATCGGTCGCGTGCCACAAGGTGACATGATCGAAGCGGGCCGGGGCCTCTATCGGCGCGGCATCGAGATCGACTGCGGCTGATAGCGGCCCGACCCCCATCACCATCACGCCCTCCTTGCGGCAACGCATGCCTTTAGTACCATCGAGACAGGCGCCGAAGCCCGCTTTCCGCGCCGTGGCGAGGTTGCCAGACAGTGGCAGCCCCTCAAAAAACGGCGCGGGCAGGGGCTTGCGCTCCTGCGGGTCCTCATCGGCCACCGCCGTCTTATGGCAGCCGCTCAACGACAAGACGACCATGAGGGCTGCGATGCCGGCCTTGCTGCTCCCCTGAATTTTCATCGCGGGATGTTAGGCGTCCCATGGGCTGCAATCCATCCATCATTTGACGCTATTCCGGCGAAATTTCGTAGCGCTTCCACAAGAAC
>Ga0105248_10004967_pt1 | contig 14695 bp, 14 predicted proteins | sample KBSS34metaG_FD_81524 | JGI IMG/M metagenome (GOLD analysis project Ga0105248, IMG submission 81524) | Switchgrass rhizosphere microbial communities from Kellogg Biological Station, Michigan, USA - KBS S3-4 metaG | ecosystem: Host-associated > Plants > Roots > Rhizosphere > Soil | place...
ACGTGCCGGGTCGAGAGGCCGCGCCACACGACGTCGGCGAAATATGGCGAGATGTGATTGAGCGCTTCGGCGTCGATCAGCGGCTCGTGCGCCGCCGTCAGCAGCGCGAGGCACGACCCGAGGCTGGTGCCGAGGATCCCGATCCGTTCGTAGCCCTGCGCCTTGAGCCACGCGATCGCCCGCCGCGCGTCGAGCACCGCCTGGCGGCACACCTGCAGCGTCCGCATCACGTTGGCGCTGACGATGTAATCGGCGCGGTGCAGTTCCGGCGGCATCCGCTGGTCGTGATAGGGCAGGCTCAATCGCAGCGCGCTCATGCCGTTCCACGCCAGCAGTTTGCACAGACCGACGTGTCCGCCCGCGTCCGAATTCCATTGCGGCATCACGAGCACCGCGGCGCGAGTCGGCGTCGACGATTCCCTGGGCCGAAAGTACCGGCAGCGCACCGTGTTGTTCGATTCGTGGGGCGTGATGAAGGCGCTGGGAAATGTCAGCAGATCGCCGTCGGCCGCTGGCGTCAGCGTGTAATCGGTCGTCGGCGGCGGCGTGAAGAACGCATCGGTGTCCGCCATCACATGCGAGACGTATCCGGCGATCGCGTCCGCGGGCACCGCATCGCTCTGGTGATGATCGGGGATCCAGTCCAGTCCCCATTCGAATGGGCGGACGACGCGATCCTTGGTGACGTCGGAGAGCCGGCGCTCCCAGGCGTGGAAGAGGGCTTGAAGCATTCAGCCTCCATGCTATACTGCCTGTCTCATGTGCTTCACCTCCGGCAATCGAAAGCGTTTCGGCCATAAGCGGGCCGGCCGTGTCGGAGTGTGTGTGCTCGAGCGCTGACTACCAGTTTTCAATCGAGCGACCTGCTGCCGACCGGTTTAACCACCGCGTCGGCTTTTTTTTTGACATCACGAAACGCGAACACGAAACGCCATCACGAAATACACGAAACAAAAAAACGTCGGCACGAAAGACACGAAAAAGACAACGAGGATAGGCACACAATGGCGATCGAAGTCGGGATTCTCGGCGCGACAGGCATGGTCGGCCAGCAGTTCATTGCGCTGCTCGCGAAGCATCCGTGGTTCAGAGTCACGTGGCTGGGCGCGAGCGAGCGGTCGGCGGGCAAATGGTTTCGCGATGCCGCCGCGTGGCGGCTCCCGAGTCCGCTGCCGGACGCGGTCGCGGCGCTGACGGTGGAGAACGCAGCCGCCGGAGCCGGCAAGGCGCCGAAGCTGGTGTTTTCCGGCCTCGATTCGTCGGTGGCCGGCGAGATCGAAGGATCTTTCGCGCAGGCCGGCCACGTCATCGTCAGCAACTCGCGCAACTACCGCATGGAAGCGGATGTGCCGCTGCTGATTCCGGAAGTGAACGCGGATCACCTCGCGCTGCTGAAGAAACAGGATACCCGCGGCTGGACCGGCCGCATCGTCACCAACCCGAATTGCGTCGTCATCGTGTACGCGATGGCGCTCGCGCCGCTGCGGCAGTTCGGGTTGAAGACGTCGATCATCACGACGCTGCAGGCGATCTCCGGTGCCGGCTACCCCGGCGTGCCGTCGTGGGACATTCTCGGCAACGTCGTTCCCTTCATCGGCGGCGGCGAGGAAGAGAAGATCGAAACCGAGACGAACAAGATTCTCGGCGCGCTCAAGAACGGCGCGGTCGAGAACCATCCGCTGACGGTGAGCGCCGCGGTCACGCGCGTGCCGGTGCACAACGGACACACCGGGTCCATTTCGGTCGCGCTGGAACAACGTCCCGATCCTGCGGCAATGGTCGGCGCGTGGAACGCGTTCCGCGGGAAGCCGCAGGAGCTCGGCCTGCCATCGGCGCCGCCGCAGCCGATCGTTTACGTGACCGAGCCGAACCGTCCGCAGCCGGCCCTCGACGCCAACCGCGACGGCGGGATGACCGTGACCGTCGGCCGCCTCCGCCGCTGTCCCGTGCTCGACTACAAGTTCGTCGCGCTCGGTCACAACACGATCCGCGGAGCGGCCGGCGCTGCGATTCTGAATGCGGAGCTGATGCACCGTGAGGGGCTCTTATGAGAGCGCGTGGGCAGAGCCACCCAGACACTCGTGTCCGGCTTCAGCCGGACTTCTGCGACGGTCCGCCTAAAGGCGGACACTACCGGCTCGAAACCAACCTGCCCGCCAGAGAGATGCTGTCGTGAGCGTCGTCATGAAATTCGGCGGGACGTCGGTTGCCGATCCCGATGCGATCAATCGGCTGATCGGCATCGTCCGCCAGCAGCAGGCGAAGACGAAGAGCGCTCCGGTCGTCGTCGTGTCGGCGCTGGCGGGCGTGACCGACAAGCTGGTCGGGATCGCGCAGCTCGCCGAAGACGGCGCGTCGGACGCCGCTGCCGCAGAAGTCAGGGCGCTTCTGGAGCGGCATCTCTCGGTCGCGGCCGCCGTGACCAGCACGAGCCGCGCACGTGTCCTGACCGATGTGCGGGCGGAGTTCGACGAATTGAACGGGCTGGTGCACGCCCTGTCGGTGCTGCGCGAAGTGTCGGCGCGATCGCGCGATGCCGTCCATGCAGTCGGCGAAGTGGTCAGCAGCCGCGTCGTGGCGGCCGCGTTCGCCGACCACGGCATCGCCAGCAGCTGGATCGATGCGCGCACGGTGCTCGTCACCGACGCCGAGCACAACGCGGCGGCGCCCGACATGTTGGAGACCTGCGACCGCGCGCGCGAGCGGATTACCCCGCACCTCGCCGACGGCGACGTCGTCGTGCTCGGCGGTTTCATCGGCGCGACGGCGGCGGGAATCACCTCGACGCTCGGGCGCGGCGGATCCGACTACTCGGCGGCCATCTTCGGCTCGTGCCTCGGCGCCGACGAGATTCAGATCTGGACCGACGTGGACGGCATGCTGACCGCGGATCCGCGCATCGTGCCGCAGCCGCGCCTGGTGCCGCGGCTGTCGTTCGCGGAAGCGTCAGAGCTGGCATACTTCGGCGCCAAGGTGCTGCACCCGAGCACGATCCTGCCGGCGGTCGCGAAGAACATCCCGGTGCGCATCCTCAACTCGCGACGGCCGGAGAACAGCGGCACGCTCATCACCGCGGAGGCGCGTCACGCCGACGGCCGGCTGACGGCACTCGCCTGCAAGCGCGACGTGACCGTCATCGACATCACCTCCACACGCATGCTCATGGCGCACGGCTTCCTGCGCCGTCTGTTCGAAGTCTTCGAGCGGTTCAAGACGGCGGTGGACGTCGTGACCACGTCGGAGGTCAGCGTCTCGGTGACCGTCGACGACACGCGCCGGCTGGAGGCGATTCTGGACAACCTCCACAATTTCGCCGAGGCGAGCTGCGAACGCGAGATGGCGATAATCTGTGCCGTAGGCGAGAATCTGCGGGCGGACTCGACGCTGTTCGCCCGGGCGGTGACGTCCCTCGAACGGATCCCGCTGAGGCTGGTGTCCCAAGCCGGTTCGCGGCGGAACGTCACCTTTGTCCTGCGCGACAGTGACGTGCCTCATGCGATGATGCGTCTGCACGAGACGTTCTTCTGAGACAAGGACACAGAGGGGACGTGAGGACACAGAGGGAAATAGCCACAGAGACACAGAGACACAGAGCTGTGGCGCGTCGCTGGCCCGGGCCGCCGCGACGCGGCGGCGTGCGACGCGCGGTCGCCCCTCTATGTAATCCGTGTAATCCGCGTGATCCGCGGATGTTGTTCTCTGTGGCTCCGCGGCGAATGTACTCTGTGTCCTCACGCCAGCTTGTGTCGGGGCTCAGATCGTGAAGCTGCTTCTGGTCGGCCACGGAAAAATGGGCCAGCTCGTCGGGACGCTGGCGCCGCACTACGACTGCGAAGTGGCCGGGGTGATCGACCCGGGGTCACCGCTTCATGGCGGCGGCCCGGATGCCGATCGCTGGGCGGGTGTCGACGTCGCCATCGATTTCTCGACGCCGGATTCCGTGATGGCGAACGCGGTCGTGCTGGCGAGACGCGGGATCAGCCTCGTCATCGGGACCACCGGCTGGTCGGCGCGCGAAGCCGAGCTGCGCAAGGCGGTTGCAGAGGCCGGCACCGGCATCGTGGTTGCGCCGAATTTTTCGACCGGCGTCGTCCTGTTCGAGGCGCTGGTCGCACAGGCCGCGAAGCTGTTCGCGCCGCAGACTGACTTCGCGGCGTTCCTCCACGAAGCACATCACTCGGCGAAGAAGGATGCACCGTCGGGTACGGCCTTCTCTTTGAAAAAGGCGATGGAGCAGGCGGGCTTCCCCCGGCCGATCGACGTGTCGTCGACGCGGGCCGGCTTCATTCCGGGCACGCATACCGTGGGGTTCGACGGTCCGGCGGAGACGGTCACGCTCACACACACCGCGCGCGATCGCACGGCGTTCGCCCGCGGCGCGCTCGCCGCGGCGCGGTGGGTGCACGGCAAGCAAGGTTGGTTCACGATGCGGGATGTGCTCGGGATCGCGCCGGGCGGGTAAGGCAGGTGCGGCAAATGGGCCGGGTAAGTCGAGTGTGTTTGTAGGGCGGGTCTTTTCAGACGCGCCGGAGAAAAACAATGAGAAGACGATTTACAGGAGTGGGCACTGCACTGGTCACGCCGTTCACCAGGAGCGGCGATCTCGACGAAGCGGCGGTGCGGCGGCTCGCTCGCCGCCAGATCGATGCCGGTGTTCATTTTCTCTGTCCGTGCGGCACCACCGGCGAGAACCCGACGCTGACCGATGCCGAGCGGTTCCGCATCATCGAGATCGTCGTCGAGGAAGCGAAGGACGTGCCCGTGCTGGCCGGCGCCGGTGGCTACGACACGCGTGAGCTGATCCACGCGGCCGGCGAGATGGCGCACCGCGGCGTGTCGGGGTTCCTTTCTGTCACCCCGTACTACAACAAGCCGACGCAGGAAGGGCTGTACCAGCATTACCGCGCGTTCGCCGAAAGCACGCTGCTGCCGATCGTCGTCTACAACGTGCCCGGGCGGACCGGCGTCAACGTCGAACCATCCACGCTCGCGCGTCTCGCGCAGATCCCGAACATCGTCGGCGTCAAGGAAGCGTCGGGCAACGTCTCGCAGATGTGCGAAGTCGTTCGTGCGGTCCCCGCGGACTTCCTCGTCCTGTCCGGCGACGATGCGCTGACGCTGCCGCTGATGGCGATCGGCGGGCACGGCATCATCTCGGTCGCGGGCAACGAGATCCCCGCGGAGATGGTCGAGATGGTCGAGGCCGCCGAGCGCAACGACTTCGCCGCCGCCCGCGCGGTCCATGCGCGGATCCTGCCGCTGATGTCGGTCAACTTCGTCGAGTCGAATCCGCAGCCGGTGAAGTTCGCGATGGCGGCGATGGGGCTCATTGAAGAAACGTTCCGGCTGCCGATGGTCTCGCCGGCAGCGGCGTCGAAAGACAAGATCAACGCTGTCCTCAAAGAGCTCGGTTTGCTGAAGGGCGCTCTCGTCTAGCATGTTGGAAGACGACATCAAGGATCTCGTCGCCGCGGGTGCGTCGGCCGACCGCGACAAGGCGCGCGCGGTGTTCGCGCAACTGCGTGAGGCGCTGTCCAGCGGACAGGTGCGCGCCGCGGAACCGGATGCCTCGAGCCCGCTCGGGTGGCGCGTCAACCTCTGGGTGAAACAGGGCATCCTCCTCGGCTTCAGGTTCGGCGACATGATCGACGCGTCGATGGATCACGGCAAGCTGCCGTTCTACGACAAGGACACGCTGCCGCTGAAGAAACCGGGGCTCGGCGCCGGCGTCCGCATCGTCCCTGGCGGATCGGCGATCCGCGACGGCGCGTATCTCGCGCCAGGCGTCATCTGCATGCCGCCGATGTACGTCAACATCGGCGCCTACGTCGGCGAAGGTTCGATGATCGACTCGCACGCGCTGGTCGGCTCGTGCGCGCAGGTCGGCGCGCGCGTGCACGTGAGCGCCGCCGCGCAGATCGGCGGCGTCATCGAGCCGGTCGGCGCGCTGCCGGTCATCATCGAAGACGATGTGCTCGTCGGCGGCAACACCGGCATTTACGAGGGGGCGATCGTCCGCACCCGCGCGGTCATCGCCGCCGGGACGGTGTTGACCGGTTCCACGCCGGTCTACGATCTCGTCAAGGGCGAGATCATCAAGCCGACCGCGGATCGTCCGCTCGTCGTCCCCGAAGGCGCCGTCGTCGTGCCCGGCGCGCGCGCGGTGACGTCAGGCAAAGGCGTCGAGTGGGGCCTCTCGCTCGCCACACCGGTGATCGTCAAGTACCGCGACTCGCGCACCGATACCCGCACGGAGCTCGAAGCGTGGATCAGATAAAGCAATCACGACGATCAACGCAGAACACGCGGAAAGCGCAGAACCGAATTGATTCTGCGAGTTCTGCGCGTTCTGCGCTGTACGTCGTGAGCTCCGTTGCGGCGTGACGATGGAGCCGATCGATATCGTCGGCCTGACGCGAAGCCTGGTCGACATCGACTCGACGACCGGACGCGAGGGTGATTGCGGACGTTGGCTCGCCGACTACCTTCGCCGCCGCGACTGGTCGGTGGAGGAGCAGCGCGTCGACGAGACGCGCTTCAACGTCATCGCGACGCCCGCACTTCGCACCCCGCACCCCGCACCTCGCACCCCTTCGGTTGTGTTCTCCACCCACTTCGACTGCGTGCCCTCATTCTTTCCGAGCCGCGTCGCCGGCGACCGCGTGTCCGGCCGCGGATCGTGCGACGCGAAGGGAATCCTCGCCGCGCAGGTGTCGGCGGCGGAGCAGCTGCGCCGCGACGGAGAAACGCGCATCGGCCTGGTGTTCGTCGTCGGTGAGGAGCGGGGCAGCGACGGCGCGCGCGTGGCCAACGCCGCCGCGTCTGGCACAGGGCCGCGTTTTCTGATTAATGGCGAGCCGACCGACAATCGTCTCGGCCTCGCGACCCGGGGAATCCTCAGGCTCAGGCTCTGCGCCAGCGGTCGCGCGGCGCATTCGTCGTTTCCCGAGCTCGGCGAATCGGCGATCGACAAGCTGATCGACGCCTTGATCGAGCTGCGCTCGATCGCGCTGCCGGTCGATTCGATTCTCGGACAGACGCATTACAGCATCGGCCTGATCAACGGCGGGGTTGCCCCCAACGTTGTTTCGCCGTCAGCGGACGCGGAGATCATGTTCAGGACGACGAGTGACGCGGCGGAGGTGCGGAGGGCGGTCGCGCCGCTCGAACGGCGCGTCGCGATCGAACACGTGCTCGAGGTGCCGCCGGTGAGACTGAAAACGGTACCGGGATTCGAGACCGCGGTGTTTCCGTACACCACCGACATCCCGTTCCTGTCCGCCTGGGGCGAGCCGCTGTTGTTCGGGCCCGGATCAATTCACGCCGCGCACACCGCCGACGAGTCCGTGTCGATCGCGGAGCTGAAGGCCGCCGCCGGCCATTACGTCACGCTCGCGAAGGCCCTTCTCGCATAGATCTGCTCCCGCGCGAACACCAACCTGCGAAACGCTCTTGGGTCTTCTTCGTGTGACCTTCGTGCCTTCGTGGTCACGGTACAGGCCTGCGCTACACTCGACTGGTGACCGATCCGCGGGCGGAATACGAACGGCGGCTCGCGTCGTGGCGCGAGCGGATTGCCGCGCTCGACCGCATCAACTTCATCATCTCGAATGCCCGGCTGGCGATTGCGCTGATCGGAGCGGCGCTGCTGTGGCTGGCGTTTGTCCGCGCGTCGATCTCGCCGCTCTGGCCTGTCGGCGCGTGGCTGTCGTTCGGCGCGCTCGCGGTGATTCACGCCAAGCGGCTGCAGGGCGTCGAGCGCGCGAGGGCAGCCGAGCGCGTATACCTTCGCGGCCTCGATCGCCTGAACGGCCGCTGGGCGGACAGCGGTCGTGTCGACGTACGCGACGGGGCGGCGTTTCTCGACGGGCATGCGTACGCCGGCGATCTCGACCTGTTCGGGGCGGCCTCGCTGTTCGCATTGCTCAACACGACGCGGACCGAGATTGGCGAGCTGACGCTCGCCGACTGGCTGCGCGCGCCGGCGCCGCTGCCCGAGGTGCGCGCGCGCCAGGCGGCCGTCGACGAGTTGCGGGCGATGCTCGACTTCAAAGAGGATGTCGCCGTCCTGGCGTCGGAGTCGCCGGTCGGCCGCACGGGTCTGCTCGCGGCGTGGGCGGCATCGCCGCCCGCGCGATTCTCGCCGGCGCTGCGCATCGGGCTGGCCGCGTGCGCGCTGGTCACGATTGCGCTCGCGCTCGTTGTCTACCGAGACATCATCGCGCCGGAATGGCTCTTCGGCTGGCTCTTCGCCCAGGTCGGTATCGTGTCCCTCTGGCGGCGGCAGTTTCACCACGTGCTGCACGCCATCGATACGCCCGAGCGCGATCTCGGCCTGCTGGCCGGCGTGCTGGCGCGCGTCGAGTCGGAGCGCTTCACCTCGCCGCGCCTGGCCGCGCTGGAGCATGCCCTGTTGACCGACGGCATGCCGCCGTCGAGGCGGATCGCGCAGCTTCGCACGCTGGTGTCGTGGCTCGACTCGACGCACAACATGATGTTCGCGCCGATCGCGTTCGTGCTGCTGCTCCGGCAGCAGCTGGCGATCGCGATCGATCGCTGGCATCAGGCCTACGGACCTGCGGTCGCCGAGTGGCTGCGAGCCGTCGGCGAGTTCGAAGCGCTCGCCGCGCTCGCGACGTTCGCCTACGAACGGCCGGAGGATCCGTTTCCGGAGCTGGCTGACCAGGGGCCTGCCTACGAGGCGGATGGTCTTGGCCATCCGCTGATCGCGGCCGCGGTCGGCGTCAGGAACGATGTCCATCTCGGTGCCGGCGGACCGCGCGTCGTCATCGTCAGCGGCTCGAACATGTCCGGGAAGAGCACGCTGCTGCGGTCGGTCGGTGTGAGCGTGGTGCTGGCGCTCGCCGGCGCGCCGGTCACTGCCCGGCGGCTGCGCGTCTCGGCGCTCGTGCTCGGCGCCACGCTCCATATCGAGGACTCGCTGCAGGCCGGGCACTCGCGCTTCTTCGCGGAGATTCTGCGCATCCGCACGATCGCCGACGCCGCTCGCGGCCCGGTGCCGCTGCTGTTCCTGCTCGACGAGATCCTGCACGGCACCAATTCGCACGATCGGCGCATCGGCGCCGAAGGGATCGTCCGCGCCCTCGTCGGTCTCGGCGCGATCGGCCTGGTCACGACCCACGATCTGGCGCTGACCGAACTGCCGGCGACGCTCAGCTCAGCCGTCAACATGCATTTCGAAGATCGGCTGGAAGACGGAAAGATGATCTTCGACTATCGCATGCGTCCCGGAGTGGTCGAGCACAGCAACGCGCTCGCGTTGATGCGGGCGATCGGCCTGGACGTGTAGGCTCCGCCCGTGGCCCCGAAAAGGATCATCCGCGGGTGGCGCGGATGGCGCGGCGAGCGCTGGGATGAGGTTGACCGGATCGGCCTCCACGTTGCAGGAGTTTGGCGTCATGATGGAACAACCGCAAAAACCGAAGCCCGATTTCCCACGACCGATCGATCCGATCGACAGTCCCCCGCCGGACATCAAGCCGGTGCCGCCGCCCGATATTCCGGTGCCGTCTCAGCCGCCGGCGATACCTGAACGAGGGGACGAAGGTCCGGTGATCTGAGTTCGCGCAAGTACGACGTACGAAGTCTGACGTACGAGTGACCCTGCTTCGCGTTTCCTGGTATTTCGTGCTTTTCGTACTTCGTACGTCAGCCTTCGTACTTACCGGCGTTGCCGCCAATCTGGGTTTCACACGCCAGCGCCACGCGCAGCAGAGCATCGGTTTGCATTCGCCTGCCGACGAGTTGCACGGAGCACGGCAACCCATCCGGCGTCAGCCCGGACGGCATCGCGATCGCCGGGTGACCGGTGACGTTGAACGTCTGCGTCAATCGCAACATGAGATTGCGGACAGGCTCGGCCGTCGCACCGACCTGGACCGTATTCGCGCCGATTGCCGGAGCAGGGATCGGCAGCGACGGCAGGATCAGCGCGTCGTGCTGCGAAAGCGCCGCGTCGACCTCCCGAGTCAGCCGCTCGCGTCCCGCACGCGCGCGCACATAGTCCTCGCCGAGGACATAGCGTCCCATCTCCAGCCGCAGCCGCACGTTCGGTGTGTACCTGTCCGCCATCGTCTCGAGCGCGCTCGCGTGATACGCAGCAGCATCGGCCAGCACGATGTGCAGATACACGGTCGCCACCTCGGACGCGTGCGGGATCTCGATGTCGTCGATCCTCGCGCCGGCAGATTGCAGACGCTCGATCGCCTCCTCGAACCGCGCGCGCACCGCATCGTCCAGCAGATCGCAGAAGTATCTGCGCGGTATGGCCAGGCGAAGGCCATGAATCGGCATCGGCGCCGGCGGCTTCGCTGAGGCGTCCCCCAGCAGCGCGTGATACATGAGACAGGCGTCGGTGACGCTCTGAGCGAGCGGCCCGACATGGTCGAGCGTGCGCGACAGCGGGACGACGCCGTCGATCGAGACTTCGCCGAACGACGGTTTGAGACCGACGATGCCGCAGGCCGCGGCGGGAATGCGTATGGAGCCGCCGGTATCGGTGCCGATGGTGGCGAGCGCCATGCCGGTGGCGACGCTGATCGCCGATCCGCCGCTTGACCCGCCGGGCGATCGCGTCGGATCGTGCGGGTTGCGCGCGGGCCCGAACGCCGAGTCCTCAGTGGTCGTCCCGAATGCGAACTCGTGGAGGTTGGTCTTGCCGATGAAGACCGCCCCCGCCATGCGCAGGTGCGCGATCGTCGGCGCGTCGGACGACGCCACGTGACCTTCGCGCACGCGCGACGCGGCCGTGGTCGGGATGCCGCGGATGTCGAGCAGATCCTTGATCGAGATCGGCACGCCGTGCAGCGGTCCGCGGTCGTCGCCGGCGGCGATCGCCTGGTCGGCCTCGCGCGCCTGGCGCAAGGCCCCATCCCCCATGACGGTAATGAACGCGTTCAATCGAGGGTTGTCGGCCTCGATGCGGCGCAGACATTCTTCCGTGACACGTGTGGCCGTGAGCTCGCGCGCCCGCAGGCGGCGGCCGAACTGTTCGATGGTCATCATCTGGTGTGTGACTCATGCCGGGTCCGAAAGAATCCGGCCTACATGTGGCATAAAGGGCGGCTTACGCGTTCGTCTGTAGGGCGGGTCCTTTTGGACCCGCCGCGTCGTCATTGAAATCGGCGCCGCGCAACGTCCGCGTCGAGCGCGCCAGACCTTCCAGGAGCGGTTTCAACTCCGGCAGCCCGCGTTTCTCGGCGTCAGCGAGAGCCGCCTGCAGCCACGATTCAATGGTCATCTGCTTCCTTTTTGGTCCGGCTTTAGCCGGGCCTCTTGACAGAGATAGATACTCCGTCGCGCAAGGGCAGGATGCTCGTGAGCAGCTGCGGATGCGCGGCGACGCGTTCGTTGTATTCGATGATCGCGCGCGTCTCGTCCGGATCCTTGCGCGGCGCGTTCTGGAAGCCGGGCACGACTTCGCCGGACCACAACACGTTGTCCGTGACGAGCAGCCCGCCGGGCCGGAGCAGGGCGACGAGCCGGTCGAGCAGCGGCGTGTAGAGCTTCTTCGACCCGTCCTGGAAAATGAGATCGAACGGGCCCGACACCTTGGCGATCTTCAACTGCGCGTCGCCGACCACCACGCTGACCCGGTCGCTGACTCCCGCCCGCGCGAAATTCTCGCGCGCCTCGCGCGCGCGGGCCTCGTCCAATTCCATCGTCACCAGCATCCCGCCGGCGGGAAGCGCGCCGGCGAGCCAGATGCCGGAATAGCCGATCGCGGTGCCGATCTCGAGGATGCGTGATGCGCCAATCGACGTGGCCAGCACGCGCAGCAGCGCGCCGACCTCGGCATCGACGAGCGGGAGACCTCGCGTGGCGTTGCCGCGAGCGATGTCGTCGAGCAGGGGATCGCCCGCGTGGTTGAGTCCCGCAAGATACTGCTCGACGGCGTCCGGCACGATCTGGCCCATCGCGCTATTCTAGGACGAGATGCGGCACACGAAGATCATCGCGACCGTAGGGCCGGCCAGCGACTCCGAGCCCACGCTCGACGCGCTGATTGCCGCCGGCACCGACATCTTCCGTCTCAATTTCTCCCACGGCACGCACGAGTCGCAGTCGGCGACCTTCGCACGCGTCCGGGCGGCGTCCGCGCGCGCCTCGTGCGAGGTCGCGATCCTCCAGGATCTCGGCGGCCCGAAGATCCGGACCGGGCGGCTGGAGGGTGGCAAGGCGATCAAGCTCGAATCCGGCCAGGCCGTGACGATCTCCACCGGGGACGGCATCGGCGGACCGGGACGGCTCTTCACGACTTTCGACGGTCTCGCCAGGGGCGTGCGCGCCGGCGATCGCCTGCTGCTCGCCGACGGCCGCGTCGAACTGCGCGTCGAGTCGACGAACGGGACCGAGATTCAGGCCACGGTCATCGAGGGCGGCGAGATCGGCGAGCACAAGGGGATCAATGCGCCTGGCGTGGCGCTGCCTACGTCAGCGATCACGGCGAAGGACATCGAGGATCTGAAGCTTGGCCTGTCGCTCGGCGTCGATATGGTCGCGCTCAGCTTCGTGCAGACGGCCGAGGATATCCAGACGGCGCGGCGGATCATGACGGATGCCGGATCGGGCGACATCCCGCTCATCGCCAAGCTCGAACGGCCGCTGGCGCTCGAGCACCTCGAGGAGATCCTGAACGCCTGCGATGCGGTGATGGTGGCACGCGGCGATCTGGGCCTCGAGATGCCGCTCGAAAGCGTGCCGCGCGCGCAAAAGGAAATTACGCGCCGCGCGCGTCTCGCCGGCAAGCCGGTCATCGTCGCGACGCAAGTACTGGAATCCATGACGACCGAGGCGCGGCCGACGCGCGCCGAGGTGAACGACGCCGCCAACGCGGTCGAGGACGGCGTCGACGCCATCATGCTCGCCGGCGAGACTGCGGCCGGCGCTCACGCGGTTCGCGCCGTGAAGACGCTCAACGCCATCATCGGCGATGCCGAAACGGCGCCCATTCACACGGTCCCGTCGGCCGTCCCCGTCATCGGGCACAACGATCATGCGCGCGCGCTGTGCGAAGCCGCCGTCACCCTCGCGGATCGCAGCGCGGCGCAGGCGATCGTCGCCGTCACCCGCGGCGGGACGACGGCGCGCTGGCTGTCGGCGCTGCGGCCGCATGCGCCGATCATCGCGGCGACCGAGCGCGAGGCCACCGGCCGCAGGCTGGCGCTGTTCTGGGGCGTCCTTCCGTTTTGTCTGCCGATCGGCGAGAACCTCGACGAAGCCAGCCAGCGCATCGGCGCGGAGCTCGTGGCGCGCGGACACGTCGCTGCCGGTGGTACCGCCGTGTTCGTCAGCATCAGCGCCGATCTGAGCCGGCGCGACGCGAACTATCTCAAGATCCAGCGACTGTGATGCCCGACATTCGATACACGACCATCGCTGCGGTCGCCCTCCTGTTCGTGCTCGCCGCCGTCGTGTCGCGCGTCGGGCACGCCGTGATCCAGCGCGTGCTCACGGCGCTCGACATCGTCGGCGCCGAGAACCGCGAAGCGGTGCACACGCGCGCGCGCCAGTTGAAGAGCGCGCTGACCATGCTCGCCTACGGCATCGCGGCGATTGCGAGCATCTCGCTGGCGCTCGAGCGTTTCGGCCTCAACGAAGCGCGGTGGAATCCGCGGCTGTTCGTGCACTGGGCCCTGACGCACGGCGTGAACATCGTCATCATCGTGATCGGCGCGTTCATCGTCGTCCGCGCGGCCAACCTGGCGATCGAGCATTTTCAGTACAAGCTGGCACGCCGGCACGCGACAGCCGATCTCGAGTGGCAGCGGCGCGCGACCACGCTCGGGGTCATCCTCACCGGTCTGGTGACCACGACGGTCGGCTTCGTCGCGATCCTGATGATGCTGCGCGAGCTGTCGATCGACGTCGTGCCGATCCTGACGGGTGCGGGCATCGCGGGGCTGGCGATCGGCTTCGGCGCGCAGAACCTGGTGCGCGACGTGATCTCCGGGTTTTTTCTCATCCTCGAGGATCAGGTCCGGATCGGCGACATCGCCCGCATCAACGGCGTGGCCGGCACCGTCGAGCAGATCAACCTGCGCACGATCCTTCTGCGGGACGGAGAAGGGGCGGTGCAGGTCTTCCCGAACGGGACGATCACGGCGCTCGCAAACCTCAGCAAGCAGTTCGCATACGCCGTGGTCGACGTCCGCATCGCGTACTCCGAGAACATGGATCGCGTGATGGGCACGATGCGCGAAATCGGGACGGCGATGGAGCGCGATCCGCACTGGGGCGTGCTGCTGCTGGGTCCGCTCGAGATCGTCGGCATCGAATCGCTGGACGGCGGCTTCGCGACGGTGCGCGTCAAGTACAAGACGCAGCCGCTCAATCAGGGCAAGATTGCCAACGAGCTGCGCCGGCGTCTGATGGGCGCGTTCGTCGGCCGCGCCATCAAACCTTTTGCCTGAAATCCCGTCTAACTCCCCTATGGTAAAGTCCCGAATTATGCGTACTTCCGCGCTCGTGTTGTGCCTCGCGCTGCTGGCGGCCGCGGCGCCGTCCGTGTCCGCGCAGACGTTCTCCGTGCCTGTCGTTTACAAGAAACTGCCGAACGGTCTGCGCGTCGTCATCAGCGAGAACCACGCCGCGCCCGTCGTGGTGGTGGAGCTGATGTACCGAATCGGCTTCCGCATCGAGCCGAGAGATCGCACCGGCTTCGCGCCCCTCTTCG
>Ga0105248_10004969_pt1 | contig 14694 bp, 8 predicted proteins | sample KBSS34metaG_FD_81524 | JGI IMG/M metagenome (GOLD analysis project Ga0105248, IMG submission 81524) | Switchgrass rhizosphere microbial communities from Kellogg Biological Station, Michigan, USA - KBS S3-4 metaG | ecosystem: Host-associated > Plants > Roots > Rhizosphere > Soil | place...
GAAGCCCGGGTAGTTCTTGATCTGCGAGAATTGCGGGTCCACGTCGCGGAATTTCTGGCGGATGCGCTTGATGAAGGCGCGCACATTGGTGCGGAAGCCGATCTCGCCATCCCCCGCCACAAATCCCTCGCCATGCACGATATCGTAGATCTCGCGATAGCTGACGTCGCGTTCGGCATGCTCTGTCAGATAGGCGATGATATTGAATTCGGTGAGCGTGAGCGCGACATTGATGTCGTGCCAAAGGACGCGGCGCGAATCATAGCGCAGGGTCAGGCCCTCATGCGATTGCTGTGCGCCGTCCTCAGGCTTCTGCGCCTGCCAGCGCTTCTTGTTACCGCCCAGAATCAGTTCAATGCGCTTCAGAAGAATGGCGAAGCTGCGCGATTTTTCCACGAAGTCCACCGCCCCACCCAAAAGGCCGACCTCTTCGTAAATCTGATCGCTGAGCACGGTGAGGAATATGATCGGAATGTCGATTTTTTCGGCACGCAGTCGCTGCATCACCTCGATCCCGCTGATGCCGGGCATCTTCCAGTCGAGCAGGACCAGATCGGCGGTCGGGCCGTCGCTGAGATAACGAATAGCCTCGGCGCCCCCCAAAAAGGAATCGGTGCGATAGCCGGCATCCGCAAGATTCGTGCTCACCGACTCCAGAAAGAGCTCGTCATCATCGACGACCGTGACATGTCCGCGGACATTCTGGACTTCAGCCTGTTGCATTTTTCCTCGCCGTCAAAATGTGGCGGATGCAAACGTCTGAAACGTCTATCAACTCGCCATTGCCATCACTGCTGCCGTATTTGAGGACCCGGAATGCGGCGGTATTGAGGTTCGGGTAAAAGAAAAGCCGGAAGGAACACCTGCTCGAGGCGTAAACCCATTCGCGGGAGAGATCGTAATTTTCGACTCGCAAAGGAGGCCCCAGCAATTGGCGCACCGCGCCCGGCGCCATGCCGATCAACTGCCCCGGATCGATCGCGGCTGTTTTTTCCTGCGACACATGCGCCACGGGAGGTGTTTTTGCGGATACGATTTGCGAGGCGCGCGTTGCGCGGCGATCACGCTTTTTCTCGTTTTGCGCGAGCTTGGTCGGTTGCACTGTCGCGGGCGTTGAAATGTTAATGGTCGCCGGGGTGACGTTAACAGACTGCGTCACCGCACTGGCAGGCGGGAGCGGCGGTGATTCAGCACGCGGTGGTGGCGGAGTTTTTTCCCCCAATGTCATACAGCCCCCTACCCCAAGTTCCAACAGCAGGAAGCCAACACTGCCCGCACGCCTCCACCTGGGTGGAGCGTCCAGGCACACAAAACTCTTCAGGCCAGTACTTCGCTCGAGCATCTACGCCTCTCTCGACCACTGACCGCATCCTCCCCGCGCATGTCGCGCTTTTATCTTTATTTTGTAACGAGTGAACATTGCAAAGTGGGATTTGTCTACTAAAAGCCACAGACGCGCGTTCGGTTTCTGAATTTTGATTTTTTTTGCGCGGCGCATATTGCCGCAACGGAACCAATCACGCATTCGCCAAAAAAAATCCGAAAGTCTTAACGCGGGAACTTGCGAGCGCGTCCGGAATCAACAGACGGCGAGTCAATTCCTGCATGCAAATCCGCCGCATCCGCCAATCGGGCTATGACGCCGCGCGCAAATTTCAGGCACCATGCATAAAATCCGGATACGGAGCTTCGCTTTGAATCGTCGGTGAACACCGCGTCAAGTTCCTTGTCGCCGGTGCAAATGCATCGCGTCGGGGAAAATTGGAGGTCATGGCAGGACGCTGAAAACGTACAAATCAAGCGCCTTTTCGAATTTCCTTCTGCCCGGTCACCCGATCGCCCGCGATGATCACAGAATAATCACCGCCGCGCCGGCTGGTACAATGCCCTAGCCGATTCCTGTATCGAGCTCTATGCTCGCACTGGGCGCATTGGGGGTGGGGACCTTGGTACATCGCGTTGCCGGCCTGGATATACCGGGCCGCCTCTCTGGCATCGCACCTTCCTGGGTCCTGAAAGCGGCCTGTGTCCTGGCGGGCGTCGGCCTGGCGGTTTTTCTGCGGGCCATCACCAATCTCATCGCGCCGGGCGTGGCGCCATACGCCTTCATATACCCCGCGGCGTTGCTGGCCACCCTTTTGGGCGGATGGCAGGCCGGTGCCGGTACGGTCCTGGCATCCGGCCTCCTGGCCTGGATGTTCGTCGTGCCCCGCGCACAACTGTCCGGCACGCAAATGAATTACCAAGCGGCGGCGGCGGCGATCGCGGCGCTCATGGCCGCCATGCTGGTCGCGGTTGGCGCAGGTTTCAGGGCGGCGGCCCGCCGATTGGTGGAAGAGCGCAACGCCAAGCTGGAGGAGCGCGAGCTTTTGTTCCGCGAATTGCAGCATCGCGTGGGCAACGACTTCGCTATCGTCAACAGCCTGCTCGACTTGCAGCGCCGGCGCAGCAGCAATACCGAGACCCGCAGCGCGCTCGAGCAAGCGATGGGACGCATCCGTTCCATCTCGCGCATCCATCGCCAGATTTACGCCCTGCCGGAAACGCGCAACATCGATCTGCGCCAATATCTGCGCGACCTGTGTGCGGGGCTGAGCGATGCGACCTTGCCCACGGCGGGCATCGCTCTGAGATGCAATTGTGAAAAGTCCTATATGTCGCGCGATCAGGCTCTGTCGCTCGGGCTTGCGACCAACGAACTGGTGACCAATGCGGTCAAGCATGGCTTCCCGGACGGCCGCGAAGGCACGATTACGGTTTCCTTCGCGCGCGCCCCAAATGGCTGGCGGCTGGCGGTGACCGATGACGGGGTTGGCATTGCGCCGGACCGCAAGCCGGGCCTGGGTACCGGGCTGATCGAGCAATTCGTGCGCCAGGCGGGAGGCACGCTGACCTTGACCGGCGAGAACGGCACCCGGGCGGTGATTGACCTTCCGCCCACCTCCTCTTCGCCAACCGAGCAATAATTCTCAGACTGTCGGCACTACGTCGAAGGCGATGGTGGTGCGCGCCGCCGCGTCATGGAACGGTACCGTTCCATGCCACATATAAGAAGGAAACAGCACCAGCCGGCCGGCGGCCGGTTCGATGCTGCGGCGGATGGGCGTCTTGAGCGCGACCTCAAACGACGGCTCGCCGAACTTGATCCAGCCTTGCTGGGCCGCCGGGTCCTTCACCACATCGGGCACCGCGACATAATAACAGGAACTGATCCATCCCATGGGATGAAGGTGATTAACGTGAAATCCGCGGTTCCGCAGCCGCGACGACCAAGACCCCGCATAGCGAAAATCCCGTGCCCGCCGTGACAGGAAGGGATGCGCGGCATCTTCCGGAAGATCGGCGATATAGCGCGCCACGGCTTCATCGATGCGGGTGCGAAGCCTGTCCACCAAGATGTGGCCGCCGCCAAACAGATTGTCGGGCGTCTGAGTGCCGCCGCGCAGCGACTGGCCGAGAAATTCGCCGGTGCGAGAATGCAGCCGGTCCAGCACGGCGTTGAGCTCAGCATTGAAGCTGGCCATGTCGGGAAATCCTTCCGGCGGCTCCAGATCAAAACTGCGCACCAGACTGTCATAGCCGTTGAGCATGTCGTCGCGCCCGTCCTCCAGCATGCGCGAGGCGATACTGAGCAGCGCCAGGCTAGAGCCCTCGCCCGGCTCCAGCGCCAAGGCCTGTTCGCAGAGCCAGGCGGCCTTGCCGGGATCGCCGCGCGACAGCGCCGGTTCGGCGGCTCGGCGATAAAGATCGACGGAGCCGCCGTGCTGCGCCAGCAAGGCGTCGTAAGCCACCCCAGCCTCGTCATGGCGCTTCATCATGCAAAGCGCACCGGCGACACCCATACCGGCGATCGGGTCACCCGGGTCGCGCGCAAGCATCGCGGAATAAATCGCATGCGCTTCGGCATCCCGCTTTTCCAGCGCGAGGAAAAACGCCTTTTCCAGCAGCAGCGCGCGGCTTTGGGGTGCCCGGTCGTAGGATTTGAGAAATTCCGCCTTGCGGCCCAGGCGATGCAGCAGGTGGTTATAGAGATGATGTGCCATCGGATCGGCGGGATTGCTCGCCACATGATCGCGCAGCACCGCAAGCGCTTCGTCAGGACGTCGGAGATTTTCCAGGGCCTCGGCGCGATGAAGCGCCAGATCCGGCACCCTGGGATCAAGCTTCTGAGCTTCGTCACAGGCCGCCAAGGCTTCCTCGTCCTTGCGCTGGCGGCGCAAGGCCAGGGCGATATGAAGATGGAACTGCGCCTTCAGGCCAGGAGCGGCGGCTTCCTCTACCCCCCGACGCAACAAGACTTCGGCTTCTTGCGGCCGGCCAGCCTCAGCCAGGACCACGCCCAGCGACATCTTGGCGTGGAGGTGGCTGGGCATGACGCGCAAAAGCTGGCGGAAGCACTTCTCGGCCTCTTCGTAATTGCGTGACCGGTACAACAACTGTCCCAACTCAAATCTGGCATCGACGAAATCCGGCCGCAGCTTGATAGCGGCGCGGAAAGCCTCGACGGCTTCCGCGGTACGTCCCAATCCCGCCAGCGCCCGGCCAAGGTTGCAGGCCAGCATCGGCTCGCGCGGCGCGGCGGCCCGGCCCTGGGACAACAGCGGCACCGCATCGGCGAACCGGCCTTGCGACAAACGTATCGCGCCCAACATGTTCAGAACGTCCGGATCGCCTCCCAAGCCGAGGACGGAAAGCGACGCCAACGCCCGCTCGGCACCGGCCATGTCCCGCATTTGCAGCGATTGGTTGGCGCGGGCGAGGGCTTGTTGAACGGCGGGATGGTTGGCCATGGCAAACTATAGAGCTTTCTGAAGCCAGAATTGATACATGCCCGAAAAAGTGTCGGGATTGTCTTTTTCAAACACCTGCCAGTGATCCAGATCGGTGGCGGCGGGATCGTCCGGAAAACGTTGGCGATAGGCGGCCAACACCGCGTCATCCGCCGAAAAACCCAGAAGCTTCAGATTTTGCGTCCGCAGAAAGGCGCCGATATCGACCAGCGACAGGCGATGTTCCTGGACATGGAAAAGCAGGTCACGGCAGGTGCTGGTGCTGAAGAAATCCATCCTTTCGGTGACGGGGGAACCCTGCGTGATCAGAGACTGCCGCGCCTGGCGAACCTCGTCAGCCGTGCTCGCCGCCATGTCCGGCAAATCACGGCGGCCCTCGAGGCTGTAGATGCCCAGCATCATAAAGCCCTTCGGCTTCAGCAGGGACAAGAGGCCACGCCAGCCCGCGAAAGGATCGCCCAGATGGTGCAGGACGCCCACCGCTTCAATCAGGTCAAAGCGGCGCTCCCAGGAGCCAAGCTCCATCAGATCGGCTTGGGCATATTCTATCGCGGTAATGCCCAGGTCTCGGGTCTTTCGCGCGGCATGGGCCAGGCTGTTCAAACTCAGATCGATGCCGATGATCCGTGCGCCGATAAACATTCGCGCTGTCTCAATGGCATTGCGGCCGGTGCCACAGCCGGCCACCAGAATGTCGATCTCTCCATCACGGCCTGGATCTTCCACGGGTGCAAAAGGAAAGGTGCGGCGCAACCAGGAAAGCAGCGGTTGCGGCGGTCCGGCAGGCCCTGTTCCGGCCCATCGCGGATAGGGGTTTTCCTCATACTGGTCGCGAACCAGCCGGGACACGCCGTCCTTGATGTCCGTCAGGCGCGGGACGACCGCGCGCAAGGCACTTTCTTCCACTGGTTCGCGGATATGCTGGGTCAAAAGAGCTTCAACCTCATCCGGCCAGGCGGTTTCCAACAGGCGCGCCGCGTGCGGCAGCGACGTCAGTGGAAAATAAGCGGCCACAGCGGCGATGGACCAAGGATCAACCGACGCGCCCTGCTCCAGCGCGACGGCCATGCCATCGCGCAATTGGCGCGCCTGCTCCGCCTCATCCGCATCGAGGGCAAAAACATATTCGTTGATGAAACATTGCCGGGCCAAGGCGCAATGGAACGCCAATGCCGTATCGGCCTGTGGTCGCGGAACCGCCGCGCAGTCGCGCAACAGCTGGCGCCGCGCCGCCGTCAGCAGGGCTTCCAGTTCGATATCCCGGTTGGGAGTCCGGCGCAGCAGCGCCTGCAATAAACTATCGGAGGCCAGGTCGGGACTTAGCTTGATCAGATCGGCGCTGACGCGCGCCAGATCGTCGGGGCTGCCCCAGCCTTCTTCCAAGGCGCGCGACACCAGCGGCCGAACACCCGCAATCTCGCTATTGAGCTTGAGGTCTTTCACGCATTGCACGAAGACCCGCCTGTTCCCCGACGTTTCCTGCACGGCGAGAGAGCGCAACACCGTCGCCAAGGCTGTACGCAGGTCCCCCAAGGCGAGATGCGTCAGGGCCAGGTGACCGAGGATTTCCGGCTCGGCGGGCGCGATCACAAGCGCGCGCTGAAAACAGGCGGCGGCTTCCTCGAATCGGCCCAGGAATTTCAGTACGACTCCAAGATTGGCGGGACCGTCGGCGATACCGGGCATCAGCTGCATCACCCGGCGATAACAGCCTTCCGCTTCCTGCAGCCGGCCCAATTCCAGCAGCACATGGCCCAGATTGTTGTGGGCCTCGACCAGCTGCGGCGCCAACTGGGCGGCCTTGCGATAACAGGAGGCCGCCTCGTCCAGCCGGCCCAGGCGCTGCGACAGAACTCCGAGATTGTTGTGCAAGTCGGGAAGGTTGGGGTCGAACCGCACCGCAGTCTGGCAACTCGCGATCGCTTCTTCCAGGCGGTCCAGCGCGCCCAGCGCCAAGCCCAGATGGGCGTGATAAGGCGCCGTCTCAGGGGCCCGCGCGATGGCCCGGCGCAACAGGTCCACCGCCGTGCCATTGCGTCCTTGTTGATGGGCGATCACGCCCAGGCGGTGCAAACTGTCGGCATGGCCGGGATCGGCGGCCAGGACTTGCCGGTAAAGCCCTTCAGCCTCTTCCAGCCGTCCTTCCCTGTGGCATTGCACGGCGGCGGCGAACATCTCCTGCGGCGACTTCACCGACCCTGTCTTGCTGGTTGCACGGCGCTGCTTGCGGTTCACTTGCCTGGCCCAGGGGTTCGCATCGACAGGCTAGTTCATCCCGGCATCTCAAAAAAGAACGGCCGGCGTTGCTTTCGCAGCGCCGGCCGGATCCCCCCGGGGAAACGGTGCCTAGAAATTGCCCCTCAGGCCGATGGTGAAGTAGCGGCCCATATCTTCGTAGTAATTCGAGATGTTGCCGCCGATCGGGTAGAACAGGCCCGGGTTGCTGGAATTGACGGGAAACAGCGGCGCGCGGGTGTTGCCAATATTGTTGACCGAGAAGTAGAAGTCCGCATTGCCGCCCAGAAAATCGAACTTGCGGTCGATCGTCACGTCCAGCACATCGTAGGAGCTGAGGCGCGGCGCGGCGTAGATCTGGTTGTTGGCGGCAACGCGGGGGTCGGCCGAGGCTTTCTTCATGCCCGACAGCCACTGGTTCTGCAGGTTCAGACCCCAGTCGCCAACCTGATAGGACAGGAAGGTGGTCATGCGGGTCTTGGGTTGCACCGCCCAGGTCGGGGCAGCGCCCGGCAGCTGGATGGTGGTGTTCACCGGCTGATAGGTGGTGAGGTGGCGGAAGGTCATGCTGCCGGGCAAGAAGTCGGCAATGTCCGCCATATCCCAGGCATAATTGACCTCGACATCCCAGCCTTCCATGTACTGGCGGGCCGTATTGAGCGGCGCGCTGAATACCTGAGAGGGGAAGTTCAGCAAAGTCTTGTAGTTGGGGTCGGCCGGATTGGTGATCGGGCGAACCGCCAACGCACAGAAGGGATTGCTGTAGGTCGGTGCCGAGGCCAGACAGATATTCTGGACCGAAGTGCTCTGGTAGCTGATCTGCTGGATCGCCGACGACATATGCGTCGTGTACCAGTCGACCGAGAAGCTGAGGCCAGGGATGAATTCCGGCGTCAGCACGAGGCCCGCAGTGTAGGTGTGGGCCACTTCCGGCACCAGGGTTGACGTGCCATGCATGTTCAGCTGGGTGGACGTATTGCCGCCTGTCAGGATGTCGTTCTGGCCGGTCGAGGAGATGTTCACCGGAGCGTACAGGTCGTTCAGGTTCGGTGCGCGAATGTCCACGGACATGGTGCCACGGAACCGCAAGGTTTCGTTGACCTGCCAGTTGGGACCGATCTTCCAAGTCTCAGCCTCACCCGAGGTGGAATAATTGGTGTAGCGGCCGGCGACGTCCAGCGAAAGCTCCTGGAACATCGGCACATCCTTGAGCAACGGCACGTTCACTTCGAGCGCGAATTCGTACACGTTGTTGCTGACGTCCACCGGGGCGTTGACATTCTGGGTCCACAGCGCGGGTGCGCCGATCGCCAGCGATCCGGCGCTCGGACCTGAGGCGGTGCCGATACCTGCGGTGTTGGCTTGGCAGAGCCGCAATCCCGTGCAATTCACGAAGTCGGTCGGGCTTGCGTTGCTCTTCATGGTGAAGGTGGCCCAGCGGGCTTCACCCGACAGCGCGGCGGTGATTTCGCCGGCCGGCAGGCCGAAGCCCAAGCCGCCGTGGACGCTGCCGCCGATGTTGTCAAGGTTCTGACTCAGGCTCCAATACGTCAGCTGAGAGATGTACTCAAAGGACGCAACCGAAGGACCATTGGGGTCGAAGAGGTTGAGTGGCTGGCACCCGGGATAGAGATCCTTGAACGCCGCCTGCGTGGTAACCCAGCAGGTAACAGTGCCGCCGATGTCCACACCATTCACCTTGAGGCCAGCCGGAGCGATGACCGCGTCTTCCGCCGCCAGGAAGTTGGCATTGTTGGTGTTATGGGGATTCTTGACCGTGGTGCGGTTTTCAGCGTGGTTGTAGTAGGCATCCCAGGCCCAGTTCTTCAGGAAGCCCAGGCTCAACGTGCCGGTAAGGCCCGCTTCCAGGTCCACGTTCCGCGTGGTGCCGTTGGTGTTGTAAATGCGGCCCTGCTGGCGTGCGTCCAGACCGCTGATCTTGTCGAACTGATAGCCGGCCGCCGAGAAAATCGGCGTGGTCGCTCGGCCGGCAAAATTGGGGGGCGACGAGCCGTTCCGGAGGTCGACCACCGGAGCCGGCGTGAAGATGTTGCCCGTCGTCATCAGCGTGGCCGAAGTGGCCGGCGACAGATAGGGGTTGTTGGCGAAGAAGAAGTTGGCGCGGTTGTTCGATGAGGAGACGACCACCGGGCTCCAATTGGCGTAGTTGTTCGATTCAGCCCAACTGGCCTGGACATAGCCGTTGATATCGTCCGTCAGGTCGTAGCCCAAGCGGCCGAACAGTTCCTTGGTCTGGACCTTCTGGCGATAGGTGCCAAACCGATTATAGCCGCCATCGCCGCCCTGCTCCAGAAAGCCTGTGGTGGTGGGGATACCATGCGTCATCGGCGAGGCGATGCCTGGTTCCTTGAATGTGTAGTTATTCAATGTGCAGGAGCTGCCGCACACGATGCGGCCGTTCTGCGACTGCTGGAAGGTGTGGCCATAGGGCACGTTGGTGAACGGCGCCGCGGCCGAGCCGTTACCGGCCTGGACCCAGGTATTGCCATTCTGGCCATACGGGCGGTGATCGTCCGGAATCATGTCCTGGTTGAAATAGCGCGCCGCCATTTCGAAATGGCCGCGGCCGCCGAACAGGCCGGTGCCCCAGGCGATGCCCAACTGCTCCGACGCACCATCGCCATATTTGGAGATGCCTGCGTTGAGGTTGTATTTGAAGCCTTCGAACTTCTTGTCGAGGATGAAGTTCACCACGCCGGCGACGGCGTCGGAGCCGTACACGGCCGAAGCGCCGCCGGTCACCACATCCACGCGGCTCATCAGCATCTGGGGCAAGGTGTCGACGTCGACCGTGCCGTCCTGGTTGGAGGCTGGCACGCGATGGCCGTCGAGCAGGACCAGGGTGCGCTGGGTGCCGAAGTTGCGCAGCGACAGCACGTTGCCGCCATTATTCTTGGAGCCGTTGTCTTGGGTACGCGGAGTGCGGCCGCCGATGAAAACCGGCAGCTTGTTCAGCGCGTCGGGAATGTCGGTCGGCGTGGTCGCCTGCAACTGTTCGGCGCTCACCGCGGTGATCGGCGTGGGCGACAAGGTGATATCGGAGATGATGCGTGAACCGGTGACGGTCACCGATTCCGTATTTTGCGCGGTCTGCTGGGCATGGGCGGCACCGGTGGTCAGCGCCACAACGCTCGCGGCACACATCAAGGCGAGCTTGTTCACTCTGGTATTGGTCATGGTTTCCCCTGGAAAATTTCTTATCTGTTGGTGGCGAAACTATTAGACACTGGCAGCGCTGCCAATCCGGAAAATGACAGCGCTACCACAATTGCCGCGGCCGTTGTGAAATCCGCCACACCTTGACTAAAATATTGTTTCAGTTGAAAAAATTCGGCGAAGTCGCACTTCGCGCCTCAGCTAGTCGCCCCGGTGACAAGCTCAAATCCCATATCGACCACTTGGGATGGCCCACCCGCCAACAGCAGATTCGCGCCCGTTTTGCCCATGGCGAAACGCGGCGAACGGATGGTGGACAGCGGCAGGGGCGTGAGGCGCGCGATCTCCAAGCCGTTATAGCCGAACAGCGCGAGATCGCCGGGCACGGAAATATGATGCTCCAGGCAATGAAAATAGCCGCCGATGGCCAGGTCGTCGTTGGAAAAATACACCGCATCCAACTTCGCGCCCCTGCCCAGCAGCCGCGCCATGCCGATGCGCCCGGCCTCCACCGAAGACGCGCCGCCAGGGGAAAATTCCTCATCAACGAAGTTCAGGCCCGCAGCCGCCATCACGGCGCGAAAGCCGGCCAGCCGCTTGCCGGCCCGCACATCGACGGTGATGTCATGGCCGACATAGCCGATCCGCTGATAGCCACGGCCCAGAAGATGCTCGGCGCTTTTGCGCCCCGCCATGTGGTGGGATGATCCCACCACGATATCGATGCCCTCCCCGTCGATGTCGATCAACTCGACCACGCGCACGCCACAGCCCTTCATCATGGCCCTGGCGCGATCGGTATGTTCCAGGCCCGCCACCAGCAGACCGGAAGGGCGCCAGCTGAGAATGGATTCAATCAGCGCCTCTTCCCGGTCCGGGCAATAATTCGACACCCCGATGACCGGCTGGAATCCGGCGTCTTCCAGCACTTGGTTGGCCCCCGCCAGCACTTCGGGCACCACCGTGTTGCCGACCGAGGGTATGACGATTCCGACCAGTTTGGAGGTCATCGACGCCAAAGTCCCCGCGATACGGTTGGGGACATAGTGGAGGTCGGCCGCGACTTTCAGGATCTTTTCGCGCGTCTGTTGCGAGACAGAGCCTTTGTTGCGCAGGACGCGCGATACCGTGCTTTCGCCGACCCCCGCGCGGCGGGCGACATCGGCCAACGTCGTGATGGTCGAGGGGTTTTCCTCGGAAGGCTTTTCTTCGTCGGAGATATCCATGTCGCCGGGAGCGGACTCGCCCGATTTTACACGCCGCGACCCGGATGATCTCGCCTTCACTGCGCGAACTTTGGCATCCATTGCGCCCCATGCCGATACTGCGCCGGAAACATTGGCGTTCCTGGGGAAGCTAGCAACAAAAGCAAGCGTTGCCAATGAAGGGACGTTCACCGTCTCTCAATGGGCGAAAGCCGGAATAGGGTCAGTAATGCTGGTCCAGGCGTCTGTCGCGCACAGGCGCTGGGTCAACGGTCGCCCAAACTTTGCTAGCCGATGTCGCCCGGCCGCTCGCCCAAGCTCGCGGCGCTCGTCGCTCAAAACGGTCCACCGGACCGTTTAGTCCAGCTACCGCCGGACCGCTCCTCGCTCTCATCCCCACCATTGCTCCCCCGGCGCCAGATGCGCCTTGGCGACATCGGGGTTGATGTCAAAGCCCAGTCCAGGCTTGTCCTCGATATGGAAGTAACCGTCTTTCCAGTAAGGCCCTTCCCGCGTGACCAAAGTCGGCCACCAGTCCACCCAATTGGCGAGCTCATGGATGCGGAAATTGCGCACCGAGGCGCAGGCATGCGCGCTGGCCGCCGTGCCCACAGGGCTCGCCGGATTGTGCGCCGCCGTCCAGATGCCATAAAGGTCGGCGTAATCCGACACCCGCTTGGCCTCGAACAGTCCGCCCATCTTGGGGATGTCCAGATGCACGCCGGCGCAGGCCTGTTTCTCGATCAGCTCGCGGAATCCAGCCAACAGATAAAGGTTCTCGCCGGTGCAGATGGGCGTGTTGGTGGCCCGCGCCACCCGCGCCATGGTCTCGACATTCTCAGGCGGCGTGGGGTCTTCCACCCACATCGGGTTCACATGTTCGACGGCGTTGCAATATTGGATGACCTCGTTGACCGTGTATTTCCAATGGCATTCGATCGCCATATCGATGTCGGGTCCCAGCGCCGCGCGCACCCGGTCCATGCGGTCCACCAGGCGGCGAAGGTCCTTGTTGGTGAGCTGGTTGGTGTAGGGATCATGCCCCGGCTCGGAGAAATTGGGATCGGCGGTGCGGGGCACGGCATCGCCCTGGAATTTGAAAGCGGTGAAGCCGTAAGGATTGTTGGCCTTGGCTTCCGCCGCCTGATCGCCCCAGCTCTTGGGGTCTTCCGGATGGCGGGCTGGCGCCTGCAAGGTGCGATAGAACCTAACCTTGTCGCGAAAGCGCCCGCCCAACAGGTTGCAAACCGGCGTCTGAAGCAGCCGCCCCGCCAGGTCCCATAGCGCGATCTCGATGCCGGATGAGGCATGCACGGTGACGCCGCCGATGGCGCCATAGCCGCCATTGAGGAACAGGACCTTGGTGGCCAGCTTGACGACGTTTAGCGGGTCTTCGCCGATCAACTGTTCGCGGAAGCGCGCGAGGATCATGTCCTTGACGCCGGGACCCCAATAGCCTTCGCCGATGCCATGTACGCCGGCATCGGTTTCGATTCGAATCAGGTTCCAGTCCCAAGTGCCGCGCACCACCATCACCTTGACGTCGGTGATCTTGACCTTCTTCTGCAGATACTGCGCCTTGGCCTGGAACGGCAGCGCGAAACAGGAAACAGCGCCCAGATGGGCAAGCAGCGCACGGCGGTCCATCGCATTTCCCCCTGACGGAAAGTTTTCTTGCCAAAGCCCTAGCGCAGAGAGGCGGTCGCCCGCAATCCCGGCGTGGCGCGCACGAGGAAATTCGTCCGTTGACGGATTATTTCAGGCGGGCTCTTTGGCGCGCGGTTTTTTGGCCACGGCCGCCACCGTTGCCGGCCAATTGGTCAGCGCGATGGCCGCGACTTCCTTCAGTTCTTTTTCGGACGCGCCGGCCGCGGCCTGGACGCAGATGCCGTTGGACATCACCATCACATAGCGGGCCAGGGCCGCAGGATCGCTGGACTTGGGAAGATCGCCGCTTTTGCGCGCCTGCTCGAAACGGGTCCGCAGCATGGCTTCTTTTTCCGCGCGGTGGCGCGCCAGCGTGTCGGGAATCACCGTGTCACCGCAGGACAATCCGCCCTGCAGCATCAGGCACCCGGGCGGGTTCCGGCCACTGGTGTCGGCGGCAAACGCCGCAACCCCCATCAGAAACGCTTCGGCCACAGCCGCGGCGGTAGGCGCCGCCAACACGCCTGTCATGAAAATTTCACGGCGCTGGTCGTAACGCTCCAACACCGCCTTGAAGAGGCCTTCCTTGCTGCCAAAACAGGCGTAAAGGCTGGGCGGATTGATGCCCATGGCCTTGGTCAGATCGGAAAGCGAGGCGCCTTCATAGCCATGACGCCAGAATATGGTCATGGCCCGGTCCAGGGCTTCATCCTTGCAAAAAGAACGGGGACGACCAGTCCGCACCGTTAGGTTTTCCTTGGGGTTTCTTTTTTGTATGGCTCGATATATAATTCCCTTGACCTGGGAAGTCCATAGGAATATCTGTATCGCACGCTACAGATGTCCGGGGAGATTTCCCAATGACTCCTATCAAACTTATCCGAACCCAAACCTTTCCAGGCCCGCGCGCCTGGGACCGGCTATCGCGCCCGGCATCTTCGCCCGTCGAAAAAACTCGCAGGACGATGTCGGTTCCTGAAAGCCTGGTTCGTCGTTGCGATGTCGGCCTTAAGGCCAGTTGATCGCGCCTTTCACAGATATTCGCAGGACCATCCCATGACACATATCGATCTTATCCAAGCCCAGAATTTCGTCCGCCAGCAGGCCAATTGGCCGGCGAAAAGATTGCGCCGCCAGCTGTTCGGCGCCTCTTTGCTGCTGCTCTTGGGCGGTGGGTATGCCTTCTATCACGCCAATGCCAAGCCTGCGCCGCAAACCGCGCCCCCCGCGATTCCGGTGGCGGTCGAGAGCTTGCAGGCCCAAAAGGTTGAGCCCTTCGCCGAGTTTTCCGGCCGCATCGATGCGGTCGACTATGCCGAGATCCGCCCCCAGGTCGCAGGCCGCATCACCGAAATCCGCTTCAAGGACGGCCAGCAGGTGAAGGCCGGCGATGTGCTGTTCGTGATCGACCCCCGTCCCTATCAGGCGGCGGCGGCCAGAGCCGCCGGTGACCTGGCGAGCGCAGTCAACAATGCCAAGCTGGCGCAGATCGAGCACGAGCGCGGCGAACGCTTGATCGCGGCCCAGGCGCTGTCGCGGGAATCCTATGACCAACGCGTCAATGCCGACAATGTGGCGCAGGCGGCGGTGAAGTCCGCCCAGGCCGCGCTGGCCGCCGCCCAGGTGGACGTGGACCATGC
>Ga0105248_10004970_pt1 | contig 14693 bp, 13 predicted proteins | sample KBSS34metaG_FD_81524 | JGI IMG/M metagenome (GOLD analysis project Ga0105248, IMG submission 81524) | Switchgrass rhizosphere microbial communities from Kellogg Biological Station, Michigan, USA - KBS S3-4 metaG | ecosystem: Host-associated > Plants > Roots > Rhizosphere > Soil | place...
CAGATGAGCGTAGCGAAGACGCTCTGATTGGCGTTCTGTCCGCTGCTATTACCGCTGGCCAGCAGCAAGCCGCGACCGCGCACCTTGATGCGGCCATCGGTGTCGATGTCGGCGCGGAGATCGGCGATCCGCCACGGTCCGGCGCCCGGATTGACCCCTCTCACCACGTTCAGCCGTACGTTCGGCAACGTTCCATCTGCGTTCGCGGGTCCGGCACCGTTCGAGACCGGGATCACGCCAATGCCGCCATCGAATCGTGCGATGAAGTCTTTCCCTTTCGCGGCGACGTGACCGACCGCGCCGAGGATGACCAGAATGAGTGCTGCGATTGCTGCTTGTTTTGCCATGCGCTGTACCGTTCTACCTTTCACAATGCGACTGACCGTTGCGTGTGCGTAAATCGCAGACGCCTCACTTTCCGTAATCGAAGAGCCCGCTCGGTTATTCCGACGTCGCCGGAGTCGTTACTTCCGCCGGTAGAAGAAGTAGTCAGCGGTGTAAGGAATGAAGGCCTTGCGACCGACGTCTTGGGGATTGTCACAACCGGTCAAGGGTGCCAGGCCGCCTTCGGTATTCAGGCGCTGGACGAATGTCGTTCCGAAAAGCGTGGCGCCCCCGCTGGGACCCAGGCGCCTGCCGACCACTTCGAGCTTGAGCCACGCAACCGCGTCGGGGTCGACAGTGGCCGATTTGAGCAGGCGGGCCCAGATGGTGCTCGTATCCCGGGAGTCCTCCCACGTGACGCGGACGATGCCGGGCTCCTCAGGGTTGAGGCTGAAGAAGTGCGTCGTCAGTTGCTCGGCATCGTCGCTGAACAACGTCGCCTGCGGAGTAAACAACGTCCATGCGACGCGTCCGACAGACGCCGCGGGCTGACAGATGTAATTCTGAGTCCCGACGCCGTGACCCAGAAGAAAAGCCTCCTCTGTCGCCGGCACCTCGAGACCAGTCGGCACAGGCGGCGTGACGATCTGCGCGTGCGCTGTCAACGGAAGCGCGACGGCGAAAGCCAGGCCGAAGGCGGTGACTTGCCCAATGCGCAGAAGTCTTCGCGACATCGATTGCGTGTTCGTATTGCGGTTCTTCATGCGTTGTTCCCTCTTGAATTCGAATTCGGACTTGACGGCCATTGACTACGACGGTTCGACGCGGTCCACACCAGTGCCGCGTCTTGCCCTCCTGTTCTCGCCGGTCCCGATTGCTCGGATGACCGCACGCGTTGCAGTTGGTTGTTCAGCGCTGCGCGGAATGCCTGACGGGCGCGGGAAAGGCTCGACATGACGGTTCCCATCGGGATACCCACTTCATCCGCCAGCTCGCGGTACGACAAGCCTTCGAGTTCGCGCAGCACGAGCAGCTCGCGAAAACGATCGGGCAAGGTGCGCATCGCTCGCTCGATGGCGGTGACGTCATCGGTTTGTAACAACAACGTTTCCGGATCGGATGCCGATCCATCGCCGCTGTGCTGCTCTTCATCGAAGGGATCGCTGAGCGGTTGGATGCTGTGCCCGCGCCAGCTCCAGCAGGTGTTGCGAACGATCCTGAGGAACCACGCGCGGCCGTTGCCGCCGGAAAAGGTTCGAAAGTATCGAAGGGCGCGCAGTGACGCCTCCTGCACGACGTCTTCGGCATCGTGTTCATTCCGCATCTGCCACCGTGCGAGGCGAAACGCGGCATCCAGGTGGGGGAGGACGACCTCATCAAAACTCTCGCCGGTGGCCGGCGTCGGGGATTGTGGGCAAAATGCGCTGTTCATGTGAGCCAGTGTGGAGGGCGGCCGGGACCGACACCACCGACAGTTCCCACACAGGACCCGTACGACGCCCGTACGGCGGCAGTAAGATGACAAGTTCCATGAAATCTGCCGCCGCCGGGTCTTTTGGCGCGCAACTGAAGACGCTTCGCGAGGCTGCGGGCTTCACCCAGGAAGAGCTCGCGACGATTGCGGGCCTGTCGGTGCATGCCGTGAGCGCGCTCGAGCGCGGCCACCGGCGACGCCCGCACGTCGAGACCGTACGGGCGTTGTCGGCGGCGCTTGACCTGACCGGGGCCACGCGTGACGCGCTGCTGGCGAGCACGCGAGACTCTGCTCACCCTGAGGCGTCCGATGAGTTGAGCGGTGCCTCATTGCCGCTGGCGATGACGCCGCTTCTTGGCCGCGACACCGAAGTGCAGACGCTCCGGCAATGGCTGACCGATCCGATCGCTCGGCTCATCACCCTCACCGGGCCAGGCGGAGTCGGCAAGACCCGCCTCGCCATGGAGCTCGCTCGTGCAATCGCAGCCGAGGGTGCCATCCGCGTGTTGTTCGTCCCGCTGGCCGCCATTCGCAATCCGGCGTTTGTCGCGTCGGCGATTGCCGAGGCGCTGGGGCTCGCGGACGTCAGCGCGCTCAACCTGGCTGGGCGCGCACGGGTCGCGTGCGGCGATCAGCCAACGCTGCTGGTGCTCGATAATTTCGAGCAGGTGCTGGATGCGTCGTCGCTGGTGGCGGACCTGCTGGCCTCGGTCGCCGCGCTTCGCGTGCTGACCACCAGCCGCGCTCCCCTGCGCGTGCGCGGAGAGCGCGAGTGCACCATCGGACCACTGGCGATGGAGCTGGACGCGAATGCGACGTCGCCTGCGGACCTGGTGCGTTCTCCCGCGGTGCGCCTCTTCGTCGAGCGCGTTCGAGACGTCGAACCTGGCTTTCGCCTGACGCCTGCCAACGGCGCCACCGTGACGGCGATTTGCCGCCGACTTGATGCGCTCCCGCTCGCCATCGAGCTGGCCGCCCCATGGATCAAGGTGCTCACGGCAGAGGACCTGCTGCGCCGGCTCACGGACGATGTGCTCCTCTCGGCCGTCGGGCCACGCGATCTCCCTGAACGACAACAGACGATCAATGCGACGGTGGCATGGAGCTATCAACTCCTGGGCCCGGACGAGCAACGCGCGTTCCGCCGTCTCGGCGCGCTGCCTGGCCGGTTTCCGATAGAGGCCGCCGCCGCGGTGCTCGCCGGCGGTCAGGGTGCGCAGGTGACGAGCGATGAAGCGCTCCGCGCAGTGGCCGCGCTGATCGACAGAAGCCTTCTCCTGCGCGCCGAAACGTCGGTGGCCACCCGCCCGCTGTACCAGATGCTCGAAACGGTACGTGCCTACGCGGCGCTTGAACTCGCCGCGTCAGGCGACCGCGACGAGGGCCTTGAGGGGCTGGCGCAGTATTGCATCGCAGAAGCCTCGCGCGCCGCAGACGAGTTGATGGGCCGCGCGCAAGGCGAGTGGTTGGACCGCGTGCGTGACGATCTCGAAAACTACCGCAGCGCCCTATCGTGGCTGATCGAGCGCGAGCGCGCCACGGACGCATCCACGATCGCGTGCGGGTTGAAGTACTTCTGGCTGATCCGGGGACATGCGACCGAAGGACTCCAGTGGTATGTGCAAATCCTGAACCTGCCCGGCCTTCCTCCTGCCTCCGAGTTGAGGACACTCGCAGGCGCGATCGTGCTGTGGTACACGCAAGGAGAACTCGACCGTGCCCGCATCGGCCTCAACCGCTCCCTCGCGCTTGCCCATGGCCCCGAGGACAAGGCTGTGGTTGCGAACGCGGAGTATCTGTTCGGTCACGTCGAACACGCGGCAGGCAACGTGGGCGTGGCTCGTGATTGGTTTGCCCGCAGCATTGACAAATTCCGCTCGCTCGCAATCCCGTCGGCCACCGGCACGGCATTGAGCGCGATGGCGTCGGTCACCCTCGTCACCGGTGATGTCGACCTGGCGGAACGCCTTCTGGATGAGGCCACAACGGTGCTTCGGGATGCGGGTCCGTGGTTCCTGACCTGGACGCTGTATGTTCGCGCCATCCTGGCCGTGCGACGCGGGACCCCGGACAAGGCGATCGCGTTGCTGCGCGAGAGTCTCACGCGCATCCGGGACCTGCATGACCAGTTCGCATTTGTCTACTCACTCGTCCCGCTGGCCGCGGCGGCCGTCCTCAAAGGCGACGACACCTGGGCGGCGCGCCTTCTCGGCACCCGTCATGCCGTGACCGAACGCACTGGTGTCACGGTGGTCGACCGAGCGGTGCAGGATCTCGGGGAACAGGCGGAACGCGAGGCTCGGACCCGGCTTGGCCCGGACCGCTGGACCCGGGCCTATGCAGCCGGGCGTGTCACCTCCATCGATTCGGTGATCAAGGACATCGATAGCACCTTGAAAACCCGTCACGGCGCATAAACCCCGGCGCTTCACGCGCATCGCACTCGTCAATCCGCCCTGTTCGCCAGCTCTGCCTCGGAATATTCGAGCCTATCTCCCAGTTAGGTGAATAGAGACGTCCGCTTTCATACCCATCAGAAACACAAGGGATAGAGGAACAACATCATGCGTATTACCTTCGCCGGTGCGATCGTCGCACTCAGTCTCGTGGCCTCCGGCTGCTCCAACTCCTATGACAGTGGAAACCCAGTCGCGCCCACTCCGCAGACACCGACACCGACAACGTCCAATGGCGTCGTGACGATCGACATCGTCCGTGACAATGGCGCGCAGTCTTTCTCGCCGAATCCCGCCACCTTGCCGGCCGGCCAGACCGTCGTCTGGCACAACGTTGACAGCATCGTGCACCGTGTCGTCTTGAACAGTGGATCGCTGGACACCGGCGATCTCGCGCCCGGCGCGTCGAGCCGGCCGATGTCCATCAACACCGGCGGCGGGCCGTATCACTGTTCGATTCACCCGTCGATGGTTGGCACGATCGTCCTGGGTGGGTAGTGGCGTGATGAGTGCTCTTGTGAAATCAACCCTTATCAGCATGGTGCTCGCTGCCGCCGCGGTCATGAACCCCAGCACGTGGAGCGTGGGGCAGGGCGACGTGCGCGTGATCTGCCCGCTGACGATCGGTGGCAGCTTCGAAGCGAAGACGCCAGCGCTGAAGGGATCAGTGATCACTCGCGCCAACGGTTCGCCGACGTTGGATGGCAGCCTCGCGGTGGATCTTCGCACGCTCGATACCGGGATCGCTCTGCGCAACGAACATCTTCGCGAAAAGTATCTCGAGGTGAACAAGGGGCAGGGGTTCGATACGGCGACGCTGTCGGCGATCGGTCTGACGGGGCTCAGTCCGATCGCACCAGAGGGCAAGGGCTCCTTCACCGGTTTGCTGACGGTGCACGGCGTGTCGAAGACGGTGACCGGTGCCGTCGACGTTCGCCGGGCGGGCGGCGGCCTTCGCGTGCAGGCATCGTTTCGGCTCGACCTGCCGGATTACGGCATCGCCAAGCCGCGCTACCTCGGGGTTGGCGTGACCAACACGGTTCAAGTCGAAGTCGCCTTCGACGTCTCACGCTGAGCACAATGGCGCGAACCCTGTGCTTCCTCGTCGCCACTACGCTCCTCGCCTCAAGGGGATGGGCCGAGCCGACCTTTCTCGCAAAGCAGTACACGCGTTGCACGGCGTGTCACTACTCTCCCACCGGAGGCGGGCTCTTGACACCGTATGGCCGGCTCCTCTCTCATCGAGAGTTGTCGACATGGGGCCCCGCCGCGACCGCTGATGCAGGCGCCGAGGACGATCGGCACGGCGAACAAGATTTCCTGTACGGCTCGCTTGGAAACGCGCTTGGCCCGGTGCACCTCGGGCTCGAAATGCGTCCGTCGCACTTGCGCGTCGGTTATCCAGGCGGCCATCAGGATCTGAATCTGCAGATGAATGTCGACCTCGTCGGCGCCGTGCAGAAGAGCGGATGGACCGCCTACGGCTCGGCAGGCCGTGAGCCGCCGAACTCCGCCGTCCGGAACGGCCGCACGCTGCCCGATCCCACGTTCATCTCCTACGAACACTGGATTTCGTATCAGATCGACGATGGCTTCCGGATTCGCGCCGGCCGATTTCTGCCGGCCTACGGCGTGCGCTTCGCCGATCACACGACGTACTCGCGCGCGGATCTCGACCTCGATCGCAACGACCAGGTCTACGGCCTCGAAGTGAGCGGCACGATCGGCCGCTCGCTGGTCCAGGCGATGGTCAGTCCAGGCAAGGCCGAGAGCATCCTGCACGACCGCGATCATCGCGGGTTGTCCACCGCGGCCCGCTGGCAATTCGATCTGGCACCGCGTGCGACGATCGTCGGCTCGGCGTTCTATCGTGATTCGACCCGTTCGGATCCGCATTCAGGCGCGGTGGGTGCCGCCTTCGGGACGGCGCCGACGTCTCGCGTGTCGATCTGGACGGAAGTGGACGCCAACCTGCAAGCGAAGGATTTAGGCGGGCGCTCGTGGCTGGTCGTCAATGAGACATCGGTCGAGGTCTACCGTGGGATGTGGTTGAAGTTCTCGCCACAACTCCGCACGTCCGGCGGGGTGTCCGGTGATGCAAGCCTACGCCTCGGATTCGCCGCGGATCTGCTGCCGCGCACGCACTGGAACGTGAACCTGGGCTACGCCTACGAGCAGGTGTTCGACGCCGGTAGCACCTCGACGCTGCTGGCACAGCTGCACCTGTTCATGTGAGACGGCGTGCGACGAATGGGCTACTCGTTGAGTGCCTCGAGCACCTGCTGCAGTCCCTGCTCGAGGGTCGGGTAGCGGTGGCGGAAACCAATTCCGCGCAGTCTGATATTCGAAAACACTGCGTCGGCTCGCACGTGGTCGGCCAGCACCGCACCGGTCACCAAGCGGATGGCTGCCGCAGGCACTCGACGCACGTTCAGTTGGCGCCTGGCGAGACGCGCGAAGGTCACCGCGAACTCCTGCATTCTGATTGGCTCGTTGTTCACGAGGAAATACCGGCCGCCAGCCTGGCCGTGCTCGGCCAGGTGCACCAGGGCGCGGGCGCAGTCCTGGACGTGAATGGGCGACACCCAGGGGCTGGTGTTCCCAAACTGCAGGACACGACGGCCCGCCAATACCGGCTCGATCACTCTTTGACGGAACCATGCCGCGTTGCCGTAGACCCAGCCAGGGAACGCCGCGATGACGGGCAGCCCGGCGACGATGTATCCGTCGAGGCGGTCGAGCGCGGGTGTGAAGCAGCGTCCCCATGCAGACGGCCGAAGCGGATCGTCTTCGGTGATGGCACGCGCACCGGTGGGGCCATAGCAACTGGCGTCCGCGAGGTAGACAACCCGCCGCGTGACACCCGACGCGGCCGCGTCCAGCAGATTCCGATCCATCACCACGCGGGCGCTGGCGATGGATGCTGCGCGCCTTCGCGTCACCCGCCCCCCAGACAGCGGGTGCGGTGGGAGGTGGAACACCCATTCAGCCGCCGCCTCGTCCTGCCATTGACCTGGCTCGAGCAGGTCGCCGATCACGACTTGACCACCGGCACGACGGACACGCTGCGCCGCCTCCAGCGATGGCGCGAGCCCGAACACGCGGTGGCCATCCGCCACGAGGACCTTCAGCAACTCGGTCCCGACGAATCCATCGGCGCCCGTCACGAAGGTCGTCGCCTTCTTTCTTGCCATGGTGGCAGTCTGCGGCCGCGGCAAGTCGATGACCACCCACAGGACCAGCACAACACTCGTACGGCGCTCGTACAGGCGCGGCAGCCAGGATCACGATTATGAAAGGCACAGCGGAATCATTTGGCACGCAACTCAAAAGGCTCCGGGAAACGGCGGGCTTCACCCAGGAGGAACTCGCGACAATCTCGGGCCTGTCGGTCCACGCCGTCAGCGCGCTCGAGCGCGGGGAACGACGACGCCCTCATGTCGAGACCGTGCGAGCATTGTCCGCAGCGCTCGACCTGACCGAACCGGCGCGTGACGCGCTGTTGCTGAGCGCACGAGCCACTGCTGACGCCACGGCGGTCGATCAACTGATCAAGGTGCTCCTGCCCCTGCCCCTGACGGTGCTCCTCGGTCGCGACGCGGACATGCGGACGCTGCAGGAGTGGCTCGTTGAGCCGCACGCCCGGCTCATCACGATCGTCGGCCCCGGTGGGGTGGGGAAGACACGCCTGGCGTTGGAACTCGCACGCGCGATCGCAGACGGCGGTGCGACCCGCGTCATCTTCGCGCCATTGGCTGCCATTCGGGACCGCGGGCTTGCGGCGTGTGCGATTGCCGAAGCGCTGGGCCTGGCGGATATCAGCTCGTCAGACTTGCCCAGGCGCGTCCGTGTCGCGTGCGACGGTTGCCCGACACTGCTGGTGCTCGACAACCTTGAGCAGATTCCGGACGTGGCGCCGCTCATTGCAGATCTGCTGACCTCAGACAGTACGGTTCGGTTGCTCGTCACCAGCCGTGCTCCGCTCCGGATCCGGGGAGAGCGGGAGTACGCTCTCGGACCTCTCGCATTGGACGCGGCATCGGAATTGACGCCGCCCGCTGATCTGGCGCGCATCCCCGCCGTCAGGCTCTTCGTTGAGCGTGTTCAAGACGTCCGGCCCGATTTTCAACTCACCGCTGCCAACGGCCGCACCGTGATCGCGATTTGCCGGCGGCTGGATGCGCTGCCACTCGCGCTCGAACTTGCCGCACCGTGGATGAAGGTGCTCACCGCCGAGGACCTGCTGCACCGTCTCGAGCAGAATGTGCTGCTGTCGACGGTCGCCCCGCGCGATCTCCCGGAGCGTCAACAAACGATGAACGCGGCGGTGGCGTGGAGCTTTCAGCTGCTGAGCCCAAACGAGCAGCGCGCGTTCCGCCGCTTCGGCGCGCTGCCGGGTCGGTTTTCGGTGGATGCGGCCTGCGCGGTCCTTTCCGGTCATGACAGCGCTTTGACGGAACGCGACCAGGTACTCGGCGCGTTGGCAGGCTTGATTGACAAGAGCCTCCTGCTCCGGACTGAGGCGTCAGCGGCCACTCGTCCGCTTTACCAACTGCTCGAGACCGTGCGCGCGTACGCGGCTCGGGAGCTGACGGCGTCGGGTGAGCGCGACGACGTGTTCGAGGGGCTGGCGCGCTATTGCACGGGTCAAGCCTCTCTCGCCACGGAAGCGCTGGTCGGGCCAGCGCAGGGCCAATGGCTGTGTCGCGTCCACGAGGACCTCGACAACTACCGCGGCGCCATGACGTGGCTCATCGAGCGCGGGCGCTCCACGGAAGTGTCCGACATCGCCTGGGGACTGTTGTCGTTCTGGTTCATCCGGGGGCGTGCCGCCGAAGGGCTGTGGTGGTATGAGCAGGTTCTGAATCTGCCGTCCCTCACGCCGGTTGCCGAGTCGAAAGCGCTCGTCGGAGCGGCCATGATGTCGTACCTGCAAAGGGAGCTGGAACGTGCACGTTCCGCAGCCGAGCGCGGTATCGTGCTCGCAGACGCCGCGGGCGACGTAGGCCTGATCGCGATGGCTGAGATCTTGTTGGGGCATGTCGCATATGCGGTTGGCGACATGATGGAGGCCCGCGACCGGTTCACCGAGAGCCTCGGAAGATTTCGAACGCTGGGGGTCTCTTGGGGTGTTGGGAGTGCGTTGACCGGCCTCGGAGTCGTCGCACTCGCGCTCGACGATCATCGACACGCGGAACGCCTGCTGGATGAAGCCACCTCGGTGCTTCCCCGATCCGGTCCTTGGTACTGGTCACTGGTGCTATCGGTTCGCGCCATCCTCGCGGTACGGCGCGGCCACGCCGACGCCGCGATTTCGCTGGTGCGCGACACTCTCACCCACATTCGCGAGTTGCATGACAAGTTTGCGTTCGTGCACGCGCTGGTTCCTCTCGCCGCCGCGGCGGCGCTCAAGGGCGACGACGCCTGGGCGGCGCGTATCCTCGGCGCTCGGGATGAAGTCGCCGACCGCACAGGAGCTTCGGTGGTCGACAATTCCGTGCGCGACCTCCTGGGCCGTGTCGAACAGGAGGTCCGCGCCCGCCTCGGCAGCGACCGGTGGGCCGACGCGTACGCGGCAGGGCGTCGGACCTCGATGAATTCGCTGCTGAAGGAGATCGATACCGCCCTCCCATCGCGCTCGGCCAGCACGCCTGACCACGCGTTGGAATAGGGGCAGAGCTGGCCGGGTTATCACGGTTGAGGAGGCGACAGGGTCACAGTATGCGATTTGCCAAGGTCGTGTTCATCGGCGCCGGCGTCTGGGGCATCGTCGTGCTGACGCCACTCTACTGGCTCGTCGACGTGACCGGACGGGAGTACCTTCCGCCGGCCAACCATCCGCAGTTCTTCTACGGTTTCCTGTCCGTCGCCATGGCGTGGCAGATCGCGTTCCTCGTGATCGGGTCCAATCCGGCGCGCTTCTGGCCGTTGATGTTCCCGAGCGTGGTTGAGAAGCTCGGTCACGTCACCACGGTAGCTGTCTTGTACAGCCGGGCACGCATTCCGGCGGTGGATGCGCAGGCCGCCGTGCCGGATTTGCTGCTCGGCGTCCTGTTTATCACTGCGCTCGCCAGGATGTGGCCCACGAAGCATGGCGCCGGATAACGTCGCACTAACGCTGTCACTCGCCGGGTTCGCCCGAGCGCTCCGATCGCCGGGCGATCTCCGCGCGCATGCTCTGGGCCTCGGATGCGGAAAAATGCCATTCGAGACCGACGGGACGCCGCAATTCCACGTCGGTCCAGACCGCCCGCATCAGCCCGTTCGTTGAATGATGATTGGTTCCGATCAGCAAGTGACCGATTTCATGGGCGATCACGCGTCCCATTACACCGCGGGCATTCGCGCCGGCGCGGTCTGACGTGGTGGCCACGCGATCGGCAAACACCGTTGCGATCAAACCCACGTGGGCCCGGATGTCGATTTGCGCTTCGCCGAGCGGCACACGCTTGCTCCCGCTGAGGCGTGATGACCGGAGCACGCGCACCATCAGCACGTCCGGCCGGCCGCCGGATTTGCACTGATCACCCAGGCCTTGCGCATGGCCTTCGACGAGCTCGCAGTAAAACCACACCGGCGCAATCCCTGCCTCCCGAAGAATGGCGTCGGCCTGGGCACGCGCAGCCGTGATGTCGTCACCCGTGAGGCCGAACCCGTCGAAGATCAGGACAGTCACCGGAACCCTGGCCGTGTTGTCGCCCGGTGACGCCCATACAGGGGCGCCCGCCAGCATTGCGATCAGCGCAATAGCGATCATCTTTTCCTCTGTCATTCATGAGCGCTGCTGGCCGTCACCTGCAACGGCCGCGACGCTTTTCAGATCTGACAAACCGTGAGACGCCCGCGAATATTCCAGCCAGAGAAACAGTACCGGTCGGGAATAACGAAGCGCGTCCGGAGGTTCGATCGATGTGTGTCCAGCGGGCACACAGGGAGGGTCTTGATATGAGCGCACCAGCCGCCAGTGGGTTGGACGGCGTCGTCGTTGCTCACACGACGCTGAGCGAGGTCGATGGCGAGAACGGCCAACTCGTCATTCGCGGATACCCCGTCGAACGGCTCGTTGAACGCGCCACCTTCGAAGACGTGTGTGCGCTGCTGTGGATCGGCGTGTGGCCTTCTACGGCGGAACGCGCCGCCGTGCGCGCGGCGCTGGCCAAATCGAGAGCCGATGCGTTTGCGATGCTGCCATCCCTCGGCGGCGCACTTGGAATGCGGGACGGAATGGAGGGCCTGCGGGCGGCAGTAGGTCATCTCGGGTCTACCGACCCGGCGAGCGACCGCATGCGGCTGACCGGCGCCATCCCCGTGTTTGCCGCAGCGTGGGCGCGGCAACAAGTCAATCAGCCGCCGGTGCCTCCGCGGCCGCACCTGTCACACGCCGCCGATTGCTTGCAGATGCTGTCGGGCAACGAGCCGGACCCGGCGTATGTGCGTGGACTCGACGCGTATTGGTGTTGCGTGGCTGAGCACGGGATGAACGCATCGACGTTCACGGCGCGGGTGGTGGCCTCAACCGGATCGGACACAGTGAGCGCGATCGTCGCCGCGATCGGCGCTCTCAAAGGGCCGCTGCACGGCGGCGCCCCCGGCCCGGTTCTCGACATGCTCGACGCGCTTGGTACTGTCAGTTCCGTTCGCGCCTGGCTGGAGGCCGAGCTTGCCGCCGGTCGCCGCATCATGGGCATGGGCCATCGCATTTACCACGTGCGCGATCCGCGCGCGGCCGCGCTGGAGCACGCGGCCTCCCTGCTCGAAGCCAGCGGTGTGGCAGGGGAACGGCTCCCGCTGGCGCGCGCGGTGGAACGCGAGGCCGAACGGCTCCTCGCCGAACGCTATCCAGATCGGCAGCTGCGCGCGAACGTCGAGTTCTACACCGCGGTGTTGCTCGACAGCGTGGGTATCCCGCGGACCTTGTTCAGCCCCATGTTCGCGGCATCCCGGGTCGCAGGGTGGTGCGGGCACGTCGATGAACAACGCACAGTCGGCCGGCTGATCAGGCCGGCCTCCATCTATGTCGGCCCTCGGCCGGATTGACTCGCTGAACGGTCATGGGCGCATCGACTGGAATATTCGAGGGCGTTTGAAGGTTAGGTGGGTGTGCGGAGGAGAGTCACCAATGTCACCGATCGCTGAAGCCATCGCCCTGGCCGCGCCCACGTTTTCCGGCCAGCTGTTACTCCCAACCGATCCTGCCTACGACCAGCGGCGCAGGGTGCACAACGGTCTCATCGACAAGCATCCCGCGGCCATCGCCAGCTGCCGTGGCGTTGCCGACATTGTCGATGCCGTTCGATTGGCCCGCACGCTCAGGCTCGAGGTGTCGGTACGCGGCGGAGGGCACAACGTCGCGGGGCGGGCGGCGATCGATGGCGGCCTGATGATCGATCTGTCGCCAATGAAGGGCGTGCACGTGGACGTCCGCGCGCGCACGGTGCGCGCCCAGGGTGGCGTGCTGTGGAATGAGCTCAACCGCGAAACACAACTGCATGGACTGGCGACGACCGGTGGCGTCGTCGGGACCACGGGGATCGCCGGCCTGACGCTTGGCGGCGGACTTGGATGGCTGATGCCGAAATATGGTCTTGCCCTCGACAACCTGCGGTCCGCCGAGTTGGTGCTGGCCGACGGCACCGTGCTTCGGGTCAGCGCCGACGAGAACCCGGACCTGTTCTGGGCGATTCGTGGCGGTGGCGGCAATTTTGGCATCGCCGCGTCGCTCGAGTACCAGCTGCACCAGGTCGGGCCGATGATCACGGGCGGCGTCGTGGTCCATCCGCAGCCGCGAGCGTTCGACGCGTTGCGCTTCTTCCGGGATGCATGCGAGTCGCTGCCTGACGAGGCGATGCTGGCGGCTGCACTCCAAACCGCCCCCGATGGTTCGAACGCCAAGATTGCCGCCATCGTCGGCAGCCACTGCGGATCGCTCGAGGCAGGTGAGGCGGCGTTTCGACCGCTCAAGACGTTTGGCCCACCCGTGATGGACATGATCGGGCCGATGCCGTACGCGACGCTCAACGGGATGCTCGACACCGCCTTCCCGAAGGGGGCGCTCAATTACTGGAAGGCGCAGTTCCTCACCGATCTCAGTGACGCGGCGATCCGGGCGCTGATCGCGGGCTTTGAGCAGTGCCCGTCGCCGATGAGCCACATCATCATCGAGCACTTCCACGGTGCAGCGGCCCGGGTTCCCCTGACTGCGACCGCTTGCACGACGCGCGTTACCGGTTTCAACGTGGTCATCGCCTCGCAGTGGACGGATGTGCGTGAGGGCGAACGCTGCATCGGATGGGCCCGCCAGACCTTTGCGTCACCCACGCCGTTTCTCGCAGCCACGCGCTACCTCAACTACCTCGAAGACGATGCTCCCAACGCTGCCGCAGTCGCCTATGGCCCGAACCTTCAAAGGCTGAGGGCGATCAAGACGCAATACGACCCCGGTAACTTCTTCAGGCACAACGTCAACGTTCTTCCGAACTAACACTCAGTTCCCATTTCGAAAGGCATCCCAGTCATGAACCGTCTCGTCGCACTGATTCCGTTCCTCGCTCTTCTCGTGGCGTGTGACACCAATGGCGTCTCGCCAGCCAACATCGCCGCCAATCCTGTCGGCCCGTCCGCGCTCGCCGCGTCCAGCAGCCATGCCACCGTCGTGTCCGGTCCGATGCGTGCGGGCCACGATGTCGTCGTGAACATGATGGACGCCTGCGACGGCGATTCGTTCAATGCGGTCTTTGGCCCCGGCACCTGCATTCGCAACGGCGGCGTCAAGTTCGATCACTTCATCGCCGAGTTGACGCACAACGGTTCGATCGGGCCGTGGCACTTTACCGGGGCGCAATCCGTGCAGGTCGGGGAGGAGTTCGTCGCCACCAACAAGGGTGGAGAAGTCCACACCTTCACCCAGGTCGCGGAGTTCGGTGGCGGCCTGGTCCCGTTGCTCAACCAACTGGCCCACACGCCAGACGTCGCTCCGGAGTGCAAGCCGGAGGCGCTCGAGGCCGACGATTTCGTTCCGCCCGGAGGAACCTACCGCGAACCGGTCAGCCACAGCGGCAATCTGAAGTTCCAGTGCTGCATTCACCCATGGATGCGGCTGGAAGCAACGAGCCGCTGACCGGATCGACGCACTATTGCTGACCGGCGGCGTCGCGCTCGCCGCCGGTCGCGTTCCCTGGTGTCGCGTCACTTCTTCGAAGGCACCTTCGCTTTGAGCTCCTCGAACCAGTTCAGAACGACGAGAATTTGCGATAAGCCTGCCGCAATACTTCGTCCACCGTCGACCACGCCTAAGAATCGCCCATCCGGCATCATGTCCTGATTCCTTCTTCCTGGTGGCCCTGTCGAGACCGCGCTGCCGCGCGAGAACGGCCTCAAGGGACCGAACGCGAAGCTGGGTTTCGTCGTTACTGTCTGCTTGGCTGATACGGCGACCACCG
>Ga0105248_10004973_pt1 | contig 14691 bp, 15 predicted proteins | sample KBSS34metaG_FD_81524 | JGI IMG/M metagenome (GOLD analysis project Ga0105248, IMG submission 81524) | Switchgrass rhizosphere microbial communities from Kellogg Biological Station, Michigan, USA - KBS S3-4 metaG | ecosystem: Host-associated > Plants > Roots > Rhizosphere > Soil | place...
AAGTGAAGAGCGAGGCGGCTATGGTTCACGGTACTTCATCGCCCACTCACCCGTTCCGCTGCCTGAGATCATTGCCGATCTCACTTTCGAAATGCTGGGCCGGCCTGATGAGAAGGTGCCCGCGGGCAAGTTGTGGTTAACTGGTTTTGAGCGATCGACACTGGGTCCGGAACTTGCACGCCGGGGAGCAGCGCTCGTTGCGGATCCTCATCCGGAACAAAATTTCTTTCAGCGATCTGACAATTATCCGCTGGCGTTGCGCGGCGTGATTGCGCACACGGTTTCGAGCTTCGGCTTGCACACCGATTACCACCGTCCCAGCGACGATATCAGCAAGATCGACTTTCCCTTCATGACCAGATCGCTCAACTCTCTCGTGGAACCCGTCCAATGGCTGGCGAATTCAACCTTCCGTCCGTCCTGGTTGCCGGGACAAGCACCTACACGTTAGTTGTAAACTAGTGCCCGATGAAGCCAAAGTTCTTCAGTTCGCCTGCTCAGTTTCGACAATGGCTTGAGCAAAACCATGACCGCGAGACTGAGTTGCTCGTCGGGTTTCATAAGAAGTCTTCCGGCAAGAAGAGCGTTACTTATAACGAAGCGTTGGACGAAGCGCTTTGCTTCGGCTGGATCGATGGCGTGCGCAAGAATCTGAATGAGACGAGTTACACGATTCGTTTTACGCCACGCAAAGCGAGAAGCATCTGGAGCAACGTCAACGTCAATCACGTCGAGCGACTGATCAAAGAAAAACGTATGCACGCTGCCGGACTCGAAGCATACGCGCGCCGTGATCCGAAACGAACAGGTATCTACGCATTCGAAAACAGGCCAAAGGAACTCGTGCCCGAATATGAGAAAGCGTTTCGGGCAAATAAAACAGCGTGGAAGTTTTTTGAGGAACAGCCTCCCGGTTACAAGAACCTGGCCATCTTCTTTGTCATGAGTGCAAAGAAAGAAGAGACTCGAATTAAACGCCTGCAACGACTGATTGAAAGTTCTACGAAAGGCTTGCGAATATAGAATGGCTGACTTGCTTGTCAATCTGCTGAAACTACCAGCATTGGACCACTCTGCCGAACAAGACTTTTGTGTGCGTCATGCACAACCGTGGGAACTAACGCCGGTGCGTCACTTTGTGGAAACAAATTTTTCACGAAGCTGGGCTGATGAGATGTCCGTTGGTTTCGCACGCCAACCAGTCTCGGTGTTTGTCGCAATTATTGAGGGTGAGTTGGTTGGGTTCGCGGCGTACGAATGTACGCGCAGAGGATTCTTCGGGCCGACCGGGGTGATTTCCACAGCGCGAGGGCAAGGCATCGGCAAGGCGTTGTTGCTGACCTCACTCTCGGCTCTGCGAGAGATGGGTTATGTTTACGCAATCATCGGCGCCGCGGGGCCGGTGCATTTTTATCAAAGGACAGTCGGCGCGATCGTGATCCCTGACAGCGAGCCCGGCATTTACATTGACCGGTTGAAGGATTCATGAACGCACTTCCGCCCGGCCCGAAGGGCTCTCTGATCATGGGTGTGATGCGCGATTTCAATCGCGACACACTCGGTTTTGTCACACGTTGTCGAGACTATGGTGACGTTGTTCACACCAGGTTTCTTTACGTTCACGCGTACTTTCTCTACAACCCGACCGACATCGAGTCGCTGCTGACGACAAATGCGAAGAGCTATCGCAAAGCGCAGTCGCTGCGATCGCCGTTCTTCCATCGCCTCGTTGGCAATGGCCTGGTTACGAGCGAGGGCGAATTCTGGAGACGACAAAGACGCCTGGCCCAGCCCGCGTTTCATCGCCAACGGATCAGCTCGTATGGCGACGTGATGGTCCAATATGCGGAGCGCGCCATTGCCGGCTGGAAACCCCGCGAACACCGCGACCTCGCGCGCGACATGACGCGCCTCACGCTCGAGATCGTCGTCAAAACACTCTTCAATTCCGACGTTTCCAGCGATGCCGATCACGTTGGCGCAATACTTTCGAAACTGGCGAAGCCGTTCGCGTCGCAGGCCACATTGAAATGGATTCTCGACAATCGACTGCCTACTCCGGGACATCGCCGTTACTTTCGCGACGTCAGTGAAATCGACGCAATTGTCTTTCGCATCATCGCCGAGCGTCGCGCGAGTGGTTCTGACGAAGGCGATCTGTTGTCGATGCTGCTGGAGGCTCAGGACGAAGATGGCAGCCAGATGACTGACGCGCAGTTACGCGATGAGATGATGACGCTGTTTCTTGCGGGACATGAGACAACGGCGCTCTCGCTGTCGTGGAGTTGGTACCTGCTGGCGACGCATCCCGAAGCGGAGCAGAAGTTTCACGCTGAACTTAGCGAAGTGCTGGGTGGCAGAGCGCCCAATGTTTCCGATCTGCCGCGGTTGAAGTACACGGAGATGATCGCGAAAGAGGCGATGCGACTTTATCCGCCGGCGTATGCAGTGGGCCGCGAGGCGATCGAAGAGACGGAGATCGGAGGTTATCGTGTGCCGAAGGGAACACAACTCTTCGCGTTTCAATGGGTGACGCATCGCGATCCGCGCTACTTCGATGAGCCTGACGCTTTCAGGCCCGAACGATGGTCCAACGGCGAACAGGTCTCAAAATACGCTTACTTCCCTTTCGGCGGTGGACCACGACAGTGTATCGGAAACTATTTCGCGATGATGGAAGTCGTGCTGCTGCTGGCAACGATTGGTCAGCGTTTCCGGTTCGCACTCGATCCGGAGCATAAGGTCGAGGTGCTGCCGGTCTTGTCATTGCGACCGAAGAATGGAATTAAAGTCATAGTTGAGCCTGCGTAATTCTCGCCCATTCTTCGACCGTGAGAGTTTCCGCTCGCCGTTTTAGATCGATCCCCGCCTTGCACAGCACGATGCTCGCGCCTCCATTGCGCTTCAACACCTCCTGCAATCGGCCCGACGCGTGACGCAGGTTATTTAGTATCGTCTTTCTTTTTTGAGCAAACCCGGCACTAACAGTTTCCCATAACAAGCTCTCATCCGTAATTTCCGCGTTAATCCGCGGTCGAATTTTCACCCGCATCACGCTACTCCAAACCTTCGGCGGCGGCCGAAAAGCTCCCGGCGCGACATCAAATAGTTTCTCCGCCTCGCAATAAGCTTCAACCAGGACTGAAATGAAACCACGATCCGTCGTCCCCGGCGGTGCGAGCACTCGTTCCACAACCTCACGTTGCAGCATGAGCACCATCTCTTCGAGACACGAACGTTGTGCGATGAGTCGCTGCAGGATCGCGGTCGAGATGTTGTAGGGCAGGTTGGCAACGAGTCTCGCGGAACTGGCAGGTCCGATCGCAGCGCAAAAATCCGTTGTCAAAGCATCCGCCATCACGAGCTTAAAGTTCGCCGACTCTGCAAAACGTTCATTCAAGAGCGGCGCCAGCTTGTTATCAAACTCCACCGCTACAACGCGACCGGCACGCTCGACCAGTGACGCGGTCAACGCACCGGTGCCTGGTCCAATCTCGATGATTGTTTCGCCAGCTTTGGGATTGAGAGCTTCGATTATGCGCTGGATCGTGCCCCTGTCCCGGAGGAAGTGTTGGCCCAGGCGCTTGGAGGGATAAGGCTCAACCATTGGTGCGGCGAGGATAGCCAGTGACTTCGATGTCTTTCCCGCGCTGGATAATGCTGATTCTCTCGAGCTCCAGCGCCTCAGACATTCTTTCGATACCCGCTCCGCCGATAGCACTTGGAGCTGCGGCGCCGCCGATGATCCTGGGTGCGATGAAAAACGTCACTTTGTTTACGAGGCCGGCATCGAGAAAGGCACCCGCGACCGTCGCACCACCTTCAACTAAAACACTCTGCAGCGACTTGTCAGCGAGTTCTTTCAATACTGCATCCAGATCAGCGTTGCCAATGACGATTAGAGGTGCTTCGGACATGGTACAAGCCAACTGTGAATCAGGAGAGAGTCGCAACTTGTTAGCAAGCACAACGCGCACTAACGGACGCCGGCGCGGCAGTCCTGAACGATCGGTCAAGAGCGGATCGTCGGTTGTCGCGGTTCCCGCGCCGACGAGGATCGCGTCGTATTCGTGACGGAGTTCATGCGCACGCGCACGCGCCTCGGGGCCAGTGATCCAGCGCGCATCGCCGGTGCGTGTCGCGATCTTCCCGTCGAGTGAAACGGCGAGTTTCAAATGAACGAACGGCAGGCCGGTTGACATGTAGTGCAAATACGCTTCATTCACGTGTGTTGCTTCGTCGCGCAGCAAGCCGGTCTCGACCTGAATGCCGGCGGCGCGCAGATGCGCAAAGCCCTTGCCCGAGACTTTTGGATTTAGATCTTCGATTGGCGCCACGACGCGCTTGATACCGGCGGCAATCAACGCGTCGGTGCAGGGCGCGGTACGACCGTGGTGTGCGTGTGGTTCGAGCGACACGTAAACGGTTGCGCCGCGTGCTTTCTCGCCGGCCTGGGCCAACGCGATCGTCTCAGCGTGCTTGATGGCTTCGAAGATGTAGAATCCCTCACCGACAATTTCACCTGCGGGACTAACAACGACACAACCAACCAGTGGCCCAGGACTTACCTGGCCTACACCCTTCGCCGCCAGTTCGAGCGCACGGGCCATCATGCGCCGATCCGTGTCGGTCCAAACGGTCGGAATTGTCGCTGTGACTTGCATTCGATTGATTACTTTCACGCAAAGGCGCAAAGTTAAAGAGCTAAGTCGCAAAGAAAAACTTTGCGTCTTTGCGTCAACTTGGCGCCTTTGCGTGAAACCTCAGTTAGTTACCAAACAAGCTATTCACGTACTGCTGCGGATCGAAGACCACGAGGTCGTCGACTTTCTCACCAATCCCGGCATAACGGATCGGGAGGTTTAACTCTTTCGCGATCGCCACCGCGATTCCCCCCTTCGCCGTCCCGTCGAGTTTGGTCAAAACGATCCCCGTCACTCCCGCGACTTTCAAAAACTGCCGCGCCTGTTCGAGCCCATTTTGTCCCGTAACAGCGTCGACTACGAGCAGTGTCTCATGCGGCGCACCTTCTACCTCACGCGCCGCTACTCGCTTCATCTTTTCCAACTCAGCCATCAGATTCGACTTGGTGTGCAGTCGTCCAGCCGTATCAACGATCAGCACTTCAGAGCCACGCGCCTTCGCAGCCTTCAGTGAATCAAACAGCACCGCGGCCGGATCAGTTCCCTGCTTCTGTTGAATCAACGGCACACCCGTGCGCTCAGCCCAAATAGCCAATTGGTCCGACGCCGCCGCGCGAAAAGTATCCGCCGCGCAGATCAACACGTCGTTGCCTTCGGCTTTGATTCGTTGCGCAAGTTTTCCGATCGTTGTTGTTTTGCCGACACCGTTAACACCGACGATCATCATCACGTACGGCGCGACAGTCTCCGGCACAGTCGTCTCCGAAGCGATCCCCTGCCGTTCCGAAGCCTGCAAGATAGTCAACAACTCGGTCTTGATCGCAGCTTTGAGTGCGTCGAGATCGTTGATCTGCTTGCGAGCGATGCCGCGACGAACGGTCTCGAGAATCTCGAGCGTTGTCGGTACACCGATATCCGCTGCAATCAAGACTTCCTCGAGTTGATCCAACAGCTCCTCGTCGATTTGCTTACGCCCGGCGAAAACGGTGTCGAGTTTGTCAGACAGCGACTCGCGCGTGGCCGCAACTGCACGTCGAAACCGTGCCGAAAACTCCTGTTGCAACGCCGCTTCCTGCGCCTGCAACTCCTCCAACGAGCGATTCAGGCCCAGCACCGAAGTCTGGAACGGCGATCGCGACGGAACTACCTCGTCTTTAATTGTCTCGACTGGAGGCTCAACTGGACGTTCGCTCGGCGCCGGCGGTGGCGGCGGTTCCGGTACGGCTTCGGCAGGCTCGTTTAAACGCAGGGAGACAAAGTCATCCTTTTTTCTTCTCCAAAAAAGTCCCATGTGAGGCGATTATACATGCTCTCCACCGATTCCACAGATTACGCAGATAAGGACTCATTAATCGGTGGCATCGGTGTAATCTGTGGAGTCGCAACCGGCTTGGCGGGCTTTCTTAGTTTGACTTGTCCCGGTTTGATTTGACCTTCTTTACACGCCTCTGAAAGCGCGGCGACAACGGCTGGGTCGTAACGCGTGCCGACAAAACTCTCGATACGCGCGAGTGCGTCGTCAAACTTCATCGCTTTCTGATACGGACGATCGGTCGTCATCGCATCGAAAGTATCGGCAACAGCGACAATCTTGCCCATCAACGGGATCTCATCGCCCTTTAATCCCTGCGGATAACCCATACCGTTGACCATCTCGTGATGCATGTACATTCCCGGTAGAAACTCTTTCATCGCGGGAATCTGATTCATGATCTTGTAGCCCTTCTGCGGATGGCCCTTCATGATCTCGTACTCTTCATCCGTGAGCGCCGCGGGCTTCTTGAGTATGTTGTCGTCGATCGCGATCTTGCCGACGTCGTGCAGCAAGGCACTAATTCTTATCTTCTCAGTCTCTTCGTCTGACAGGCCAAGACGTTGCGCGATGGCCATCGAGAAGCGTGACACGCGCTCTGAGTGACCACGAGTGTACGGGTCTTTGCCGTCGATCGCGGCCGCGAGACCTTTGACCGTGCCGAGAAAGAGTTCGCGATTCTCTTGTGCAGATCGTTGCAAGTCGCCGATGAACCGCTCGATCTGATCGGTCATGATGTTGAATGAGTTGCCGAGGTCGCCGAGTTCTGTGCGACTCGTCACTGCGATTCGTTTTGAGAAGTCGCCCGACGCTATGCGATGTGCGCCGCCCGCGAGATCTCTGACCGGATGCGTCAACTTGCTCGCGAAGAAAATTCCGATGAGGACCGTCAGCGAAGCCGCGACCAAACTGATCCATAGCGTTTGCCAACGCATGTCAGACACTGACGCGAGGGCTGCCGCTTCGTCCTGAATAGCGATCACGCCCAAACGCGAGTTCTTATCGAGCTCGGCGGTTGCATACGAACCGAGCATCTCGACAGTACGACCATCGCGCGTCGCTGAAAACGGAGCGAGAGCTGACTGGACTTGCGCACCTGACTCCTGCCAGTCCTGGACCACTTTCAAGTCAGTCATCGACTTTTCGGAAAACGCGACGCTTGGTTCCGGATGTGCAACCGCGCGTCCGTTCTGGTCCACTACGAACACGACCGGCAATCCCGCATTCAACAAATCCCGTTCGCTTTTGGAGGTTGGCTGTTGCACTGCGTCGAAGACTTCCTGAAACGAAACGATTGCGACTACCGCCGCCACGACATTCTGATTGTTCGTGCCCCCCAGCACCGGCTCCGCGATCGTGAGCGCCATCTCTTGTCCGGTACGAATTTTCTGTGGCCGGCTAACAACCAGACCGCGACCGTTCATCCGCGCGAGCACTTCGCTGACACGGGCGTCGACTTCTTCGAGGCTGATCACATCGGGCTGGAAGGCGCGATGTAGCGTTCCGTCAACCGGCCAGAGCGCGAGCGCGATCAAGTTTGGATCGTCCTGTAGAGTTCTTTGAAGTCGAACATCGTAGCCCGCATCGTCTAAAGCCTGGATACCGCCCGAGATTTCAAACGCGCGGGCGAGGCCGGTCACAACGTCACGATAACGCTGTCCGTAAAGCTCGATCTGGCGAGCCTTGTCCTGCACAAGCTGAGCCTGGTAGCGACCTTCGACAGATCTCAACTCATCGGCACTGCGGCCGGAGAGCAGAATGCCTGTGAAGGCCATGGGTGCGAGACCCACGAGCAGCAGGACTCCCAAAACAATGTAGAGGAGACGGATTCGTCCAAGTTTTTCGAGCATTCTTCAGGTCTGGCGGTACAATCGATGGCAGGTTCGGGTCTTCCGAGGCACGACTTGCTCGGCGTCAGCTATTATTCACAACCGCTCATAGGTGTGTCAACGAGTTTTAACACGCATTTACGTGGAAACCACGGATTTTTCGACTTTCGACGAGCCAGTCGCGTCTAAATCGTTGAGCGCGAAGGCTCGAGAATGGAAACTTTGGGTAGCGACGAGGTAATCGTTGAACGCGCCCTGACGGGCGATGCCGAAGCTTTTGGCGAGCTTGTGCGACGCTGGGAGCGGCGGATATTCGCGCTTACTTACGGCATGCTCGGCCGTGAGGAAGACGCGCGTGACGCTACCCAGGAGACGTTTCTCGCCGCTTTTCGCAACCTGCGCGGGTTTCGCGGCGAGGCGAAAGTTTCCTCGTGGCTGCACCGGATTGCCGTGAACCAGTGCATTTCGCGACAGCGTCGGGCGAAGATCAGAAGTGAGTCGGCACTGGACGACGAGCAGGACCACGACGCCGGCAGCTTCACGACACCGGTTAGCGAGTCGCCCGTGCGAGTCGTTGAAGGCAGACAGGAAACGCTCGCGGTGCGTCGCGCGATAAATAGTTTGCCGATCGAGTTGAAACAGGTCGTGGTGATGAAGGAGTTTGAAGAGCTCACCTTTCGTGAGATTGCCGACGCGCTCGACTTGCCCTTGAGCACGGTGAAGAGCCGTTTGTACACAGCGTTAAAGCAATTGCAGATGCGGTTGCAGAAGTTTGAAAGCAGGAATTGAGATGATCGAAAACACTTGTGAACGCGCACCGGATTTGATGGCGTTTCTCTATCACGAAATGAACGAGCGCGAGACGCGTGAGTTCCGGCTGCACTTACAACACTGCGGTCAGTGTCGGGAGGAAGCTGCTTCGTTGGGGATTGTGCGTGAGTCGATCATCGCGTGGCGAGACGAAGCGTTAGCGGGCTTTGTTTCCACGCCGGTGACGACCAGGCCGCGAAAGTCTGCGGTTGCTGCATTTCGCCAGTTCTTTGATCTCTCGCCGTTGTGGTTGAAAGGCGCGACGGCGTTTGCGATGGTCGCGTTTTTCGTACTCGTCGGACTAGCTATCGTGAAACTACAACCTGACAACAACACGCCAGTGATTTCAACGAACGCTAAATACACCGATCAGGATGTGGAGCAGATTGTAAAGAAAGCTCTCGCACAACAAGAGAAACCGCGCGAAACCGTCGCGATCGTCGAAAGGCCGAAACCAAAGAAGGCGAAGATTTCCGCTCCTGGTCCGTTGGCAAAAAGCCGCCGCCCACTTTCGAGAGCTGAGCGTGAACAACTCGCTGCCGACCTCCGCCTGCTTTCAACATCGGACGACGCGAGTCTTTATCTACTCGGAGATCGAATAAATCAGTAACCATGTTTGAGGCAAAAATGAAACTCATACTTTTGTTCGCAGCACTATTGCTCCTCACGCCGACCCATATCACCTACGCGCAGGACACCGCGGCGCCGCCAGTCGAGGATTCCATCAATCAACTTAACCTGACACCCGAACAACGACAGCGCATCCGTACGATCTTCGAGGACAACAAGACCGAACGTCAGAAGACCAACCGAAGACTGCGCGAAGCCAACGTCGCCCTCACGCAGGCACTCGACGCGGAGCCGATCGATGAAAACGCGATCGACCAACGACTCAACGAACTCGCCGCCGCCCAGGCAGCCCAGATGCGTATGAGAATCCAGATCGAACTGAAAATCCGTCGCGAACTAAGCCCCGAACAGTTAGCCACCTGGCGACGCCTGCGACTCCAAATGCGCGACTTTATCGACGCACGCCGCCCGCTTAACCAACGACCCGCCGCTCAACGTCTCCAGCCTCGTCGAAACGTCCGGCCACGCTAAGTCAAATCTCAACTACGGCTTGACGCCTCGCACACAATTTGCGCATGATAGGCCGCTCTTCTAAACGCGCAGTCCTAAAACTACTTAACGCTCTGGCGCAACGGAAAAAACCGAGTTTGATAAGCTCTCCATGAACTTCGTTACGCGCGCCCTGCTCGAACTGCAAGAAACAACTCTTCTAGCCGCTCGCGCATTTCGCGGTCTCTTTAAGCGACCACGCTACATTCCCGAAACCATCGCGCAGATGGACGCTATCGGCGTAGGCTCGCTCACCATCATTGTTCTGACGGGGTTTTTTACCGGCGGCGTACTGACAGTTCAGACGTTTCCCACGCTCAAAGCCTATGGCGCGCAGTCCCAGACCGGTTATCTCGTCGCTGTTTCGCTCGTGCGCGAACTCGGGCCCGTGCTGTGTGCGTTGATGGTTACAGGACGTGTCGGTTCCGCGATCTCAGCCGAACTCGGCTCGATGGTCGTGTCGCAACAGATCGACGCGATGCGCGCCCTTGGCACCGATCCGATCCGTAAACTCGTCGCGCCTCGGTTGCTCGCTTTGCTGGTCAGTTTGCCGTTACTGACCGTGCTTGCTGACGTTCTGGGAATCTTTGGCGGTTGGGTAACGGCTGTTGCACTCTACTCGGTTTCGTCGAGCGTGTTCATTTCGGCTGTGCGTGACGCTATCACGACTGACGACTTGATCGGAGGTGTCGTTAAACCGATTGTCTTTTCGTTAATCATCGGCACTATTGCCTGTCGCCAGGGTCTCAGCACCGAAGGAGGCACGGTCGGCGTGGGTCGCTCGACAACGCGCGCGGTCGTGATGGCTTCGATTATCGTGATTATTGCCGACTATTTTCTCGCGAAAGCGCTTCAGGTTATCCTAGGAACTCAATAACAGTCTTCGGTATTTCAGATGTCAACCGAGATACACACTACTTCTTCCACCATCAGTGAGCAGGCTGCGGAATCAACCTTTCATGAAGTTGATGACCGCGAACGCGCCATTCCCGCGATCGAATTTCGCAACGTACTGCTGGCTTTCGACGATCGCGTCATCCTGAACAGGCTAAGCTTCAAAGTGATGAAGGGTGAGACGAAGATCATCCTCGGCGGTTCAGGCGGCGGAAAGTCGACCATCATCAAGCTGGTTCTTGGTCTACTCAAACCGGATGAAGGTCAGGTGTTGGTCGATGGTGAAGACGTTACGGAATACTCCGAAGAGCGGATGATGCACGTTCGTAGGAACATCGGGATGGTCTTTCAGGAAGGCGCGCTCTTCGATTCCCTTTCCGTTTACGACAACGTTGCTTTTCGTCTGCACGAACAGGGTGTTCCGGAAGATGAAGTGGAACCAGAGGTTCGTCGTATGTTGCGATTCGTCAATCTCGAAGATGCGATCGACAAGATGCCGATCGAACTCTCGGGTGGCATGCGTCGTCGTGTCGGCATCGCACGCGCGCTCGTCGGCGATCCGAAGATCGTTCTGTTTGACGAACCGACCGCCGGTCTCGATCCGCCGACTGCACGAACCATCTGCGAGCTTGCAATGAAGCTGCGTGATCTCGAAGACGTTTCGTCAATCTTCGTCACTCACGAGATGAACAATCTCGATTACATCTGTTCGGAATACGCGGTAGTTGATGAAGACGGCAAAGTCGTTTTCGAACGTGAAGGTCAGCGGCTGTGTCTCATCAACAGCAAGGTGATGATGATGCGCGAGGGCAACATTATTTTCAGCGGTACTGACGAAGCGCTGCGCCGCGCCGAGGATCCGTACATCCAGAAATTTCTGCGGGGACATTAAAGAAAGTGTGAGGACAACGCCATGCCTCGATCAAGAACCACTATCAGTCTGAGCCAGATACGAGTCGGCATCTTCGTGCTGTTCGCAATCATCGTGTTGATTTTTCTCGTACTCAACGCTTCGGGCGACATCAATCCGTTCAGCAAAAAGCTGCATTTGAAAGCTCGCTTCGTGGATGCGAACGGTTTGCGCGAAGGCTCGGAAGTGCGACTCGCTGGCGTGCGAGTCGGTAAAGTCGAGCGGATTGTTTTGCTCGAGCCGTCGCCGGTTCCGGGAGCACCGAGAGTTGAAGCGCAGTTGACTGTTGATTCCACGATCGACGGGCGTCCGGCAAATGAGCGCATTCGTTCAGACTCACAGGCGCAGCAAGGTTCGCCGAGTCTGCTCGGAAACGAGATGCTCATCAACATCACGCCCGGCACAGCAGTCGGCACGCCTGTGCAGGACAATGCTTTGTTGCCGTCGTCGTCTTCAAACACGGTCAACGACTTCGCGACGTCAGGAACTGATCTGGCCCAACGTCTCAGTAAACTCTCCGACGAGATCAACGGCATCGTGAAGGATGTCAAAGACGGTAAAGGAACTGTCGGGCGTCTATTCAGTGATGAAGCCCTCTACAACAACCTGAACTCCACGATTCGTGAGGCGCAGGATATGATGACGGCGATCAGATCCGGCAATGGTTCGGCCGGCCGGTTCATCAATGACCCGGCGCTTTATAACAACGCCAACGAGATCACCACTTCACTCAAAGCCATTGCAGACGATCTGCGCGCCGGACGGGGCACAGCCGGAAAACTGCTGACGGATGATGAGTTGTACGTGCGCATCAATCGCACAGCCGATCGTCTCGACAAGTCAGTGGACCAGGTCAATCTCATAATCGCTGACGTCAACGCCGGCCGCGGCACGCTCGGCAAACTCATCCGCGACGAACAGGTCTACAACGACGCCCGCGCAGCCATCGCGCGCTTCAACACCACCGCCGAACGCGTCGACAACATGGTTGCGGCCGCACAACGCGGCGAAGGCACGGTGGGCAAACTCCTCAACGACGACACGCTTTATACAAACGTGAACCAGCTCTCATCGGAAGGCGTCAAAATGATCTACGACTTCCGCCAGAATCCGAAGAAGTACCTGACAATCAAGTTCGAGTTATTTTAAAAGGTCATGCGAAGACTGCTACTTTGCGCTCTGCTGGTCCTGGTTTACGCAAGCAGCGTTGCAGCGAAAGACTGGCGCGGCATCCTACCGATGCATTCTACGCGCGCAGATGTTGAAGCCCTTTTAGGTCAACCGCCTCCACCACCACCAGATCGTTCCTACACGTTGCACCCAGGCCGATCGATTTACTACCTGGATGAAGTGGAAGTTTATATTGTCTTCGCTGACGAAGAATTTCTAAAAAGGCATTCTTGCCCATCTGTTGCGCTCGGCACCGTTTTAATGGTTCAAATAACACCGAACAAGCCGATGCCCGTAAGCGGCCTCAATCTTGATGAAAAGACATTTACGAAATTCGATCCCTCTCCAGGGTCCGATCTTGGATATGAGGGATTCATCGACAAAAAAGAAGGATTAGTCATCCGCGCCCAGAACGGAACGGTGCAGCAACTGGTTTATCTTGCGAGTGCCTCCGACCAAGCGCGATGTTCGGGCTACTATGAGACTCCCGAGAACTTCGTGCACATTATTGTTTGCGGGTTGGGGGGTATGCCGTTTGATGAGTATGGCGACATTCGCTTTGCTGATGAAAAGGCAAGGTTGGATAACTTCGCGATCCAGTTAACAAATGATGACAATGCGGTTGGACACATCATCGTATACGCCGGGCGCAAAGCAGTGGTGGCGGAAGCACAGATACGGGCTAATCGAGCTCGTGATTATCTGATCAACGTGAGAAAGATTAACCCGGAAAGGGTAAAAGCGGTTGATGGCGGCTACCGCGAAGAGCTCACGGTTCGGTTACACATTGCTCCGCCTGACGCCGGACCACCGCCACTGACGCCCACGCTCGACCGGAGTCAGGTCGAGATCCTTTACGAGAAGAAACGACAACCTCGAAAAAAGAATCGCTAGTCGTTCATATCATGTGAGTTCTTCAATCCCCTCAAATACCAAGCGTCACCTACAAGAGAGGCTTCTTTAACTCTTGTGCGTATCTTCAGGAATCCATTAGCATTCAACGCGCTACCGACACAGGTAAATGGTTGCTTCCTCTCGCAACCACCGCCACTCAGATCAATCAGGGGGATAAACAAGATGGACATCGGCGCATTGGCAAGCTCACTCACTACTGCACTCGTTCCGCGTCTCCCCTACTTTCTCAAAGCGGGTGAGAAGGCAGCGCTAAACATGAAGCGAGTAGCAATTGTTCTCACGTTACTTTTGTTTGCAATCGTTGCAGTTCAGCCGAGTCAGCAGGACGAAGGCAGATTTGCGGTTGCGGGGTTGAAGGAACGTGAGGTGCAAGTCTTTTTCAACTCGTTCAAAGAGGCGGTCGCGAAAGGCGATAAGCGCAAAGTGGCGACGATGGTAAGTTATCCGATCAAAGTATATCTGCGATCGGATCGAACAGTTAGGATCTCCAACAGCGCTAGGTTCATTAAATTCTACGACCAGATCTTCGACGAGAAGTTTAAAGACTTAATCGCAGCGACGGAATTCAAAGATCTGTGGGACAAGTCGTCCGGCGTAGCAACGCCTCGGGGTGAAATTTGGATCAACGGGATCGTCAAGAATCCAAAGTTCCAGGATGAGTACGAGATCAAGATCACAGCCCTTAATGGTCCTATGCGACCTTGATGCGAGGCATTGGAGTTTCACGCAAAGGCGCAAAGGAAGCAAAGGCGCAATTTGCGTCTTAGCGTGAGACGATTGCGAATGCGCGCACCGGAAACGTTCCGAAGTTTCGCACTTTCACCGGCACTGCGAAGAATTTGAAACCATTGTCGGGCAGGTCGACGAGGCCACAGAGGTGCTCGACGATGGGAATGTCGTGGCCAAGCAATACGGAGTGTGCCGGACGATTACCGTCGCGCGTGGCGTCGATGTTGAAGGAGTCGATCCCCACTAAAGCGGGTCCGTTTTTGGCGAGATGGGTTGCCGCGGCTTCGGTTAGAAAGGGATGGCTGCCGCTCGAGTATTCTTCCTTGCGCCAATACCGGTCCCAACCGGTATGGACCAGCA
>Ga0105248_10004978_pt1 | contig 14687 bp, 15 predicted proteins | sample KBSS34metaG_FD_81524 | JGI IMG/M metagenome (GOLD analysis project Ga0105248, IMG submission 81524) | Switchgrass rhizosphere microbial communities from Kellogg Biological Station, Michigan, USA - KBS S3-4 metaG | ecosystem: Host-associated > Plants > Roots > Rhizosphere > Soil | place...
AGGGCGGGCGGCAAGGAGAAGCCGCCGTCGTACAAGCGGCGCGACCACTGGTCGCCGATCTCGGTGGCTCCCGGCCAGGGCCGGCCGGTTTGTGCCGTCACTAGTGGAGACAGGGCAGCGCGTTCCGCCTCGCGCGTTTTGCGCTCGGCAAACGCGACGAACCGATCGCGCCATTCCTTATCGTCCACAGCCTGACCTCGATCGTGGCAGTGGGCACCCCATTGCCCATCTTGGCCTATGCGATAGCATCCAGAGGCTCCCTCGGACCGGAGGAGCAATGTGCGTGCCTGTACCTCCCCGACAATCGTGCGCCGTTGGGGGTACCGCTATTGCACACAATGAGAATTCCACCGCCGGGTCGGTCCATCCGGCTTAGCCAGGTGAAAGATGGTCAGGGACGGATCAGAACACGGAACCAGGAAATCGCCGGTCGACCGTCAGATTGTTTCGACGGGAATCACAGGCCTGGACGACGTCCTCGTCGGCGGCTTGACGCCAGGCCGCTTGTATCTCATCGAAGGGGTGCCAGGGTCGGGCAAGACCACGCTCGCGATGCAGTGTCTGATCGCGGGCGCGGCGCGAGGCGAGCGCGTGCTCTACGTCACGCTGTCGGAAACGAAAGAGGAGTTGCGTTCAGTCGCGGCCTCGCATGGCTGGGACCTGACCGGCGTCGGCATCCATGAACTGACGCCGTCGGAGGGCGACCTCGATCCGGAACTGCAGAACACGATGTATTACCCGTCGGAGATCGAGCTGGCGGAGACGACCAAGCGCATCCTCCGGGAAGTCGAGGAATTGAAACCAAGTTGTATCGTCTTCGACTCGCTGTCGGAGCTGAGGTTGCTGGCCGCCAATGCCTTGCGGTACCGCAGGCAGATCCTGGCGCTCAAGCAGTTCTTTTCGACACGCGCCTGCACCGTGCTGATGATCGACGACATGACCGCATCCGATCGCGATCTGCAGGTCCACAGCATCGCGCACGGCGTCGTCGTGCTCGAACAGCTCAATCCTGAGTATGGCGCCGAGCGGCGGCGGCTTCGCGTCGCCAAGATGCGCGGCGTGGCGTTCCGCGGCGGTTACCACGACTACCTGATTCGCCGCGGTGGCCTCGAGGTGTTTCCACGACTCGTCGCCGCCGAGCATCGCCAGCCCTCGGAGCGCACGATGCTCGCGACCGGTGTCCCCGAGCTGGACCGGCTGCTCGGCGGCGGCTTCGAGGCCGGCACCAGCACCCTGATCGTGGGCGCCGCGGGCACGGGCAAATCGACGTTGGCGGCGCAGTTCGCGTCGGCCGCCGCCCAGGCCGGCTCGCCCGGCGCCATGTTCATTTTTGACGAGAGCCCCGAGACGCTGCTGTCGCGCTGCCGGCAGCTCAATGTCGCCCTGCCCCAGTGCGTCGAGCAAGGCACCATCACACTTCAGCAGATCGATCCCGCCGAACTGACGCCGGGTGAGTTCATCCACACGATTCGGCGGGCGGTGGAAGTGAACGGCGCCAAAGTCGTCGTGATCGACAGCCTCAACGGCTATCTCGCCGCGATGCCGGAGGAGCGATTCCTCACGATTCAACTCCACGAGCTGCTCATGTACCTGGGCCAGGAGGGCGTCGCGACCGTGATGATCAGCGCGCATCACGGACTGGTGGGAGCGACGATGACCGCGCCCATCGATGCCAGCTACCTCGCTGACGCGGTGATCCTGATGCGCTACTTCGAGGCGCGCGGCGAAGTGCGGCAGGCGATCTCGATCGTGAAGAAGCGGGGCGGCGAGCACGAGCGCTCGATTCGTGAATTCCGGACCACCGGCGGGCGCATCCATGTCGGAGAGGCGCTCCGCGACTTCCGGGGCATCCTGACCGGCGTGCCGGTGCTGGAGCCGCAGGGCCAGCCGCTGCCGAGGCCTCCCTCGTGATGGCGGCCAGCCATGATCGCGATCGGCGCGTGCTGTTCCTCGCGCCCACGGCGCGGGACGCCGCGACGACCGAGGAGTTGTTCCGCGGGTCCGGCATCGCATTGGAATCGTGCCGGACGCTGGCGGCACTGCTCGATGCGACCGAGCGAGGCGCGGCCGCTGTTCTCATTCCGGAAGAGACCCTGACCCCCGAGCTGTCCGCCCGGCTCTCGGATCTGCTGGCCGGCCAGCCACCCTGGTCGGACCTGCCCCTCCTGATCCTCACGCGCTCAGGCGCCGATTCGCAGACGATTGCGATGGCCGTCCGGACGCTTGGCAACGTCACGCTGCTGGAGCGGCCGGTCCGTGTCGGCACGCTGGTCACGGCCGTGCGGACCGCGTTGCGCGCCCGGGAGCGCCAGTATCAGATCCGCGGCCATATCAAGGAGCGGGCCGAGGCCGAGGCGGCGCTGCGGCTGGCCGATCAACGCAAGGACGAGTTTCTCGCGACGCTTGGCCACGAGCTGCGCAACCCGCTCACGCCACTCCTGATGGGGCTGCAACTCCTGAAGACGTCACCCGGCGCGCAGAGCAGCGACGACCGGGTCAAGGCCGTGATGGAGCGGCAGATCAATCACCTGGTCCGGCTCGTGGATGATTTGCTGGAGGTCTCGCGCATCACGCGCGGCTTGATCGAAACGCAACGCGAGCCGATGGATCTGGCGTCCGCCGTGCGTTACGCGATCGATACCAGCCGCGCGATCGTCGAAAGCTCCGGACACACGCTGATCGTCCAGTTGCCTGCGGAGCCCATCACGGTGTCGGGTGACGCCGTGCGGCTGACACAGGTCTTCTCCAACCTGATTGCCAATGCCGCGAAGTACACGAACAGCGGCGGAAAGATCTGGGTGACGCTCTTCCGGGAGGGCGACCGCGCGATCATCTCCGTGCGCGACAACGGGATCGGTATTCCGCCCAAGCACCTGCGTTCGGTGTTCGACATGTTCATGCAAGTGGATCGGTCGGGGCGCCGTGCGCAGGGAGGTCTTGGCATCGGCCTGACACTGGTGCGCAGCCTGGTGGAAATGCACGGCGGCCAGGTTGAAGCGCGCAGCGCGGGCCTGGGCGCCGGCAGTGAGTTTCTCGTCAATCTGCCCGCAAGCCCAGACACGATTCTTCCGGCCGAGGTGCCGCCAACCGCCGAGCCATTTCCGTCGCGCCGGATTCTGATCGTCGACGACAACCAGGATGCCCTGGAAACGCTGGCCTCGTTGCTCATGGCCCTCGGCGCGACGGTGGCCACCGCCAGTGGCGGGCGCGACGCGCTCGCCATGATCGACCGGGTGCAGCCCGATGCGGTGCTGCTCGACATCGGCATGCCGGACATGGACGGGCACGAAGTCGCGCGCCGGATCCGCGCGCTGCCGCAGCACCGCGGCGCGCTGCTGATTGCGCTGACCGGCTGGGGGCAGGACCAGGACTTTGCCATGTCGACGGCTGCGGGTTTTGACCATCACCTCGTCAAGCCGCCGGACATCGCCCAGTTGCGCACCATCCTGACGCAATCGACTCCCGGGTCCAGGACCACTCCCGCCATCGTCACCAAACGACGCGCGCTCCGGCAAGCGCTGCGGTAGCGCCGTACACGCACGCGACGGACGTACGTCGCGGCTTACACAGAGTAGCGACGCCGATGACCTCGCGCGGCGGCGGACCGTGGAGCCTTCAGCGTTCCAGCCGGTATGGATTCTGCACAGGACAGGACGCGAGACATCAGGAGGTTGTATGAAAGACACGACGACGTTGCGCGATCTGTTCACGGAAGAACTTCAGGACATCCTGCACGGCGAGCGCCAGCTCGTGAAGGCGCTGCCGAAGATGGCCAAGGCCGCGACATCGCCCGACTTGCGGGATGCGCTGCAAAACCATCTGGCGGAAACTGAGGAACACGTCGCGCGCATCGAACAGGCCTTTGACCTGCTCGACGAATCGGCCAAGACCAAGGTGTGCGCCGGCCTGCAGGGCATCATCGAAGAGGGCAGCAACGCGATCAAGGAACACGACAAGGGGGCCGCGCTCGACGCCGCCATCATCGCGGGCGGCCAGCGCGCCGAGCACTATGAGATCGCGGTGTACGGCACCTTGACGGCGTGGGCGAAAGCGCTCGGCCATGACGACATCGCGGCGCTCCTCTCCGACACGCTCGAGGAAGAGAAGGCCGCCGACGAGAAACTGACCGAGCTGGCCGAAGCCGGCATCAACGACGCGGCTCAGTCGTCCCGGGGCGCCAACGCCGAGGACGAAGGTGAGGACGAAGGCGAAGAGGACGAGGAGCGTGAGCAGGCGGCAGGCCGCGGCAATGGCCGCGAAATGGCGTCCGCCGGAGCCTCGTCCCGGGGGCGGAATCGATCCACCCAGGGTCAAAAGTCGAACTCGAAAGGCCGAAGCCAGAAGTGAGGAATCCCATGGACCCCAAAAACCCAACGCCTGAACCGAAAGCCCCGGGCCCGTCACGGCCAGGCGAAACGCCCTCGCGGGAAACGCGGACCAGCGAGCGGCCGCTTACCGACAACGAGCGTCATGCCGGCACGGAAAGCAGCGAGAACGAAAAGGTCCGGCGATCCAATCTCGCGGGAGATCAGGACGTCGACGACGCGGACAGCGACGACACCGGGCGCTGAGACCGGCGTCGGGCAGCCGGACACGAACATCGTGATCGCCGGTTTGCTCGGCGATCTGGCGGCTGCGCAGACCGATCAGCACCGGAAGTTCGGGTACAAGCAGGCGGCCAGCGCCATTCGGTGGCTCGAGGAGCCCATCGAGGCGCTGGTCCAGCCTGACGGTACGCTGCCGCGAATTCCCCGGATAGGACCGGCCTCGACGCGCGTGATCATGGAGGTGATCCGCACGGGGGGATCGCCGTCCGTCGAGGCCGCGATCGAGTCCAGCAGTCGCCGCGCGGACGTCCTGCGACGCCGGACGTGTCGCGACCATTTTTTCAGCCGAGCCCGCGTGCGCGCGATTCTCGCCGATCGGACCTTGGGCGGTCCGCGGCCGGGTGACTGCCACGGCGATCTACAGATGCACTCCACGTGGAGCGACGGTGCGCAATCGCTCGAGGCCATTGTCGCGGCGGGGATTCAACGCGGGTACCTGTTCGCTGCGGTCACGGATCACTCTGCCGGATTGCCCATCGCCAACGGCGTGCCATTTCCGCGTTTCCTGCAGCAGCGCCGCGAGATCTCCGCGCTCAACGCCCGGCATCGCGGCCGGTTCCGGCTGCTGTTTGGCGTGGAAGCCAACATCCGTGTGGATGGAGAGGTCGACGTGCCCGCGCAAGAACGGCGACACTTCGATCTCGTCGTGGCCGCGCCGCATTCCGGTCTGCGGCGCGCCGAGCCGCAGACGGCGCGGATGGTCGCGGCGGTCACGACACCTGGCGTGCACATCCTTGGACATCCACGGGGACGGATGTACGGATCGCGGCCCGGCGTCTCTGCCGACTGGCCGCGTGTGTTTGCGGCCGCGGCGCGGAGCGGCGTGGCGATCGAGCTCGACGGCGATCCGTCTCGTCAGGATCTGGATTGGACGCTGGCGAAGCAGGCACTGGACGCCGGGTGCATCTTTGCCCTTGATAGCGATGCGCATGCCGTCGACGAGTGGTCGAATGTGGACGTGGCCATGGCCCACGCGCGCCTGGCCGGCATTCCGGCCGATCGCATCATCAACGCATGGGCGCTCGATCGTTTGTTGGACTGGGCCGCGCGACGGCAGGCGCGAGAGGTGTCGGGGCCATGAGGTTGCGGAGCTCGAAGGCGTTGAGAATGGCGGTACCGAGCGCCGTATTGTCAAAGATGCACCAGGCGTCCGCGTGTCTGGCCGCGGCCTTGAGGCTTTGCGCCAGCATCGAGATCGCCGTTGCGTCATAGCGTGACCAATACATGCGCGGCGAGCCGTGCCACCTGAAATAAGCGAGCCCGTCCCAGGCGCCCGGTGCCTCGGCGCCCGGCCCGCACGCGGGATCCGCGGCCGCCCGCGTCACCTGGTGCCGCATCAGCACTTGCGTCGCCGCCGGCGCGAACCAGGTCGGGTGTCGTGGCTCGCACACGATGGCGCCGCCGTACCGCTCGCGGAAGACGCCGAAGAACCTGGCGGCGACCCGGCCATCGAACCACAGGGACGGCGGCAGCTGCACGAGCAGCGGGCCACGCTTGCGGCCCAGTCCGTCTGTGTCGGCCAGGAACTCGCGGAGCGGCTGGCGGGCTCCGGTCAGCCGCAGCTCGTGCGTGATCGTGCGCGGCAGCTTCAGGGCGAACTGAAACGATGCCGGAGTGGAGGCGGCCCATCTCGCATAGGTGGCCGCAGCGTGCCGGCGGTAGAACGAGCTGTTGATTTCCACGCACGAAAATGCGCGGGCGTATCGCTCGAGATGCGTGCCCTCGCCGGTGAAGCGGTGGGCGTGGACCGCCGGGATACTCCAGCCCGCCACACCGATTCGAATCACTGGCTGGCGCTCTTGACGCCAACGAGATCCGGCTCGTCGACCCCCGGCCGATCGATCCGTTGTTCCATGGTCGGACGCTGGCGTTTTTCGAAGGGTGGAATCTGAACGGCTTTGCCGGTTTCCGCGGACTCATAGAGCGCCTGAATGATCCGCACGTCCTGCAGGCCCTCCCATCCGGATGGCTCCGGCTGACGGTTCTTCAGGATGCAATCGGAGAAATAGAGCAGTTCCGGCGCGAACTGGTCGCGCTTGCCCATCCGTTTGCGACTGGTCTTGCCGTCAATCGTGAGCTCGTAGGCCAGCCCCTCCGCGTACTCGTACGCGGGATCGACTTTCAGATCGCCCTTCGTTCCGACGATCCGGTACGACGCCACGTCAGCCGCGTTGAAGCTGACGACGAATGAGGCGACGCGCTCGCCGTCAAAGCGCAGAATCGCCGCGGTGGACTCGTCGACCTCCGACAGCTTGGGCACCCCGCTGTTGACCGAGATCGCCATGACTTCTTTGGGCTCGGCCCGGAAGAGATAGCGCGCGGCGTTGATGCAGTACACGCCGATGTCGTACAGCGTGCCGCCGCCCAGCGCTCGCTTCGTTCGGATGTTGCCCGGGGTCACGCTCAGGGCGAAAGACGAGTTGAAGAACTTGGGCGGTCCGATCTTGCCGCGCCGCACGAGCTCGATGGCCTTCAGGTTGACGGCCTCGAAGTGCAGCCGGTAGGCGATCATCAGCTTGACCCGGGCGGCGTCGCACGCGGCGATCATCTTCTGGCACTCGTCAACCGTGACGGCCATCGGCTTTTCGCAGAGCACATGAACGCCGGCCTCGGCGGCGCGGATGGCGAATTCGGCGTGCATCGAGTTCGGCAAGGCGATGTAGACGGCGTCGACTTCCTGCAGGCATCCGTCGAATTCGCGATACGTGAACGTGCGGGGCGTGTGGTAGCGCGCGGCGAGCGTGCGCGATTTCTGTGGATGGTCGCTGACGAACGCCACCAGCCGCGAATTGGCGCGGGCATGGGTGAATGACGGCAGAATCGCGGCCTGGGCGATGTGGCCCAGGCCGACGACACCGTATCGCACCGGGCCGCTGTGCCGGCGGCCCAACCGGCGATGGCGTTGTGACCTTCCCGCCACGACCGATCCTTTACCGCTTAACGTGAAGCCGAACGCGACCGCGAGCTCGAGCGCTTGCGGGGAACCTTGGCGCCTTTCTCGCGCGCCTCGCTCAATCCGATGGCGATGGCTTGCTTGCGGCTCGTCACTCGCTTGCCAGAGCGCCCGCTTCGCAACGTGCCCTCCTTGCGACGGTGCATGGCTGACTTGACGCGCTTCTGTGCGGATTTTCCATATCTAGGCATGATGAGTCCTCTGAACCGACGTACTTCAAATGGCGTACCACGATCTGGCGCGCACCGTCGGCCCACGCCGGCAATCGCGCGGATGTATTGACTTCGCCATGCCGCGGTGTAAGGTGAGTTCATGGCCCAAGATCACACCGACAAAGGCGTCCTCAAACACATCTCCGATCTCGTCGCCGAGGAGCAGGCGTTATACGCGCGTCCGGAAGTGGACGATCGATCCAAACACCGGCTCGATGCGCTGAAGGTCGAACTCGATCAGTGCTGGGACCTGCTGCGCCAGCGACGCGCACTCCGCGAGTTCGACCAGGACCCCGACAAAGCCAAGGTCAGGCCCGCGGACGTGGTGGAGAAGTACGAACAGTAGAAAACGGGTTCAGGGTACGGGTTCAGGGTGGCCCCTGAACCCCTTTACGTCCGCTTCCACCGATTCATCCCGATACCAATCAGCGCGGCCCCCAGCGCCAGGCTGAGTCCCCCGACCACGGGCCAGATGATCGTCAAGTGATTGGGATTGACGTGTTCGGCTGGAATCGCGTCGCCCACCGGCGCGCCGACGCGGGTCTCGTCGGCGCGGTCGCGGGCGGTCAGGCCGAGCGCCAGAATTCCGACAAGCGCGAGCGCAATGCCGAAGGCGATGAGGCGGGGCTGAATCTGCGGATTCATGAGTCCTCCCCCATGACTGCGTGCATAGTTCGCGCCCGAAATCCCCCGCGGTCCCGGCCGCGCGACGGCCCAAACAGGGCCATTCCGCGCTCACATTGAGCCCTCGGCCAGCCACTTTCTTCAACCGTGACGGCGTCGGCACGTTCGCCAGAATCTTCGCCCCTGGTCCGAGGCTTGCTTTCTGCCGAGGCATGACTATCGATCGAAACAGTTCAATCACACCGGTGCTGGTCTTCGTCATGGCGACGCTCGCGCTCGCGTTCCGTCCGCCCGTCGATGCCCGGGGCCGGCAGGGGAGCACTCTTCCGGCCAGATTCACGGCGACCGCAACCAATCTGGATCCGACCGTGCGCCTGAGCGCCACGCTCGTCGACTTCGACATCACTCGCTGGTCAACGGATGCGGAACGGCAGCGCTTGTTGAGCGTGCTCATGGACAAAGGGCAGGACAAACTGCTGCGCGCGCTGCAGGACATGCCGCGCGTGGGCACGATGAAGACACCAGACACGCTGTCGTATGACTTGCACTATGCCCGGCAGACACGCGAGGGCGACGAGGATCGCGTGGTTCTCGTCACCGACCGGCCGATTGCGATCTGGGAACAGGCCAACATGACGCGGACGCTCGAGTATCCCTTCACCGTCATCGAGATGCGCCTTGATCCGAGCGGCCAGGGCGAGGGCAAGATCACCGTCGCGACGAAGATCATTGCCGATCCGAAGAGCGGCCAAATCGTGCTCGAGAACTACGGCAGCCAGCCCGTTCGCCTGACCCACGTCCGTCGCGAGCGATAGCGATGAAGACGAGGGTCCCCGGCCCAGGGCCTGGCAGCCCGGGGCTTCACGGATCCCACCCGGCGTCCACAGACCCGGAACTCCAATTGACCCGGCTCCGGCGGAAGGCGGCGAGTTGCCGCCGGTGCCCGCTCTTTCAGCGGGCCACCCAGACCGTGTTTGGGGAAGGTCCGCCTCGCGCGTCCATCATGTTGGTCGGCGAGCAACCCGGTGACGTCGAGGATCGCGAGGGCCACCCGTTTGTCGGGCCCGCGGGCACGCTGTTACGCGCCGCCCTGGACGACGCCGGCATCGACGGCGAGACCGTGTATCTGACCAACGCCGTGAAGCATTTCAAATGGCGGCCTCAGGGCAAGCGCCGCATTCACGAGCGTCCGAATCGCGAAGAGATCCTGGCGTGCCGCCTGTGGTTCGAGGAAGAGGTCGCGGCCGTGCGTCCACGCACGATCATCGCGTTGGGCGCGACCGCCGCGTCGGTCGTCGGCGGCAATGCGATCCGCGTGACGCGCGATCGCGGCACGCGTGTGCCGTCATCGCTGGCCGACGTGGTCGCCGTCACCGTCCATCCGTCATCGATCCTGCGCGCGCCGGACTCGGCGGCACGGGCGGCGGCCAGGCGCGCGTTCGTCGACGATCTGCGGAAGATCGCGAAGATGTCTTCCCGCAGGCGCTGAGCTACATCGGCCGCGACGGCAGCGCGTTCAAGTGCAGCCAATAGCCGGCGATCTGGCTGGCGGCCGTGACGAGATCCTGGAACGACAACGGCTTGCGGATGTAGGAATTGGCCCCCAGCCAGTACGCATTCATCAGGTCGCCGGGCTCGATCGACGACGTCAGGATCACCACCGGAAGAAACCGCGTGCGTGAATCGCTGCGGATCCGCTTGAGCACTTCAAAGCCATCGAGGCGTGGAAGTTTCAGATCCAACAGCACAAGGGAGGGCAGGACGGCGGGCGGGGGCTGGCCATCTGAGCCCAGCAGCGAGGCAAGCGCGTTCGGGCCGTCCCGGGCGATGTCGATCTCCACGGTGGGGTTCGTCGCCCTGAATGCCCGCACCGCCAACTCGGCGTCGTCCGCATTGTCTTCGACGAGGAGAATGCGCCGGCCGGTCATGGCGGCCCCGCGCGCTCGGGCTCGAGCGTGAAATAGAACGTGGCGCCGGCGTTCACGGCGCTTTCGGCCCAGATCCGTCCGCCATGCCGGTGCACGATACGTTGCACGATCGCGAGCCCGATGCCCGTGCCCTCGAAGTCGCGATCGCCGTGCAGCCGCTGGAAGGCTCCGAAGAGCCGATTCGCGTAGGCCATCTCGAACCCCGCGCCGTTATCGCGCACGTGAAAGACCTTGGCGACGCCGTTGGGCGTGGATCCGATCTCGATGCGCGCACCCGCGGTCTTGCCCGTGTACTTCCACGCGTTATCCAGCAGGTTGTGCAGCGCGATCTGGACCAGTTCGGGATCGGCGTCGACGTTGAGGCCGGGCTCGATCGTCACGTCCACGGATCGTGCCGGTGTGCGTCGAGCGAGATCCGCCACGATCGCACTGGCGGAGCTGGCGATGTCAACGTGCTCACGCTGGACTTCGATCCGGTTGAGTCGCGAGAGGATGAGCAACTCGTCGATCAGCACGCCCATGCGCGTCGCGGCCGCCCGCACGCGCCGGCGGGAATCCTTGCCCCCCTCATCCAGCCGGTCGCCGCAGTCCTGAAGAATGGCCTCGCTGAAGCCGTCGATGGCGCGCAGCGGAGCGCGCAGGTCGTGCGACACCGAATAGCTGAAGGCCTCGAGTTCCTTGTTGGCCTCTTCCAGTTGCTTCGTGCGATGTTGCAGTTCGTTTTCCCGGACGTGCAACAGCCGCGCGGCCTCGCGGAGGCGCGCGTCGACGACGCTGATTTCGTCTTCGCCGACCGGCAGTGGCTCAGGCGGCAGCCCGTGTGCCAGGCGATCGGCATTGCGCGAGAGCGCCGCGGCGCGCCGGCTGACGCCATTGGCGAGCACGAGCGCGGCCACGACCCCCCCGGCGCCGCACACGATCGACGCCAGGAGCAGGCCGTAGAACCAGGCGCGCTGCGCCTTTCGCATCTGTTCGGTCCGCGCGGACGTCAGTGTGGCTTGGCCCTTTTCAATAGAGGTCGACACCTGGCGGATCCGCTCCAGATTGGCGCTGCTGCGAGCGAGCGCGGCGACCTCAGTGATTTTCGGCCCATCCGGCCGTGGCACGCCGGCCAGCCTGGCCAGCATCGCCAGTTCATCGTCGACCGTGGTCTTGAGGTCGCGGAGCGACTCGCGCAGGCTGGGGTCGATGACCGCGTTGTCGAGCACGGCCATGTCGGCCGGCAGTCGCTCGACGGCGGCTTGATACCGTCGAAACGCGGCCTGGCTGTCCGTGAAAAGGTTATGCCGGGACGCCGCGTCACCGTCCAGCAAGTCGCTGAACACGCGGGCCAGCCCGGCCTGCACGATCAGGGTCCGGCCGGGCGAGTTCGTCGGCGGCGACTGTCGAAACACGGCAAGCAGGATGACGAACCAGAACACCGCCAGCGGAAGAACGGGCAGGCCGACGACGATCAGGCCTTTCGTGCGCAGCCGGAGACCGGACCAGCGAAGGAAGCGGGGCATCAAGTCAGCGCGACTGCCGGCGCACCGGCCATCGGTCCAGCCGCTCCGTGGTGCGCGGCAGGTAAATCGTAAAGACGGCGCCCCGATCGACGGCGCTCTCGACCTGAATCGTTCCACCGCTTTGCCGCACGATGCCGTACACGGTGGCCAGGCCGAGGCCCGTGCCTTTGCCGATTTCCTTGGTCGTGAAGAACGGATCGAAGATCTTCGACCGGATATCTTCCGGAATCCCGGTGCCCGTGTCGATCACATCCAGGCGCACGTACTGGCCCGGTACTGATAATTGAGGGCCCGCGGCTTCGGCCGGCAGGATCACGTTGTCGGTGCGGATCGTCAGCCGTCCGCCTTCCGGCATGGCATCACGCGCATTGGCCGTCAGGTTCAGCAGCACCTGTTCGATCTGGGTCCGGTCGGCTTTCGTATGCCAGAGCGACGCGTGCAACTCGGTTTCGATTTCGACCGACGATCCGGCCAGCCGCTGCAGCAGGCCCATGTCGTCGCGAACGACCTCGTTCAGATCGATCACCGACGTATCCAGAATCTGCTGCCGGCTGAAGGCGACGAGCTGGCGCGTCAGATCGGCCGCGTGCCGGCCGGCCCGCTTGATCTCTTCCACATCATCGCGATGCGCGTCGCCTGGCGGCAGGCTTTGGAGAATCAGATCGGCGTAGCTCAGGATGGCGGCGACCAGGTTGTTGAAGTCGTGCGCGACGCCGCCGGCGAGCCGGCCGACCGCCTCGAGCTGTTGCGATTCCTGCAACTGCCGCTGTGATTCCTCGAGCGCGATCGCGATGCGCCGCTGTTCGGCCCGTAACGCCGACGCGAGCAGTTCGCGCTCCACCACCGGCGCGAGGCGGTGCAGCCGCGTCTTGACGATGAAGTCGCTGGCGCCCGCGCGCATCGCATCGACGGCGTGCTCTTCACCGCGCGTGCCGGAGACCACGATGAATGGCAGGTCGGGGTCGAACAGCTTGACGAGCTTGAGCGCTTCGTCGCCGCTGAAACCCGGCATGTTGTGATCGGAGATCACGACGTCCCAGTCTCTGGTGATCAGCGCCGAGCGCAGATCGGGACCGGTGTCGACGCGGGTGACGTCTGGTTCGAACCCCTGGCGCTGCAGTTCGCGTTTGAGCAACTGCGCGTCGTCGTCGGAATCCTCGACCATCAAGACGGTGACGGGCCGTGGCATCAAGTCCTCCCGGCTACGGAAAGCTGGACCTGGCTCACATCTCCGCAAATCGGGTGCCACGTGCCCCGAGCGATTCACCGGGCAATTTAGTGCACTGAATCGAAGGGAACGCCGATTTCACGTCAGAAAACGCGATCGCGATCACGGTACCGTTAACCGGCGGCGGCGAAGGGAAGCGAAGAAAGACGCGTTAACGAGCGACGCGCGACATCATCGGCCGAACTGCCAATTCGCGCGCAGGCGCGCCGGATTCCACATCTGCCCGCAGGCATCGCACCGCCAATAGCTGGCGGGCGTGATTTTGGCGGCCTTCACGCCCACGCGCGTGGAGGCGCAGAACGGGCATCGATCCGGTGTGACCGGCGCTGCTGACGGCTCAGGTTGTGTGGGTTCGAACAAGGGGCAGGTCTCCGTAAGTATACGGGATCCTGGAGTATCCTTCAGGATCGCACACCGGCCCTGTTCGGGCCGCGTGCCTGGAGGATGGAATGACGCGGTCGAACAAGCGGGTTTCTCATCGAATTCTGATTTTCGCGGTGGCCGTGCTCGTGGCGGGCGCGTTCCAGCCGTGGCGATTGCTGGCGCAGTCGCCGTCGGCGGTCAAGGGCGTGAAGTTCGCCCAGGTCTCGGAAGCCGACATGAAGGAATGGCTCACCTATCTGTCGTCGGACGAACTGCAGGGCCGGCAGATCTACACCGAGGGCTACGGCCTGGCGGCGCAGTACATCGCGGACCACCTGAAGGCCTGGGGCGTGAAGCCGATCGGCGATAACGGCAGCTACTTCCAGATCGTGCGGATGAAGGGCTATCGCGTCGCCAATAATTCCTCCGTCACGATTGCGGGCCCTGACGGGACCAAGACATTCAAGAACGGCGACCACGTCACCTTCGCGACCAACGCAGGCAAGAAGCAGACATTGACGTTCGACGGCGTGCAGTTCATCGGATCGACGCTGCCGGCGGCGGGCACGAACCTCAAGGGAAAGCTCGTTGTGTGGATGAACACGCCTGCACCGGCCGGCGCAGCCGGCGCGGGTGGCGCGGGTGGGCGCGCAGGTGGCGGCGGGCGCGGCGGTGGCGGCCGTGGCGCGGGCGCGGGGGCGCTCGCGATGGGCGCGGCAGCGGCCGTCGGATTCACGGCGGCTCCGGCTCCGCCCTCACCGGCCGAGCAGCAATTGGTGCAGGCGCAGGCGGCGCTCGATCAGGCGTCGGCCGCGGTGCAACAGGCGCTCACCGCCGTGCGTGGACGAGGCGCGGCCAATGCCGGACGTGGCGCCGGTGGCGGACGCGGGGCGACACAGGGCTGCCAGAATTGCGATATTCAGCCGACGCCGTATGCCGTCGACAACATCGTGACGCCCCAATTCACGGGTGACGAGACACTGTTCGACGCGCTCTTCGGCGGTGGTCCGGTGAAGTTCTCGGACATCCGCGCCAAGGCCGATCGCGGTGAGGCGCTGACGCCGATGGCGCTCTCGAGCAAAGTCACCGTCACCATCGACAACACCTACGACGTCGTGTACGAGCAGCTCAGCCGCAATGTGGTCGGGATGATCGAGGGCAGCGATCCAAAGCTCAAGGACACCTACGTGCTCTACGGCGCGCACCTCGATCACATCGGGTACTCGATGACGGGCGGCGGCAGTCAGCCGAGCAACCAGGGCTGCCG
>Ga0105248_10004984_pt1 | contig 14678 bp, 12 predicted proteins | sample KBSS34metaG_FD_81524 | JGI IMG/M metagenome (GOLD analysis project Ga0105248, IMG submission 81524) | Switchgrass rhizosphere microbial communities from Kellogg Biological Station, Michigan, USA - KBS S3-4 metaG | ecosystem: Host-associated > Plants > Roots > Rhizosphere > Soil | place...
GACTTCGAGTGGATCTTCGCAACGACGCGCCGCTTGCTGCGCGAAGGGATCTGCACGACGCCGTCAACGCAGACGGTCATGCTCCGGTAGTCGCGCCTCGCCCACTGTACACGACCCGTGGAAGCCAGCGCACGACCGCATGCCGGTAGTCGAAGCCCCAGTCGCCGTATCGGTGTTGCCGGAGGAGATAGTCACTGCTCCGCGCCGCTGGGCGCAGCGCTACTACAACCTAAAGCAGCTGCGGCATCACTCGAGCGGTGGGCACTTCGCGGCGTGGGAAGAACCGCAGGCGATCGTGACGGACATTCGCGATTTCTTCCGCACGGTGAGCTGACTCCATGTCAGCGCGGTTCATGACCCTCCGCGTTCTGCACCAGCCCATCCTCGACTCGATGCGCCACCCGCGATCGAGCCCGGAGTCGTCGCAATCGCCAGCAGCACGCGCCGCCGATCACGATCACGACGATTCCGCTACGGAACAGAGCGATTGAGCGGAGTCTGGGTGCGATCAGTCGATGCGCAGACTCTGTTCCATCGAATAGCACTGATCCCATATGTAGACGTCGTACGCGGCGAGCCGGTTCTCCCAGGTCGGCGTCAGCGTGTTGACGCACTGGATGACCACGCGATCGATGTAGTCGTCGAACACCGCCCACGGATTCTCTTGTGTGGTCTTCGCGTCCAATCCTTCTCCCGGCTTGGTGGAGCCGAGCGCTTTCGCTGCCGCTGCCTTCAAGTCCTGCAGAAATGCGATCTGCCGATCCACGTCCGCGTGCGTGCCCGTGCGCGCGACGTGGCCACCCACCAGGGTCTTGAACGGAACCTTGCGGATCTCTTCCATCTGCGCGAAGTAGCCCGGAATGTCGTGCGCCACGGCGAAGCGTCGCCACGGCATCCAGCCTGGAAAGACCATGTCGACCACCATGAGCGTTTGCTGGGCGGGCGCGTAGATGAAGATGTTGCCGGGCTCGTGCGCGTCGGCGTGATAGGAGAGCTCCAGCACCTGGCTGCCGACCTTGAGTGAGTAGCGATCCTCGAAAGTCACGGTGGGCAACGGACGCTGCGGATCGTTGTCGCGCGCCAGCAGTCGCTTGGTTTCGGCTTGCGCGATGATGGTCGGGACCTTGCCCAAGGCGTTCGCGCCTGCGATGTGATCCGAGTGCGAGTGACTGTAGATCAGGTGCGTGATCGGCTTGTCGGTCACTTCGCGAATCCCTGGAACGATGTGCGCCGCATACGGCGGCGGAGCATCGATGACCACCACGCCGCTCTCGTAGACCATGAACATCGACTGGTAGGCATTGTCGGTGATCAGGTAGAGACCCTTGCCCAGTTCCTGGAGCCGATAACCCTTGGCAGGGTCGATGGCAGGCCCTTTGGCATCCTGAGGCACCGGCAAGTAGTGACTGATACGCGCGCCGATCGGCGCGATGCGCGGCATGTCTCGATACGGCGCGTCGCCCGCGACAGGACGATCGGTCGCCCTGGCTGTTGCGGCTACAACAGTTGCAACGATCATCAACGGCAGCTTGGAAGCCATGACGGTTCTCCTGCGGGTGAAGTGAGTGACTCGCGAGGATCACAGCAGGGATGTGCAAGCCGATCGATTGCACGATGGTGTCGCAACACCATGGTCTAGTTGTTCCGGTGCTCGCTGTTCTGTGTGATTGCGACCGCACCCAATGCCTTCGATTTACGCGAGAGCTGGAGAGCACCTCATGAAACAGCAATTCACCCGACGCGAAGGACTCAAGCTCAGCGCAGCGAGCATCATGGCTTCGCTACTGCCGCTTGCTGCGCTGACCACCCCGCGAACTGCCTCATCACGTTCTGACAAGGAGCACGCCATGAGCCAAGCGAGCACACAGACCGCCGACAAGACCGTCATTCGTCCGTTCAAGGCGAAGTTCTCGGAGGCCGAGCTCGCCGATTTGCGCAAGCGGATCAACGCCACACAGTGGCCGGAGCAGGAACTCGTCGCCGATGCATCGCAGGGCGTGCAGCTCGGGACGATGCGCAAGCTCGCACGCTATTGGGCGGGCGAGTACGACTGGCGCAGGGCCGAAGCGAAGCTGAACGCCCTGCCGCAGTTCCTGACCGAGATCGATGGGCTGGACATCCACTTCATTCACGTTCGTTCCAAGCACGAGCACGCGTTGCCGCTCATCATCACGCACGGCTGGCCCGGCTCGGTCATCGAGATGCTGAAGATCATCGAGCCGCTGACCAATCCGACCGCGCACGGCGGCAACGCCGCGGACGCGTTTCACGTGGTGATTCCGTCGATTCCGGGCTACGGATTTTCCGGCAAGCCGACCGCGACGGGCTGGGATCCTCCGCGCATGGCGCGGGCCTGGGTTGCGCTGATGACACGCCTCGGTTACACGCGATTCGTGGCGCAAGGCGGCGACTGGGGCGCGATGATCACCGATGTGATGGCTGCGCAGGCGCCGCCGGAACTGCTCGGCATTCACCTCAACTGGGTATTCGCCGTTCCGCCCGAGATCAACGGCGCAGCCTTCACTGGCCAGCCCGCACCGGCGGGTCTTGCGGCAGATGAAAAGCGCGCTTACGAGCAGCTCGCAGTGTTCTATCAGAAAGGCGTGGGCTACGCGATCGAACTGGCGAACCGCCCGCAGACGCAGTACGGGCTCGCGGATTCACCGGTCGGGCTGGCAGCATTCCTGCTCGATCATGACCTGCGCAGCTACGAGCTCATCGCGCGCGTCTTTGACGGGCAACAGGCCGGCCTCACACGCGACGATGTGCTCGACAACATCACGCTGTATTGGTTGACACGCACGGCGATCTCTTCGGCGCGCATCTACTGGGAGAACAAAGGCGGCTTCTTCACGCCAAAGGGCGTTACCATCCCGGTCGCCGTGAGCGCATTCCCCGACGAGGTCTGCACGATCCCCAAGAGCTGGGCGGCACGCGCGTATCCCAAGCTGATGTACTACAACAAGCTCGACAAAGGCGGCCACTTCGCCGCCTGGGAACAGCCGCAGCTCTTTTCGGAAGAGGTTCGAGCGGGGTTCAGATCCGTGCGCGCGTAGTGACGCTGGAGCCGACTCTGCACGAACCCGGCGGGTGGGCCACTTGCAGTGGCCCACCGTTCGCTCGGCGCCATTCCGATCTGGCCGGCGTGAGACACAGCTTATCCGCCATGCGCACGAGCGCGGCAAACGAGTCGGCGCTCATTTTGCGCATCAACTTGCCGCGGTGCGCCTTGACCGTGATCTCGCTGATGCCAAGCGCGGTAGCGACTTGCTTGTTGAGGAAGCCAGCGACAATGAGTCCCAGGACTTCGCGCTCCCGAGAAGTGAGCGAAGCGTAATTCTCCCGCAGCGCGCGCGCATCCGCCGCCTGGTCCAGCAGAGCGCGGCTGCGATCGAGCGCATTGCCAATCGCACTCAACAGCGCATCGCAGTTCACGGGCTTGATGAAAAAATCCATCGCTCCGCCCTTCATCGCGCGCACGGTCGCGTGAACATCGCCATGGCCGGTAATGAAGATGACCGGCAGATCGGTCTGGTCGGCCAGCAACCCTTGCAGGTCACAGCCGTTCAGATCCGGGAGAACGAGGTCGAGCAGCAGGCAGCTGGGCACGAAGGCCGGCGGCCGCGCGAGAAACGCCTGCGCGGATGGATAGGTCTGTGCCTGCCAGCCAGCGGATTCGATCAGGAGTTTGAGTGATTCGCGCACCGACTCGTCGTCGTCGACGACGAACACGATTGGCTCGGCTTCGTACATGCGTAGCCCTCATTTGCAGCGAAGCCCCGGCCTATGGAGGGTCCGCCCGCCGCGGGCCGCGCGCTATAACATCTTTCCATTACTTACGATCGTGCGTCGATCGTCCAGTGTGCGGCGTGGCCATGACTCTACCTGCCTCCGGACACGTCGTTGCGGTCGTCGATGACGACCCGGGGATTCTGCGGTCGCTCGCATCCCTGCTCGAGTCTGCAGACTATCGCGTGCGCCTGTTCGCTTCCGGCGCCGCTCTGCTCGACTCCAGTTGCCTGGCCGAGATCGACGTCCTGGTGTCGGACATCGATATGCCCGGCGTGGATGGGTTCGAGCTGCTACGGCAACTGCATGCTGCCCGCCCCGACTTGCCTGTCGTGCTTATCACAGGTTATCCCGAGACCATCAAACGATTGCCGGCGCAACAGGCCGGCAATCCCCGCGTTTTCACCAAACCGTTCCGAGGGTCCGAGCTGCTTGCGGCGATCAGCGAAGCGGTGCGTCCGGTGCCATAGTCGCAAGCGTGCCTCTATCGAACGCGTGCCGGAGCGGCGCAAAATCCTGACATGCCGACAAGCTACGCCGTAGCCCCGGAGGAGCAGCATTTCTTCCCCTCGGCGGTATCGCCGGGTCCAGCGCAGAAGCGACTGGCGCTCGGCGTCGTGCTGGGGCTGCTCGTAGTGTTCGTGTTGATCACTGCCGGGCTGCTCTCGGGCATCAGGACGCAGCGCATCGAAGCCTTCCTCCCCGCTTACCTTGCGTCCATGTTCGTGTGCGATTCCATGACCGCAATTCTGTTGTTCGTCCAGTTCTCGATTCTGCGAGCGCGGGCGACGCTGGTGATCGCCTCTGCGTACCTCTTTACAGCGCTCATCCTGGCGCCTTACGCCCTGGCGTTTCCCGGCGTGTTTGCGCCTGCGGGCGTGATCGGCGGATTGCAAACCGCGGCATGGCTCTATGTGCTGTGGCATTGCGGCTTTCCGCTGTTCGTCATCGCCTATGCCGCATCCAAGGATCGAGCCCCCACCAAGCGCTTTGCTCGCCGCACGACACTCCGTGCGATCACCCAAAGCATCGTTCTGACGATGGCCCTGGTCCTGATAGCGACCTTCATTGCAACAGTCGATGAGGCGTCGTTGCCGCATATCATGCTCGATCCGCTGCGTTTCGGACCGCAGTGGCCATTCCTGGTCGGCGCACCGATCGCGTCAGCGGCCATTGCGGCGCTCACGGCGCTCTGGCTCAAGCGCCGTTCGGCGCTCGACATGTGGCTGATGGTGGTCATGGTGCTGTATCTGATCGAGGTACCGCTGAGCTACTACCCGACGCCGATGCGTTTTAGCGGCGGCTGGTATGTCGTACGAATATTCAGTTTCCTGTCTAGCAGTCTGGTTCTGATCGTTCTCCTCTACGAGATCCAAACGCTCTACGCCAGACTGCTCGGCGCAGTGCTGGCCCAACGCCGCGAGCGAGAGGCCCGGCTGATGACTGGAGATGCTGTCGCAGCTTCGATCGCGCACGAGATGCGGCAGCCGCTGACTGCCATGGTGACGACTGCGGATGCCGGCCTGCGCTTTCTCGAGCGACAGACGCCGAACCTCGAAAGGGCGAAACTCGCCTTCGCCAACATCGTGTCGGACGGTCATCGCGCCGGGGCCGTGATCGCGACCATTCGCGCCAACTTCAAGACCGATGTACGCGAACGAACGTCGTTGCGTGTCAACGAGCTCATCGAGGAAGCGATGGCGCTGGTGGACAGCGAGTTGCAGAAGCACCGGATCCTGCTGCAGTCCGAGTCGGACCAACAATTGCCGCCGGTCAGCGGCAACCGGGTTCAGCTCCAGCAGGTGCTCGTGAACCTGGTCATGAACGCCATCGAGGCCATGGCAGCCAAGGATGAGCCGCGGATCCTGAGCGTGAAGTGCGCGGCGCACGCAGACGATCGGGTGACCGTTGACGTTGCCGATACCGGAACGGGAATCCGAGCAGCAGACGTCGAGCAGATATTCAATCCGCTGTTCACGACCAAATCCAACGGCATGGGCATGGGGCTGTCGATTTGCCGCGCAATTATCGAAGCGCACGAAGGACAGTTGTGGTTCACGCCCAATACCCCGCAGGGCGCGGTATTTCACTTCACCCTGCACGCGAGTCGTCCGCCGCCCACCGCGGGATGATCAGCTCGTCGGGCGCCGGCCGTGGGTCAAGGGTATCTCGAGAGCGCCGGCCATTCGGACCAGCTCAGCAACCGATCCGGCTGCCATCTTCTTCATCACCCGGGCGCGATGAATCTGCAACGTAACCTCGCTGATGTGCAACTCAGCGGCGGCCTGCTTGTTGAGCAGGCCACTCGCCACCAGCGTCAGAACCTCGCGCTCGCGCGGCGTCAGCGACGCGAGGCGCTGGCGCAAATCGGCCAAGTCAGCTCGCCTGCTCTTCGCTGCGCGGCTCTGCGTCAGCGCCGCTTCGATTGCACGCAGCAGATCCGCCTCCTTGAACGGCTTGGTCAGGAAGTCGATCGCGCCGGCCTTGATAGCGCGTACGGAGGAAGGGATGTCCCCATGCCCAGTAACGAACACTATCGGCACCTCGTTGCCTGAGGTGATCTGCCGCTGGAGCTCCAAACCGTTGATATCCGGAAGCTCGATATCCAGCACTAGGCAAGCCGGCAGGTCGGGCTTCGGATGGGCGATATATTCGGCTGCCGAGCCGAATGCCATTGCGTGCAGTTCCAGGCTCGACAGCAACTCGGTCATTGCCTCGCGGATCCGCGGATCATCATCGACAATGAAGATGATGTGGTCCTGTGGCATGACTGCGATGGTACATCCAGTCTCGCGAGACGGGATGCACGCGCGATTAGATCTTGGTATCGGTTGCTATCCCTCAAAGCACGCCCGGAATCTTCTGCGTCAACGCCTCGGCCTCTGCGGTGCAATCGCGACTCGGCGCCAGCTTTTTCGTGCGCGCCTCAGTCAGTTCCTTACGCGCAGCTTCGATGTCCGCACGAAATTCCGCCACTGCGTGCTCCTGCGAGACCACTGACGCGGCCAGAAAGCGGCCTTCGATGATGTCGCTCTGCCAATGCACGTTGCACACGAGCCGACTCTCGCCATACGCGCGACCGCGCGCGAGGATTGCGTCGTGTCGCGACGGATCGACTTCGGCGAGCGCCAGCGCCCAGGCCCAACCGATCGTCGTGTGTCCCGACGGATACGACCCGTTCGTCCGCAGCCGCGCTTCGTCTTCCGGTTTGCACGAAGGCTCGTTGTGAACCATGAAGGGACGGGCTCGCATGTATTTGTTCTTCGCGGCCGCGGTCGACGTACCGGAGTCCAGCAGGATTCGCTGCATCAACCGATAGAGATGCGGAGTGTGTTGCTCGTCGATCGACACTCCGAGCGTGCATGCAAAAGCATCAGCCGCTTTCGGGAAAACCAACTCGGCATCCAACGCTGCAAGCCGATAGCGAGGTGTGTCGCGTAAAGCAGCCGCACTCTTGTGGATTTCTTCGTCGAGTGCCAGCGCCGGAGAGCCAGGGCCCGGCGGCGGCGGTAGCAGGGCCAGGCTGTCTGGAACGATTTCCTTCGTCAGATAGCCACCGGCAAAGTCCGAGGCGGCGGCCATGCCCGCGCCGGCATCCTTGGCGGGCTGCACGGGAGCACAACTTGCGATCGCCAGGCCCAACCCGAGCATCAGGGTCGACATCCGATTCATGCATACCTCGCTTTTTGGTGGCGGCATCTTCGCCGACCGCTGCGCACCTGTCATCTTCCGGTAGGATTTCGGTCATGCGCATCCTCATCACTACGACTCTCCTGGTCGCGACTGCCACGGCATTCGCGGGTGAGCCGTCCAAGTCCCCCTATGCGGGACAGGAGACTCGAACGATCAAGGCGCTCTCCGCCGAGGACATCGAGGCACTGCGAACCGGCCAGGGAATGGGCTTTGCCAAAGCAGCGGAGCTCAATGGCTATCCCGGCCCGGCACACGTGCTCGCGCTCGCAGAGCAGTTGCTGCTGACACCGGAGCAGCTATCGAAGACGCGGGACATCGAAGCGTCGATGCGCGCAAGGGCCAAAACCATCGGCGCACAGCTGATCGATGCCGAGGCGCAGCTCGACAACTTGTTTGCATACAAGCGGATCGACGACCAAGCCCTGAACGCGTCGCTACAGCGCATCGCGGAGCTGCAATCGGAACTGCGGCAAGCCCACTTGCATGCGCACCTCGAACAAACGGCACTCCTGAGCGCGGCGCAGGCCGCGCGTTACGTCGAGCTGCGCGGCTACGGGCAACCGCAGAACCAAACGATGCACGAGCATCACTAACTGTGGTTGTGCGCACCACGCTGACTGTGCCGAAATTACAATGACGAAAACGTCACGCTAATATTTTCGTTGCGCCGACTTTCCTCGCTGAGCGCGCGGCGTATCATCCTCTCCCTCCGGGCTCCAGAGTCCGGATTGCGAAATCAAACACCAACCTTGCATCGCTGCGCCCGATGCTCTGACTTCGTTGCTTCGCGCGCGTGCGATGGACTCGCAGGAGGCTTGCGCTATGAAGTCGGTCAAGTCTTTCAGCGCTGCAATCGCTTCGATTGCATGCACGGCGCTGCTGCTCTGGGCGCCTAACGGATTCGCTCAACCACAGAAGCAAACAGATCGCGTAGACAAGATGTCCGCGGCGGGCAAGCGAGCAGTTGCCGCCATCAACAAGATCGCACGGCAAAGCGCAGCGCCGAAAGCGCGCGCAGCGTTGGCGGTAACCGAGGAGGACGACGAAGGCGGTCGCTGCATCAACGAACCGGATTGCGGCGAAGAAGACGGTGACGCCGAGTCGGCACCTGGCGGTCAGGCCGAAGTCTCCATCGCCGTTGATTCGAGCGGCCAGCACATCGTCATCGGGTACAACGACACGCGCGGCTTCAGCGAGAATCCGATCACGCTGTCCGGCGTGCTGTATTCCGAGGACGGCGGCAAGACGTTCGTCGATGGCGGCCGTTTGCCGACGCCCGGCAACGACGTGATCGGCACGACACGGTTACCGCAGGTGTTCGGCGATCCCGAGGTGAAGTACCTCGGCGCCTGCACGTTCGTGTACTCCTCGATCATGATCAAGAAGTTCTCGGCCACGACGGCCGCGCAGACCATGAGCCTGCATCGCTCGACCGACTGCGGCAAGACATGGCAAGGACCGTTCGAGGTCACGGCTGCGACGAATCCGAACGGCATCGTCGAAGACAACGAGCCGGCCGACGCCGCCGACAAGGAGTTCATGGACGTCGATCCGGACACGGGACGGCTGATCATCAGCTGGTCCAACTTCACGCCGGCCGCGCCGGGCGGCGTCGAGATCCGCACGTCGTTCACGGACAACGCGAAGTCAGCCAGTCCGCCGACGTGGTCGACGGGCGCCATCGTTGCAGCGACACCAGACGACGGTCAGGCATCGTGTCCGCGCTTCGCCGCAGGCAACAACAATGCGTACGTCGCGTGGCGTCGCTTCCCGTTCCCGGGAACGTTCGGCGGCCTGGGTAACCAGATTGGCTTCGCGCGCTCGCTCAACAACGGCGTGACCTGGCAGGCGCCGCTCAACACGAGCAACGAGTTCTTCACGATGGATCAGGTGATCGGCAATGATCGCGTGAATACGTCGCCCTCGCTGGCGGTCGACAATTCGCACGGCAAGAACCGCGGCAACATCTATCTCGTCTATGCCAACAACAACAGCGGCGACGGCGCTGACATCGTGTTCCAGCGCAGCACGAATCAAGGTCAGACGTTCTCCAAGCCGCTCGAGTTGAACGCAGCGCCGGGCGAGGATCGGCCGCAGTGGTTCCCGTGGGTGACGGTCGACACGACCACCGGTCGCGTGCACGTCTTCTACTACGACCAGGGAATCGACACGAGCGGCGATCTGACCGAGGTCAGCTACCTCTTCTCCGACGACGGCGGCAAACACTGGTCCGCTCCGGTCCCGCTGACGAAGCGCCCGTTCCACGCCGGTCACGGCAACGATACGGGGCAGCCGAATCTCGGCGACTACATTCAGGCGGTCGCACAACACGGCGATCTGTTCGCGAGCTACGCCGTTGCAAATCCGCCGCCCGGCGGGTTCGTCGACGGTCAGCCGACCAGCACGCAATTGACGGTGCCGGACGTCGAGTTCAAGCGTCATTCCGAGAGCTCGAAGCTCGACCTGAACTCGCTGCCGCTGAGCATCGACGTCAACAACGTTGCGTTCAGCGATAGCAGCGGCAATGGCAATGGCTTCGCGGATCCCGGCGAGACGATTCGCGTGAATCTCTCGCTGGAGAACTACACCGTCAACAAGCTGAACGACGCCAAGGCGAAAGACGTGCTTGCATTCCTGAGCACGGACACGCCGGGCGTAGAGGTCCGTCAGCCGCTGGGCATCTACGGAGACATCAAGTCAGGTGAGTCCGAGGCGAGCTCGCTGCAATATCAGCTGCGCCTGGCGCCGACGTTCGTTCCCGGCACACCGATCGAGTTACGGCTCGACACGATCGGTCGATTCGACGGCGGCCATGGCATCGACGCAGCGACTCTGCGTCAGACGCTGTTCTCCGGCACGCCGGTCGCGACCACGATACTGAGCGAGAACTTTGACGCAGTCGCTCCGGGCGCACTGCCGGCCGGCTGGACGTCGGCGCACGGTGGCGGCGCGAACGTCGTGCCGTGGATCACGAGCAATTCGTTCTGCAGCAACAACAACGCGGCGTTCCATCAGAACGCCAATGACAACGGCGCCGGCGATCCGACCCGCTGGGAACGGTTGTTCAGCCCGCTGTTCGCGATCCCTGCGGATTCGAGCTATGTGACGCTCGACTTCGATGTCTGCACCGACACCGAGTTCGATCCGAACTTCAACATCCAGGCGTTCGACGGACTGACGCTGCGCATCTTCGACAACACCGCGGGCTTCGCGCCGCGCTCGGTGCTGGTCGAAGCGTATGCGGACGAGATCACGACGGGCAGCATCAAGCACTTCCCGAAGCATCTGCCGCGTAACAACAACCCGGCGTATCTGCAGGACATGTCGGTGTGGGCCGGCGACTCGCAGGGAATCAAGCACGTCCACATGCGCCTGCCAGGCATGAAGGGCACGGTTGACCAGCTGCGATTCGAGTTCACGCAGGACGGTAACTCCACCTGCCTCGATGTCGGCGGCGGGCCGGTCTGCGGCGTGTCGGTCGACAACATCGTGCTACGCAGTGTGAAGGCAACGGCCGCGCCGGTGCCGCACCCCTAGTTCGCGATTTGAAGTTGCGCTAGTGTCGAGGGCCGCTCCATCTGGAGCGGCCCTTTTATTTCCACGCCATGAGCGACTCACTACCAGACCTGGAATTGGGAATCGCGGCGAGCGAGTTCGATGGACGCCCGAAGCTCGTCGGCCGTGTCGGCACAGAGCAGGTCCTCGTCGTCAAGAGCGGCAACGAGTACTTTGCAGTTTCTGCATTGTGCACTCACTACCACGGCCCTCTCGTCGAAGGCTTGCTCGTCGACGGGACGATTCGATGCCCGTGGCACCACGCCTGCTTCGACCTGAAAACCGGCGCGGTGAAAAGAGGCCCGGCGCTCGATCCGCTCGAACGCTGGCAGGTCGATCAGCAGGACGGGCGCATTTTCGTGCGGCGACAGCTGCCGCACACGGGCAATGCGCCCTACTCCGCAGATATGCAGCCGGAATCCATCGTCATCGTCGGCACGGGGGCGGCCGGGCTTGCAGCGGCGTTGACGCTGCGCCGCTCGGGCTATCAGCATCGGCTGACAATGGTGACTGGCGAACCCGATGCGCCCTACGATCGGCCGAATCTTTCCAAGGACTACCTGGCGGGGACTGCGCCGGAAGAATGGCTGCCGCTACGTTCCAACGATTTCTATCGCGACCATGGGATCGAGCTCGCGCTCGGAGCTGCAGCAGTGAAGCTCGACCCCCAGCAGAGCAAGTTGACCTTGCACGGCGGCCGCGAGTTGTCGTTCGACCGCTTGTTGCTTGCCACAGGTGCAGCGCCCGTTCGCTTACAGATTGCCGGCGCCGAGCCGGATCGCGTGTTCTATTTACGATCGGTGGCTGACTGTCGCGCGATCATCGCCGCCGCGGCTTCGGCAAAGCGCGTCGCGATTCTCGGATCCAGCTTCATCGCACTGGAAGTTGCTGCATCGCTGCGCACGCGCGGGCTCGAAGTACACGTAGTCGGTCGCGACTCTGTGTTGATGCGACGAGTGCTCGGCGAGCGCGTGGGTGCGTTGCTGCGCACGGTCCACGAATCTCGCGGCGTCGTGTTCCATCTCGGCAAGACTATCGCGCGGATCGACAAGCAGTCTGTGAGTCTCGACGACGGCACAACGTTGAACGCAGATTTCGTCGTGGTCGGCGCCGGTGTTCGGCCGGTCGACGATCTGGCACGCGCTGCAAGTCTCGCCACCAACAACGGCGTCGCTGTCGACGAGTACCTCATGACTTCGGCGAACGGAATCTACGCGGCGGGCGACATTGCATCATGGCCCGACAAGCGCTCCGGGGAGCGGATGCGCGTCGAGCATTGGGTCGTGGCACAGCGCCTGGGCGAAACAGCCGCGCGTAACATCCTCGGTGCACGCGAGCGATTCACGGCTGTTCCCTTCTTCTGGACGCAGCAATTCGACGTCACCATCAACTACGTCGGCCACGCGTCGTCGTGGGACAACATGCGCGTCGACGGCGATATCGAACAGCGCGACTGTGCGATTCGCTATGAACGCGGCGGCCGCCTGCTTGCGGCCGCGACGATATCGCGCGACATGGCGAGCCTGCTCGCGGAACTGGAGCTGGAGCGCGCCGCGGCCTAGTTCTTCGTCAGCGTCGGGAACTTGATTCCCAGCTGATCGAGATACGTGTCGTACTTGCTCGGATCGTAGTAGTACTTCTTCTGCTGCTCGCGGAAGCGGGCCATCGTTTCGGCGTTCATGTCGATCACCGGCTTGTCGTCGGCACTGAGCATCGGCACGTATTGCTGATCCTTACGCTGCACGTTGTCGAAGTAGTCGCGCGCGTCGCGTCGTAGCTTCTCGCTGGTCATCAGATCGAGCGTCGTCATCGCAACGACCTTCGACCCCGCCACCACGCCCTTGTGCGCAATCGGCGTCGCCATCGCGATCGCATTCGCCCAGTGATGGCCCGGCAAGTCCGGGATGTTCGACGGATAGCGCAGGACGATCGTCGGTACGGTCCACGAGACATCGCCGATGTCGTCCGAGCCGCCGCTCTGCGGCTTGGGATCGGGCGCCTTCAGCGCATCGATCTTGGTCGTGAGCCCTTGCTCCTTCACACCGAGATTCTTCTGCACCGCTTTGGCGAACGCCTGCTCGTCTTCACTCCACGTCGGCAACCCGACAGCTTGCACGTTGCGCTCGGCAGCTTCGGCCATCGGTCGATTGAAATGCTGAGGAGCGGCGGCACCGCGGATGCGACGGGTCACGGTCGTATCGGTCATCGCAGCAGCGGCCTCGGCGATCTTGTTGCCGATGCCGTAGTTCTTCTGAATGTCCGCGAACGTCTGCTCGCGGAAGTAGTACCAGACCGAGGCGACGGACGGCACGACGTTGGGCTGATCGCCGCCATCCGTGATCACGAAATGCGAACGCTGCTCCGGACGCAGATGCTCACGGCGCTTGTCCCAGGCCATGTCCATCAGCTCGACCGCATCGAGAGCACTGCGCCCGCGCCACGGCGCCATGGCCGCGTGTGCGGCCTCACCATGAAACGTGTACTCGACCGACACCAGTCCGGTGCCCAGCGGCTGCCCCCAGGACACCCCGAACTTGTCGTCGACGTGCGTGAAGATGACTGCGTCGACGCCAGCGAACACACCATCGCGAACGTAGTACGCCTTGGCACCCAACAACTCTTCGGCAACCCCTGGCCACAACATCAGCGTGCCGGCGACGTTCGAGCTGCGCATGATCTCCTGCACGGCCAGCGCCGCGACGACGTTCACTGCCTGCCCGGAGTTGTGTCCTTCGCCATGACCCGGCGCGCCTTCGATCATCGGCTCATGCCAGGGAATGCCCGGCTTCTGCGACGCCTTCGGAATGCAATCGATGTCGGAGCCGAGTGCGATTACGGGTCCGCCCTCCCCGTTCGTCCAGCGCGCAGTCCATGCAGTGGGAATGCCCGCGACGCCGCGCTCGATCTTGAAACCGTTCTGTTCGAGCAGAGTAGTGAGATAGCGCGAAGTCTCGACTTCCTGGTAGCCGAGCTCGGCGAAGCTGAACACCTGGTCATTGATCTGCTGCGCAAGTTTGGCCCGCGCCTGCACGCCGGCGATGGCGCGCTTCTTCATGGCACTTGCATCCGCGGCTACCGCGGTTGCCCCAATCGACATCAGGCACAGAACACCGAGCGCGATACGCTGGAACATCGATCTTCCCCATGGGCGTGCCGGGCGGCACGTTGATCGACATTCTAGACGAGATCAGTGCTAATCCAGCGCGCGCATCACCTGCCTGACCCGATCGGCGGACCAGCCGGTTCGAGCCGCGATGTCGTCGCTCGGCAGGCCGAACACCGCCAGCCGGCGCACGGTAGACTCCTGTTCCTCGTCCGGTAGCGCTCGAAAAAGCCAGAGGCTCCGCGTATCGATGCGCGCGGAGCCTCGTGGAAATTGCTCGTGTGTCTGCATGGAAGCTCAGCGCAACAGCGTTGCCCGCAGATCCGCTTTCGCGACCTGTTCAGGCGCCGCAGGGCTCTCCAGAACGATCACGTCACCGCGCCGGCTCGCGACGCAGCTGGCCTGAGCCAACAGCTCTCCGCTGCGCTTGCCGCGCGCGTCGAGGAGGATCGTGTACTGGCGTTCGTGCGCCATCGAGATGAGCGGACTCTCAGCCGGTATCTGCTTGTGAACGGTGACGATCCGATCCGGCAGATAA
>Ga0105248_10004985_pt1 | contig 14677 bp, 13 predicted proteins | sample KBSS34metaG_FD_81524 | JGI IMG/M metagenome (GOLD analysis project Ga0105248, IMG submission 81524) | Switchgrass rhizosphere microbial communities from Kellogg Biological Station, Michigan, USA - KBS S3-4 metaG | ecosystem: Host-associated > Plants > Roots > Rhizosphere > Soil | place...
CATCGCTCCCACATCACCGCCTTCTGGGCCTCTGTGTAGTAGGTGCGCGTGCGGTACCTCATCGGCAACACTCCTGCTGCTCACGCAGCGATCAGTGTGTTGCATCGACCGGTTGAATCCGCCACTCTTAGCGGGCCTTCCCGCGCATAGAAGATCGCCCAGAAAGCAGACCTTCGCCTCATCATCGCCTTGACCTGTGGGAGCACAGAGGCAGTCTCAGCTCCAGTGAGGGTCGTCTCGAGCACGTGAGGATGACTCTGTCGATTCTGGTCGCTGTGTGAGCTTCCATTGCTGTCGTACTCCGGCGGCATTGGACGTTGATCCACGTCACGCCGGGCCTCTGCTCCCGGGCGCGCTCTCCGCGCTGCGAATGGGATGTCAAGGCGGTCTACCGCGAGTCGCGTCCGAGCGAAACTTGGACAGAGGAGCAAAGATGAGAAACCCGCATTTGTCAGCGCGCGCATCCGCGGCCGCCGTGATCGCTCTCGTCGGATGTACCGTGGCGCAACAGCCGACGACCCCTCCGAACACTCTCGTAGCTGCCAAGGTCGCGAGCGCGCCGAACCTCGCTGCCGGCGCGGCAGATCCGGCATGGGCGCAGGCTCAGCCATTGAAGGTCGCGCTGACCGGCGGTGCGAACTTCGGCGGCAAGGGCGAGACGACGTCGATGCTGAAGGCGGTGTACGCGGGCGACATGCTCTACATGCTCGTGCAGTACGCCGACCCGACCGATTCCAAACGTCGCGGTCCGTACCAGAAGCAAGTCGACGGCTCGTGGAAGAAGCTCGCCGACCCACAGGACAAAGGTGGCGACGACAACGTCTACTACGAGGACAAGTGGGCGATGATTTGGCCGATCGCCAACTCGGTGAAGGGCTTCGAGACGAGGGGCTGCGCGGTGATGTGCCACGCTGGCAAAGGCGACAAGCCGTTCGGCAACAAGTACACGCGCAGCGAGGGCGAGATCGCAGACATGTGGCACATGAAGCGATCGCGGACGGCGCCGTTCGGGTACGTCGACGACCAGTACACGGACCACACGCGCTACGACGCGAAGACGAGTCCCAACGCCGGCCGCAAGAGCGATCCGGGCGGTCCTGAATACAGCGGCTTCCCGCTCGAGAACGGCAAGCCGAAGTTCATGAATCTCGACGGCAGGCCGGCCAACGCCGGCGGCACCTACTACATCAAGTCGGGCGACGAGGTGCCGTTCGACGACAGCCGCTTCAAGCCGGGCGACGAAGTTGCGTCGTATTTGATCTTCCCGCTCAAGGGCGACCGTGCCGACATTCGTGTCAACGACGGTTGGAGCAACGGGATGCACACGTCGGTCGTGGGCCGCAAGCTCGTCACCGGCAGCAAGTTCGACGTTCAGTTCGACGACCTGCAGGGCCGCTATCTGTTCGGCTTCGCCGCGTTCGACAACGCGCAGGTCCGCCATGCGACGGGAGACGACCCGGTGACGCTCGTATTCGGCAGGTAACGCTCCGTCCCCGCGCGTACGGCTGGATCGCCATCCGTGAGCCTCTGCGACGCTAAAGCACGGTGCTGCCGATCTTCGGTGACTCCGCTGGGGATCTAGCGCGCTGGCTCCGCAACGACGACAAGGTTCGCACGAGGATCTGCGGTCACGCGGCCGAGCACTTTGCTCGCGAATCGATGCGCTCGTACACCGTCGCCAAGCGATCCTCCATGGCCCGCGCTCGACTCGCGCTCCGCTACGGATCAGCTTCTGCGGAACTGTGGGCGAATCAGCCGGTCGAAGTTCGTTTTTAGCGGATCAGAAGGACGGGCACGCTCGATTTGGCCAGCACCTTCGTGACCACGGACCCGAGCACGAGATTGACGACATCGCTGTGGCCCCTCGACCCCATCACGATGAGATCGAACTTACCTTCGCTGGCGAGTTCGGCAATCGAGTCTGCGACGTGTCCGATCGTGCGCACGAACTTTGCCGCAATGCGCTGCTGCTCGAAGAACGCGCGGATGGGTCGAAACACCTCCTCAGCATCGGCCTCGTAGAACTCGCGAACCAATCGTTGACCTGCGAAGGCGGCGGCGCGATGCGGCACCTCGAGAACGCCATGAATCACGGTGTAGTCGTGTTGAGCGCCTAGCCATTCGTCGTGCGCGGCGATGTAAGCCAACATTCGCTTTGTGTAGGCACTGCCGTCAGCAGCGATCAGTATCTTCACGGCGCGCTCCTGCCACAACGTGGCACAAGTCTCCACGCGCGCCTACGCTTCCCGTTGACGGAGATCAAGCTTGGAGCACACCCCCCATAGGTGGCCGTTGTTGGAGGCCGCCACCATAGGCGTAAGGAGAAACGCCCTGCTCGGCGTTTGCCCGGTGCAAGGTCTGTCCGATTCATCTTCATGACTCCGACACCCACATACCCAGCTCGCGACGACATGCGCCACGCGCTGGATGCCTCGATCATCAAACGAAATTGGCCGGCTCACCGCGATGAATCGAGCCCCAATTTCATCGCGCAGCGTCCCCCCGCGATGGCTCAATGATCCTGCCCGATCTCGGTTTTCGGGGCGACGAATCGCCCGCAGTTTCGTCGCCTCCGTTGAGAGCCATCGCTCGGCGGACGCTCGCTTCACCCCCGCGCGGCCGCCCGAATGGCTTCTTGCCCTCGGCCACCTGTGCCGCCTGCTCTGGTGAGCAGCCCCTCCGCGCGGCGGTCATCAGCCGGCTTCCCTCATCGGGCACGTCGCCCGTAAGTTGACCGCAATCAAGTAGCGCCGACCCTGTCCCACATAAGGTCAGCGTGTCGGCTGGAACAAGAGCTGGTTCTGGCGGCTCTGCCGGCCGAGCTGCATGAGGCAGCGAACTGGCGATTCGAATGAGGCATCATGAAAACGAGACTTTTGTTCGCGGCGGTTTTGGCATCGACCGTCTTCGCGCCCGCACCACTAATCGCCCAGCAACCGGGGCCGGGCAAGGAAGCTCAAGTGCAAACGGCTCCGGACGTGAAGGCGTTCGATAAGCGGCTGGCCGAAGCAGACGCTCAGTTCAAGCGCATGCAGGAACAGATGGACCGACTGCGTCAGGCGCAGGATCCCCAGGAGCGCCAACGTCTAATGCAGGAACATTGGGCCAGCATGCACTCGGCGATGACCACGATGCACGGCATGCAGCAGCAACAGTGGATGATGCAGCCGCCTCCCGTAGCGCCAACGACGTAGTTCCAAGCAACATGTGCAAGGCACCTATCAGTGCGCTCGAGATGCGACGCTCGCCGTCGACCGGACAAGCGTTGCCAGGTTCGCCAGCCTGGCGGGACAGCGCATCTCGTAAAACCAGTTTTGTGCAAGAGCACCGCGTGCGCTACGACTGATCTCTCCCCGCCCAGTACACTTCGGCTTATGTTCCCGCGCCGCCGTCTTCTCGGCCGCAAGACCATCGTCTTCGTGGTCTTGTCGATGTTGATCTCGCAGCTGGCGCTGGCGAACTACCTGTGCCCGGCTGTTGTACCGGCGCAAGGCATGACCGCCATGATGGCTGCCGGCGTGCCCTGCGAGGAGATGGACAAGACGCAGCCAACGCTGTGTCACCAGCACGCGGCCGATCCTGGCCAAGTGGTGCAGGCGGCGCAGGTCCTCGCCCCGTCGCTTCCAGCGGTGGTTCAGGTCCTGGTCGTTCCAGCCGTCCTGGTGGCCGACGCCGTGGCCATCCCGCGCGCTTCGACTCCCGAGGCGCAGCCGCCACCCGATCCGATCTTTCTCGCCACGCTCAGACTTCGCGTCTGACCTCTCCGTCGACTGACCGGCGCTGGCGCAGCTCGTCCGCTCGCCAGCACACGCCCCGTTTGTCTGCGGAGATTCCATGTTTCACCCCCTCTTTGGCGCGACCGCACTGGTCGCCGCTCTGCTCGCCCACCCAGCCAGTGCAGCGCCGCTGACGCTCCAAGCGGCGCTGGACCGCGCCACGGAGCGCTCCGAGGCGGCACGCGCAGCGCGTGCGGGCGCGATGAGCGCAAGCGAAGCCGCGCAGGCCGCCACCCAGTTGCCCGACCCGACCTTGCGCGTCGGTATCGAAAACCTGCCCGTGACCGGTAGCGATCGCTTCAGCACGACACGGGACTCGATGACGATGAAGCGCATCGGCCTCAGCCAGGAATGGCTGTCGCGCGACAAGCGCGACGCTCGCAAGACCGCTGCGGACGCTGTCGTGGGCAAGGAAGCGGTGCAGGCGCGAATTGCAGTCGCCGACGCACGCCTGCAAACCGTCCTGGCCTACCTCGATGCGTTCTACGTCGGCCAGGCGCTGCAGCTGACGACGCTGATGGAGCACCACGCCCACGAGGAATACGAAGCCGCCCGCGCGCGGCTCGCTTCCGCGAACGCGGGTGGCGAAGAGGTGCTGAAGCTGGCGGCGGCACGAGGCATGAGCGAAGACGAGGCGGCCGAGCTGCGCCAGCAACAGGCGACGGCGCGGGTGGCGCTCGAGCGTTGGATCGGGATGCCGGTGGAAGACCTCGATCCCGTCGGCGCGCTGCCGACGCCCTCCGAAAGCGAGTACGTGGCAGGCGACCCGATGGTGGTGTCGCTGCAGCGAGAGATCGACGTGGCGCGAGGTGCCGCCGCCGTTGCCGCCGCGAACCGCCGACCCAATTGGACTTGGGAAGTGTCCTACGGGCAAAGGACCGGCTACTCGGACATGGTGACGGTTGGCGTCAGCATTCCCCTTCCCGTAGCGCCTGCCGCTCGACAGGATCGGGAGACGGGATCGAAGCTCGCGTTGGCCAGCAAGGCCGAGGCAGATCTCGCCGAAGCCACGCGTTCGGCGACCGCCGACTACCTGGCGCTGGTGAGCGACGTTCAGCGCCTGCAGGAGCGGATCGGGCGCTACCGAAGCTCGGTGCTCGTGCCGGCGCAGCAACGCACGGCGGCGGCGACGGCTGCCTATCGCTCCAACCAGACGAGCTTGACGGTGTTGTTCGAAGCGAGACACGCCGAAGTCGACGTGCAGCGCAAGCTCTTGGCTCTGCAGCGCGACCTCGCAAAGCGCCAGGCCCAGCTCGTCTATCGGCCCATTCCGGGGGGCGCACTGTGAAGCCCGCCTACATCACCGCACTGACCGTCGCCGGAGCGGCCATCGCGGGCGGCGCCTTCCTTCTTGGGCGCTCGTCAGTCCACTCCGAGATGACAGCGCCGACCATCGGCGCAGCGTCCGCGCCCGCAGCGTCTGCTGCGGGCCGCACGATCCTCTACTGGCACGACCCGATGGTGCCCGGACAGCGTTTCGACAAGCCGGGCAAGTCGCCGTTCATGGACATGCAGCTCGTGCCCGTGTACGCCGACAGCGAGGGCGCGAGCGGCGTCAATGTGAGCCCCGCAGTCCAGCAGAGCCTCGGCATCCGTGTGGCGACCGTTCGCCGCGCAGCGATGGCCTCATCGTTCGATGCCGTCGGCGCGGTCCAGTTCGACGAGCGTCGCAACGTCGCCGTGCAGACGCGCGTGGGAGGCTACGTCGAGCGACTCGCCGTCCGCGCGCCCATGGAGCGGGTACGAAAAGGCCAAGCGCTCGCGACGATCTTCGCGCCCGACTGGCTCGGGCCGCAGAACGAGCTCCTTGCGCTGAAGCGTTCCGGGGTCAGCGCCGATTTGATCGCCGCCGCGCGCGATCGCCTGCGCGCCCTGTCCATTCCGGAGGAGCTGATCCGACGCAGCGAGGAGGCCGGTTCGGCGCAGGCGCGATTCACCTTGTCCTCGCCCGCGAACGGAGTCGTCTCCGAGCTCGGGGTCCGAGAAGGCGCCGCTGTCACGCCGGGAATGACGCTGTTCCGGATCGCCGGCCTGGAAACGGTGTGGGCGGTGGCCGATGTCCCGGAAGCCCAAGCCTCGCGTTTGCGCTCGGGGCAGCGGGTGAAAGCGACTCTGCAGGCCGATGCGTCGCAGACCTTCGAAGGCGAGCTCAAGGAGATCCTGCCGGAGGTCAGCACGACGACGCGAACGCTGCGCGCACGCTTCGAGGTGGACAACCGGGCCGGCCGGCTCACGCCCGGAATGCTCCTTCGCCTCACGGTCTCGGGGCAACAGAGCGAGCGGCTCGTGGTGTCGTCGGACGCAGTGATCCGGACCGGCAAGCGCGCCGTCGTGATCCTGCGCAACGCGCAAGGCGGATTCGAGCCGCGCGAGGTGTCGCTCGGAATGGACTTCGGTGACGAGGTCGAGATCGTCTCGGGCGTCAGCGCCGGCGACCAGGTCGTTGCCAGTGGTCAGTTCCTGATCGACTCCGAAGCGCGTCTTCGCTCCGCGCTCGGCAACATGGCCGCGCCTCCCCCTGCACCCGCTGCGTCGATGGCGGCCAGTACGCCACCGGTGGTGCACGAAGGCGAAGGAAAGGTCGAAAGCGCCACTGCCGGCTCGCTGACGATCTCGCACGGCCCGATCGCGACGATGAAGTGGCCGGCGATGACGATGGGTTTCGCCAAGCCAGACCCGAACGCCTTCGCCGCCGTGCGCCCGGGCGATACCGTGCACTTCCGCTTCAAGGAAGGTGGTGCGTCGGGCTACGAGCTTGTCGAGGTCCAGAAGATGACGGGAGCGACCAAGTGATCGCCGCCCTGATTCGCTGGTCGATCGGCAACCGCGTCCTCGTCCTCATCGCGACGGCATTCCTGGTCGCCGCCGGACTGTGGTCGGTCGCGAAGACCCCGCTCGATGCCCTGCCCGATCTGTCCGACACGCAGGTGATCGTTCGCACGCCGTTTCCCGGCAAGGCGCCGCAGATCGTCGAAGACCTGGTCACCTATCCGTTGACGACGACGATGCTGAGCGTCCCCGGGGCCAAAACCGTGCGCGGGTACTCGTTCTTCGGCGACTCCTTCGTCTACGTCCTCTTCGACGACAAGACCGATCCGTACTGGGCGCGCTCGCGGGTCGTCGAGTACCTCAACCAAGTGCAGAGTCGTCTGCCACCGGGAGCGAGCGCCTCGCTCGGCCCGGATGCGACCGGGGTCGGCTGGGTCTACGAATACGCGCTGATCGATCGCAGCGCCACCCAGGACCTGAGTCAACTGCGCGCCCTCAACGACTGGTTCGTGAAGTTCGAGCTGAAGACCGTGCCGGACGTGGCCGAGGTCGCCAGCATCGGCGGCATGGTGCGCCAGTACCAAGTCGTCCTCGACCCGGATCGCATGCGCGCGCTCGGCATCACGCAGGCGACGGTGATGGACGCGCTGCAGAAGGCGAACCGCGCGACCGGCGGCTCGGTCGTCGAGCTGGCGGAGGCCGAGTACATGGTCCGCTCGCAAGGCTACCTGCGGTCGCTCGACGACTTCCGCAGCATTCCCTTGTCGGTGACCAACGCGACGCCCGTCCTGCTTCGCGATGTCGCGACGGTGCAGCTCGGCCCCGAGCTTCGCCGCGGCATCGCCGAGCTCGACGGCCAGGGCGAAGTCGCGGGCGGTGTGGTGGTGATGCGCTCCGGCAAGAACGCGCGCACCACGATCGAGGCAGTGAAGGCCAAGCTCGACAGTCTGAAGTCGAGCCTGCCTCCCGGTGTCGAGATCGTGCCGACCTACGACCGCTCGCAGCTGATCGATCGCGCCGTCGACAACCTCCGCTCCAAGCTCGTCGAGGAGTTCATCGTCGTCGCACTGGTCTGCGCGATCTTCCTGTTCCACCTGCGCTCGGCGCTGGTCGCTGTCGTGGCGTTGCCGATCGGCGTGCTGGCGGCGTTTGTCGTCATGCGCTGGCAAGGCGTCAACGCCAACATCATGTCGCTCGGCGGCATCGCCATCGCCATCGGCGCGATGGTCGATGCATCGATCGTCATGGTCGAGAACGTGCACAAGCACATCGAAGCTTTCGAGGCGAAGCACGGCAGGCGGCCGGTTGCCAGCGAGCGCTGGACGATGGTGAGCGAGTCCGCGATCGAAGTCGGGCCTGCGCTCTTCTTCTCGCTCATCGTGATCACGCTCTCGTTCGTTCCCGTGTTCACGCTCGAGGCGCAGGAAGGGCGCCTCTTCTCGCCGCTCGCGTTCACCAAGACCTATGCGATGGCGGCTGCCGCCGGGTTGTCAGTCACCCTCGTTCCGGTCCTCATGGGCTATCTCATTCGCGGCAGGATCCCGCGCGAAACCTCGAATCCGCTGAACCGCTTTCTCATGGGGATCTACAGGCCGGCGCTCGAGGCCGTCCTGCGCTTCCCCAAGGCCACCCTTGCCGTCGCCGCCCTCGTCCTCGCAGTGACTGCCCTTCCGATGCTTCGGCTCGGCGGCGAGTTCATGCCGCCCCTCGACGAGGGCGATCTGCTGTACATGCCTTCTGCGCTCCCCGGCCTCTCGGCTGCGAAGGCGGCGCAGCTGCTGCAGCAGACCGACCGGATGATCAAGACCGTTCCCGAGGTGGCACGCGTCTTCGGCAAGGCAGGACGTGCCGACACCGCGACCGACCCGGCGCCCATGGAGATGTTCGAGACGACGATCCAGTTCAAGCCGCGCTCGCAGTGGCGGAGCGGGATGACGCCCGACAAGCTGGTCGAGCAGCTCGACGCCGCCGTCAAGGTGCCGGGGCTCAGCAACATCTGGGTGCCGCCGATCAGGAACCGCATCGACATGCTCGCGACGGGGATCAAGAGTCCCGTCGGGATCAAGGTGGCCGGGCCCGACCTGGCGACGATCGACAAATTGACGACGCAGATCGAATCGGCGGTCAGGAACGTTCCCGGCGTGTCGTCGGCCTTGGCGGAACGGCTGACCGGTGGCCGCTACATCGACGTCGACGTCGATCGCGCCGCCGCGGCGCGCTTCGGCCTTTCGGTCGCCGACGTCCAGGCCGTCGTCTCGACCGCCATCGGCGGCGACAACGCCGGCGAGGTCATTCAGGGACGCGAGCGCTACCCGATCAACGTCCGCTATCCACGCGAGATCCGTGACTCGCTGCAGCGTCTGCGCGAGCTGCCCTTCGTGACGGAAAAGGGGGCGCAGCTGCTGCTCCAGGATGTCGCGACGATCAGCGTCGGCGAGGGTCCGCCGATGCTTCGCAGCGAGAACGCCCGACTCTCGGGCTGGGTCTACGTCGACGTTCGGGGCCGGGATCTTCGATCGGTCGTGACCGACATGCAGGCGGCCGTCGCAAAGTCGGTCAAGCTGCCTCCCGGCTATGCGGTGTCGTGGTCGGGCCAATTCGAGTATCTGGAGCGGGCGACCGAGCGGCTCAAGCTGGTGGTGCCCCTGACGCTCGCGGTCATTTTCGTCCTGCTCTACCTGCTGTTCCGCTCGTTCGCGGATGCGGCGCTCGTCATGGCGGCGGTGCCGTTCTCGCTCGTCGGCGGCTTCTGGCTCGTGTGGGCGCTCGGTCACTCGCTATCGGTCGCCTCGGCAGTCGGCTTCATCGCCCTGGCCGGCATCGCCGCCGAGTTCGGTGTCGTGATGCTCGTCTATCTGAAGAACGCGCTGGCGCGGCGCCTTGCCGCTGGCGAGCCGGAAGACGACGCGACGCTGCTGGCGGCAATCCGGGAAGGAGCGGTCCTTCGAGTCCGTCCCAAGGCGATGACCGTCGCGGTCGTGATCGCCGGGCTGCTCCCGATCATGTGGGGAAGCGGAACCGGCTCCGAGGTCATGAGCCGAATCGCCGCGCCGATGGTCGGCGGCATGGTGACCGCGCCGCTGCTCAGCATGCTCGTCGTGCCTGCGGCCTGTTACCTCTTGCGCCGGCGCCGCGCTGTTGTCGCGGTCGAAGCAACTCCCGCTCTCAGGTCTGCCGAGAGCACATGACGCCATATCTGTCCACGACCTCGCCGAGGTCGCAACCCAAGGAGCCGTCAGTGAAGATCTTGCAATTCCTCGTTGTTCCCGCGCTCGCTGCCGCCTCGATGGCGCACGCGCAGATGTCCTCGGACATGAAGATGCCGATGCCTGCGAAGAGCGCCTCTGCGGCCACAAGCGCGCCCGCGATGACCGAAGGGGTTGTGCAAGGCGTCGATGCCGCAAAGGGAGTCGTCACGCTCAAGCACGGCGAGATCGCCAACCTGAACATGGCGGCCATGACCATGGCTTACGGTGTCGCGGACAAGAAGATGCTCAGCAACGTGAAGGTCGGCGACAAGGTGAAGTTTCGGCTCGAGACGGTGAACAACGCGCCGAACGTCGTCCGCCTCGAGCCTTCGCGCTAGACGCGAAGCTTGCAACCTCAGGCGTCCACGCTTTCCACCTGCTTCGCGGAGCCGCTCAGCTCTCGGATTCGGCCAAGCGTCCTCGAGCCAGCCTCGACTTCCACATCGGTGTTCGGACGGAAACGACGCACGTCCCAGGCGCCAGCGGCATAGGCGGGAGTGAAGGAGGAATCGATGAGCAACAAGGTCTACGTTATCCGTCTCGTGCTGACGGTCACGGCGCTGTCGTCGAGCGCAGCGTCGGCGGGGGGAACCGCGGAACACGGCGCACAGGTCTTCCGCGAATGCGCGGTCTGTCATTCGACGAAGCCGGGTGAGCACCTCACGGGCCGGGCCTTTCGGATATCTGGGGCCGCTAGGCCGGGACGGCCAATGGCTTTCAGCGCTACTCGGAAGCGATGAAACGCTCGGGAATCACGTGGAACGCCTCCACGCTCGACAAATGGCTCACCAATCACGACGCGTTCATCCACGGCACGAGCATGATGTTCCCCGGCCTGCGGAGCAGCCGAGACCGCGAGGACGTGATCGCCTATCTGCACGCCGTCTCCGAAGGCAAGGCGCCGACGATCTCCAGCGGCGGGATGATGGGCGGTGGGATGATGGGCGGGCGAAAGGCAGATCTGAAGCACGCCCCACCCGAGGGCCAGGTCACAAAACTCAGCCACTGCGGCGACACCTACACCGTGAGCACCGCCGATGGCAAAGTAGAAAAGGTGTGGGAGTTCAACTTGCTCCTGAAGATCGATGCCAGCCACCAGGGGCCGCCCGAGGCAAACCGGTCATCGTCGGTGCGGGCATGCGGGGTGACCGCTCATCCGTCGTATTCGCGAAGCCGTCGGAGATCAGTACGTTCATAGGCACGGAGTGCCACGACGAGAAGAAATGAGCGTGCCCATCGCGGTCTCGGGTGTTGCCGCCGTCCCTGCTCAGTCGTGCCGAACAAGGCGGGCTGAGCACTTGTCAGCGTTTCGAACGCAGACGCAGCGCGTTCGTGATCACCGACGCAGAACTTAGGCTCATGGCCAAGGCCGCGATCATCGGCGACAGCAGCCAGCCGGTCATCGGATAGAGAACGCCAGCTGCCACCGGGATCCCCAACGCGTTGTAGACGAAGGCGAAGCCGAGGTTCTGCTTCATGTTGGCGACCGTCTCCTCCGAGATTCGCCGGGCTTGGGCGATGCCCCGCAGGTCGCCCTTGACGAGTGTGACTTGCGCGCTGTTCATCGCGACGTCGGTACCCGTGCCCATGGCCACGCCCACGTCCGCCTTGGCCAACGCGGGCGCATCGTTGATTCCGTCGCCGGCCATGGCGACGATCCGCCCTTCCCGTTGAAGCTTGGAGACGAGCTCGAGCTTGTCGGCTGGCTTGACCTCGCCGTGCACTTCCTCGATGCCGAGCTTCCTCGCCACCGTCCGGGCGGTCGTGAGACCGTCCCCCGTGGCCATCACCGTGCGGATGCCGAGTCGCTTGAGCGAAGCAAGCGCCTCCGCTGTCGTCTCTTTGATCGGGTCGGAGACCGCCAGGAGTCCCGCCAACTGCCCGGCCACGGCCAGGTACATCACGCTCGCGCCTTCCTCGCGCAGCGCCTCGGCCTGTGACGCCATCGATTCGCACGAGACGTGGGCGTCGTTCATCAGGGTCGTATTGCCAAGCGCGAAAGGCTGGCCGGCGATGGTCCCGCGGACGCCGATCCCTGTGCTCGACTCGAACTGTTCCGGCTTCTCGAGCCGCAGACCGCGCTCCACCGAAGCGCGGACGATCGCCGCGGCGAGCGGATGTTCGCTACCCTGGTCGATGCTGGCCGCGAGGCGGAGCACTTCGTCCTCGGTGTAGCCGGCTGACGCGACGGCGCGGTCGAACGTCGGCCTGCCCTCGGTCAACGTGCCGGTCTTGTCGATGATCAAGGTATCGACCCTGCGGAAGTTCTCGATCGCCGCGGCATCGCGGAAGAGGACACCCTGCGTCGCCGCCTTGCCGCTGGCGACCATGATCGACATCGGCGTCGCGAGGCCGAGCGCACACGGGCACGCGATGATGAGCACTGCCACTGCGTTGATGAGGCCGTAGACCCAACTGGGCTGCGGTCCGAAGAGCCCCCAGCCGAAGAAGGTCAGGATCGCGATGCCGATCACCGCGACGACGAAATAGCCCGCGACCCGGTCTGCCATGCGCTGCATCGGCGCCCGGCTGCGCTGCGCCTGGCCGACCATCTGGACGATCTGGGCCAGGACGGTCTTCGAGCCGATCGACTCGGCTCGCATGACCAGGGCGCCGCTCGTGTTCATCGTCGCGCCGATCAGCTTGTCGCCGGCGCGCTTCGCGACCGGCATCGGCTCGCCGGTGAGCATCGATTCGTCGACCGAACTGGTGCCTTCGAGCACGGAGCCGTCGACGGGGACCTTCTCGCCCGGACGGACACGCAGCGAGTCGCCGACGTGGACGTGGGTGAGCGGCACGTCCGCTTCGGTCCCGTCGGCATTGATCCGGCGCGCCGTCTTGGGCGCCAGGCGGAGGAGCGACTTGATCGCGGCCGAGGTCTGCGAGCGAGCCTTGAGCTCGAGCAACTGGCCGAGCAGGGTAAGCGAGATGATCACGGCCGCCGCCTCGAAGTAGACGGAGACGCGCCCCATCGACACGAACGACGCGGGGAACACGCCGGGGGCCACCGTCGCGACCGCGCTGTAGGCGAACGCTGCCGCCGTCCCGAGCCCGATCAGCGTCCACATGTTCGGGCTGCGGTGGATCACCGACTGGACGCCGCGGACGAAGAACGGCCATCCCGCCCAGAGCACGATTGGTATCGAAAGCACGAGCTCGACCCAGCTCTGGGTTGCCATGTCGAACAGCGGCCAGCGGTGGCCAAACATCGCCAGTCCCGCGACGGCGATGGTCAGCGGCAAGGTCCACCAGAAGCGCCTTCGGAAGTCGAGCAGCTCCGGGTTCTCGCCCTCGTCGAGGCTGGGCATCAGCGGCTCGAGAGCCATGCCGCACTTCGGGCAAGCGCCCGGATGGTCCTCGCGCACTTCCGGGTGCATCGGGCAGGTGTAGATGGTTCCCGGAGCTGCGGGCTCGTCGGCGGCGGGAGTCGACGCTGCGCTGGCCGTCGGGTGTGAGTACTTGTCCGGGTCGGCCACGAACTTCGTCTTGCAGCCCGCGCTGCAAAAGTACACGGGCTTGCCTTCATGCTCATGCACGTGGGACGACTGTGGAGTGACTGGCATCCCGCAGACCGGATCCGTCAGATTGGCGAAAGCAGTCGCCGCCGGCGCCGCAGCGCCCTGCATCGAGCAGCAACCCACCGCTTCTGCTGAGGCAGCGGATGCGCCGTGCTCGTGGCTGGCGTGCGATGTCTTTCGTGGCTGTTCCAAGGTCTTCTCCAGGCGGTGACCTGCGACGGTCGATTGGAGCTTAAACTCTGTACCCAACCCCAGAGTCAAGCACAATTCTCACCATGAGGGCTTCACCGTCTTCAGAGTCACTCACCATCGGCCGGCTCGCCCGCGCCGCCGACGTCGGAGTGGAGACGATCCGCTACTACCAGGACAGAAAGCTCCTGCCGGTGCCAGAGAGCGAAGGAGCGTTCCGCTATTACCCGCTGAGCTTGGTCGAGCGGATCCGCTTCATCAAGCGGGCGCAGGAGCTCGGTTTCTCGCTCGAAGAGGTGAGAGAACTGCTGCAGTTGGAGGACGGCACCGATCGACGGTCCATCCGACGCGTCGCTGCCGACAGGCTGTCGCAGATCGAGGCGAAACTGGCGGACCTCAAGCGGATGCAGCGAGTCCTCGAAGACCTCATGACCGAGTGCGAGCACACCAAAGCGGACCTTCCCTGCCCGATCATCGGGACGCTGCGGAAACCCTCGGTTCGGCCAGCCGTAGAGACGAAGCGCCGCCCCGTGAGCGTCTGAACGCCGCAGTGCGACAGGCGCCTGGGGCGTGAATTCCAGCTTCAGCAACGATTCGCGGAGAACGTTATGAAACGACTCGCCATCGTCCAAGCCCTTGGTGTGCTGCCGCTCTTGCCGGCGATTTCTGTGGGAGCGGCGACCCCCATCCACGTCTACAAGAACCCGAGCTGCGATTGCTGCGCCGGATGGGTGAAGCACCTCTCCGCGGCCGGGTTCGCCGTCCAGGTCACGGCGACGGAGGACACGATTGCTGTTCGCAACGAGTGGCGCTCAGGCCGCCGCGCCATTTGACGGAACCCGTCTTGGCGAAGTCGTAGATATAGCCGACCGAAAGCTTGCGTATTGAACGCCTGCACGTCTCGCTAAAGTGGCACCAGTGCCACCCAAATACGCAGGCCAGTGCCGAGATGACGCCAATCTGCAGGCCTCGGGCTGCAGGCGCTGGCGGGACGACTGCGCGCGGCGTAGTACCCGCTTGGCGAGACCTGAAGCATTCGGCACATCGTGCGCATGGCGTAGCTGCGCTGGTTGGCTTGGATGAACGCGTACTTCACGTCAATTCCCGCGCGAAGTAGATGGCCGCTTTTTTTAGGATCTCGTTCTCCTCCTTGAGCTTGGCGTTCTCTCGTCGAAGA
>Ga0105248_10004986_pt1 | contig 14676 bp, 9 predicted proteins | sample KBSS34metaG_FD_81524 | JGI IMG/M metagenome (GOLD analysis project Ga0105248, IMG submission 81524) | Switchgrass rhizosphere microbial communities from Kellogg Biological Station, Michigan, USA - KBS S3-4 metaG | ecosystem: Host-associated > Plants > Roots > Rhizosphere > Soil | place...
TAACGAAGTATTTGCCGGTTGTGGTGTACAGCTCAGGGGCAGTTGCCAAATAGACCACAGTCTTGGCCCCTTCGGAGGCTTTGACCCCGAGCGTGCCGGCATATGTCTGCATAATCTTGCCCACCAGACCGTTATTGGCACCAAAATTGGTGGCAACCACACCGGGGTGCAGTGAGTTGACAGTGACACCGGTTGACTTAATGCTGTAGGCCAACTGATTGGTGAAAAGTACATTGGCCAGTTTTGTATTGGCATAGCTGATGTAACCAACGGGCATCTTACCGCGGAAGTTGGGCAACTCGTTGAGGCTGGCCCGTTTGTGCGCGTCGGATGAAACGTTGACCACCCTGGAGGGATGACTGGCTTTCAATACATCGAGGAGCAAACAGGTGAGCCAGAAGTAGGCAAAGTGATTGAGGGCCCAGGTCATCTCCAGCCCATCGGGGCTGTTTTGCTTGCGCATAAAGATGGCCCCGGCGTTATTTACCAGGACATTTAATTTGTTGTATTTGGCTAGAAATTCCTGTGAAAGACGACGTACTTCAACAAAGGACGAAAGATCGCAAACGAAATAATCCAGACTCTTGCTGCCGGTGGCCGCCTCGATCTCTTGCAGGGTGTCTTCGCATTTGTCACGACTGCGCCCCACTATAACGACGGTCGCCCCCTTAGCGGCCAGCTCCAACGCCGTCATCTTACCTATCCCTGATGTGGCACCGGTGACAAGACAGACCTTGCCCCTCATTGATATATCAGGTGGTGCCTGAGATTCCGCCATAGATCAGTCCTTCTCCTCTTATCCCTTATTCTTCATCTTCTCAAGGAAGTTTTTTAGTCGTTTCATAGCTTCGTCAAAACGATCATCGGTCAAACAAAAACACATTCTCACCATATCTTTTGTCCGGCCCCAATCGGATGGATTGGTGAGCAAAAGGGCCTCCCGGGCCAGGTCTTGATGTTTATCTCCCAGTTTGGCGAGAAGAAAGAGTCCGCCGCGATAAGGTGTATCTACGCCATCGTGCAAATTGTGCTCGACCAGGAGGTTTGTCAGGGCTTCCCGTTTTATGCTCAAGCTCTTGCGTTTTTCCATTAGATACGTCTCCACCTCGGCAAAAGACTTGGTCAAGTCCATCATCTGGTGTGGTGCGCGCTGCAAAAATGCTGAATAGAGAGCGTCCCATGCTCGCAGGTAGGCCCCCGGCGGAGGACTGATTGCCTGTGAAATAAGCTTTGCCCATTCTTCGTCGGGAGTAACGATAAAACCCAGTCTCAGCCCACCGGCGGCAAAGCTTTTAGAAATGCCGTCGGCAATAAACAGTTTGTCGGCCAGTGGTCCCACTGCATGAGATCCGACCGAAAGCGAGGCGGGAGTCCACTTGCCCAGGCGGTGGTCGGAAAGGAGGAAAAATATCTCGTCGGCAAAAACATAGATACCTTGCTGGTGGCAAGTCTCCAGCAGTGAGCGCAAACGCTCGGGATCGATAAACAAACCGCTGGGATTATTAGGCTGCGTAAGCCAGAGCAGGTCAGGCTTTTTGACAAAATTAAAATCTCTGGTGGAGAGCACAAATCCGCGCTCAGCACTGGTGGCAACCGGCAATATCTCAGCGCCGTAATAACGCAACATGGGATAAAGAGGACCATAACTGCCGTCGGGCACTGCCACGATGGGAGCGCGACCAAGACGAGCACGGAAGGCCTGAATCAGAGCGCCGAAGAGTGGAAAAACACCCTGGCCCAGGACCACCCTCTGGCGGGGCAGCTGCACATGACGTGTGTGTTTCATATACGCGCAAACACGTTCACCGACAATCTGCGGCAATATGCCGGCATCATCGTTTTCTTCCAGAAAGCCTTTGAATAAGCCCTTTACCAGTATGTCAGGCACAGCCGTTTCAAACTCACCGTAGTCCATGCGGATGAGCTCAGGATTTACCTCCGGATATTCGACCGGCACGGGTTTAGGCGCAAAAACAGGATCGCCGGCCAGCTCGCGCGTCAAGGCCGAAAGCGCCGGCGGGCCAAACTCGGCAGCGCCACTCGTAGGACCGACGACAACGGGCGCATCGCTAAAAGGGAAAGTCATCAAATCATCAAAGAGCCATTCATACAAAAGTTGCGTCGCATAACAAATACGCGAATAACTAAGCTCACAACCAATCTCCAGCCCTTCCATCCAGGCAGCGGGAGCATTGACGAGAAAGGACAATTCCAGATCGCGACTGATGCTGTTTTTGATCAAGCCGTAGAGAAAAATCAAATTACCAGGCAATGGATTTTTATTGTCGGCGCCGGCCAGACGCAAAGTCATGTTGGAGCCAAGCTCGGAACTGATGAGGAAATTTTCCGAATCGTCTATGACATAGATGCGCTCGGGATGAGCCCGCGCCTGTTGCACCAGTGCCTGCAAATAGATGGGGGAGGGATCGCTCAACTGCTTGGGTGAGATGAAAATCAACTGCGGGCTCATGAGATTATCGAGCTCATTCAGTTCGCTCAAATCATCGTTGCCGACAAGCACTTCCAACTCTGAGGTGATGGCGGCGGCACGGTAAATAGGTTCGGTGGAACTGGACAATAAAATCTTGTCACCAGGTGCTGCCGCAAGTTTGAAGATAAGCGAGGCCAGCTCGGCTCTGCTTGGGCCTACAAAAATCTGGTCCACTGTAGCCGGGTAATAACAAAAAGTTTTCAGGTACGTAGCGATAAGCTCTCGCAGGCCGCGGTCCCCGCGTTCATGGGGATAAGGAATAGTCTTGTCGCGCAGCATCGATTGCGAAAGACGACTGAGGAAACTGACGCGCTCATCACCCAGGCGGGAAAAATCCAGCTCTTTGCGGAAGCTGTCCAGGCGCATGCTGGCCAGGTTGCGCACGAAGGAAAAGACCTCCGGCTCGAAGCGCGTTGCCGCCTGATAGACAAGCAGATCGTGATAGATGGTGCGACCTTCCTGCAAAAGTTTGACGGCAGTCTCGGCAGATACCGACTCGGCACTGTCGCGCGACATAAAGAAATGGAAGCGTATGCCGTGCTCCCGTTCCAGCTCCACCAGAGAAGCCAGATCGGTGTCGTCGGCCTGTTGTATGCGTCGCATCCAGACAAGATTGCAATCGTAGCCGCGCCGGTCAAACATGCCTTCAATTGCCTGGCGGCCGGGACGACCTCCCAGCACAAGGGTCATGCGTCCACCGGAGTTGAGGCAGAGTTGCGCCTGTTCCAGAGCGCGGGCAATCAACGGCAGACCAAAACGGTCCTCCAGTATGCCCTGCTCAAAACAATAGTTACTGAGGTCGTAGAGTTCTTTGGCCGAAAGCGGCTCGGATGTTGTACCGCTTTCACCATCGGCGTTGATCGGATTGGGATGCAGGACCTGGGGGATGCAACCAATCACATGGTCAAACATCTCATGCCTATCGAGGACACAACCAAGCAGGTCAGAAGTCTCTACCCTCAGGGCTTTTACCAGAGGCTCACCGGCCCGACTCAAAATATACTCGCCACCTTCTGTGGTGCCGTTGAGCCAGGTATTAAGACGAGCAAGCAGGCAGGCAACAGGATTTAGATCGAGGCCCAATATCTCGCGCACATCGGTGACGAGCAAAAGCAGCAAACTGATCCAGCCGGATCCGGTACCAATTTCAACAATCTTTTTGCCATGGAACTGTTCCTTGGACTTGAGCAGGCCTTCGGCAAAAGTCCTGCCCCAGAGTTCGGGTGAAAAGACGGCGGGGGTTAGAAAAAGCTCAATCGGTCTGACCAGCGTGGGCAATTCGACTCGTTTGAGAAAAAGAGGGGCGTTTGGCGAATCGGAAAGGTCGCGGGCCAGTTCATGCAATAGCTTGATGGCGGCGCGCTCGGTTTTGCTGTCCTCAAGGGCGGCAAGCAAAGCGGTCAAATGACTATTCAGCAAGTCAAGCGCTCCCCCCGCCTGACCACAGGCGGCGAGAATGTCATCCTTGGACGGCACCGATAAGACCTTAGCCACCATTACCCATAGACCGAGAGATTTGCCGGTCCTATTGTACTAGATCAAAGCGGGCCAAACCTTGCCTGATCCCAAGCGCCTCAGGGGCTTTTAAAGACCGGGCGTAGGGCGGGTAGGCGGGGTGGATATGCGCAAGTCTTCGCCCTTCCATTTGCTCTTCAAAACAGGGGTTTGCAAAACACCGCGTTCACGCAAAACCTGCTCCTGCACCTTGTCGCGCATGCTGCTGAAAGCGTCACCAAGGGTGGTGGCATTGCCGTTCTTGCGCAGGGCGTCTATGAGACAGCGGGTAAAGATGCTGTTTTCATAAGCTTTCGATTCCCACGATACCTGGGAAGGCGAGCTTGAAGATATGACCAACTGGCCGGTGCCCTGTGCCACCGCGTTGGCATCGACATTGCCGGTGTAGGACATGCCCTTGCCGCCGGCTTCGGCAGCGCCGCTGTGGCAAGCATCGAGGACAACAACGACTCTGTCGGAGTGCACGCGAGCCTTGATTGTACGGGTCAAATCCTGCATCGGCAGACCCGAGGCATAGAGCTGATCGGGGTTGGTGTCATAAGCCAGCAGGTAGTTTACGTTTTCATTGTCCATTTCGGAAGGACTTCCGTGGCTGGAAATATAGATCAGCACAAGGTCGTCGGGGTTAGCCAGACGAGGCAACCATTTGTCGCCCAGGTCCGAGAGGATGTTGGCGCGAGTGGCTTGTTCGTTGATAAGTAGCTTGACGTGGTCCTTGGCAAAATTGCCTTCCTTGACCAGGAAGTCAGCGAAGTCTTTCGCGTCTTTGGCCGGATAGTGCAGATTAAGCTTGGAGTCCTGGAAATTGCTTATGCCGATAATCAGCGCCCACTTGTCGCGCACCGGACGATTAACTATTTCCAGAGCATCTTGCTCCGTTTCAACTTTCGATGTTGGAGCCTGCTTCTGCTCACCTTTGCCATCAGTCTTCTTCGAACCACTGACTTTAGCCGGTTGCTCTTTTACAGCTGGGCCAGTATTGGTGATAGTTGTAGCAATGGCCAATTTCTTGGTCTCTGCCTGTTCGCGCCTGGCGCGTTCGCGCTCCAATCTAGCTTCGGCTTCCTTTTCTCTGATTGCCAGTTCTCGTCCTTTGATTTCAGCTCTGGCACGCTCGGCGGCCATGCGCTCAGCTTCGACTTTTTCCTTTAGCAGCTTAGATTCCAGTTCCTTCTGTTCTCGTTGCATGGCAATGAGCTTGGGATCGACGACGGACTTACCGACATAGGGCGTATAAGTATTACCCTTACCGGTCATGGCAGTGACGGCAACGGTTGAGGCACTACCAGTAGTGGCGCTGCCATTGCTGACAGCCAGTACATTGCCGCCGGAAGCGACGATGTTAGCCTGATCTGCTTGCTCTTTCGTCTTTTGGTCAGCCACTTTCAATCGCGCGATCTCTTTCAAAGAATAATCGCGATTCTGTCTCGCCTCGGTCAAAGTGGGATCGTATTTGAGCGCCTGATCGAAGTCGGCAACAGCCAGATCATGTTTGTTTAGATTGGAATACAGAAGACCACGGTGGAGATAAATCACCCCACTGGCTGGTTCAATACTAATGGCCTCGGTCAAATCATTCATGGCCGGCTCGTATTGCTTAATGGCCGAAAAGCACAGACTGCGCCAGTAATACGCATTGGCATTGTGGGGACTGAGCTTGATACACTCGGTCAATTCACGCAGGGCCTTATCAAAATCACCGGTTTGATAATCGTGCTTACCACGCTCGAGCAAAGACTTTTCATTATCGAGCCAGCTGCTGTCAGCGGCCAGACCCGGCGGAGCAGTTATGAGGGAGGCAAGCGATGCGCTTCCCATACTGACCGTTAGCGTCAGAGATAATAAAAGGGCACTTCCCTTGTTCGACTTACTTTTGGCCATGGCCACAAATCCTCTATCTTCATTGTTGCGGAACGTCCCCGCATTCTTGTCGTAGAACTGGACTCTTCAGGTCCCTCAGTAACTGGAATTTTGACTGATCTACGTGCAACTTTGAAGCATTAGGAAGAGATTTCTTATGTGCCGGGGGATCTGCCGCAGGCCGTACATTGGCCGCCGTGGGACTTGTCATCCGGAGGTGAACAGCCTGAGGCGGACGGGCTTTTGCCACTGAAGCCATGTGCGGCGGGTGATTAGGGACAACTTTAACGTCTGCCCTGTGGGGATGGACCACAATATTGGCCTGAATCTGATGAGGCTGATTTGTTTCAGCCGACGGAACCGTGCCGTGGGCCTGTGCCGCCGGCAAAACAGTTGGCTGCGCCGGCGACTGAGGCTGAGAATGCGACTGAGCCCGAGACTGTAAGAGTGTGCGGTTGGTACCGACAATGGCGGCGGCAAAGACAATCAAGGCAGACAAACCCAGATACAGCAGGTTAACCGGGGCGATCGTTTTCCTCGAACAGCAGCCGGTGGTGGACTTGCGAGCCAGTGAAAGTGATGGTGTGGCACGCCCCATAGCAGTCAGGCGGCCGGTCGTGGCCCGGGCCGCAGACTGAGGATTGCGGGCCGCCTCAGCCGCCATGCGCTTCTCGGCCATCGTACAGGCTCTTTCCAGATCCTCTTTAAAGTCTGCCATGCTCTGATACCGGTCATTTGGATCCTTGGCCAGCGCTTTTTTGACGACCGCCTCCAGCTCCCGTGGCGGCGGCGAGCTGGGACAAACTTCGGCAAAAGACGGCGGCTCATGGTGCAAATGGTGATGCAGCATTTCATAGACCACTTCGCTGGCGAAGGGATCGCGGCCGGTAGCCATTTCATAAGTGACTATCCCGAGCGAATAAATATCGCAGCGGTGATCTACATTGCCGCCTTTAATTTGCTCCGGCGAAATATAAGGGGGCGAACCCCATAGCTGTCCGGTCTGGGTCAGGCGCTGATCGTCTTCGCCCAGTTTGGCCAGACCAAAGTCGACCACCTTCACTTCAAAATTGTCGTCTTCGCCCAGGATCATTATGTTGGCCGGCTTCAGATCCCTGTGGATGACATTGTGCCGGTGCGCATGCTCAACGGCCGACGCTACCTGGGAAGCAATGCTGCAAAGGCGCCGCAATTGCAGGCGCCCGGCAGATTGAAGGATATCGTCGAGGGTGCAGCCCTGGATGTGATCCATCACAACATAGGGCTGACCGTCGTTTCCGACGATGCAGTCATAGACGGTGACTACGTTAGGATGCGAAAGCCGACTGAGGGTAACGATTTCACGCTGAAATCGCTGCCAGACGTCGGGGCGTTCATTGGGTTTAAACTTAACTGTCTTAATCGCCACAAGGCGGTCGACCAGCTCATGTCTGGCTTTGTAGACGACGGACATACCGCCCCAGCCGATTACTTCCAGGATGCGATATTTATTTTCTAGAACCTGCCCAACGAGCGGATCTTTGTAATTTTCGCGCACGATAGCGTCGCCGGTCGCGGTATATACCCTCGACCTTTCCACAGGCTCAACCTGATTTCCCTCGCTTTGTCCTTGCATTTTGTCTCCGCCAGGGGACATTATGACCGCCTATTTTCAATACGCCCAAGAGCGCTTGAAGTTGCAGTATCAGCCGAAAGCCGAGCAATAAAGAGGCCCGGCCTCCAGGGAAGATTCCTTGAGCCGGGCCTGTCAGAGCAGTTCGTTCGTGGTCGCTTTTTGCGCCTGGCTATATCACTATTTGCCCATCATTGCGTGATGTCCGTGTGAAGAGCCAAAACCCCAATGATGGTGTCCATGTTGGTGGTGACCACCGAGGGATCCCTTAATCATCTTCAAGCGCAATTCTTTGCGTTGCTCGGGAGTGAGTACCTGAGCCATTTTGATCAAACTATCCATCTTGGCGCTGGTCATATCGGCCTTCAAGGAAGTGATCTTAGAAGAAAGGTCCTGTGCCTGTTTGGTGTCGATATTGGCCGCCGAAAGTGTATCTTTTAGTTTACGTCCGAGTGACTTGCATTGGACCATCTTGGCGCCCATGGAGTCCATCAGGTCCTCTTTAATGGCATAGAGCTTTTCATACTGGTCGTCGGTCAGTTTGTTTGCTTCGCTAAAACAGCCATGGCCTCCGGGTCCACCCGGTCCGCCTGGTCCACCGTGCTCGCCATGACCCATGTGGAAGGCGTCACCCGATGGTGGGCGAAGCATTGCCGCAAACTGGGGCGGTGCATCCTCGTCATCGGCGTCTTCACCGCCAAAAGCCTCGACCGCACCCATCTGGGGCGAATTTTCCGAGTCCTGGGCCTGTACTGGTAAGGATGCTCCTTGCACCGCAATACATGCGCTCAGCAAAAGGCCAAAGGCCAGGGGCAGTTGCGGCATCTTTACATCTTTTAAAATTGACATGTTATTCAGCTCCTGGGAGTAAAACAGGTTCTTGTTTCCAGTTAGACGCTCGGGCCAACCAAAAAGTTCAAAATCTGGAAACAAAATTTTTTGCCGGGCAATAGATTAAGCTATTAAACCCCAAGTTCCTTTCCTTATATGCACGCAGGCCTTTCCGGCCAAAAGGACCCCGACAATGAGCCAAGTAAACCCCGACGCGCCAGTCATAGAGGACTCCGTGCCGGCTAAACCTAGCTCCAAAGCCTCGTCCTACCGCTGGATAATCATCAGCCTGGCCTTCATCATCACGCTTGTCAACTATTTAGACCGCTCGGCCATCGCCTACGCCATCGAACCGATAAAGCGGGAGTTCGGGTTTAAGGACAGCGATATAGGTTGGATTCAAGGCGCCTTCGGCTTCGGCTACATGATAATGACCACCGGCGGCGGCATCCTCGTCGACAAATTCGGCGCCAGAAGCGTCTGGTCTATCGCGGCAATATTGTGGTCGGCCTGCACCGCTCTAGTCGGCGTCGCCTCCAGTTTCACATTTTTCGCCTCGATTAGAATCATGCTCGGACTCTCAGAAGGTCCACACTTTCCCTCCCTCACCCGCGTCGTCGCAGACTGGCTGCCTTCGCAGGAACGCGCCCGTTCAACCGCTTTTGGTCTGGCGGCAGTGCCGCTCTCATCAGCCATAGGCGCCATTTTAATTACCACTTTAATCCGCTTCTACGGATGGAAACTTATGTTTGCCATCCTCGGAGCAGCAGGCATAGTCTGGGCGATAATCTGGTGGTTTATGTACCGCGATTATCCAGAGCACTCCAAGTTCGTAAACGACGCCGAGCTTTCAATCATTCGCGAAGGAGCGCCGCTAAATCGCGACAGAAAATTTCATGAGATAAAGGCGCACGACATATCACTGGGTGGTACCACCTGGAAATTCATTCTCACCAATCCCTCCCTGGTAGCCAACAACTTTGGCTTTTTTGGTTTCGGCTACCTGCTCTTTTTTGGTGTCACCTGGTTGCCGGAATATTTCCTTCGCACCTATCATCTCAATCTAAAAACAGTCGGTCCTTATCTTGTCGCACCCTGGCTGACAGCCGCTGTCTTCCTTGTGGCCGCCGGATTTATATCCGACTACATCTGGAAAAAAACCGGCAGCATGCGCAAGGCGCGCACGCATATGATCTGGATCTGCCAGCTCCTCTCGGGACTGTGCTTCATTCCTATTATGTTCAATCCCGACTTAAATGTAGCCCTCGTTATGATTTCTCTCGGTCTGGGTTTTGGTCTTATGCCCAACGCCTGCTTCTACGCCATGAACTGCGATCTTGCTAAAGACAAAGCCGCCACCAGTCTTGGCTTGATGGATTCATACCTGGCACTGGCAGGCATTCTAGCCCCGGTATTTACAGGCACGCTGACTCAGCTGACCGGCAATTTCAACAGCGCATTTTTCCTGCTTTCATTCTTCACCTTGAGCGCCGTGGTGGCAATTTTGATTTTGCAGAAGCCTGATGACTACAAGCACGCCCAGTAATATCGATAGAACAAAAAAACAAGTAGTCATCATCGGTGGTGGCTTCGCCGGTTTGAACTGTGCCAAAGCTTTGCACCACCAGCCGGTCGAGATCACAGTCGTAGATCGCAAAAATCATCATCTCTTTCAACCTCTGCTCTACCAAGTAGCGACAGCCACACTTGCTCCCAGCAATATAGCGCAGCCCATACGCACAATTTTGCGCGACTTTCCAAACGTCAAAGTATTGCTCGACGAAGTTGTTGGTTTCAATCTTGATACCCAAACTGTCAAACTGGGAAGCAATTCGTCAATTTCCTACGATTATCTTGTCGTCGCCTCCGGCTCAACGCACTCATACTTTGGCCATGACGCCTGGGAACAATATGCTCCCGGTTTAAAAACAATTGAAGACGCCGTTGAAATCCGCAAACAAATTTTTCTCGCTTTTGAAAAAGCCGAAAGTCAAATGCAAGCCACGGGCAAACACGATCCACTGGTGTTTGTGGTGATTGGTGCCGGTCCTACCGGTGTGGAACTGGCCGGGGCAATCGCCGACACAGCCAAAGTATTTCTCAAAAAAGACTACCGCCTATGCAATCCCAGTGACGCACGCATACTTCTTATAGAAGGCGAAGGCAAAGTGCTCGGACCCTATCCTCAATCTCTTTCTGAAAGCGCCCTGGCGCAGCTGAAACAACTGGGCGTGGAGGTATTGCTCTCGACAAAAGTGCTGGACGTTGAGGACCATCTAGTTATAACCGACAAAGGCAAATACGACGCCTCTGTCATTATCTGGGCAGCAGGCGTCGCAGCCTCGCCTCTGGGCAAGATGCTCGGCGATGTCGACCGGCGAGGTTGCGTCAAAGTCGATGCATATTTAAATCCAATTGCCGAAGATACAAAGGCGCACAAAAATGTTTTTGTTTTGGGCGACCTTGCTCACTTCGAACAAAACGGCAAGCAAGTGCCCGGGGTGGCTCAGACAGCCATACAAATGGGCAACTATGCGGCGTCCGCTATTAGCAGTGATCTGCATGGCAAAGAGCGACCAAAATTTCAATATTTTGACAAAGGCGAAATGGCAACGATTGGTCGCCTAAAAGCGGTGGCGCAAATCAGATGGCCATTCAAAGCCGACCTGACTGGCTATCCCGCCTGGCTTGGCTGGCTTGTGATACACATACTCTTTTTAATTGGGTTAAAAAACCGCATCCAGGTGCTCCTGCAGTGGATGTGGACATTCTTCAGTAAACGCTGGGGCGTGGGCCTGATCACGTTTGAAGGTGAAGTTCCAACGGTGAGAAACGAAAGTAAACAGAAGCCTTAGTGCACGTAAAAATATTTTGTCAGATGATAAAAGAGTGGTGCGGCAAAGCAAAGTGAATCAATGCGGTCCATCATACCTCCGTGGCCGGGGATCAAACTGCCGTAATCTTTAACGCCGCGATCTCTTTTGATGGCGGACATCACCATGCCGCCGCCAAATCCGGAAAGACTGATGAGCAGGGCCATTACTGCGGCCTGCCAGGGTTGGAAGGGCGTAATCCAGTAGAAGAGCGCACCGAGAATAGTGGCGCTGAGAACACCACCAATTAAGCCCTCGACGGTCTTATTCGGGCTAATATTTGGTGCAACTTTATGACGACCTAATAATTTGCCAAATACATATTGCATGACATCGCTTATCTGGACTACAAATACCAGGAAGCACAAGAGTCTGGCTGTGTGCGTTTCATAGCCGGGGATGGCCAGGCCAAGAATGGCCGGAGCGTAGCTGACAAAATAAACGCAGGTCATGAGGCCCCATTGAATCTTGGCAGTGCGGGCAAGAAAATCTTTGCTGTCCCCAGACAGGGCGCTTCGCACAGGTATCCACAGGAAAGCGTATACAGGAATAAAAATTACAAAGAGTCCATACCAGTGAATGGCCAGCAATATATAGTTGAGCGGCAAAATGACGAAAAAGGCCCAGGTCAAGGAACCATGATCTGCCCGGCAGTTCGGGGTGAGAGTGATGTACTCCCTCAGTGCAATGAAGGACGTCAGGGCGAACAATATAAGACAGGCCGCGCCACCAGTTGCAGTGGCGGCCAAGAAAACAGCTATCATTACCCACCAGGCTTTGATGCGCGCGCTGAGATTTTCAACTAGCGCTTTGCCTTCAGTACTTTTCAATTTAAATTTGAGGATAAGGGTAACCAGACTGCTGAGCAAGAGTATGCAGAAAATGCCAATCAACATGGGAACCATCGCGGCGTCGGCAAAAATACTCATCAGCTTGCACACTTCTCAACGGCAAGTTGAGCCCTTTTGAGAAAATCTTCCTTCTTCTCACCTTGAACCAAACGAATTGGTTGACCAAATTTTACCGAGCACAAAATCGGCACCGGCAGAAATTTACCCTTGGGCAAAACGCGGGCGGCATTGCCGATATACGTGGGCACCAGCTCAACTTCCGGACGTTGTTTGCACAGGTGATAAAGACCACATTTAAAATCCTGAATGGGAAGTTGCTCCTTTTCCTGGCGCCCACCTTCGGGGAAAATTATCAGTGAACTGCCCTGATCTAACGCATTTACCAATCGCGTAATGGGATTATTAGCCTTGGTCAATTTCTCACGTGGTATAGGCACGATATGCAAGACATTGACAGCAAACCAGCGGCGCAAAGGCGTTGCCATCCAGTAATCTTCAGCGGCTGCCGGTCTAACGGTCCTTCGAATAGCAGCGGGCAAAGCCGATAGCAAAACCATACAATCAACATGACTGCTGTGATTGGCTATGTAAATGCGCTGTGTTGTAACCGGAGCATTGTCAAAACGCTGTTTCTCAATCCCGGTAAAAAATCTGATAAAACCACAGATGGCATTGAGCATAATCATTCACCCATTGCTTTAAGCAAATGCTTTGTACGCAAGACACAGGTAGCAGCGGTGCCGACACAGATGAACACGAGCATGAAGAACATTGAGTGGGCAGTGCCGCAGGTGGCCACTTCGAACGACGAAAAAATTGCACCAACTGTAAGAAAAAACATGCGCTGCTGTTTAGCCATAGGACCGCTGAAATCTTGAGCGGGCATGTAGCGAGCACCGAAGGCGCGAATGTATGCAGTACCAATGGCGAGAAGGGCACAAAGCCATCCCAATGTAATACCGAGTGAACCGGCCTGGGTAGCGTAGGCGGCTCCGACAAATAGAACGGCATCGGCTACGCGATCAGGAAACTCATTAAACACATCGCCCTGCTTAGATGATTTGCCATGTTCTACGGCCATGAGACCGTCAAGCATATTGCACAGCAGCCGCAGCTGAATGCACAGCGCGCCTCCTGCGAACAAGGCCGCTGCAGTACCATGAGAGCTGCCGGCAGACACGATAAAAAGAACTGCGCCTACTGTGGCGAAGACCGCACTCATGACTGAGACTTGATTTGGCTCAACGCCGGCTTTGACCAGCAGTGAAGCGGCTGCCATCGACCATTGAGCGGATCGAAGTTTTATGGGGCGGCGTTGTGAGTGTTCTTGCATGCCCCAATCATAATTTGCCTGCTTGGCCCGGCATTTAGGAACCTATCAGTTTTTCAACTGTTGGTTAAAACCATGACGCCGGACGAAGTTAGCATCCTGCAATTTTAATGCAAAGGCATTTGAGACTACGTAATTTCCCCAATGCAAGCACTGCCTTCCAGATATTTAATACAGATCTACTCCCCCGTGAATAAGCGATAACACCACATGGATCTTACTTTTGACGGTCTGAAAAAAGAATGCAATGACGCGGTTGCCTGGATTGGCGATCACGACAAATTAGCACTTGCTGGAGCCGGTGTCGTAGGCGTCGGTGCGGCGCTGTACTTTACCCGGGGCGGGGTCCTTCGCGAAGGCGCTGCTCTCTCTCGAATATTGCCCGAGCTGGGCATCGGCGCCGTCCGTGAGACGGAGGCAGTGGCCACCGATGCTCTGCCCAATATGATGCGCGCTTCGCTCAGGAACCAGACTTTTAGCGAAAAAGTCACCGAAATGGTGCTCAAGAACACGACCAAAGCCGCCAAGACGGTGGCCGACGCGGTCAAAGGCGCCGATGGCGGTGAAATCGCTTCGGTGTCCGACGACACCAGACGCCACGTCATCAATCGCTTCCTTTCCCGCCTCGATCAGGAACGCTACGTCGTACACGGCAGCTATCCCCTCGAGTCGCAAAGTTACATCGCCCGCCCGGCTGTCAAAGATCTGGACTTGCTCAGCACCGACAAATCTTTGCTCAAAGGCTCGCGTTCGGCCACAAACACAGCCCTGCTCGACGACCTGCAAAGCATGGCCGGCAAAGATATGGGCGACGGCCTTAGCTTCCAAATTGATAAGCTCGACAAGAGCCCCGTGCATCTAGTCTGGCCACGCATGCGCCACGCCACCGCCATCGCCATGCAAGGCGACAAGGAAGTGATGCGCTTCACCCTCGACCTGCGCCTCGGCGCCAACACCATTTTGCCTGCCACCGAACAGACTTTCAAAGGCGCCGCCGGAGAGGCCGCCATGACATTCAAAGGCATGCAGCCTGAAGAAAACGCTGCCTTCAAAATGTTCACCTATACCACCAGGACCGCAGGCGGGCTGGAGCGCAAGGCCAGAGATCTGGGCGACGTTGCCTCAATGCTCAAAAAAGGGCTGGATGAGGAGAAGGTGATAAAGGCCATGTCCGGCTTCGTGGAGAAGGGCTATACACCAGGAGCTATGAGACATCCCGCCGAGATCATGGGCAGCCTGGTCGAGCGTAAACCGGAGCTTCTGGCTGGCCAGACCCCCGCCCAACTGGACGAAAACTTCCATCTGGTGCGCAA
>Ga0105248_10004987_pt1 | contig 14676 bp, 12 predicted proteins | sample KBSS34metaG_FD_81524 | JGI IMG/M metagenome (GOLD analysis project Ga0105248, IMG submission 81524) | Switchgrass rhizosphere microbial communities from Kellogg Biological Station, Michigan, USA - KBS S3-4 metaG | ecosystem: Host-associated > Plants > Roots > Rhizosphere > Soil | place...
CCTGAGCCCGCACCTCTTTTTCGGAGGCTTGCAGCATGAGCAACAGGGCGCCGACAAAGATCAACTCAAATAACATGGGGACCGATACGAGCATCAGTCCTTTGCGCGAAATGCTCAGATCTACTAGTGCCATCGGGAACTATAAGGCCGTACAAACGGGGGTCATGCCATTCTGAATGCAGTCTCAGCTCTTTGTCAATGGTGATAAACTTGACTGACGCGCGGAAGAGGCCCCAGACCATGGCAAAAGTACTGTTGATTGAGGATGACCGCGACTTTTCCACCATCCTCACCGATTTGCTTGAGCAAGAAGGCTATGCGGTTGAAGCTGCCTATGACGGTGGCGGGGCCCTCGACTTACTCCTTGCAGCGGAGTTTGACGTAATCATACTGGACTGGAATCTGCCCGTCACTTCAGGGGTGACAGTCCTGAAAGAAATACGCCACCGCGGCAATCTGACGCCGGTGCTTTTGCTCACTGCCCGCGGAGATGTAAAAGACAAAGCTCAGGGGCTGGATGCTGGAGCCGATGATTACCTGACAAAGCCATTCCAGCAAGAAGAGTTGACGGCCCGTCTAAGAGCACTGCTGCGCCGCCACAGCAAGCAAGCGACAAATATTCTTGTGGCCGGTCCCTTCAATATAGATACACAAAAATTTTTGGCGTCAAAAGGTGAGAGGGTGCTAAAACTCCAACCCAAAGAATTTGCCCTGCTCGAGTTTTTCCTGCGCCATCCGGAAGAAGTTTTCAGCCCCGATGCCTTGCTCAGCCGAGTCTGGCCTACCGACTCCGAGGCTTCCACAGATACGGTCAGGGTCTACATCGGGACACTGAGAAATAAAATCGATGACCGGGACCGCGATTCTTTTATAAAGACCATTCACAGGGTCGGCTATAAATTTACCCTCTGAGCAAAAAAAGCCCACAGGCACGGCAATTGCCGACTTATAACTTTTTTAGAACTTTGCTTTAGATTGGTTCCAATCGAGGGCGTACCGTCCCGGATTTACTAAGTGAACGCAAGCATTGTTCCGGCCCACCCCCCCCCGGGGCCAAAGGAAAAGTTTAACCATGAGCCAACACCTCTTAGCTACAAGCGATAAAACCGACAAAAATACAGACGCTGTGCAACCACCCAATATAAGCGCCGCCGACATATTTGCCGGACAGAGCAAGCCACTATCCGAACTGACCGGTGCGCATCAGGTAGCAGCAGGTGTGCTGCCTGATCTGGCACTCAGCGACAGCACTATGGCCGCAGCAACAAAGGTCGACTACGCTAAGTCACTGACAAGTGATAACGCCAGTCTGGCCGCAGACCTCAAAGCATTACAAGGAGACAAGAAAGGCACAAGCACATATGAGGCGGATCTGACCCGGCTCAATCGTGACGAGTCATCCCTGCATGATGATGTGATGGCCTGGCGCAAGAACGCTCCCGATTTCAAAACGTTCAGCTCAGTAATGGAAGCTGAACACACAGACCTGAAACATACGGCGAAAGGGCTCTGGGATATGGGTCTGAAAGATCAGGCCAGCCAGACAACGGCTTACTATCCCTTGAGTCACTACGCTAAATATTTTGATAAGAGTGGCGATCCCGGCAGCCCGGGGGGCCCCACCGGTGGTGGCGATACAACTCCCCCCAAAAACGCCACAGTGGCGGACCATCTCGATACGGCGTCACAACAACGACCCAACATGAAAGCCGACCAAATAGGCGGAAGCGGCGATGTGCAGGGATCAAGCGTCACACAAATCGGCCCCGACACTACACGCTTCACACTTACGGGCGGTCACTGGGCAGACGGCCTCTGGTCGATAGGAAATAAAAGCGACGCCGCTAAAAATGCCAACCACATCAAACTAGATGCAGATTTTACCCTGACGGCAAACGATCTGAAAAACGATCACGAAATTGAAAAAGACATAGTTGTGCAAAAAGCCGACGGCTCATATGGCACTGCCGGTACCCAAATTAACCCCAAAACCGGTGAAGTGGACTACTGGAATACACAAAAATCCCAATGGATAAATGTCGGCTCCCTGGGACCGCTAGAAGCCAATAAAGATTACCACCTGGAGATGGGCGTCACCGTCCATGATACCGGCAATGCCAATACAGGCACCTATAATTACGACTACTACAGCCTCAATGGACAAAAGCTCGACGCCACCAAAACAATGTTTAATACAAAACCGATGAACTGGAGCGCCGGGGTCTACATACAGACTCAACTGGATCTGCCTAACGTGCCTGACGGCAGCATCGCCGGCCTGACCGAAAGCAATCAAAAACTGTACTTATGGCAATAATCGGGGTAACGAGCACCTTGGCAAGGCCGTAAACCCGAAAAGCCCCTTAGTAGAAAAACCTCATTCCGATATCGGAATGAGGTTTCAAACCAGAGACCGCTTTCCGATAGCGAGAAGAGATCCCGAGCCGTATGGCTATATAATCTAAGCGATTGCTCGCACCGGTCTCACAGGAGTAGCCATGCCTCTTCACTACATCAATGGAAAGTTCACAAGCGGCTCGGGCAGCGAAACGATAGAGGTGCACAACCCCGCCACCGAAGAAGTAATCGACACTGTCCCGCGCGGCACCAGTAAGGACGCAGAAGCGGCCGTTGCTGCGGCCAAGGCGGCCTTCCTCGAGTGGCGCCGCACGCCGGCCAATGTACGCTGCAATATGATGCATGAAGCGGCGGCAAAGATGCGCGCGCATCAAGAACACATCGTCAATTTGCTCACACTGGAACAGGGCAAGCCTGTGCCCGAAAACGAAGAAGAATTCGAATGGCTGACCAACACCTTCACCTATTACGCCGAGCTGGGCCGCCACGAACGTGGTCGGGTATTGCCCTCGGGGGAATACACCCAACTCAATCTTGTGATTAAAGAGCCCTATGGTGTTGCCCTCTGCATCATCCCCTGGAATTACCCGCTTCTCTTGATGGCATGGAAAGTGGCACCAGCTCTGGCAGCCGGCAATACTGTGATTATCAAACCCAGCGAATTGACGCCGCTGGCAACACTCTATCTGGCTGAGCACTGTTGGGATCATTTCCCGCCCGGTGTAATCAACATCGTCACCGGTTACGGCAAGGAAGTGGCAGAACCGATGGTCGTCCACAAAGACGTGCCGGTAATTGCATTTACCGGCAGTCTGGCCACCGGTCAGCGCATCGCATCACTGGCGGCGCCGATGATGAAAAAATTGCATCTGGAGCTGGGCGGCAAGGACGCCTTTGTCATCGCAGAGGACGCCGATCCTGAGTTGGCAGCCAGGGCCCTGGCCTATGCAGCTTTGACCAACTGTGGTCAGGTTTGCACATCCACCGAGCGCGTCTACCTGCCCCAGGGCAAAGCAAAGCAATTTACCGAAGCGCTTGTTTCTTTTGTCAGCAAACTCAAACTGGGCGCTGGCATCGATCCAGATACCGATATCGGTCCAATGATTGGTGGCATGTATCGCGATAAGGTCGAAAGCCACATCCTTGAGGCTAAAGAAAAAGGTGCGAAGATACTCACCGGGGGCCGGAGACCGGCGTCGATGAAGAAAGGATTTTTCTACGAGCCGACAGTTATATCAGGCGTTGATCATTCGATGTTGATCATGCGCGAAGAAACATTTGGTCCTGCGATACCTCTGATGGAATACAAAACATTCGATCAAGCGATCGAACTTGCTAACGACTGCATGTTTGGCCTTGGTGCCTGCTTACTCACCACCGATTCACTAAAAGCAAAACTCTTCCTTGAAGAAGTTAAAGCCGGCACCGTGTGGATAAACGATCCACTCACCGACAATTATGCCGGTCCGTTTGGCGGCATGAAACTGAGCGGTGGCGCCCGCGAATTGGGTCAGGAAGGTCTAGACGAATTCCGCGAAACCAAGCATGTACACTGGGATTTCAAAGCCGCGCCCAAGTCCTGGTGGTATCCTTACGGCACTGCGTGCTCGACGCCGTAGTTGCCGATATCTTTCAGTGCCTGTCCGGCATCGCCTATTCGGCTCATGCCGTGGCTGCCTAACGATGTCTGAAGGCGCTTATCGGTGGAAAATTCGACGTCTGTGTCCTGGCCATCACGGCTGATATTTAGCGTGCCTATGGGATGGAAATCCTTGTCGTCACCGATCATCGAATTGCCGACATCGAAGCCGACATGTACACCGGCTGGTCCAAGGTCACTCTTGACGGCAGCCATAACAGCTTGCAGTTCTTGAGGATTTTTTTCGTAGCCTCTCATAATTGATTCCACTTCTTGCTTATTGCCTTCCAAAATGGCGTGGTCGAGACGCTTTCTCAAATCTTGCTGCTCCGGAGAGAGCTTTGCAGTGTTGGCGTCGGTCTTTGCGTCCATCGTCCCTTCAGCGCCCTTCAACTGTTCTTCGGTTGGTTTTTTAGGACCAGTGTCGGCGAGGAAAATAAATCCGTCCAGGGAGCCACCTGTAATTGCATCCGGCACCAGAGCGTCTGGTAACTTACCGGCAGACGGACGAGGCAGAAGAGCCTCTTTGCTTAAACTCCAACATTCTTGAAATAAGTGACTGGAAGGCTCCGGAGATTTTGTCGCGAAGTCGTTAATTTCCAAATGATTAGCCATAGAAAACGCTCCTGATAAAGCTTGAAAGCTGCAGATTGTGGGGGGGGGTTGGTAAGGCCTGTCTAACAGTCCTATCCTAGTAACGGCTTAGTGAAAAAATCGTGCAAAATCGAGAAATCATTATGGGCAATCGAATGGCGAAATCAAAGTGATAAGAACTCTTTCGACGTCAGGTTCCCAGTATGCTGGTTATTATGCTCACGGGAGGAGTGGGCTGAATCTGACCGTTCACAGGGCTTATAATCCGACTCTCGCACGGTGGATAAATAGAGATCTCGTGGATTTTCAAGATGGTAGCAATAGGTATGCTTATGCGAACCTCAATCCCATCAGCCTAACTGACCCTTCAGGACTTAGGCCTTTAACACCCGAGGAAAGAAAATGGATTCAAGAGTGGTTCCCTGGCTGCTTCACAGATTCAGATTTGAATCGGTTTGATATAAATGAGTGGCCCTTTAGAAGTATGTCTCCGGGAGGCGGAACGATGTGGTTGAACAAACCATATAATGCTAGTCCCTCTGCTTCAGGCGCTTTTGGACACGAAGTGTATCACGTCATACAAGCGGACCAATCAGGTTCGTTTCTGACTGAGGCTATTGGTCTACAAGCAGCTTCGACGTTAACGGAGTACTATTTTGGAGAGCCGTTTGCGTTTGATCCATACTCTTTTGATCCCTCCGCGTCAATTCTTCCACAGTTCTTACACGGCAATGTTGAGGCTCAGGGTGCAATAGTTCAGTCCATGATTGCGGATTCTGCTGCACATGGTTATCCTCGTGGAAAAGTGAGTTCGCAATACCAAGAAACATACGATGAAATTTTAAGGCGCTGTCGCGAATGCAAAAAAAAGAAAAAATACTGAGCTTTCTTATACTGGCTGCTGGCATCGGCCTGTGTATTTTTCTGTTTCTCACGAAGCTAGGAGATCCTTCTCCGGCCGAGATCAATTACTCTATAAGATGTTCAGCCTCAGATATGCCAATTTTTTCATTCCAGCAGAGTTCAGTGGACTATCGGATTAAGCCTTTTCTGACAGTTGAGGTTGATGAAGTGTGGCCGCACAAACCAGGCAAGCTTAGGCCTGTTTGGACAATCGTTCAAAAGAGTTTTTCCAGCCCGGAACGAAAGTTAACTTCTTTAACTTATGGAGATTGTCCTTCGGACTACGAGGTTACACACAGTCCCGAACCAATTCAAGTAGGACACTTTTATCGACTGAACATGTCGAAGGTCTTCACAAAGATTGCGCCTTTTAGATACGAGATTCCGGCTCAAGAGCAGTTTGATCCGTGGGAGAAACCTTCACCTTGATAAATGGACTGCGCCACTAGGAGAAAGAAATGAAGGCGAGTCAATCTCTTCAACAATTTGATGATTTTCAAAACCATTCTCCGTTCTAAGTTGAGCTTGACCTAGCTCGAAACGAGCTAGGCGACTCTGACACACGTGACCGACATGGCCAGACCAAAGAGAGCGTTCCACTAACCACATTCTTGATCCCAGAATGGCGGCATAGTTTAATCGACTAGGACGATTCTAACACGGGTAGCTGATCTTGCCGAAGCGAGGGTTGCGCGATCTGGCCAAGGAAGCTGGAATCCCGAATGGCCGGGTTCTCTATCTTGATATTGAAACCGGCGGACTTCAGTCACCAGCTTCGGTGGCTTATTTGTGTCCGTTCGGTGACTTGAAATTTTAGCGACTTTCGGCGATTTTTGACCTTTAAGCAGCCATCGCTGGCGATGGCACAATTATCGGAAGGAAAATCGTGAGTGTCTCAGAATATCGATTATGTTGGTGCCGTTGCCTGACGCAAGGCTCACCGAGTGGGCTTTTTCATTTCTCGAAATATCAATTTCGATTTTTGGGGAGGTTTGACAAGGCCTCATTTCGGAGAGTTGCGGTTTTACTTATCAACGTCACTATGAGGCTTCTCAATTTATTTGGTGTTAAAAATGCCGCGAGCTAAGAAGGGTATGCCCGTGTCGGCTCAACGCCGGCGCGACAAATACAAAGAGGCCGCGTGGCGCCATCGGATTGAACAATGGCAGATGTCGGGATTGTCTGTCAGGCAATTTTGCAAAAACAGAGGAATAAATCACACTACTATCTCGCGTTCGCTTAGCTGGGTTTGCCCGGTACACGAATCTTTCACAAAAAATTCAGTACTCTAAGTTCAATCGTAAGCCCCACCTTACTCACACTCGTCTTACCGAAAGCCCAGCAGCCGGATCTAACACCGGTTGGACCTTACTATGGACGAGTGGCGAACTACAAGAGTTACGCAAATGACCAGCGAAATTCATGATTCTGCCATCGTCAAGCCTTCCGGCGACGGATCTGCCCTACAAGATCTTTTCCAGGAAGTCTCAAATGATTTCAAAAGCTTCTTCGGCAGCCAGAGCAAGCCCATCGACCTGCAGTTGCGCAACAAAGACACCCAGGTGGATGCCCATTTTGGCCAATTGACCCTGACTGACGACGCAGCCGCCAAGCCCGACCAGACCGTGGCCAGGGGCGGCCATGCCAGGGAGCAGTCTCAGTCGATTAGAGAAGCCCAGGCAAAGCTGGCAAACAAAGAGACCAGTCAGGAAGAGAAGCTCCAGGAGGCCTTTCAGTTGGCCAAGGAAGGTCAAACTTCCTTCACTGGTCCGGACGGCAGGAAATACGACATCAGTGTTACCGACGGCACCGGGCGATCGGGGGTGAGCATTCATACCACTGACGCCCAGGGCACTTCGCATCCTGTCCTCCGCGGCAACGTCGATAAAGACGGTCACGTCTTCAAACAAACCGACGCCAGCGGTAAAGCTGTGGCATACGAAGGCGACTGGGCCGGACGGCATATGAAAGACAGCCCCCTGATTGGCTCGAAGGAAAAGGCCAATACGGTCGCCGAGAGTCATGAGACCGCTCAGCTGAAAAAGACTTTTGCCGACCGTGGTATCACTCCGGCCAACCAGGCACCGGCAGACCGTATAGCCCTGGCAAGAGCGCATGGTCAACTCCAAAGTCAGGTAGACCAGCATCGAGAGCACCTGAAGGCCATAAAGGCACAAGTAGAAGAAAGGAACAAACCATATCAGCACCAGATAGACCAGATTAACGGCCAGAACGACAGAATTTCACAACAGATGAGCGTCATAAGGCACGAATATATCGCGGGCAATACCAGGCTGGCTGCAGAGCTGAAGGACAAGGGCATCGGGGATGGCAGCAGGATCGACTTCGACAAGCCCGATGCAGTGCAGAAAGTCAGAAACGATATTGACGCCAATAAAAACATCGACGACGCCGGCAAAAAGCACCTCAAAGACGAGATGAACGCCCTCGAAAAGAAGAACAGCGCTCTGAATAAGCTGGACGCGGCAGCCGAGCACAACGCTCAAGCCATCGAAAAAGTGTACGACAAAATAGCAGACAATCAGAAACCTCTTGACGCAGAACAAAAGAAACTGGGGGATGCCCATAAAGCACTGCGTGAAAATGAGCATAAGCTTGCCGAGTCAAGATTTAGCGAAGACCTGAAAGAGATCGACAAACTGCCCCAAGCAAAGCGGGAGGCGATAACAAACGCCCTTACACAAATCGCCAATGACAGCGGCGGCGCTCCCAACCATCTGACCGCCGATCAACGAAAGCTGTTGATAGAAGAAACCGTACACCAGCTCGCCCACCCGGAAGCAATCAAGCAGGGCAACAAAGGCACATGTGGCCTTGCCAGCACGGAGGCAGAACTGGCAAAAAATCATCCTGAACAATATGCAAAATACGTCTCTGACCTTGCCACCAGAGGCGTAACAAAGACAGCCGACGGCAGAGAACTGCGCATTCAGTCAGATCTGATCAACACTACCGACAAACACGGGCAGCCGGTACAGCATGATGACGGCAATCCAAAACGCAGCTTTATCAGCAAAATATTCCAATCGGCCGCAGCCAACCGCGTGCTGGAAGACAGAGCCCTGGCTGCCTCACCGGCGGAAGCACCGGCCACCTATGACACACAGAGGCCCGCCAGCAAATACCCCTTAGAATTGAGCGCCGCGAATGTCAGCGGTAAAGGCGATATCACCACTACTGAGGACACCGGAGAAAGAATCGTACACAAGGATGGCAAAGTCGAGCACTGGAACGGTGTGGATGCGGACGAGATAAGCAAGTTGACTTCGGAGCTTACTGGTCAAAGATACGAAGCCAAGCCGATCGTAAACGGACGCGACCTGAGCAAGCCCGACCAGGAAGCAGCAGTAGAAAGAGACTTCCTCGCCGCCGCCGAACACAACGGACTACCAATGAAGGTGAACATAACTCTGAATAAAGGCGACTTTACCGGCATGAACAACGAGGGCGGCCACGAACTGATCGTAACTCGCATCGAGAAGGGAACGCCCGCCATGTTGTACTACGATAACACCGCCGGTGGTACCGATCACAGCTATCCCACCGGCCGGCCTGTACCACTCAAAGAATTCTTGAGCGCCATGCAGAAAACTAGAATGTCGAACGGCAATTATCACGAGCAGGGCTACGTTATTACCAAGGTCGAATAATCGAAGTCGACGAAACAAGTTACGGTCTTGGACCAGCTGTGGCCAAACTTAAGCAAAAGATGTCGAGAGCACTTCCGGTTGGGCATCCCCCAGTCGGGTGATGTTCCGATGGCCGATGGAAGACAGCACTATCCGTACGACAATATTATGACAGGGCGCATTTTGGCGACGCCTCTAGACATCCAGGAATCCCTAGCCAGCGTTCAAGAAGGGTTACCATGGACAAGCATGAACATCACTACTGGCAGGAAATCAACCGCCATCTAGTTTTTGCTCTTAACGAGCTACTCTATCTGCCGGTCTGCTGCTTGCACCTATTCCACGGCGGTGACGACGTTCGGCAGGCCTTACAAAAGGCCAGCCACAAACCTGATGTACTCGAGCACCGTTGCCGCCAATGCGGCGAAGACATTGTTTCGCGGTCACAGACGACTGAGTCGCACCGGAGTACGGTCACCGGTCATGGGAGCTTCCATCAATGGATGGAAAATGATCAAGATCGTCTGCTTATCTATGGCGACACACCGCATGCCACAGGTTTTGAAGCCAGCCTCCCGGGTTTCGAAGATGGGCACCTGCAGCGCGTCGAACAATACTGGTATGACCACCAGCTGGCCAGTCCCACCTGCAAAGCTAAGCCCAGCAAAGGCTCGTGCACTGCAACGGCCGATGACTGGCGCAAGACTGTGGCCGAGGCCGCAGCCATTGCTGAAGCTGAGAACTGAGAGCAGGGTTCGCTGAAGAGGCACCGGCAAGCATACCCGGCTTCGTGAAATATCATTAGGAGATGAGAAATGAGCGCCAGAGTACTAATTCCAGTTGACAATCAAGACTGCTGTATGGATGCACTTCAGTCTGTCATGTCACGTCACTGGGACCGCGATACGGAATTTTTGCTCTGCCAGGTCGTTGAGTCTGTGGGTACAGGCCCGACAGATCACTATAACGAACACAACTTAGTACTGGCGGCAGAACAAGAAAACCATTCTTATCAGACAAGACTCTGGCTCTCGGATACAGCCAAAATGTTTGCTGAAAAATTACCGAATGTCGAAACGCGCATGGAAAAAGGCGACGTCACAAAAGTTCTTTGCGATCTGGCCTACGATTGGAACGCCGACTACATCATCGTTGGCTCGCACGACCTCTCACTGAACAACCGTTGTGCCCTGGGAAGTGTGGCCAGCGCTTTGCTTAAATACGGTCCCTGTTCACTTGAATCTGTGCGCGCAAACGAGCACACGATATCGCCGCGCAAGGTCATTATTGCCACAGACCTTTCAGCGGTTTCGGAGGCCACTATGCGATGGGTCGAAGACATGAGTTGGAACGCTAAAACCGAATTTCGCATAGTGACAGTCACTTCGCCCACGCACAAAGACCTAAAATCACACCTCTCCAACGTTGGCTCTATCTACACAAAAGAACGCCAGCATCTCGGTAAAATCGAGGAGACATTAAAGCGTCAGGCCAGGCAATTAGCAAAAAAATGCGGCTTTGACAGTGTGGAAGCGGATATCCTATCGGACGCCAGCCCAGCCGACGCTGTTTGCGATCTGGCGCAAAGGTGGGGAGCAGACCTGGTGGTGACCGGCGCAAGCGGCGCCAATCGCAACCCCGACGGTCGAGCAGGTGACACAGCGATAGGCATTCTCGATCGGCTGCATTGCTCAATGATTGCCATTCAGAGCGACTCTTTGAAGCAGGTCAATTTTTCCTGGAGCTGATTTCAGCTCTGAGAAATTCTGCGAGGTCATTCAAGCGGCTGTTATGTCACTGTTATTTGGCCGCTGCATGCTCTAGCCATGGACCAAACGAGCCGGCCCAACTGATGGCTCGCATTACCAAAAATACAGATGCCTCACTCATTTCCCCGGAGTAATATCCATGCAATTTGACGCGAAAAAAGAAGCCGACACACTCGAAAATCTCGCCAAAGAGCGGATAGACACCGGCAAGTCCGATGACCATGCGGCCAACAATAAGTTGGCTAATGAATGGCTCTCTCTAAATCCCGAACAGCGTGCTCAGGTGGGAAAAGAACTTGTATCGAAATACGATAATTCCGATTGGAACTCGCTGCCCCGGCCGCACATGCAATATGACGCTAAGGGCGAGTGCATAGGCATTGACTTTACTGCTTCAGCACTGGATTTTGGCGCCGACCTTGGTAACACGCGTGTCGTAGCCCTCCACCCCTCCACTGGTGGCGAGATAGTAGAAGTCGACCACACAACGGGTAAGCACCGCAAACTGGATGGCATTGCCTGTGATTCAGCATCGACGATGGTAAATACACCCCCGGATGTACTTAAGGCAGCCGGTGGGCTGGAATACAGCCTCGAAATGACTCTAGACAAAAAGGGTAACACTGTAGAAACCCCGGTGCCCGCAGGCGGCGACGGCGGGCGTTAGAGGTGGGCCTATTAATAAGTCACGGAGCGGCGCCGCAAAATAAGTTCTTTCTCACTCCCGACGAGAGAAGGTGGCTTTGGTAAGATTTGTCGTATGACTTTGACCAAGCAAGACAAAGCCGACCTCCGCGCTACGATGTTCCGCCATTTGGACGGGATCGCCACCGCACCGACGGCCTATACGCTGCTTGAGAGGGGAGTTTTAGAACATTTACTCCAACACAAGGAGGCAGATGTCACAGAATTAGCCTCCAAATTCAAAGCCAATGAAGGCTATCTCAACGTCGCTTTGCGCATTCTGTCCTCGCAAGGTTGGCTCGATGCTGAAGTCGACAATGTTCATGACAGGGTCAAATATAGCGTCAACGCAAAGAGTGCCGTAGCTTTCGAACATTGCCGGCTGTACGAAGATGTGGTCACGCTGCTTCGCTTTTCCGGTCAGTTTCATAAACGCAAATTCGAAAGGGCTCCCTTCGCGCTGCTCGAGAGTATTTTCAAAAAATACCGCGAGAATTTCGGCATCGAATTTTCCAGCGACCCTGACACCAGGTCTATCCAGGAGCACGTGCTGACGCACATTGAAGGCGTCGCCATTGGCCCTTCTATAGTCGCTCTAGGCATGGGCGGAATGTTTCATAAGTATTTCATGGAGGCGTCCTTCAAGGCCGAAGAGTTTCACGAAGACGCTGAGAGTTTCGGCAAAATACTCGATTTTTTTGCTTTCCTTGGCTGGTTTGAAAAGAAAGGCCAAACATATCGCTTTACTGAAAAGGGGTTATTTTTTGCCCGACGAGCCAGTGCGTACGGCGTGACGGTGTCTTACATTCCTACCTTTCGAAGCCTGGATGAACTCATTTTCGGCAATCCCGAAGTTTTGACCAACACCAAGCCAGAATTGCCCGAGCTACATGTAGACAGGGAAATGAACGTGTGGGGGAGCGGCGGAGCGCATATCAGCTATTTCAAAAAAGTAGACGAAGTCATCATTGAGCTGTTCAATAGGCCTCTAGATGAACAGCCAAAAGGCATTGTCGACGTGGGCTGCGGCAATGGCGCATTTTTGCAGCACATTTTTGAGGTCATCTCTCAGCGCACGTTGCGGGGGGAAGTGCTGGAAGATTACCCCTTGCTTTTAGTCGGTGCTGACTTCAATGAAGTGGCCCTTCGTGTCACTCGTGCCAACCTTTCCAAAGCCGACATCTGGGCTAAAGTCACCTGGGGCAACATCGGGCGGCCAGATTTATTGGCCCGCGATCTTAGCGACAACTACGGCATCGCCTTAGAAGATTTGCTCAACGTGCGCACATTTTTAGACCACAACCGACAGTGGGAAGCACCAGCTCACCCGCTGGAAGGTCGCGTAAGCCAATCCTCCGGATCATATTGCTTTCGTGGCAAGAGATTGAACAACAACGATGTTGAGGCCAGTCTCCTCGAACACTTCCGTCGCTGGCAGCCCTTCGTGCACCGCTTTGGGCTTCTGGTCATCGAACTACATACTATCTCGCCCAGGCTTGCTGCAGCAAATATTGGCCACACGTCTGCCACCGCATATGATGCTACCCACGGCTACTCGGATCAGTACATTGTGGAGATGGATGTTTTTCACCAGGTCGCTGCCGAAGCCGGGCTCTACCCAGACCCCGCACACTTTTTCAAGTTTCCCCAATCGGACCTGGCCACGGTGAGCATCAATCTTTTGAAGGGTTGATCTGATCACTTCGTCGGCGGGTCAAAAACAGCAGGAAAGATTTCGCGCGGGCAACCTTTGTGGTCTTTTACAAAGCGATCCGCCCATTTTTTGAAAGCCGCATTTGCGTCGTCGGCCGAAGCAATTTCGTCTGATAGATAATCGACGAATTCCCACTTACCACCTTGCCTGTGCAATACCGCGCTGACAGGATCAAGTTGTTTTTTACCATCGGGTGTACCGGGATTGCCGGCCACATAAGCCCAGTCATCCTTGACGAAGTTGGTCACTTTAAAGAAGATCACTTTCTTGATCTTCCACTCGTCGGCCAATTTTTTCATGTCATCGCGGTAGCGCAGGCAGTCTAACAACGCAGTGCGCTCGGGCGAACCTAATTTTGGGCTTACGACTGCCGATGTTTTAGATTGCTCCTTCTTTACAGGTTGCGACTCTGTCGTACTGGCCTGTTCGGCTTTCACCCCGGTCGATGCTGATGCGTTCTGATCCTTAAACGCCGGATCATTTATAAAACTATCGGCCTTTTGATCGATAAGCTGCTTTGTCCTACGTTGTTCGTAGTTGCCGTCACTGCCGGTGTATTTAAGGATGCTTTGAAAATACAAATGACCACTTTCATCAAAATAATTGGTCGTTGGTCGTCCCATGACCTGGTCTTTAAATTGCCAGCATTCAAATGTCTTGCCGTCTAACGGCTTGGTCCCGACCGGCGTCCCCTTAATCATTTTCACATAGGCCGGCGTGGTGGTATCAAACGGCATCTCAAAAACAGTGGCCGAAACGTTCCCTGAGCCATCGTCCTGTTTGCTATATGTTTTTTTGCCGTCAAAATAAGTGTGGAGCTTTCCTTTTTGAACGGGTTGCCCCGGCACGGTAATTGTGGTGTCGTACCACGCCTCGTATGACGCGTCGGCGGCGTAAGCTTTTTCAGCAGCTACAGACAAGACCATAATTGTTGCGAATAAAAGTGCTCTTAGCTTCCGCTTGTACCAGTTCGACTTTTTCATAGGAACCTCATAGTGCTAGCCGCCACTTTACTTACCCGGAGACACGAGTGCACTACCGATGGTGCCGGTTTAGTGCTGCGGATTGAGCATTTCATGCTGCATGATGATTTCGCCCTTTTTAATTTCAACTTTGCTTACGTGATCGCGAACAAGTTTTGAATCAGACAGTGCGTCCATCGGTATGGCGTTCGAATCCATTTGAGCATTTTTGCAATCTGTCTCAAGGAGGGGGGAGCCTTTTGCAATATTTTTTTCGGCGACAACAACTGTTCCCGTCTGCTTGTCGGCGGGAGTAGCACTCAGGTAATTTAGCTTACTCAATTGACTTGGTGTCAGCTCCTTACCAATATCACGCAAGGAGAAAACCTGCGCCGCCTCGATA
>Ga0105248_10004988_pt1 | contig 14675 bp, 16 predicted proteins | sample KBSS34metaG_FD_81524 | JGI IMG/M metagenome (GOLD analysis project Ga0105248, IMG submission 81524) | Switchgrass rhizosphere microbial communities from Kellogg Biological Station, Michigan, USA - KBS S3-4 metaG | ecosystem: Host-associated > Plants > Roots > Rhizosphere > Soil | place...
CGGATCGCGGACGAGCGCCTCGCCGATGTCGGCTTCGCCGGCCCGTCGTTCCTCGAACCGGTCCGTGTCACCGCGGAGCCACAGGAGCAGTACGGCTGCGCCTACCGAGTCGTCCCGCACACGCAGGACGAGCGGTACCTGGTACTCGAGCGCAAGGCCGTCGGCACGGACTGGCAGCCGGTGTTCCGGTTCAAGCTCCAGTCGCGCACCCTAGCGGAGTGGCAACGCGACCCAACCCAGCCGGAGGTCCTCAACCCCGAGTGGAACTGGGCCGGAGAGCTGGTGCCCAGTACCACCGTCATCCGCGCGCGCGCATTCGACACCGGTCAGATCATGCTGATCGGCAGGCGCTGTCTCACCGTGGACAACGGGCGCGAGGAGTTCCGGGTTCTCGTCAGGCCCGAGGACTACGCCGCCACGGTCAGTACGATCCTTCGTCAGGCGGTGTGACATAGCCGCGCCCGGCGGCGACTCCCCGCTCTCCTGTCCGCCCGCGGCAGAGGCCGCCGACGTCGTCATCGTCGGCTACGGTCCGGTGGGCCAGACACTTGCCATCCTCATGGCCGCGCGGGGCTGGCAGGTTGCCGTCATCGAACGGTGGCCCAGCGCCTACCCGCTGCCCCGCGCCGTCGCCTTCGACGGCGAGGCAGCCCGGATCCTCGCCGCGGCAGGAGTCAGCGGCTGCTTCGACCGGATCGGCGAGTCGTCGCGGGACTACACGGTCACCAACCTCGCCGGTGATGTGCTGCAGTGCCAAGATGCCGACGACACCTACCGCTACGGTTGGCCGGACTCCACCTCGATGTACCAGCCGGGCCTGGAGACGGCCCTCATCGAGCGCGGCGCGGGTCTCGCTGGCCTGCGGCTGTTCCGCGACCACGAAGCGATACGGCTGGAAGAGGACGACGACGCCGTCGTCGTCGAGGCGGTCGAGGGGGCCACGGGGCGGCGACGCCGGTTCACGACCGGCTGGGTGGTGGGCTGCGATGGCGCGAACAGCGTGGTAAGGAGATCACTGAACCCGCAGTTCACGGATTATTGGCTCAAGCACGAATGGCTCGTGTGCGACGTGAGGCTGCACGAGGAGCGCGTGTTCGAGCACAACAACCTCTTGCTCGCGGATCCGGCCCGGCCCCGGGTCGCGGTTTCCGCAGGACCGGGGCACCGTCGCTATGAGTTCATGCGCATGCCGCAGGACGACCCGGAGACGTTCGACTCCGCCGAGAAGGCCTGGGAACTGCTGAAGCTGTTCGATGTGCATCCCGGCAACGCGACCCTCGACCGCCTCGCCTCGTACACCGTCCAGGCCCGGGTTGCGGACCAGTGGCGGTCCGGAGGCCTGCTGATCGCCGGTGATGCGGCACACCTCATGCCTCCGTTCGCCGCGCAGGGCATGTGCTCCGGGCTGCGTGACGCGGCCAACCTGGCCTGGAAGCTGGACCTGGTGCTGCGCGGGATCGCCGGAGAGGAGCTGCTCGACACCTACGAGGCGGAACGCGGTCCGCATGTGAAGAGCTCGATCACCATGTCGGTGAACCTGGGAAAGGTCATCTGTATGACCGATCCCCGGGCGGCCGCCGACCGGGACATGGTGATGCTGACGTCCCGCCGGCGAGGCATTGGGGCGCAGCGTCCAAAGACGGTGCTAGAGCGCCTCCGGGACGGGGTGATGTTCAGGGACGCGGCCGGGAAGCCGGTCGGGCTCGCCGGGCATCTGACCCCGCAGGGCCGGGTGTCGACTGCCCGGGGCACTGGGCTCTTCGACGAGATCGTCGGCACCGGCTTCGTCCTGCTTCGCACGGAGGAGACGAACGGCGTACTTGGCACCGACCACCGCGAGTTCCTGAGGGAACTGGACGCTCGTACCGTGCGCGTGCTCCCTGCCGGTACACCCTCCCCGGACGTCGGCGTGGACGACGTCGTCGACGTCGACGACGTCTACCTTCCCTATCTGGCCGAGCAATCGGCCGCTGTGGCCCTCATCCGCCCGGACTTCTACCTGTTCGGAGCGGTGGAGCATGTCTCCGAACTGCCGGCGCTCGTCGACAGCCTGCGCCAGCAGACGGCGACCGCGGCCGTCGCCGGGGCGTAGCGCTTGACCGTGTTGAGCGCGAGGTTGAGGCGCCGCGCGCAGTCGAGTACGTCGACGCCCTGATCGAGCAGGTCGTGGACCTGCGAGCAGGCCAGGGACCTGCTCACGGAACGTCTGCCGGCAGCAGCCCCGGGTCGGGCAGACCAGCCGACGGACCCGGGCGACCCCGTCCGAGGTGCAGACTCGGCCCGGAACACGCTTGCACCGCCGCCGTCCCGTGACACAGCCCTGTCACGACGCGGCAGGCGAGAGACCGGAACCCCTCGGAAGGACGAGCATGCATCCCCCCGCGGTTGGGAGAGGTAGATAGTGGCGACCGTGCCGACGTCCAGGCGGGGCTTGGACGATGGTGGTCGGGTGGACGAGCCCGAGACCGGACAGCCTGACCCGGAGGTCGAGCCGAAGGCGAAGCGTCGGACGTTCACGGCGGAGTACGAGGCGCGGATTCTCGCGGAATATGACGCGGCCTGGCCTCGCCCCGTACGCTGTTCCGGATCCTGGCCGCGGCGGGGCAGACCGGGGAACGCCGAGCACAGGCGTCGCACCCGCCGCACGTCAAGCCCGAACTGCTCGCGTCCGCGCCGAACCAGGTGTGGACGTGGGACATCACCAAGCTCAAGGGTCCATCGAAGCACAGGGCGGGGTCAAATGGTCGTAACGACGCCTCGGTAGGATGATCGTGTTGGCGTCGAGGGACTGGATGGTGGATGGGTCGCCGGGAGCAGTTGACAATCGAGGAGCGGGAGCTGATTTCCCGGGAGTTGAGCAAGAACCGGTCGGATCGCTTCATCGCGAAGGCACTCGGCCGGCATCACTCGACGATCTCACGGGAAATTGAGCGTAACGGCGGCCGGCAGGTCTATCGGGCGGTGGAGGCACAGGCGCGGTGCGATGCGCTGCGGGCACGTCCGAAGGAACGGAAACTCGTCGCGTCGACGGCGCTGCACGACGCGGTCAACGTGGGCCTGGCCGAGAAGTGGTCCCCGAAACAGATCAGCGAGAGACTGGAGAAGGACTTTCCCGGCGACGAGAGTATGCGGGTGTCACACGAGACGATCTACGAGTGTCTGTACCTGCAGGCCCGCGGGGAGCTGCGGACCCAGCTGACGCTCGCGCTGCGTAAGGGCCGGACCAGGCGAGTGAACCGGTCCCGGACGACGGTGACCCGCGGGCGGATCGTCGACATGGTCAACATCAGCGAGCGGCCGAAGGAGGCCGAGGACCGCGCCGTGCCCGGATTCTGGGAAGGTGACCTCATCCTGGGCAAGGGAAACAAGTCCCAGATCGCGACGCTGGTCGAGCGTAGCACACGGTTCGTCATGCTCGTGCGCATTCCCTACGACCGCAACGCCGAGAAGGTCGCCTACCTGCTGGCCCGGAAGATGGAAACCCTCCCCGACTTCATGAAGAAGTCCGTCACCTGGGATCAGGGCAAGGAGATGGCCCGGCACGCCAAGTTCACCGTCGCCACCGGAATTCCCGTCTATTTCTGCGATCCGCACTCGCCGTGGCAGCGGGGATCGACCGAGAACACCAACGGGCTCCTGCGTCAGTACTTCCCGAAAGGCACCGACCTGTCGTTGCATACCCAGGCCGAGCTTGATAAGGTGGCCGAACAGTTGAATGGCAGGCCACGGCAGACACTGGGATGGGCGAAGCCGGTCGAGGTCTTCAACGATTTGCTGGCAAAGCATGCGTCGCTATGATCGCCTGATTTCGCCCATCGCCATCGACTTAACCGAGGCGGCAACCGGCAGGCGAACGCTGCGCTTTACCGCACCATCATCGTGCGTATGCGATGGCATCAGCCTACCATTGACTACGTCGACCGGCGCACCGCCGAGGTGGCGGGTACCCGGCGTCGACCCATCCGAGCGAGAGGAGTCCGCCCTGTGGACATCAGCCTTTTCCTGGAGCTGGCCTACGATGACCCGCTGAGCCGCGATGGCTCACGAGTCTTCGAGGAAGCTCTTGAGCAGGTCCAGCTGGCCGACCAGCTCGGGTACCGCAACGTCTGGATCACAGAGCATCACTTCCTGCCCGGCTTCTCCCTCAGCTCGTCGCCCGAGATCTTCCTGGCCGCCGCGGCGATGCGCACGCGGCGGATCCGGCTCGGCCATGGAATCGTGCTCCTCCCGTTCAAGATCAACCACCCCCTGCGGGTCGCCGAGCGCGCCGCGACGCTGGACACGATTTCCGGCGGCCGGCTGGACTGGGGCGGCGGGCGAGCGCTCTCGGAGATCGAGCTCGCGGCCTTCGGTGTGCCCGCCGACCAGACGCAGCCGGAGTGGCGAGAGGCGCTCGCGGCGATTCCCCGGATGTGGATGGACCAGGAGTTCGAGTGGGACACGGAGCTGCTGCAGGTACCCAAGCGCGCGGTCCTGCCCAAGCCACGGCAGAACCCCCACCCGCCCATGTTCGTCGCCGCCACCCAGCCATACTCGGTGGAGTTCGCCGCGCAGAACGGTCTCGGCGTTCTCGGATTCGGCATCCAGCAGACGGACGCGGGAAGCTTCGTGGACCTCTACAAACGGACCATCGCCGACGCGAAACCAATCGGCGGCTTCGTCAACAACCGCTTCAACGTCTTCACGATCGCGCTGTGCCTTGACGATCAGGAAGAGGCGGTCAAGATCCAGGGGCCCAACTTCGAGCGCTACGGGGACTACGTATCCGACCTCTACAAGCCCTGGACCGAAGGCGAGCAGCCGCGCACCTACGCCTGGGCGCTCGAGCGTATCACCGCCCTGGAGACGATGCGTAATACCTCCATGGAGGACCTCAGCAACGCGGGCGGCGCCGCGATCGGCGGTATCGATGACTGCGTCCGATCACTGCGGGTCTTCGCCGACGCGGGCGCGGACGAGGTCATGCTCCACATGGGCTCGTTCAGCACCCCGCACGACAAGGTCATGCGCTCGATCGAGCTGTTCGCGAAGGAGGTGCTCCCCCGCGTCACGCACCGCGCTATCACCTGAGCTTGATTTTTAACCTTTTCGCTGCTGGTGGGCGGTCACGGTCAGGTCCCGTCTGACGGTCTTCCCGACGTCGTGGTGGGGTGCGGGTCTGCGGTTGCGGGGGAGGTCGGGGTCGGGCCAGTCGGGATGCCAGATCCGGACGAAGTTCAGCACGGAGTACAGGCCGATCTCGATGGCCCCTCGCTGTTGATGCTGACCGGCCCGAGGAAGCCGCTGGCGCTCACCCGCGAGGCGATGATCGGGTAGCTCACGAGCGTGACGCCGTACTCGAGGTACTCGACCATCCAACCGCCGCCAGGCAGGACATGCGTGATTCCGGTCAGCGCGACCTCGGTTAACGGGCCGGCCTGGGCGGCGGGGCGGAGCTTGCCGGTCCTCATCGACGACCAGCGCGTCGCCGTGGTCATCCCAGCCGACGACGGGCAGCCGACGCTCGGGCGTCTTCAGCTGCGGGTCCTCGTAGATGGCTTCCCAGCCATGCGGGGCGGGGATCATTCCTGCCGTCCGGGGCGGTAGTAGGACCTGCCGACGGCCACGGTCAGCCGTAGCTCCGATGCCGGCGAGGCGTCCTCGCTCAGGTTGACGAAACCGAGCGGGTCGGTCAGTGCATTGAGGCGGTTCGCCATCCAGTCCGCCGCCGCGTCCAGCAGGTCGGACTCCTCGCTCCCGAAGAAGGTCCGGACCTGGGTGGGCGTGCCGTCGACGTCGACGTCGAGGCGTACCGGGCCGTGGAACGCCGGGCGCGCTCCCGGCTCCGCGCGATGAGCCGGCCGGCGACCTGATCCGCCAGCTCGGCGGGCGGCCGCGGGTCGAACTCGACGACCGCCGTTACCTCGTCGCCGCAGACCACGCCGCCCGCGGGCGCACCGTCGGCCACCCTGCCCAGTACGCACCTCGCCGCGTACGAGGCCGAGGCAGCCGCGGCGGGCGGACAGGGTGACCGGGTTGACGCGGCCGTCGCGGTGATGCGCGCGAACATGCGCCCCGCCCTGCGAGGCGCAGGCGCTTGGCACCATTGGTACGACGCCGAGGAGAGCCTCTATGCGGCCGCGCCGCGGCCCACACCCCGGGTCTTGGCGCCGAGGCGACAGCCCATCGTCTGACCGGTCAGGACACGCGAAGAAGGCCGGAGATACGCATCATCCGGCCCAAAGTCGCCACACCAGCGGCGATCAACCTTCACACCTGCCCGATGTTACACGGCGCGTCCAACTCGACGCCGGACCGTGGCCGGTCAGCGGCCGAGGGCCTCCGCGCCGCCGGCCGGGGCGGTGCCCGTCCGCGGGCCGGGCCGAGGCCGCGGCGAACCCGTCACGGGTCGTGCCATCGGTGATGCCCCACAGTGCCCCGCTTGAGCACGTCGTCACGGCGGAGGCCGAACGGGTCATCGCGTCAATCTGAACCCGGCGCGTGTACAACGACGCAGGCCCACCCGGGAGCCGGGTGGGCCTGCGTCGTTGTCGCTACCACAAACTCGGTGTTTCAGTGATCGAACTCTCCGTCGCGGACGCCCGAGGCGAAGGCGCTCCACTCGGCCGCTGTGAAGACGAGAATGGGGCCGCTGCGGTCCTTGGAGTCCCGGATCGCGCGCCCTCCCTCCGGTAGTACGGCGACTTCGACGCACGCCCCGTTACCGTTGGTGTAGCTGGACAGTTGCCAGGAGAGCTGGTCCCGGTCAAATTCGATCTTGCGGTTCATGATTGCTCCCTCGACAAGCTCGTGATCATCTCGGCGGAGGCGCTGGGGGGTTGAGCGCGAGGGCTCGGAGATGGTCGAGCTTCTCTCTATACTGCCGCACCTCGTCGGGCTTCTCCACGTACAAGCTGCCCGTCAAAACCTCCAGATAGACGACCTCTGGATCTTCGGCGTCCGGGAAACCCAGATGGGTGAAGGAGGTTCCGATGGCTGACAGCATCACGGCCATTTGCTGATGCTGGTCAGGCGACAACCGACACGCCGCCGCCCGCCTGGCTCACGAGGTCGGAAAGCGCTGGACCAGCTCCGATCAGGCCCTCGGTCTGCGTCGCCTACGACGCACGCTCGGCCCTCGATCGTGGAGGGCTCAGTGTCGCTGTGGGAGAGCGGAGGCGAGATCGGGGATACCGGCGAGCAGGAGGCGGTGCATCGCCGAGCCGGGAAGCCGGTTAAGCGGCTGCATCGGGTCGGTGAAGTACACGGCGTCGTCGAAGACGGGCTGGCCGCCCGGGCGGCGGGCGAACTGGACGCGGCCGTAGTCGACGCCGTCCTCGGCGTCACAGCTCATCCAGCTGATCGTCTCGATCTCTCCCGGCTGCAAGGGGGCGGTGTGCAGGGGCCGGGCCTGGATGGTCTCCCCATCGTCGTACCAGACCTGGGCGACCGCGAAGACCCACCGTTTGGTGGCGTTGGCCTGGGCCTTCGCGGCGGCGCGGATCTCGAACTCCAGGCTCGTCGCCCAGTTGATCAGGTAGTCGTAGTCGCTGAGGATCAGCTTCCGCTCACCGTGCAGGCCCACGATGGCGGTATAGTCACCGGCGCGGACGGCCCGCTGCACGCGGGCGGTGATGTCCTCGACCAGGACCGCGGTTTCGCTGTTCATAGCCCAGCCCTTCCTTCCAGGTTCCCTCGGCGAGCCCGATGGCCGGCCGGTGTGAAGGAGTTGGCCTTTCACTTCTGGTACGGCGAGGGGGCTGGCCCGACCGTCCGCGCCCGGCGCAGAAACCTCCGCCGCCCTGGGGGGCGGCGGGGCGATGCGGGTCGGCTTCTTCGCCCTCACCCAGATACGGCGCCCGTGAAAGCCGAACCGTCCGGCCACCGCTCAGGACGCGGTACGGACCCGCGCCGTCTCGATGTCGCGGCCACCGTCGTCTCTCCGGCCGGCGCACCCGACCCGCCCGGCTCCACGCGGCAGGTTCCAGCAGCGCTGGATCTGGTCAGGCCCATCGTGGAGGCGGTTCGTTGATCACCGCGATGGTTCCTGAGCGGCTCGGGCGCGCGCCACCTCTGCGCGCCCTGTCGTCGAGTCGCCGTAGGGCCGTGCCCACACCGCCCGGATATGATCACGGAGAACGGCTCACTCCGAGAAGTCGTGGTGGTCCTCCCCCGCTCTGGGGTGCGGCGGGCACCACGGGTGCCGGCTTCTTTGCCCTCACCCAGGTACGGCGACAACGACAGCCGAACCGTCCGCCACCACCCCGAGCGCCCTGTCCGGACTCGCAGCATCCGGATCACCCGGCCACCGAAAAGCACCCGACCGGCTGCGCAGACTCGGATCGGCCCACAGCCAGAGCCGACGTCGACCCCCTACTTCCGATGCGGCGCTGGTTGCCGGGTCGACCGTCCGCGGCGGGCGCGAATTCTTCGGACCGGCCGCAGGTCTCCTGACTCGATCAGGCGGACCTAATCTGTCGGCTATGCCGCGCCCCCGGGACTCGGATCGCCCGCCGTCACTGGTCGTGCTGCGCGGTCCGTCGTGCAGTGGCAAGACGACGACCGCACTCGCGGTCCGTCAAGCGGTCGGCCGCGGCGTAGCGGTCGTACAGCAGGACGTGATCCGCCGGGAGCTACTCAGGGAGCGCGACCAGCCAGGCGCGCTGAACATCGACCTGATCTCACTGATCGTGACGCGTTGCCTCGCGGCGGACTACGACGTGATCCTCGAAGGCATCCTCGACGCCTCACGCTACGGCACCGCACTGCGGGCGATCATCACCGCACATCCCGGCCCGGCCCACGTCTGCTACTTCGCACTGCCCCTGGACGAGACACTGCGCCGCCACGCGACCAAACCCAACGCCACCGGCTACGGCCCCCGCGAACTCGCCGAGTGGTACGTGCCCGATGACCTGCTCAGCGTCCCCCACGAGAAGATCATCCGCGTGGGTGAAAGCCAGGACGAGATCGTGGCGCGCATCGTCGCCGAGGCCCTGCCAGCCCGCTCCCCAGCATTCTGAGAAGCTCTATTGCCGGCTCGCTGCCAGCGGCTCTGGATCTATCGCGCATAAGCTCCTGACGGACGGCAGGTAGGACTACCCGCGACGTGCCGGGACGACGACGCACCTTTCAGAGTATGAGGTCGCCTCCGCGCCGCGGCGCCGGGCGGGCTGTGAACCCGCGCAGATCGGCCTGCCAGTCGCGGCGGCCATGCCCATTCGAGCCGGCGGCTCCTGCCACCTGGCGCGGTGCCCAGGTGGCAGGACCCCTTCGGACCTTGCGGAGTTGTGGTCAGGCCGCGCGCTGCTGGGGATCAGGACCCGCGGGTGGCATCGGCTGGGGCGGGTGGAGCCGTGTCGGACGCCCGACCTCGCTGTCGACGGTGGAGCTGTCCGTCAAGGGCTTGACGGTGGGAGGCCAGAGGCCGGCCAGCTGGCCCAGGCTGAGGCGACCGGTCCCGGGCCGGGTGAGGGGTAGCCAGCGGGTCAGGGTGGCGTCCAGATGCTCGACAGGTTCGGCGAGGTCCGCGGCCGTCGTCGCAACCGGTACCCGCACCGGGTCATCAAGATTGCGTAGCGCCTCCGCGAGGACCTCACGCAGGCGGGCTTCGCGGCGCAGGGTGGTGGTCCAGATCAGGACCGGCGTGAAGATCCGGGTCTCCTTCGCGAGCCGGCCGTAGGCGTCGATCTTGAAGGTGAGGCGGGGGAGTGCTTCGGTGCCGAAGTCCAGTTCGAGGAACCATTCGACCTCGGCGCGGCCCTGCACCCACCGGCCGTACGCGTCGGGCCGCACGATGTCCCCGAATGACCGGGCGCAGCGTTCCTCCGACCACCAGGCCGCCAGCCGGCCCGTGGCCTCGGGCTGGCGGGCGTGGTGGACCAGCCGGGTGAACATCCCATTGACCGCGACCCGGTGATCCAGGTGCAGGGAGTGGGCGATGCCCATCGCCCGGTCGTGTTGGTAGCCGATCTTCTTCGGGTCCAGACCGTCCTCAGGCGCCAGCACCGCGGCGCCGGCGACGTCGAGGACGTAGTGCATGGGCGACAGGCCACTGACCGCGAGTGGCTGGAACCGGTCGAGGACCCGCCAGCGGTACAGCTCCAGCAGGCGGATGTTCGCCGACCGGCGGGTCTCCCAACCGAGTTCGACGATCTGGTGGGTGGTCAGCACCCGGTGCTCGTGGATCATGCGGGTAATCCAGCGGTCTCGGGGGGTGAGGTGGCGGACGAGCCAGAGCTGGTGCTCGCTGCTGGACACGACCCGGGCGGTGGGCCGGTTGTAGGTGCGGCGGCCGAGGTAGGTCTGCTGCGGAGGATTCGTGATCACGTCGAGGTATCTCCCAAGGGGCTGATCATGCAGGCGGAGGTAGCGGAGGCAGACCAAACAGACAGGCAGAACGGGCAGACAGCCAGGACCGGGCCGGGGGCGAGCGGGCGGACGCGCCCGCGCCCGGACTCGCCACACGCCAGCACACGAGGTCCACCCGCGTCCCGCCGGTCGGGGCGGGGGCCGTCATCCGACCGTGACCAGCACTCCTGTCTCGGCCGGTTCCACCGGACCGAGATCAACCATGTCGATGTCATCCGGTTCGACCGCCGCCGGCAACACATCCACGACCCCGTCGTCGGCATCCGACGTGGGCCCGGGCGTACCGACCTCGGGGAGGTCGGCGGTGGGGGCGTGTTCTTCCAACACCCGGTGGGCCTCGGTACGTAGCTGCGTGACCAGTGCCCGAGCCCGCTTCGAGCGACTTTCAGCCGCTTGCGCAGCTCGTCCGAGGAGATCGGCCGGCGGTGTTCCTCCCAGTAGCGGGCATCCTCACGCCGCGCCCGCTCCACCAACGAACCATCGAGCACGACGGCGCTCGGCCGGTCGGGATCGCGCTGCGCGGGAACGGCCACCACCTCGGCCCGCGGGCTCTCGCCTCCGGATGGTGCAGACACGGCGGTGGACACCGCTGCCGCACCGGTCTCCGGCCGGGAGGCGGATTCAGAGATCGCGACGTCCGGGGCTGCGGTGTGGAAGGTGGTGGGGTGGCGCATCGCGCGCAACAGCCCCGGGCCCACCTCAGACCAATAAGCAACGCCGGGCCGACAGCGTCGAACGCGGCCTTCCCGTAGTCCCCCGCGATCACCGGCTCAGCGACATTCAGCGCCAGCGTCACCACACTGGAGAACACCAACAGCCGCCGAGCCGGATGCAGCAGCTCAGCCGGCGCGCCCTGCACCGCCAACTGCCGCGTCCCCAACAAAAGGCCCACCACGGACAAGTCGACGGCCGGAGCCACCAAGGGCGCCACCCAGACCGGCACCCCGAGACGTAGCCCGAGCTGGAAGACATTGCCGAACCCAAAGGCGAACGTCAGACCAACAACCACAACCATGATCACCGTGACGAGAGTCATCACCGCGTCCCGCCCCGCCACTGACGGCACCACAACAGGACCATCCACGGCCCCACCGCCCGCGGCCATCAGGCACCCGCCTTGGCCAGCGCCCGCGCCGCTACCGACCGGGTCCCGTCACGGGGCGCGATAAGCGCAGGTACACGAGCCGAAACCACCAGGCTCGCCTTCGCCCGGTTTTGCGTGGATGCTGTACGAGCCTCCCCGGGGGCACCCACAAGATAGATACTCGTGATCCGTACCGACGACGTCGCCTGTCACAATTGACCGTGTCTTGGTGGCGTCGTACCGTTAACAGCCCAGCGGCCGAGGTGGTGGACCTTCCACGCCGCGGCGTCATGCAGGGTGTGCGTGCGCGCGTTGCGCCAGTGCCGGTCGAGCCCGAGGCCGGCCGCGGCCGAACGGGTGCCCGCCACCTCGAACAGCCGGTTGCTCGCCTCCAGCGCGGCGTGCGTCGTCGCGGCCCGGGCGGCGGCGACGGCGAGGCTGGCCGCCGCGGCCGTGTGCGTGGTCAGGTTCGCGTTCGCGGCCTCGACGGTTCGGGCGGCGACCTCCAGCAGCGCCTCGGCCGCTCGGACGGCCAGCTCGATCTCCCCGAAAGCATGCACGATCAGCGGGTCGTCGGCGGCTCGCTCGACCCCGGCGTCCGGATGCGGCCGGCTTCTGGTCCGCACGAACAGCGCGGCCTCACCGACGGCCGCCCGCGCGATGCCGGCGTCGATCGCCGCGTGCAGCAGCTGCGCGAACGCGCCGTAGGTCTGCGGACCCTCGAACGTCGCCGAGTAGGGCGTGATCCAGTCGTCCCTCACGGAAACGTCCGACAGAACGACGCTGCCGCTCGCGGTCGTCCGCTGGCCCAGCCCGTCCCAGTCGTCGATGACCTCGACGCCAGGCGCGTCCCGGGCCACCCAGGCGACATGCAGGGGGCCGTCGACGTCAAGGTGAGCGACGACAGGGATCCAGTCGGCCAACAGCGCCCCGGTCGCGTAGAACTTACGGCCGCGCAGCAGCCACCGCCCATCCCCGTCGGGATGCAGGGTGGTCAGGAAGTCCCGCGCATGCCGGCTGCCCGCCTCCGCCTGGGCGTTGCCGAACCGCCTGCCCCGCAGTACCTCCGCGAACAGCCGCGACTGTTGTTCCGGGCTGCCCTGCTGGCGGAGCTGGTTGACGTAGACGAAGTGGCTGTGCGGGATCTGGCCGATGTTGGGGTCCGCGGCCGAGATCAGCCGGAACACCTCCGCGACCGTTGGCACCGACACCTCCGCGCCGCCGAGGGTCGCCGGAACCGTGATCGCCAGCAGTCCTGACGCGCTGAGCCGGTCGAGTTCCGCGGCCGGCAGGACACGCCCCGCGTCGCGGCGAGCCGCGTCGACCGCGAAGTCGGCGGCGAGCTCGGCGGCGACGGCGACCGCCTCCTCGTCGCGGAGCACGGGCACCGTCGACGTCCGCACGAGCTGGCTCATCGCGCGGCCCCCTTCCAGGTCGCGTCCCAGCCGCGTGCGTATGCGGCGCTCGGACTGGTGTCGTTGAGGAGGTAGAGGTCATGGGAGATGAACAGGTAGCTGGCCCCGAGCTCGTCCCGCAGGTCGGTGCGCAGGTCCAGGACCTGGGCCTGCGCGGACACGTCGAGTGCCGAGACCGGCTCGTCGCAGACGAGGATGCTGGGCTCGGGAGCCAGCGCGCGGGCGATCGCGACCCGTTGCCGCTGCCCGCCTGAGAGCCGCGGCGGCGCCGCGCCGAGATGCTGTTCACCCAGGCCCACCTGGTTGAGCAGGCGGACGGCGCGGCCCCGGGCCTCGGCCTTGGACGACGGCGGCCGCCTGCCGGTGCGCAGCGCGTCAACGAGCAGGCGTCCCACCGACCAGCGCAGGAGGACCTCGCCGGAGGTCGGCGCGAGCAGCGCGAGCGCGGTCCGGGACGTGGTCGTCTTACCCGACCCGGACTCGCCGACGATGGCCAGGCAGCGGCCTGGGCGGGCGACGAAGGAGATGCCCCTGATGCCCTCGGCGTCGCCGAAGGACACCCGCGGGTTGTCCACGGTCAACAGGTCGTGGCGCCGTTCGGCGGCCACGGCGGCCACGGCGGCCTGCTCGGCGGACGTAACGGTCGTCACCGCGCGGCTCCTTCCAGTTGGCGTTGCAGCGTCCGGCGCCGCGAGCGTCACAAGAACGATCACCAGACCGGCAGGTCACCGACACGGGCAGCTGGCGGTGGGGAGAAGATCAACACGGCGCCGGGCGGCGAGCATCGTCGCGCCCATGTCGACCTCGTCTCCGTACCGCTATCCACGCATCGCGGGACGTGGTGTTTGTCTACTATAATGATAAGATTAGTAGCATACCGTGCCGTCGCCTGGCGGGAGTTACCTATCGCAACCTCGGATTCGCCGATCACGGAGCAGCTCGTGCGCATCAAGCAGCTCGGGCACATCGCGGCCGTCACCCGGTTCGGTTCGCCGCGCCGCGCGAGCGAGCACCCGCGCGTCTCCCAGCCCGCGCTCAGCGAGGCCGTCTGAGCGACCTGGACCTGAAGGAGATTGCTACCGCTCTTGCCGACCGGACGGACTACGAACGTCGGTGGCTGATCGATCCGCGGACCGAAGAGGTTGCGTTCTGGACGTCCGACCTCGGAATCGACGGCCAGAACCCGTTGATCTCGACGACCTGGACCTGATCTGCCTCGACCCGCTCCCGTCCTACGTCTGGTACCAGGACATGGCCGACTTCGCCGAGCGGATCTCGATGAAACATCCGCTCATGCCGCTGATCCGCGCTGGCATACCGGAGGCGATGTAGCTCGCCGTCAACACAGATCGTGCGGAGCCAGCGGGACAGACGGTCTCCGTGGGCCAGGCCCGCCAGAACGTGCTCCATGACCCGCGGCACGGGGCCGTGCGGTCCCGCCGCGGTCCGCGCCGGTCAGCATCCCGCGGATCACGGTGGTCAGCTTTCCGGCCGAGTTCACCCCCGCCGACGTGATCCGCGGTGTGGCGCGGTGATCCGGCTCTGGTCCTCGATCAGCTCCTACAGCCGTGCGTCACGTTCCATGCAGCGGGGGCGAGGTGGCCTCCGCCTGGTCGAAGCCGCGCAGCAGCAGCGCCTGCCGCTCTACCACTTCCTGCCGTCCTGCCCGGTGCGGGAAGATGTGCAGGCGGCCCTCGAGGACGCCCGTGACGGTTTCCTCGGCCACCTCCGCCGCGGACAGGATGTTGTGCCGGTACCACCGCGTGCTCGGCATCGGGAACCGCGTGACGGATTCCGGCCGGCTGTGCGTGAAGCCTGGGCAGAGC
>Ga0105248_10004989_pt1 | contig 14675 bp, 11 predicted proteins | sample KBSS34metaG_FD_81524 | JGI IMG/M metagenome (GOLD analysis project Ga0105248, IMG submission 81524) | Switchgrass rhizosphere microbial communities from Kellogg Biological Station, Michigan, USA - KBS S3-4 metaG | ecosystem: Host-associated > Plants > Roots > Rhizosphere > Soil | place...
GAGCTTGCGCGCCAATCACGCGATGCTCTTCGGGAGTTTTTGCGCAATGGCCAGGTTGAGCTGACCCGCGAGGGCAAGGACAGGTATGGTCGGACGCTCGCGCACGTCCGGGCCGACGGACACGATGCTGGAGATCACTTGATGCAACTGGGGCTCGCGAAGCCATATCGATAAAGGCTCCGTCAGCAGCACTCCAAGTGCGCTGAGCTGGGCACGCATTGAGGCGAAGGTCGCCGACATAGCGGCCGCGCGAACGACCTCACGGCCTCTCCGATAGCTGCCGTACGTTCATACATTTCAGCCGGTCTACGGCGAAACGAGGCAAGGAACATTGCGGCAGCCCTGCTATGATCGATGCATGGCCTCCGCAACTGATCTTCGCCGTTTCGCCCCCTCAGCTCTGCGCAACCGCGATCCCATCCTCGATGTGCTGCGCTCGGTGCTACCATCTACCGGCCTGGTTTTGGAGGTCGCCAGCGGGACCGGCGAGCATATTGTCCATTTTGCTCGCGAGTTACCGGCTCTCAATTGGCAACCATCCGACCGATCGCCAGCCGCGCGTGAGTCGATAGCCGCATGGGTCGTGGCCGAAAGACGGAGCAACATCCGGGAAGTGATGGACCTCGATGCCGGGCAGTCACCATGGCCTGTCGAGGAGGTGGCGGCAGTAATTTGCATCAACATGGTTCACATTAGCCCATGGGAGGCGACCATCGGCTTGATGCGTGGCGCCGGCCAGGCACTTGTTAGCGGAGGTGTGCTGGACATATATGGGCCGTACCGTCGTTCCGACCGGCCCCTTGAGCCCAGCAATTTGGCGTTCGACCAAGATTTGCGTGCGCGTGATGCGCGCTGGGGCCTACGCGATCTCGATGCTGTCATTCAGTGTGCGGCTGACCACGGACTGGAATTTGAACGGGCAATAGATATGCCGGCCAACAACCTGTCAGTCATTTTCCGCCGGATCTGAGGCTAACGCGAGTGTCAATTTCCGCCGACTTAGCGGCCATTCAAAGGATCAAGATGGCTCACTGAAACCTGCCGTTCGCTTATCGCGCCATCGCGAATACGACATCGACGGTCTCTGGGACATTCCCGACGGTCGCACCCGTCATGTCGAACGGCAGTTCTTGTCAGAATCCGACGCTCATCGTTCGCCCGGCCGCATACCGGAAGGACAGAATCTGAGCTAGACGAGGTCACTGGCTCGATTGTCGCGCACATCATAGATTAGGCATTGCTTCAACCCGGCAAGCTTTTCGCCGGGAGTCGAACTACATCACAATGGATGGATCATTTCTTCCAAAAACAACACCCAATTTCTATGCTTTCGAAGCGCATTCCGCTAGGGATTCGCTTGGGGGAGAATGCCGTGAGCGCGCCGAGTCTTGAACATGACGTGATGGGGGGCGTATGAACCTGTTTGGTCTGAGACTGATCGCGCAAATCATGAACTGGACCGACGATGGCGTGGCTACAGCCGAATATACGTGGCTGAGCCTGATGGCGGCGACCAAATATGATGGGTACAGCGACTTTCGAGCGGGATCGCGCTTCACCGAAAACTTCGCGATCTGGCTGAAGCAGTTCGATGCGGAAGATCGCCAGACGGCCTATGATTTCATCAAGCGCCGTCTGGTCTATATCTCCAATGCCGAGCTGTATCGCGCAATCGAGGCATTCTATCCGGAAACGGTAACGCCGCATTTGCGGCGCCTCGCCGCCCAGCAGGCCGGCATCCAGCCCCATGAAGTGTGGGGCAGCGGCGACGGTGTGGCGGCGTTCAAGCGAATCAAGCGACGCTCGCTCTTCATCGGCATGAGCGACGGCAGCCGCATCGACATTATGCGGCGGGCCAACAGCGGCCGTATAACTCAGGAGCAGGTCGTGCCGATGATGAACATCGGTACCGAGAAATGGCTCGATCTCGCCAAGAAGATCAAGGAAGCTGACGCGGGCGATACGCAGTTCGAGCATGTCTATCTGATCGATGACTTCACTGCGTCGGGCACTACCTTCATCCGCTTCAAGGACGGCAAGTGGAACGGCAAGCTGCAGAAGTTCAATGACATGCTGATCGGCGCGCGCGAGGCCGTGGAAGCGCAGGGCAAGACCTTCCCGATCGTCGAGAACTATGCCCTTCACATCCATCACTATGTTTCTACCACCCAGGCCCATGAGGCCCTGCTGGAGCGAACCGAGCGCGCCAATCGCGAGTGGTCTGATCGCACTTTCGGGTCGATCGACGTGACCCAGGGCACGCTGCTGCCAGCCTCGCTTAAGCTCACCGCCGGGCGCGACGACGCTGTCATCGCGCTGTGCGAGAAATACTACAACCATGACCTGTATTTGCGGCTGATCGAACATGCCGGCGAGGCCGAGCAGTCCGATCTCAAGATGGGCTACGCCGACTGCGCCTTGCCCCTGATCCTAGAGCACAACACGCCCAATAACAGCATCCCACTTCTATGGGCGGAAACGACGGGTGAAAACGGTCATGCCATGCAGCCCTTGTTCCGCCGGCGTGATAGGCACGGCTGACCATGGCAAATCCCTTCCTCCGTCGCGCCACCGAATATATCCGCGACGACACCACTTTCCTGGAGATCGTAAGCCCGGCACCGCTCACCACCTTTCTCGCTGAGCATCCGCGCAAGGCCGACATCTTCGATCTTCCGATCCGCGTCGTTGGCGCGCCAGGCAGCGGCAAGACCATGTTGGCGATGCTCGCCGAGTTTCGTCTCGTCGAGATGATCCTGCGTGATCCCACCAACGACACCAACAAGCAGCTCAGCGTAGCGCTCGCCGGGGCCGGCTTTCTAGACGATGGCAAACCAGCGGTCGCCGCAGTCCGTATCCCGATGGAGTCGGAATATCGCGACTTCTGGGAGCTGCCCTATGAGGACAGCGTCAAGACCAAGCTCGCCCTGTGGCTGGTCCAGGCGCGCACCATGCTCGGGTTGCTGCGCGGCCTTACCAATGGCGATCACCGCCGCCTCGACGAGATTCGGTTCATCGCGCGCGATGCCTCGGAAGCGCAGCTCGAACAAATCGGCGGACTGACGGCGGCGGGTATTCGCGACCGCGCGCTGGAGGTTCAGCGCGCCATCTACTCGATCGGCGCGAGCCTGCTACCGCCCGATATCGACAAATTGCCGAAGGCCGCGACTGATCCCTACCAGCCCTTCGAGTGCATCCAGGAAATCGACATTCCGTGGATGGGGGGGCGACTGACAATCAAGCCTCTCGCCATTCTCGACGACGTCCACGCGCTTCATCCCGACCAGTTCGAGCAGATCTTCACTGCGCTTGCCCGGCGCGAGATCAAATTTGGACGTTGGCTCATGATGCGGCTCGACGCGCTCAGCCCTGGCGCCGTCTTCCGTTCGGCGCGCAGCGTGGCCACGCATAACCTCAAGCCCGATCGCGACTATGTCGATATTTTCATGCAAGGCGGCGAAAGCCGCGACAAGGAGCGGCGGCGTTTCCGCGACATGGCTGCCGATATGGCGGACCGCTACCTTCCGCGCGTCACCGCCTTCCGCAACCGCAACCTCCCGCCATTTCGTCGGCTCGTTCCCGACGAGCCGCCGCGCCTGTCCGAGGCCAAGATGCGCGAACTCGAGGCGCTGATCGACCGCGATCAGCGCCGCTTCGACGTGACGCCGGCACGGCGCGCAACAATCGAGGAGCTTGTCGCCGGCTATCTGGCGGGGACACAGTCTGGGGACCGCGAACGCGAAGTCAGCCTTGCCATGGTCCGCGTACTGATGGCCCGATATGCGAATCGCGTTTCCGACCAACAGGTGTCGCTATTTGAGGATTTTGATCCCGAGCCGCGCACGCCGCTCAAGGCGAATGCTGCTGTTGCGGAAGCTGCCAGGCTGCACCTCCAGGCGCTGAGCGGGCGAGCGCTCCATTATGGATTTGATGCGCTGTGCGATGCCAGCAACGAGAATGCCGAACTGTTTCTTCAGCTTGCCGGCGCGCTGGTTGCCCGTATGGAAACTCAGGCCATTCGGGGACGGGTGCTGGCGTTGCCGGCGAACGCGCAACAGGATGTTCTGCGCGCCAAGGCGGCCGAGATCATGGATGGCTGGGCGTTTCCCTTCGCCCGCCACGTCCGCGCGATGGTCGACGGCATCGCAGCCGACTGCCGCGAAGTATCACTCCTCCCGCATGCCCGGCTCGGCGCAGGTGCGAATGCGGTCGGCGTCCTTGAAGAGGAGATGGGCAAGCTGCTCCTCGCGAATGACGAGCTCGCGCTCATCCTCAAATATGCCGTTGCCCATGGCGCGATCGAGGTCACGCGCAACTATGGCCAGGGCAGCAAGGACTGGTGCCTCATCGAACTCAGCGGCGTGGTCGCCCTCTCGCACGGGCTGACCCTGCGCCGGGGCGGTTTCCTCGAGCGCGACACCGACTATCTGCGCGAGAAAGGGGCCTGAATGGCGCACGACCATTGGGAAAATTGCGTCGCCCACTTCGATGCGCAGGTCGATGTATTCGCCAAAGAATATTTCAGCCAAGCGGACGTCCATTGCCTGCTGGTCGCCGCCGCCGGCTTCGATCCCCGCTCAATCGGGATCGCCACGCTGCTTGCAGGACACCTCGGCGACCGCCTCTCGGGCCTTTTTGTACGCGAGGAACGGGGAACGCCGGATGCCGGCCTCGTCACTCTAGCCGACCAGAACGCAGAGCAGCTACGCGCGCTTGTGCCCGGCTGCGAGATTGCTGCGGTCGATATCTTCGGCAATGACAATGCGCCGGTTGCCGGGGCGCGCATCGCTTCCGTCATCCGCGACTATGACATCGCCGACGAGACCACCGACATCGTGCTCGACATGACGGCGCTCTCAATCGGCGTCGCTTTCCCCGCTGCCCGGCTGCTGCTCGACCATTGCGAGCGCCGCGGCATTGCGTTTCACATCATGATCGCGTCCAACCCTGAACTCGACGACGCCATTGCCAGCGAGCCAGCTGATCGACCGATGGCCGTGCGCGGCTTCGCCGGCACCGATCATAGCGATGCGGCGCTCGAGATTTCGCGCATCTGGGTGCCGCAGCTCGCAAAGGGGCGATCGGCTGCGCTCACCGCCATCGGCCGCTCGATCCGCGATACGTACAAAATTTGTCCGGTGGTGCCGTTCCCGGCCCGCGATCCGCGCCGCGCAGACGCGCTGATCGCCGAATATGGAACCCAGCTCATCGACGAGTGGCAGGTCGATCCACGCGATCTGGTCTATGTCTCCGAGTCCAATCCGCTGGACTGCTACCGGACCTTGAGCACACTCACCAAACGCTACGCCGATGCCGTCGACCAGATCTTCGTGCCGTCGATTATCCTCTCTCCGGTAGGCAGCCGAGTAATGGCCGCCGGCGCACTCATGGCGGCGATCGAGCATGACCTGCCAGTTCAGTATATCGAGACGGTGCGCTACGACTTCGATCCAGCGAAGCCGGCTGTGACAGCCGCACCAGACATGCGCGTCCATCTGCTTCTTTCCGGTCCCGCCTATAGCGAACTGGACGCGCCACCTGCCGCGACTAACTGGCCGAGTGCACCGAAAACTTTTGGCGACGAGCCAGCATGAGCCGGTTCTCCGAAAAGCTCGACACATTGTTGCGAACCGCCGAGCTGATCGCGAATGCGGACTTAGGCGTGCTCGCCGAGGCGCTGCGTCAGGGACGGCATCGCCCGGCTGTGGCGATCGGATCGGGCGGTTCGGCGATTACCGCGCATTATTTCGCACGCTGTCGCGAGACACTGTTCGAAGCCGCGACCCAGGTCGTTACCCCGGCCGAATTCGTGCTCGGCAACGACGATCTCGCTCAGAGCGATGTCTGGTTGTTCAGCGCGGGCGCGGATAATGCTGACAGTACTGCCAGTGTAGTAGCCGCGCGCGCGCGCGGCGCCGCGCGCATCCATCTGCTGACGCGCAATGCCGAAGGCCTGGCGGCGCGGGCCGTGGGGGCCGACTTGAGCAACCGGGTAACCATCCTTCCCGTTGCCGAGAGCAAGGACGGATTTCTCGCCACTCATTCGCTGGTCGCCTCGGTCCTTGCGCTGCTCGTGGCGAGCGACCTAGCGTCGGCCGATCCACTTGGCGACGCGATCCGAGGCGCGATGGTCAACAAGGTCCGCGAGCGGTTGTCCCGATCGACCCGGCAGGCCGTGCAGGCACAACTCGCCAATGTGCGAGGCGACGATGTCCTGTTGCTGATCGCTGATCCCCAACTGCGCGCTGTCGCCGAGTTGATCGAGACATCAGCCTGGGAAGCGGCACTGTGCCCAGTGCAACGTACCGACTTGCGAAACTTTGCCCATGGCCGCCACACCTGGCTACATCATCGCGGCGACCGAACGGTCATTCTCGCGCTGGTCAGCGATGATGGCCGCGACATCTGGGAGGGCGCGAACGCCTTATTGCCAGAGGCGCTGTGGCGTCACGTCTTCGATTTCGGCAGGGCTGGACGCTTCTCCACTGCGATCGGGATCGTCGAAGGGCTTGTGATTGTTGAGGCGATCGGCGCTGCGATCGGCATCGATCCCGGCAAGCCGGGCATTGGCAAGTTTGGACGCGGGCTCTACGATGAAGATGGCCTGCTGTCCCTCGCGCGCCAGCTTAACCCGGCGGTTCGGCAAAAGCGCGCTGCGGCACTTGAACGCGACAATGTGGGCGATGATCGTACCTGTGTTCGGACGGCCTGTCTCGCAAGACGCGAGGCATTGGCGCAGGCCAGGGTGGGCGCAATCATCTTTGACTATGACGGTACGATCATTTCCGATAACGAGCGTTTCGGTCATCCGCGCTCCGCGATCGTCGATGAGTTGATCCGCCTCGATGCGCTTGGCGTGCGCATCGCGATCGCGACCGGACGTGGTGGGTCGAGCGGCAACGCGCTGCGTGACGTTCTTCCGGCGGCGATGCATGCCCGCGTGCTGATCGGCTACTACAACGGTGCCTATATTCAGCCGCTCGATGTCGACATCGAGGTGGAGCGACCAGCCACTGATCCTCATCTCGCGCAATGCTTCGCTTGGCTCGAATCACATCCCGAATTATTCTCCGGGGCGTTTGGGGGGCGGTTCAGCGACGTGCAGATTTCGATCAATCTCGATAATTTCGCTGATCGCCTAGCCTTTCCGGCCGCCTTGGCTTACTGTCCGCCCATCGCTTCCGGTACCGTACGGTTCAAGCGCTCTGGTCACAGCATCGATTTCTTCGCGGCGGGCACCAGCAAGTTGAGCGTCGTCGATCGCGTGCGGCAGGCGCTCCCGGACGACGCTGCGATCCTGTGCGTCGGGGACAGTGGCGGGCGAGAAGGTAACGACAACGAGCTGCTGTCACATGACCATGGTATCAGCGTCGGTACGGTCTGCGACCGCCACGACGGTTGCTGGACCCTGTTCGGTAAATCGCTGATCGGTCCCGAGGCACTGCTCCACCTCCTCCAGGCCGTGAAACGCGATGGTGACGGATGCGTTCGTATGGACATGGCTTCACTGGGACTAGACAGCTTTGCCGAAATAGGTACAAATAGAGAACGCGATGATCCCTCGGTGTGACATGATTGACGTCGTCGGGACCGGCTTCACGGTGCTTGATCGACTCTACGCCGATGGCGACTTCGCGACCGAGGCGCTCGGGGGCTCGTGCGGCAATGTGCTCGTCTCGCTCGCCATGTTGCATCGGCAGGTCGCGCCTGTGCTGGCGCTCGGGCTCGATGATATCGGTGAGCAGCTGCTTGCCGAGTTCACGATCGCCGGTGCCGATACGCGCTATATCCATCGGCATCCGGGCCGGCGGTCGCCGGTGCTGCGCCAGGAGCTCGACACCCATTCGGGCCAGCACAGTTTTAGCTTCACCTGCCGCGAGACGTTAGAGGAATTTCCGCGCTATCAGCCGATTGGTCTTGAGGAGTTGGAATCAGCGACGGTCGTGCTTGAGAACTGCGCGCTGTTTTACACCGACCGCCTCTCGCCAGCGATCCTCGACGCGATGACACATGCCTATCATGGCGGAGCGATCATCTATTTCGAGCCATCCGACATCGACCATATCTTGTTTGACGAGGCGCTCGCGTTGACCAGCGTGCTCAAATATTCCTCGGATCGCCTCGGCCCCGAGCTCGACGAAAAGGTTGCCGCGAGCGCGGCGATTGCGATCGTTACCTATGGCGCCGACGGTCTGGAGCTGCGCCATGGTCATGAGCGGATATGGAGTGCGGCCTATCCCGCCACACAGGTGACCGATACCTGCGGGTCCGGCGATATGGTCAGCGTCGGCCTGATCGACTGGCTCCTGGCCCGCACCGGGCCGCGGTTACCAAGCCTTGGCATTCACGATCTGATGGGTGGTGTCGTAGCCGGTCAGCGACTTGCTGCGGAAAATTGTGCCTTCGCCGGCGCGCGGGGTGTGTTTCAACAGCGCGATGTTGCTTATGTTCGCTCAATCATGGCGCATGCACGCCACGATTTTCCGGCCTAGGCGGCAGCAGCTACCGGCGTTTCGCCGCGTAGCTCCGCGCGCAACTCCATCAGCAGCACGCCAAGCATATTCTTGCCGACCCCGTTCACTTCGCCCCAAAGGCGATTGACCTCATTGTCGATCGTCGCGCTTTCGACTAGGCGGGCATCGCCGGTCGCGAGTAGCAGATTACGTAGATCGGGATGTTGCTCGAACTTGGCGCGCAGCACGCCGCGCATCCGATCGAACTTGCCCGTCGACCAGCCTGGCGCGACATCCCAATAATAAAGGCCGTGCGCAGCCATCGCGAGCAGGGCCGGCGACGGCGCGCTTAGCAGCCAGTCGCGGACCGCCTTCTTGCGCGGCTTGCCCGCCTGATAGGCATGCTCGCTCGTCGCGAACCGCTCCCCCTCGAATTCGATCTCACGCCGATAGAGGTTGCTGAACGCGCCATAGGGCTTCTCGCTGGCTCGATAGAAGCGGATTTCATCTGCCATCACATGCCCTCTTGCAAATCTGCAGATCTTGCTACATGCAATTTTGCATGAAGGCAACTGAAAACGAGATTTCGGTGCTCCGCGCAAGAATCGCCGCTGCCCGTGTCGATTGTGCGCTTACGGACACACAAATCGGCGCTGTCGTCGGCGTTCACGCCAGTCAGGTTGGTCGGATCGCGCGTGGTGAGTTTCGCCGGATCAGCGAAAGCGTTGTGCAAATCTGCAAGGTGCTCGGGCTGGAGATTGATGCTGCTGCGCTCGAACCGAATGCGGAAACAGCCGCTTGGGCGAAGCTGCAGGCAAGCATGCGCGGCCTGTGGGACAAGACCCCCGAAGGTGCCGACAAGATCGTTCGCGTGCTCGACACGATCGGTGCGCTGCGCGGCCGTTAGATCGGCCCGCCATTTCTCGATTCAAGCTAACGGCGGTTGGGAGGCGTAGTCATCCGCTCAAATGACCGATTAGGGGCCATTCTTGCTGTTGCAGAGCATAAGTGTGAACGGCCGCTTCCGTGAGGAACGGACGTTCAGCGGATACGCGATCGGCGTCGTAGGTGCACGGAAACCGGGCCGCTAGGCGATCGTCGGCTTCAAAGACTGGTCTAGCTAGAAGCGGCCATTCGTTCGGGCTGCTCGCCCTACCTCAGAGCACACAAGCGCCATTCGGAGCGCCTTACCGGCTCCTCAGATTTGTTCGTTCATTTGGTTCGCCGCGCCGCTCGAGGCGAAAATTGACGTAGATGGGCTGGCGGTGGGGAGAATCGGGTTTAGCGCGCTGGGCGTGACTAGCGGATTGGTTCAAAGCGCTATTGCCGCCGCCAGCGTAGAAGGGATACGATTGCTCGAAGGAGAGGGGCAAACTTCTTTGCAGATCAAACGCGTCACCATCGCGAATTTCCGGTCGATCAAGCGGGCCGAGATAGAGCTTGGGGCAACGACCGTGCTGATCGGCCCTAATAACGCGGGCAAGACGGCCATCCTCGAAGCCATCCGCATTGCGCTGACGCGTCGGTGGGGACTGCGCGGCACCGGGTTTACCGAATACGATGTGCATCTATGTGCGGCGCGTACCGACCCAAAGGTCGGCGACCCAGTCGTTATCGAAATCGAAATTCAGGAGGCGGCGGTCGGCGAATGGCCGGAAGAGCTGCACGAAACACTGGCCGACATCATCCAGCTCAATCCCGTGAGTGGGCAGGCTTCGATCATCATGCGCGTGAGTTGCGCATGGGACGACGGGGAACAAAGCTACATTCCCAAATGGGAATTTCTCAATACCGATCGCAACCCGCTGGCCGGAAAGGGCGCACGGGCTACGAACTTTCAGGAGTTTTTCTCATTCCTGCCTGTCTTTTATCTCGACGCTCTGCGCGACGCCGGGGATGAATTCGCCGCGCGCAGCCAGTTCTGGGGACGACTGCTCCGAACTGTCCAGATCCCCGACCCACTTGAGCAAAAGTCGGTTCGAATTTTCAATCTCCTGAACGCGAAGCTGCTCGCCGCCGACCCTTTGCTAGGTAATCTGGCAACATCGCTCTCCGACATCAGCCGCGTCGCGACGACGGGCACGCCCGGACAAGCGAATCTTCGCGTGCTGCCATTGAACACATGGGATTTGCTATCCAAGGCCGAGGTCATTTATCAGAATGACGACACGAAGCCGTGGCTGCCACTTATGCGGCACGGGCAAGGCGTACAAAGCCTATCGGTTATGTTCCTGTTCCGCTCGTTCGTCGAACTGTTGCTTGGGGAGCTTTATCGCGCCGATAGCACCCCCGTGCTGGCGTTGGAGGAGCCGGAAACCCACCTTCACCCACAAGCCGCTCGCTCGCTTTTTGGCCACGTTGCTCAGCTTCAAGGCCAGAAGATCGTTTCGACGCACTCACCCTATTTCCTTCACCACGTACCTTTTCGCGACCTCCGTGTGGTCCGCTCTGGCCCGGACGGTACGATCGTCAAATCACTGCCGCGAGAGTTTCGCTGCCGGGTGCCGAACCTGCCCGGCTTTGCGCCCGTCATAGCCGCATCCGGGGGCCTCCTCGAATATGATGGCGGCCTGTCTGAGCTTGTTATTAAGGGGAGCCTGCCGACACCCGCATACAACAGCTTGCTCGTCGCCTGTCAGGGGCAGGCGGATATGGCTGCAATGCACGTCCGGTTGAGGGCAGCGCGAGACGCATCGCTCGAATTTGTACCCGACGAGGATTTGCAAAAGCTTGAGACGTTCGCCCGTAGAATACGGGGCGAGATATTCTTCGCCAACAAGTGGCTATTGGTCGAGGGTCAATCCGAACATCATCTGGTTCATGGTATGGCCAGGGCGATGGACTTCGATCTCGACGAGCATGGGGTTGCAGTGATTGATTTTGCCAATAACGGAAATTGCGGCATGTTTACTGCGCTGGCGCGCGCCCTCGGGTTTCCCTGGACTATGGTCGTCGACGGCGACTTGGCTGGCACCCAGTATATTGCATCTGTTCAAGGCCGCAACTTCTCGCCCGCCGAGGTGGCGCAGTTCACCCGTCAGATCGCCGGGCAGACGATCGAGCATCAGCTTGTCGCCGATGGCCTGCAACCGGAACTTAAAGCCATCCTGGCAGCCCAAGGTGTGCCGGGGGTCGCAGCGATGGACGACGCGGCATTGATCGCCGCATTGTCGGGGGACAAATGCGGGTACGCCGCCGAGCTAGCGGCACAATGCGCGGCCAGCTTGCCGCTGACGCAGCGGATGCCGTTGGCAATCCGTGAAGCGATCGAAACGCTCCGAGGACTGGAATGACCGAATTGGAAAAGGCCTTGAGCGAGCTGACGCCCGCGCAAGCCGCTGCTACAAACTGGGTCGATGGCCCGCTCTTCGTGCTGGCCGGACCGGGGTCGGGCAAGACGCGCGTCCTGACCACACGCGTCGCGAAGCTCCTCGCCGAGACGCCGGACAAGTCGTTTCGCGTCATGGCGCTGACCTTCACGAACAAGGCGGCCGATGAAATGGCCACCCGCATCGAAGCGGTCGTGCCCGACCAGCAGCAGCGAGCCACCATCGGCACGTTTCACTCTTTCTGCATGCAGATGTTGCAGCAGCACGGCTCGCATATCGGCATAAATCCGAACTTCGCGATCTATTCGCTGGAGTCGGATCGGGCCGACCTTCTCAAGGAAGCGATCCGGGCGAACGGGCTGGACAGCAGCGACGAGCGTTTCCTGGGTACGATTGACAAGCTGAAGGCGCGGTTGATCCAGCCGGAAGCCTGCGCGAAGCTGTTCAGGGACAGTGATATCGGGCAGCGCGTCGAGCTGGTCTATAGCGCGTATGAAGCGGCTCTTCGGTCGGCCAACGCGCTCGATTTTGCATCGCTCATCGCGCAGGCCTACCGCCTGATTTCGACGTTCGCGGGCGTCGCTCTTCATTATCGCCGCGCCTACGCGTATTGGATGTTTGACGAGTTTCAGGACACGACGGACGGGCAATACCGGCTAATCAAAGCTCTCGCCGGAGACGGCTTCCGCAATGTGTTCGCGGTCGCAGACGACGACCAGATCATCTATCAGTGGAACGGCGCGAGCTATAAGCAAATCCAGCGGTTTCGGACTGACTTCAACCCAACCGAAATACAACTGCCTACCAATTATCGCTGCCCGCCGAGCATCGTTGCCGCCGCCAATCGGCTCGTCGTTCACAACACGCAGCGCACTGCTGCCAAGCAGCCACTGGAGGCCGGAAAGACGACGCTGCTCTACCCGGACGGACAGCATATCAACCTTCTGCGCTATTCGACGGAGGAGGCAGAGGCGACGGCCATAGCCGCCGGCATCGCCGCGATACCGGACATTAAGCGGGGCCAAATCGCAGTGCTGGCCCGGACCCGAGCGCTGCTGGAACGAATGAACACCGCGCTATTGAATGCTGGGGTCACCGCCGCCATCGCGCAGCGCCGGGACGACTTCCGTTCCGCGCAATTTTTATGGCTGGCGGCTGCGTTGCGGCTGGCGGCCCGCCCCGGCGATCGACGCGCCCTCGATACGCTAACCGGCGCGTTCAATCGCTGGTTCGATCTTGGCATCTCGTCCGACGACATCGCCGCAGGCGCGGAAATCAGCGGCCGTTCGCTGCTCGCCGAATGGGCCGGGGCTATTGGATTTGGCGAAGACAACCAAGCAAACGCCCTGACCGCCCTGGCGACGGCGTTTAGCGCCCAGCCGACGACATTTCGAGCGTTCATCGACCAAGTTCTCGAAAAACTTCCCGCACAGGAAAGTGAGGCCGCAACCGACATTGACGAGGACCGGACGGCGTGGGTGTCACTCGCTCGAAGCATTGGTCAAGCCATCGGGCGCGACGCGGGCCTCGATCAATTTCTACAGGAACTAGCGCTGCGGTCTAAAGAACCTCCGGTTTCCGACGACGCTGTCACGCTCATGACCATCCACAGCGCCAAGGGGAAGGAATTCGACCACGTCTATGTGATCGGCCTTGCCGAGGACGTTTTGCCCAGTTTTCAGAGCGTGAAGGCCGGGGAACAAAGCGCGGAAATGGAGGAAGAGCGCCGCAACTGCTTTGTCGCGATCACGCGGGCGCGGGAGTGGCTTTGCCTTTCTTATGCCGATCGCTACCGAGGGTGGCCAAAACAGCCCTCGCGCTTCCTGCTGGAAATGGGTCTGAACCTGCCGCAAGCCGCGAGTGCGTGAAGCCGAGGATCGACGTTACGGCGCCTTCAGGAGACGGCGTTCGGTAGCTGCCGTCGAGCTACAACCGAACTTGCGACAGCTTTCGGGATTGCAAGCATCGACGCTAAATGCCCGGGATTAAGGCGCATCGGGGCCCGTCAGCCAAAGACCCAATTGCGGACGTCGCGATTTTATTCTTCAATCCTTGGGCCGCAGGCAAACGAAGGTGCGGCGCGCAATGCGCTGTCTGCCGTGGTAGCTTTGACAACACCATCCGGACGTGGTCGCTGCCGAGGTCGACAGCGCGGTGCGCGGCTGGGAAAAGTCGAGCGACCATGCGCCAGTCTGGGCGGAGCTCTCAGATTAACAGGCGTCTCAGGAGGCAACGCCTCAGCCGGGCAAATGCTGTTCTGTGGCCGTCAGCTTGATGCCGTCTGCAGGAAGCGCGTCAGCTTGAGAGCATCGGTCAGCGCAGCCGAGCTGGCGGTGTTGTCGAAGATGCACCAGGCCGGCCGCCCCGCTGCCACGTCCTGCGACAGCGCCGCTGCATAGTCCTGCAAGCGATCCTCATCATAAGCCGAACGGTACATAACCGGAGAGCCGTGCAAGCGAAAGTACGTCAGGCCGCGCCAGCCGCCGGGCTGCGCCGCGGCGGGGACCTTCACCGGGTCGGCAGCAACCCGCGCCACCCTCAACTCGGCAAGCAGGGCATCGGCCATGGGCTCGAACCAACTCGCATGCCGAGGTTCGATGACAACGGGAACCTCGGTCAGCGAGCGGGCAGCTGAAATGAATGCCGCGGTGGTCTCGGGATCGAACACCAGAATCGGCGGGAGTTGCAGCAGGAAGATGGCCAGCCGGGTGCCCAGGCCCGCTGCCTCGGCAATGAACTGCGCGAGTTCGGCCTCGGCATTGACCAGCCGCCTGGTGTGACTGATTGCCTTCGGGATCTTGACCGAAAACCGAAAGCCCTCCGGCACACTGTCTGCCCAGCGTTCCCATGTCGCGCGGCGATGGGGCCGGTGGAACGAGGAGTTCACTTCGGC
>Ga0105248_10004990_pt1 | contig 14670 bp, 9 predicted proteins | sample KBSS34metaG_FD_81524 | JGI IMG/M metagenome (GOLD analysis project Ga0105248, IMG submission 81524) | Switchgrass rhizosphere microbial communities from Kellogg Biological Station, Michigan, USA - KBS S3-4 metaG | ecosystem: Host-associated > Plants > Roots > Rhizosphere > Soil | place...
GCCTTCGTGGGCCTCGCCTCGATCATGGGCGGCAATGGCTTTGCCGCGAGCGTGGAGAAGCTGCCGGGCATCATCATGGCGCTCGGCGGCGCGCTCGGCTTTGCCGTCGGCACGGTGTTCTCGAAGAAGTACCCCATCCACCTGCCGCCGATCACGGCCGCGGCCTGGCAGATCGGGATCGGCTGCCTGCCGATCTCGATCATCGGTCTCTTGGTCGAGACCACGCACCTTTCGCTGGTGACGCCGGTCGGCTGGTGGCTGCTGGTCTATTCCACCGTGGTGCAGTTCTGCATTGCCTATGTCAGCTGGTTCGCAGCGTTAGCGCGCCTGCCGGCCTCGGTCGCTGCGATCGGCACCATGGCCGTGCCGGTGATCGGCGTGGTCGCCTCCGCGCTCGCGCTGGGCGAGCCGCTTGGGCCGGGACAGATGGCCGCGCTGATCTTCACGCTCGCAGCCGTGGTGCTGGCGACGCGCTAGCCGTCCGGACGCCGGGGTATCAGTGGTCCTGAGGCTCTTTCTCTCGCCGGCGTTGGCCCGAGCCCGGCGGTTTCGACGGCAGGTCAGCAGGTGCGACAGCAAAGACTTCGAGGGCCTGGTCGTAGCCTTTGATGTTCCGCTGCCCGAGCGATGCCAACGGAACGCTGTCCCTTACCCTTCCAGCGATAGTGGGATCAGCCAGGATCTGCGCGTCCTTCGCGAGATTGCAGAGCCGCGATGCCAAATTCACCACGGCTCCCATCGCCGTGTAGTCCAGCCGACCGTTATAACCAACCGTTCCTACCGTTGCCGCTCCCATCGCAACGCCCACACCAAAGCCGATCGCGTGGCCGGAATCGCACCATTTGCCGGCAAGGGACTGCACGGTCATTTGCAGGTCGATCGCGAGGCGGACCGCTTGAGTTGCCGGCTGTTCGCACGCGACCGGGGCATTGACGAGGAGCATGACTCCGTCGCCATCAAAGCCGATGAGCGTTGCCTCGTGACGAGTCGTCACGGCGCCAACGGCCTCGTAGTACTCGCGCATGACGGCCATGATGACATCAGGTTCATTGCGCGTGGAGAACGCCGTGAAGCCGCGCAAGTCGCCGAAAATGACAGCGACTTCACGTCGCTGCCCTTCGAGCAGTTCATGAGAATGCTCGACCAATTCGGCGACCTGTGATGGCAGGAACTGCTTCAGCCGTTCGATCCGCGCAGATTTCTGCTGCGAGATCGCCAGTTCAGAAGCCATTTCATTGAAGCGCAACGCCAGTTGCTGCAATTCGTCACCGCTGAAGATTTTGATGCGATGCTCGAATTGTCCGGTTCTGATCCGCTCCACGCCCTCTTCCAGTTGCTTGATCGGGCCGGACATTCTGTGCGCGCGCCAATAGGCGAGCGCCAGCGCGATAAGAACACCAAAGGCAATCAGAATTGACGAGCGCCACAACGCCGCGCGAATGGATGCAAAGGCTTCCGAGACCGGCTGCATCGCGATCACCGTCCATCCCACATCGGCGGCTTGAACGGATAGCGCCACCACCGGCTTGCCTTGGTCCCCATTTATCACCGCCGCTCCGCTCGCCGCGCCAACGAGATGCTTGATCCGGCTGAAACTGCCCGAGCTGGCGCGGCCGCGCAGAACCAGACTGATGTCGGGATGGGCGATCAGATGACCGGAGTCATCGACAACAATGGCGTAGCCGGTCTCGCCAATTCTAATGGCAGCGATGACATCCCAGATCAGCTTCAGATTGACTTCGGCGATCGCAACCCCCGCGGCCGGCAGGCTCCCGGCAACCGCGATCCTCATGTAGGGCTCTGAATCTCGCTTGTACTGAACCGGTCCGTACCAGACCTTGTTGGCGCGTGCGCCCAGAACAGCGGGATCCGTGGACATATCAATGCCGCGCCCGGTCCTGTTCAGAAGCAGCCTGGAAACAAAGACCCGTTCAGTGCCGGTCTCATCCAGAAGCGAAACCGAAACGATTGCGGGCACCTGCTGGAGGAGGCGCAAGGCGTCGGTCTTATGTTGCGCATCGTCTCCGGCAGACCAGGGAAGCTGCACCATCCAACCCAGCTGATCCCGGATGCCGTCGGTGAATGCCTCGATCCGGTCGGACGCCGCGCGAGCATCGGCCTGCAGCACAGCGCTGATCTGGCGGCGCTGGTCTCGGTAACCGAAAGACGCCTCGACGGCCGCGCCGAGTATCAGAGGCACGACCGCAGCGACAAACAACGTCGCGAAGTACTTGCAGAACAGCGAGCGACGCGGGGGCGTCGTACACGAAGAGGACTGCGCAGCACCGTCCGTCATAACTGCTCTCAGGAGATCACCTTGCTGGCGCGAAACAGGATCGACGACACATCCAGGTCGATACCCAGAAGCCTGGCTGTCTTCAGATTGACTGCCAGTTCAAACTTCTCGGGGCGCATCACCGGAAGATCTGACGGATTTTCCCCGCGCAGGATGCGATCGGCATAAGTGGCAAGCCGAAAATAGGTCGTGCGCTGGTTTGCGCCGTAACTCAAGAGACCTCCAGCGTCACAATATTCAGACCAGCCAAACATCGAAGGCAGCCGGTGCGCGATTGCAAGCTCCGCAATCTTTGCACGATGCACCAGCGTCACGGCATCGGGAAACACGAGGAGAGCATCCGCGTCCACTTTGCCGGCGGCCGTCAATCCATTCTCGATTTCGCGAGCGCCACAGAACGGAACGTAGGCTGCCTCAATGCCGAGATTCCGGCACGACTCCAAAGTCGCACGCCATTCCAGTGGCTCTCCCGGATGATCCGTGTTCGAGAAGACCGCCAGTTTTCGCAGCTTTGGATAAATGTCCTTGAGCAGTTCAACGCGCTTTCCCGCCAGCTCGAGCGACAGGAATGTGCTGCCGGTGAAATTGGTGCCGGGGTGAGCAAGGCTCTTCACCACACCCAAAGCGACGGGGTCACCGCTCAATGCAAACAACACGGGGATGTCGGTGACCGCGGTCATGGCGCGTGTCGCCGGACCGCTCGAGACCACAAGGTCGATATCGCTCCGTTGCAACTCGGAGACAATCTTGCGCAGTGCCTGCGGATTTCCAGGGGCATAGTGCGTCTCGAAGGTTACGGTCTTGCCCTCGACGTATCCCAGCGCGCGCATTCCCTCGCGAAAGCCGTCCAGGAAGGGATCCGGTTCGGAGGCGGTCGAGACCCAGAAGATACGATGCAGCTTGGCTCCGTCCTGCGCCCGTGCGATCGCAGGCCAGGCCAGTCCTCCGCCAATCAACAAGATGAACTCTCGTCTTTTCATCCGAGCACCTGTCGAAGCTGCGCCGTCAATTCCGGCCGCAGACCAGGATCCTAGCTGTACGTCTGGTGACTGCGCTCGGTATCGCGCTCCGCAAGCGGACTGTCGCGACGCCGGCTCCAACATTTGTCGCCGAGAGCATGCTCAGAGATTGGGCAGGTGAGACGATTTGTCCTTGAGATGCGCTTGATTTTTGCTTGAGACCGGCCCGATCGGAATCAAAACGGCCTTACTCGTTGCACCGCGCGGTTTCGGAACACCTCCGGCGCGCATCCGGGCGAGCCACGGCGTCTCAAAAGGACAACCGGAAGTCACATCCTGAGCCAGTGCGCTCGACCACATATATGCGTGACTGCAGCGCGCCTTCGGCAGTCCACGCGCTAGCCCGCCGCCATCCCGCTGCCATTCAGCGCCTTCCGGATCATTTCCGCGAGCTGGTTTCTCCGATACGGCTTGGTCAGCAGCATCACGCCGTCGTCGAGCTTGCCGTGGTGGACGATGGCGTTGTCGGTATAGCCGGAGGTGTAGAGCACCTTCAGGCCCGGCCGCCGCTTCGCCACTTCCTCGGCGAGCTCGCGCCCGCTCATGCCGCCGGGGATGACGACGTCGGTGAAGAGGAGATCGAAGGCCTGCCCGGCCTCGATCAATTGCAGCGCTGCGCGGCTGTCGGGCGCGGCAACCGTCTGGTAGCCGAGGCCCTGCAATTGCGCGGTGACGAAGTTGCGCACCAGCGGATCGTCCTCGACCACGAAAATGGTCTCGGCACCGCCTTCGGCCTGAGGCGCGACGGGAGCTGCCGCTTCTATCGCGCCTTCGCCCGGCGGCAGATAGAGCTTGATCGTGGTGCCGTGGCCTTCCTCGCTGTAGATCTTGATGTGGCCGCCGGACTGCTTGACGAAGCCGTAGACCATGGAGAGGCCGAGGCCGGATCCCTTGCCGACCTCCTTGGTGGTGAAGAAGGGCTCGAACGCCTTCTCCTGGACGTCCTGCGGCATGCCGGTGCCGCTGTCGCTGACCGCGAGCATCACGTAGGGGCCGGACACCACGTCCGCATTGGCCTGCGCATAGGCTTCGTCGAGCACGACGCGGTGGGTCTCCAGCAGCAGCTTGCCGCCGTTCGGCATGGCGTCGCGGGCGTTGATCGCCATGTTGAGCACGGCATTGGTGAGCCGGGACGGATCGATGTGCGCGGTCATCGGCCCCTGTTCCAGCACGGTCTCGATCTGGATCTGCTCGCCGAGGGTGGGGCGCAGCAGCTTTGCGATGTCTGATATCGCGGCGTTGATCTCGACGTTGCGCGGCTGGAGCGGCTGCCTGCGTGCGAAGGCGAGCAGGTGCTGGATCAGCTCGGCGCAGCGCTCGGCGGCATCGTCGATCAGGCGCGCCACGCGCTGGAGCGCGGGCTGCTCCTTCAGGCTCGCCACCAGCGTCTCGGTATTGCCCGAGATCACCGTCAGCATGTTGTTGAAGTCGTGCGCGACGCCGCCGGTCAGCTTGCCGATCGCATCCAGCTTCTGCGACTGTTGCAACTGCCGCTCGGTCTCGCGCGAGGTGGTCGCATCGTGATAGACCAGCACGGCGCCCGAGATGTCGCCCTGTCCGTCCCGCATCGGCCGGCCGCTGATCATGAGGTGGCGAACCTGATTGCCGCTGTGCGGGCGGACGATCATTTCCAGGTCTTCGAACTCCTCGCCGTGCAGCACGCGCACCGAAGGCAGCTCCTCGGCCTTCATCGGCATGGCGCCGTCGCCATGAAAGACGTCCGACAGCGACCGCAGACTGCTCAGGTTCATGCCGGCGCGGTGCAGCAGCATGCGCTCCGCGGCCGGATTGGACAGCAGAACGTTGCTGTCGACGTCGATGACCAGCACCGCCTCCGCCATGCTGCGAAAGGTGCTCTGGAGCACGTTGACGGACAGGCGGAGCTCGTCATGCGCGGTGACCAGATGTTCGGTGCGTTCGGCCACCGCCGCCTCGAGTTGCTCCTTGGCGGCCGTGGTCTCCAAAAGCGTGCTCTTGAGCGCGCCCTCGGTGCGCCGGCTCTCGCGCATCACCATCACGACCAGCAGCAGGATCACGAGCGCGCCGGCGACATCGATGCCGAGCAGCACGATGCCGGTGCGGCGCGAATCCTGGGAGCGCGCGGCGAGCAATCGTTCTTCCTCTGCGCTCAGACGGTCGAGATTGCCCATCACGGTGTCCATCAGGCCGCGGCCTTCCGCCTTGCCCTGGAGCGCGGCAATGCCGGCCTGGTCGCTCTCGGCGCGCAGGCGCATCGCCTCGGCGGCGATCTCGACCCGGCGCAGCGCCAGCGGCTCGGTGCCCTCCAGCAGCGCGACCTGATCGGGGTAGTCGCGCACGCCGCGCTTGAGGTCGGCGAGTGCCGGCGCGATCTGGGCATGCACCGCCTGGAATTCGTCGCTGAAGGCCGGGCTGCGATAGATCTCGTAGCCGCGCGCGGCGCTCTCTGCCCGGCGCAACAGGACGCGCAGATCGGAGATCTTCTTCTGGACCTGGACGGCATGGCTGACCCACGCCGTGTCGGACCGCGACTTGACGTCGAGGCCGATCGAGGCGGCGGTGATGATCAGGAGGATTGCAAGTCCAGCACCGAGAATGACGCGCTGCGTTGGGATCAAGGGGCTTCTTTCTTGTCCTTCGGCTGTGCGCTCTCGCCCGCGAGGCATTCCCGGATTGTCGTCAGCAGCGCTTCCGGCGTGAACGGCTTGCGCAGGCAACGCGTTGCGCCGAGCTCCAGCGCCATGCGGAGGAAATCGGGAGAGGGCGAGGCCGACGATGCAAAGGCGTAACCGGACATCGCGATCAGCGGGATCGCCGGCGCGCGTTCGTGAAAGATGCGGATGGATTCAAAGCCGCGCATATGCGGCATGAAGATGTCGACCAGCATCACATGATAGGTCTGCGCTTCCAGCGCAGCCAGTCCCGTTTCACCGCCGTCAGCCAGCGTTACGTCGAAGCCCTGACGTTGGAGAAGGACCTCGATGGTCGCGCCGACCATCGGATCGTCATCTACCACGAGAATACGCGGCATGACCTTTCCCAGTAGATCGAAGTCCCCGCATTGGTGATATCCGCGAATCGTGGGTCGGGTCAATTTTGGATTGGATCAGGGTAGATATGCACGGTGCGGTGAATAAAGGTCCCTTTGCATCGACTTGTACATAATCTCGCAAGGACGGAATCGGCTGCACGCGAAACTGGTGAAAGCGGAGCACACGCGAAAACGGCGCCGCATCGCTGCGACGCCGTTTCCTTCAAGCATTGTAGATGTGGTTACGGGCAGGGATGACGCAGGCCGTCGTAGCCGAGATAGGTGCCCGACGCCGGGTCGTAGGAGCGGTAGCGCTGCGCACAGTAGCCTGCGGAATCGCCGCCGCTGTCGGGAACCACCGCCACTGACGGCTCGTCGTAGTAGCTGTCGTCGCCATAGTAGTAGGGATCGTTGTAATACCCGCCACCATAATAGGCGTATGAGCCGAGGCCGCCGATCGCAGCACCTGCCGCGAAACCGGGCCAGAACCCGCCGCGATGGTGATGACGCCAGCCGCCGTTCCAATTGCCGCCACCGCCCTGCCAGTTGCTGCCGGCGGCTGCGAAGCTGCGGCCGCCGCCACCGACAACCGACGGTGCGGTGCCGATGCTGGGACGCACGGCTGCGCCAGCCGCAAAGCTGGGACGCACCGCTGCGCCAGCCGCAAAATTGCCGCCGCCACCGCCGATCCGCGGACCGGCGCTGAAGCTGCCACCGCCCATTCGGGCGGCGCCGCCACCGCCAATTTGGGCACCGCCGCCTCCGCCGATATGGGGGCCACCGCCACCGCCACGGCCGCCATGGCCCTGCGCGAAGCTCGGTGTCGCCAACGGAAGGACCAGCGCCAATGCTGCCGCCGCGCTCAAGACTCTCAGACTGCTCATGGTCAAACTCCTTTTCCAGGGAGCAAACCCCTTCAAAGGGGGGAGGTTCCTGGATCACGCGGGTGTGCGCGTGAAGGCAGCGTCTCACCGGGCCGCTGTACCCGGCATGAACGGATCGCGTCCGATTTGCGGCGGGTCACGGATTTGCGCGTGGCAAGGCCGCACCTGCCGAACTGGACATTTCGCCGTCCGGATGGCATCAGGACCCGACGAAGCAGGGCCCTTGCCGCATGAAACAGTTCTTCCTCAAGTTCTTCACCTGGTGGAGTGGCCAGACGTTTGGCACCCAACTCTGGACCAAGCGCTACGGCGAGCTGGTCGGCCAGGACGAGCAGGGCAATCTCTATTATCGCACGCGCGGCGGGGCGATCGATCCGACGCTCGGCTTCGAGCGGCGCTGGGTGATCTATAACGGCTATGCGGAAGCGAGCCGGATCCCGCCGTCCTGGCACGGCTGGATCCATCACGTCGTCGACGTGCCGCCGACGCAGGAGAACTACCAGCCGCGCGAGTGGGAAAAGCCGCACCAGCCGAATCTCACGGGCACCGCCAACGCCTACCGCCCCTCGGGCTCGACGCTCGCCAGCGGCAAGCGGCCGAAGGCGACCGGCGACTATCAGCCCTGGACCCCCGGCTAGGCTTCCAGCCTCCGCCGAATCGTCATCGTCGGATTGGATGCAGGCGCATCCGACGCATCCCGCTGTGGACAACGGGAACAGCGGGGACGCCGGCTGCGTGGGCATTGTGTTCGCGCCGGCGATGCGGCTCAATGGTCCCATCTTACGGAGATGGGAGACCATCGCGTTCGGTTCGGGCAACAGTTCGCGACTGTCCCGAAATGCAGCGGCCGCCGACCAGGACTCGATCGGGAGATAGGCCCCCGGTCTGGAAGGTCCGAAATCGCCCGATGAAATGTGCTGCCGCCGTAAGACAGGAAAGGCCGCTTGGGAAACCGAGCGGCCTTTTTCTGTTGTGGGTTGTGCGAGTTTTCTTCGTGTCCCGGACGCGCTGCAACGCTCCTAGGCGTTGCGGCGCAGAGCCGGGACCCAGTTACTTGCCAAGCTTGAGCTGCTGGGCCCCGGCTCTGCAGCGCACCGCTGAAGAAGCGCTGCGCTGCGTCCGGGGCACGAGATCAACCCGCCCTACATCACCCGTCCTGCCGCGCGCTTGACCGCCTCGAGGCGGCGCGCCTGATTTGCTGCCCCGCGCTCTCTCAGCAAGGCCAGCACTTCGGCTGGCGCGGTGTCGGGCGACCCGGACGTGAACGGCGGGGCGGGGTTGTATTCGATCTGGAGCTGGATCGCTTCCGCCGTGGTGCGGTTGACCAGGATCGACACCAGCGTCAGCGCGAAGTCGATCCCGGCGGTGACGCCGCCGCCGGTGACGCGGTTGCGGTCGATGCAGACACGCGTCTTGGTCGGTGTTGCGCCGAACTGGCCGAGCATCTCCATCGCGCTCCAATGGGTGGCGGCGCGGTAGCCCTTCAACAGGCCGGCTGCACCGAGCGCCAGCGCCCCGGTGCAGACCGAGGTGACGTATTTGGCGCCTTCGGCTTGCTTGCGCAGGAAATCCAGCACCTCTTCGTCATTGAGCAGATCATTGGTGCCGCCGCCGCCGGGTACGCAGATCACGTCGAGCTGCGGGCAGTCGGCGAATGTCGTGGTCGGCGTCAATGTCAGCACGGAATCGCTCGGCACCGGCTCGATCCGCTTCCAGATCAAATGCAGCCTGGCGCCGGGAACGGCGGAGAACACCTGCAAGGGGCCGGTGAAGTCGAGCTGGGTGACGCGCGGAAACACCAGAAGTCCGATCTGGAGCGGGGACGACATCGGAAGATCCTCCAATCATGGGCTTGACGCAGGCAAACTGGCATGATGCCCTTCTGTCCAAAATGGCGTAATTCCCTCTATTTCGGACATAACCATGATCGGCATCCTGATCTTCCCGGATTTTCAGTTGCTCGATGCGGCGGGCCCGATCTCGGTGTTCGAGGTCGCAGCACGCTGCGCCGGCAAGCCGCTCGCGCTGCGGGTGCTGGCGGTGAATGCGGGGCCGGTGCGCAGCTCGTCCGGCGTCGAAATGGTGGCGCGCGATTTCAAGTCGGCGAACGCCATCACGACGCTCGTCATCGCGGGCGGCGCGGGGGTGGCGGATGCCGCGCGCTGCGAGGTGACGCGCGCCTTCGTGCAGCGGCTGGCGCGGCGCGGCGTTCGGGTCGCCAGCGTCTGCTCGGGCGCCTATGTGCTGGCCGAAGCCGGCCTGCTCGACGGTCGCCGCGCCACCACGCATTGGGGCCGCACGCGCGATTTCGTCGCGCGCTATCCCAAGGTGAAGTTCGAGCCCGACCAGATTTTTACCCGCGACGACAATGTGTGGACGTCGGCAGGTATCACGGCGGGTATCGACCTTGCACTGGCGATGGTCACGGAGGACCATGGCGAGGAGATCGCGCAGGCGGCCGCGCGCCAGCTCGTGCTCTATCATCGCCGCAGCGGCGGCCAGTCGCAATTCTCATCGCTGCTGGAGTTGAAGGCGCCGAACGGCCGGTTCGGTGCGCTCTTGTCCTGGGCCCGCGAAAATCTCGATGCGCCGCTTACGGTCGAGGAGCTCGCCGATCGCGCCGGCATGAGCGCGCGGCACTTCGCCCGTGCCTTTGCCGCCGAGACCGGCACGACGCCGTCGAAAGCGATCGAGCGCTTACGGATCGAGGTCGCGCGTGAGCGCGTGCAGTCCTCGCGCGAGGCGATCGAGCTCGTCGCGGAGGCGACCGGATTCCGCGACCCCGAGCGGATGCGGCGCGCCTTCATTCGCGCCTTCGGCCAGCCGCCCCAGGCACTGCGGCGCGCGGCGCGGGCCGGGTAGGTGGTGCGCTCGTAAATGTGCCGCGCGCGTGCGTGATCGCGAGGTCTGCGTTGCCACGAAAGCGGACGTCGACAATGCGCAAAGCGAATGTCCGCCTTCAGATGGGCAGGAGCACGATTTCCGAATATAGCCTGTCGAGCTCGTCGTCGGGGATCAACGGGGAACGGAAACACGTGATCATCGGGAGCATCATGCCTCGTGGTGGGACCGGAAAGATTCGCGCCTCCGCGACGAGCGCCGCCGTTCGCTGCCGGCGCAAGATCGCCAGCTTGACGCGCTCGAGATGCCGCAACAGCAGAGCCGGCGCACTACAATGCAGAATGTCCGAATATGGGATTCTGAGCGGCTGAAACCGTGCCAGTCGTCCCAATCGACTTGCTGCAAGACGATGATCGCGGCGCTTCACCACGAGATAGGCGTAATCAGGCCCGTCGACGACGATGAGCTGCAGGCAATCATACGCCGCGTGATCGTCGAAGATTTGCCTTTGGTGGCTGGTCAGTCTCTCGCGGACCACGGCCGGATCGAAGCTGATCACCGGCCGGGTCGAGCCGAACAAGGTCTCGGCCTGAAGCAATGGCGGCATGGCGATGCGCTGCGAGTCCAGCGGTTTGAAACGCTGTGCGATAAGGGCGGCCCAAGACGACGGCTGTGGAGTGAAGCACGTATATGTGGCGTTCGCGTCATCCAGCATTGAGGCGAGCAGCGCCATACCCCAGCCGCGGTACTGCGCGCGTACAACCCAAGAGGACAGATTGCAGACGAGGACTGCCTCCTCGTTCACCTGCCGCCGGGCAGCAACTGCCCCGATGAATCCAACCAAGGCGTTGCCGTCGAGAAGTATGAAGCCGCGGGTGTGATCCGACCAGCCATGATCGAACAGACGGCGCCATCTCGTCGCATCGATGCCCGCCTCGCGAAACGATTCCTCAAGAAAGCGGCAGACCGGTTCCACGTCCTCCGGACCGAGGGCACGGACGTGCAGGCCCGCCCGGCCAAGCTGCTGGGCCGTCATTGCCTCCGCGCCGGAGAGGACCGCGATCAGGCCTTCGATCGACGGCGCCCGCAGAAAGGCCGAAAGGGGCATCGGATGCCCTGCATAGCTCTCGATCTCCAGGAGCAGGCTGACTACGGCCAGCGAGTCTGCGCCGCAGTCCAGAAGATTATCGGACCAGCCGATGGGAGCCACGTCCAGCACGCGCTCGCAGATCGCCTGCAGGTCTTTCCGCAGCTGGTCAACGTCTGGGAGCACTCCACAGACCGGGGTCGGCTCCCGAGGCGCACTGGCGGTCGGAGGCGCTCGCAGAACCGGATGGTTGGCAATGGCCTCAAGGCATTCGGCATTCTGCAGGGCGTCGCGATTCCGTACAGGGCGGCCGTTCACCGCATCCCGCGCTGCGATTTCGGACCGCTTGCCGTTAAAGGTGACAGGAAGCGCGTCGACCTGTGCGATACGCGCCGGCACGAAGGCCGGCGAGCCGCAGTGTGCAAGCTCGGAGCGGATATGCTTGGCGAGAGCGCTGTCGAGCACCACGCCTTCGCGCAACACGAGCAACAAAACCATGCGTGTGCCGCCTGGCTCGTCCGCTTGTTGCTCGACCGCCATCGCCTCAACGATCTGCTCGACGTCATCGAGGATGCGGTAGATCTCCGCGGTCCCTATGCGGATGCCGCGCACGTTGAGGACTCCGTCTGAACGACCATGCAAGCGCCAGCCCCCATGAGGCGTGGCCTCGATCAGATCGCCATGCGTCCAAAAGCCGGGGTTCTGAGCAAAGTAGGCGGCGTGGAAGCGGGTACCGTCCGCATCGCCATGAAAGCCGAGGGGCCGCGAGGGAAAAGGGTTAGCGCAGACCAGTTCGCCTATCACCGCCTGCGGATCGTCAGGCGGCGGCAGCGAGCGGACATCGAGGCCGAGGCTGCGGCACTGTGCCTCGCCGGGATGGACCGGCAGATTCGGACTGCCAAGGACGAAGCAGCCGATGATATCCGTGCCGCCTGAGATCGTCTGCAGCGGAATCGACGACTTCACTTCGCTGCTGACCCAGTCGTACTGGCGGGGATAGAGGATCGAGCCGGTCGAGAGCATGGTGCGCAGGGCGGAAAGGTCGAACACCCGCCCGGGGGAGAAATCCTTCTCCGCGCAGAAATGCAGATAGGCGGGATTGGTGCCAAACACGGTCACGCGTTCCTCGGCAACAATCCGCCAGAACGTGTCCGCCGCTGCGAGCGGCCCGTCGTAGAGGACAATCTCGACGCCGGACGCCAGCGCCGAGAGCTGCCAGTTCCACATCATCCAACCGCAGGAGGTTTGGAAGAACAGCCTGTCGCCGTGCCTGAGATCACAGTGCAACCGGTGCTCCTTCACATGCTCCAGTAAGGTGCCGCCGGCGCCGTGCTGGATGCATTTCGGCGGGCCCGTGGTGCCCGAAGAGAACATCGTGAACAGCAGATGGTTGAATGGGTGACGGGGCCAGGCTGGCCCAATCTCGCCGCCATCATCATCACCGAGCAGATCGGCAAGCCTGTGCAGAGGTGGCGTCCTCTCGTCGGCGTCCAGCGAGCCATCGTCCAGCGCAATGATCGCCGCGAGGCTCGGCAGGCCGGCCGCCGTTTCGAGGACGCGCTCGGCGACGGGGATTCCCGCATCCCATCGCTCCGCTCGAAGGCAGCCGAAGAGCACCACGGGCTCGAGAGGGGCGAACCGCGCCAGGATAGCGGGCACGCCCATGTCCGGCGCGCAGCTGGCAAAAGTCGCGCCAATGGCGGCGGTCGCCAGACAGGCAATGACCGCCGCGGCATTGTTGCGTGCGATTGCCACGACGTGGTCACCTGGGCGCACACCGAGCCGCTGCAACGACCTCGCCAATCGACCAACCGCGCCGCGCAACGCGCCACGCGTGAACCGGTCGCGGCTGCCGTCAGCGTGGCAGGCTGTCAGGACCGGCTGGCCGGGACTGCCGGCGAGGAGGCACTCGGCGTAGTTGAGACGAATATCCGGGAAGAAGCGCGCGGTCTCGCAGGCATCGCCGACGCAGACGGGCTCGGCTGCGCCGTCCCGCGGCACGTCGGACCACTCAAGGAATAGTTTTTTTAAGATTGATACGTCCTCCACCGAGAAGCGGTCCATCGCAGCGTGATCGCGCAGCTGCTGCCCCGTTCGGGCCTCACACCATTGGCCGAAAGCAGTGAGCTGAGAATGTGCGATGCCATGTGCGTCGGGACGGAACACGACTCCTCCAAACCCGCCTTTAGGTGGCACGCGACGACCAGGCCGCAAGCAACGTTAGATAGCGTTCGGATCGCTCGGGGAGAATCATCCTCCGGGGTTATGTGGCGGATTGGCGCAAGTTTTCGGGAGTACCCCGCTTGAGCACCGGCGAGCGTAAGCCGCCTCCTACGATTTGATGGTCGTCGCCGGCAGCGCCCCTTCGGCCCGCCGCCGCAGGCGCTGCGACGCGCGGCGCGGGCAGGGTAGGACGCGGCGAGGTCCGCGTTAGCCACACAAGCGGACGTCGACGATGCATGAGCCGATGTCCGCCGCGGGCCAAACCCGCAAGTCATCGCATCAACTATTCGATCGGCGCGCCGCGACAATCGCGTACAGTAGTTTCGCGGTGCTGTACCCAATGTCTTCCCGCGTCAAACCCATGCGCAGGATCACCAATTTACGCGAGGGGATGATCGCGATCACCTGGCGGAGGTGCCCTTGCAACATGAATGTGTCGGCCGGGAGGGTGAATCCCTGGCCCGGCCCTAACCAAAGCTGTCCGCGACCGTAGACCGGACCATGTCCCTTGTCGGATGCCGGCACGGGCGAGCGCATGTAGTCGACGAAGCCCATCGGCAAAAGCTGTTCGCCGTTCCACTCTCCGTTCAGGCGCAGGAATTCGCCGAAGCGCGCCCAATCATGCGCATTGGCGAAGAGAAAGCCTTCGCCAAGGAATGTGCCTGAAGGGTCGGATTCGAGAACGGCGCTGGTCATGCCCAACGGCTTGAACAATCGCTGCTGCGGATAAGCGCGCGCGTCCGCTCCAACCGCGTTCTGCCAGAGCCGCGCCAGCAGGACAGACGAACCGCCGGAATAGTTGAACTTCGTTCCGGGCGGAGCGACAAGGGGGCGGTCTCTCGCGAAAGCCGCCGCATCCTTTGCGAGATTCTCCAATCCGTCGGGATCGGGAGAATCGCCATCTTCACTCCATTTCAAACCGCTTGTCATGGCCATCAAATCGGCCACCGAAATGTCCGCGCGCGCGTCGCCAGCCCATTGCGGAAGTAGACTTTTCTGATCGAGCGAAAGCTTTCCGTCCTTGATCGCCATGCCGGCCAGGGCGGCATTCACGGTCTTCGTCATCGACCAACCTTGCAAGGGCGTCGAAGCGTTGAAACCTTCGCCATAGGTTTCACCGACGATGCGCCCGTTCTGGACGACGACGATCGCGCGCATGCCTGGCCCCTGGAGCGTCGGATCGTTCAGCGCCGCCAACAAAGCCTTGTCGTCGGACAATTGCGCCCTCTCGCCCGCCGGCCAGAGCGCATCGGACTTGTCCGGCAGGGAAGGCGGCGCGGCGCCATAGGGGGCAGCGTCCTTCGAGACCA
>Ga0105248_10004991_pt1 | contig 14665 bp, 13 predicted proteins | sample KBSS34metaG_FD_81524 | JGI IMG/M metagenome (GOLD analysis project Ga0105248, IMG submission 81524) | Switchgrass rhizosphere microbial communities from Kellogg Biological Station, Michigan, USA - KBS S3-4 metaG | ecosystem: Host-associated > Plants > Roots > Rhizosphere > Soil | place...
GTCCCGTTCTGGCCCACCAGCGCTACCAATTTCGCCAAACCCACGAGGAGGTACTCATTTGGACCCAGGCTGCGGTGTTGTGGGAGTACGGTCCGGACCGGCGTTGCCCGACCTGACCCGTACCAAGGGTACGAGGATATGCGCGCATCGTCACGTGCGAAGGATGATCCACTACATGTGATTTCTCCTATGTGGACACAAGCTCGAGTGGCTTGGCGATCCGACTTCGGCAGTGCGTGCATCTACCAGTTGTCCTGCATGACCCCGACCCGGTCGGCCACCTTGACCTCCATGCCAGTCAACGACAGCACTTGGTCGACCGTGAATCCGCCGGCGATCTCGCTGAGGCAGAAGCGGCCATGCTCCCTCGTGAGCAGCGCCAGGTCGGTCACGACGGTGTTGACGCAACCCGGTGCGGTCAGTGGGAACTCGCAGCGGTCGACGAGCTTGGGCTTACCCCGCGAGTCCGTGTGTTCGACCAGGATGATGACCCGCTGGGCGCCGACGGCGAGATCCATGGCGCCGCCGATGCCCCCACCGACCATGTCGGGCGTGGCCCAGTTGGACAGGTCCCCGTTTGCGCCGACCTGGTACGCACCGAGAATCACCGCGTCCAGGCGCCCGGACCTGGCGATCTCGAACGAGGTGACGCTGTCGAAGAACGAGGCCCCGGGCCGTAGGTCGATAAAGTAGCCGCTCGCGTCGTGGACGTCGGGATCGAACTCTGACCCGGTGATGATGGCGCCGTAATTGAGGATTCCGTTCTCGCTGTGCAGAACGACGGATCGTTCTCCGATGTAGTTCGAGACGAGGTTGGGTAGCCCGGCACCGAGATTGACCACGGCACCATCCGGCAGGAGACCGGCCGCGCGGCGCGCCATCTCACCGCGGGTCAGCCCTGGCAGACCGAGGTACTCGCGGGCACTGCCGGCCGGGCGGCTCTGCCTCATCGGCAGGTTCTTGACGTCCATCTGCACCACGCTGCGCACGACCCGCCCGACGAACACGCCGGGCAGGTCGATCTCGTCCGGACCCAGCTCGCCGATGTCCACGATCTCGTCCACTTCAGCGATCGCCACGCGGGCGGCCTTCGCGAAGCTGACGTTGAAGTTGTGCGAGCCACCGCGGAACGTCAGATTGCCCATGCGGTCGCCGCGATGGGCGCGGATCAACGCGAAGTCGGTGGTGATGGCCCGTTCGAGAACGTAGGGGCGGCCATCGAAGTGGCGCACGTCCTTGCCGTCGGCGATCGAGGTACCGACGGAGACCGGCGTGTAGAAGGCGGCGAGCCCGGCACCGCCCGCGCGCATCCGTTCGACGAGGGTGCCCTGTGGAACCATCTCCAGCGTCATCCGTCCCGATTGGATCTGACGCTCGGCCTCGGAGACGACGCCGGGACGGGCCGAGAAGCAGGTGACGAGGTGCGCGATCTGACCGGCGTCGGCCAGCAGGTGCGCAGTGGGGTAGCCCGGCTGGCCCAGGCCGTTGCAGTAGACCGTCAGGCCGGTGACTCCTTTGTCGCGCACCGCGGTCACGAGGCTCGACGGGAATCGGTGTGCGACACCGAAGCCCGCTATCCCGACCGTTGAACCATCCAGGATGTCGTCGACCGCCGCGGCCGGCGAGGAAACCACCTTGTCCATCGACGGCCTCCGCTCATGCCTCATATCAGCTCCTGTTGACGGACATGTTGACAATCATTTCGAGGTCGGGCATTCTCGGGCAACCTGATCGATTCCTGGTCGAGGGACCGACGTTGCAACCTGTGGTGGTGCAACCGACTTGTTTGACGCGAACTGGGCGACCCTCTGGGAGCACGTGGCGGCCGCGGTGCCGGACCGCCCGGTCATCTTCCACCGCAACGCCGAAGTGAGCTACCGCGACTTCGACGACCACGCCGGAAGGTTCGCCGCGGCCCTGTCCAATGCGGGTGTGGGCCGCGACTCGAAGGTCGCGTGTTACCTGTACAACTGCCCCGAGTACCTCGAGGCCGTCTACGGCACCTTGAAGGTCGACGCGGTGCCGGTCAACGTCAACTACCGCTATCAGGGCTCGGAGCTCGCGGAGATCCTCAACGACTCGAAGGCTGAGGCGCTGGTCTTCCCTGGATCGCTCCGCCGGCACGTTCTCGACGCATTCGCGGCCGTCGAGGCGCCGCCCCGCCTGCTGGTGCAGGTGGACGACGACGGGACACCTCCGATCGCCGGCGCGCTGCGCTGGCCGGAGGCGTTGGAGAACGCGCCGCTGCCGCCGCACGAGCGCAGCGGCGACAACCACATCTTCATGTACACGGGCGGCACGACCGGGCGGCCCAAGGCCGTGATATGGCGGCACCGCGACCTGTTCGACGTGCAGCGCTACCCGACATACGGCGTGCTCGGACGGGCGTACCCGACCTCCGTGAACGAGGTCGTCGAGGCCGCCGTCGATCTCGGCGAGGCCGCCCCCCGCACGCTGCCGATCACCCCACTGATGCACGCCACGGCGCTGTTCTCCGTCATGGACACACTCCTTCTCGGTGGCAGTGTTGTGTTTCTGACGAAGGGATTCGATCCGGCTGAGGTGTGGCTGGCCGTGCAACGCCACCGGGTGACCCGCCTCATCATCGCCGGGAACGCGGTGTGCGCGCCGCTGGCGAAGGAGCTCAACCGGGCCAGGCTCAGTGGTTCGGCGCCCGACGTGTCCAGCGTCAGGTCGATCCACAGCTCCGGCATGGCATGGACCGATGACGTGAAGCGCGCGCTCTTGGAGCACCTGCCCACCCAGTTGCTCGACATCCTGGCCGCCAGCGAGGGCGGGCCTTTCGCGTACGCCGTGGTCAACAGCATCGGCGACCTTCCCTCCCGGTTCCGGCTCGCGGCCGGCGCGACAGTCCTCGACGAAAACCTCGAGCCGGTGAAGCCAGGGTCGGGACGGGTCGGCATGCTGGCCTACTCCGGCGGAATGCCCGTTGGGTACTACCAGGACTCCGAGAAGACCGCGAAGACCTTCCGCGATATCCGTGGCACCCGCCATGTGATGCCGGGCGACTACGTCACGGTCGCGGAGGACGGAACCGTCGAGTTCCTCGGCCGCGGCTCGTCGGTCATCAACAGCGGCGGCGAGAAGGTCTACCCGGCCGAAGTCGAAGAGGCGCTCTTCGCGCACCCCGCGGTGGCCGACTGCGCCGTCGTCGGCATGACCGATCCGCGGTGGGGCGAGGCGGTGACCGCGCTCGTGGTGCTCAACGACGGCATGCCGACCACGGAGCAGACGCTCGTCGAGCATGTTGGCGCCCGCATGGCCGGCTACAAGAAGCCCAGGGCCGTCGTGTTCGTCGACTCGCTGGCCCGCAGTCCGAGCGGCAAGCTGAACATGCGGGCGATCCGGCAGCGCGCGGTCGACGAGCTGGCGGCGCGCCGCACCGGCGGCGACTGACGCAACGCGGCACTTCCTGGTCAGCCGGTCGCCTCCTTGATCGCCCGCCACACGCGCTCCGGCGTCAGCGGCAGGTCGATGTGGCGCACCCCGAGGTGGGACACCGCGTCAATGACCGCGTTCTGCACGGCTAGCACGGAACCGATGGTGCCCACCTCGCCGATTCCCTTGGCGCCCAAGGGATTGTTCGGCGTAGGCGCCTCCCGCCGATCAGCTCTGGCTCGCGTAGGTTGTCGACGTACGTTCCGGCCCCGACCAGAAGCCGGCGGTCCTCGACGCATGTGATGGGGTCCCGACCACGGTCATGGGCACACCGTAGATCGCCTTGATCGCGCATGGGAGGAGGCTTCCGCGAGCCGGAAGGTGCGTTGACACCGACACCGCCGCATTGTTGATTCAGTACGACGCGAGAAGGGTGCAAACCATGGTCAATGCAATCCTTGACCCGACGGGTGGCGCGCCGCGCGCTCCCGGGGACTTTGTGCTCGCCGCACCGAGGGCCCGGCTGCGGGGCGCCACGATCGCGCTCCTCGAGAACACCAAGCAGAACGCGTCGCTGTTCCTTGAGGAGCTCGGAAGGCTCCTCGTCGACCGGTACGGAGCGGCCGGGGTGGTCGCTCGCACGAAGCAGGCGTTCGCGCTCCCGGTGCCGCAGGACATGCTCGAGGAGCTCGCCGCGTCGTGCCAGGCAGTGGTCACCGGGGTCGGCGACTGCGGCTCGTGCAGCGGCTCCGCGGTCGCCGACGGCGTCGCGTTCGAGCGGCGCGGGATTCCGGCCGCGGTCATCTGCAGCGATGCGTTCGTCGTGACCGCCGACGCGATGGCCGCGCTGAAGGGTGCGAAGGGCTACCGCTACGTGACGACCGCCCACCCGGTCGCCGTTCTCACACCGGACCAGGTCCGCAAGCGGGCGGAGGAGGCGCTGCCGGAGATCGTCTCGCTGCTGACGGGCTCCGAGTCCGGGGACCAGGCGTGACGCTCGACCCCGACGTGGCGCAGGCCGCCATCGAGTACTGCTACGACCAGGGGTGGTCGGACGGCCTGCCGCTGGTTCCGGCCTCGCGCCCGCTCCTCGACGCGTTCCTCGCGCAGACCACGCGCCCGCCCGAGGAGGTGATCGGCCGCAACGCGCAGGTCGACCGCGAATGCACCGTCGAGCTCGCCGCGATCAACGCGGCCATGGCGGGTTGCCGCCCCGAGTACTTTCCGGTCGTGCTGGCGGCATGGGAGGCGCTCATGCAGGATCGGGCGGCGCGCGGGGGCGGCTGGCAGAGCACGAGCGGGCCGGCGCCGCTGATCGTGGTGAATGGCCCGATCCGGGCCCGGCTCGGGTTCAACTGTCAGGTCGGCGTATTCGGGCCAGGGTTTCGGCCCAACGCCACCGTGGCCCGAGCGATCGGGCTCATCGTCCGCAACGTCTACGGCATCGTGCCGCAGGTGCTGGAACAGGCCACGCAAGGACTTCCGGGTCGATGGTCAATCTGTGTCGGCGAGAACGAGGAGGAGAGTCCTTGGGCGCCACTGTCGGTCGAGGCGGGCTTGGCCGAGGGCACCAGTGCGGTGTCCGCGATGCTGCTGCGAACATGTGAGTTCGTGGACAACCGGCATACCGAGGATCCGGAACAGATTCTCTGGGACTTCGCGGATACGATCTCGCGCACCGGTTCCCTGATCTTCCGCGACACATCGGCCGGCGTGGTCTTCGGTCCGGAGCACGCCAACCTGCTCGCCAAGGCCGGCTACGGCCGGGCCGACGTCCAGTCGTGGCTGGTCGAGCACAGTGGACGGACCCGAGCCGATCTGCGCCGGGTCGGCAAGAACGGCGTGGGGGAGAACAACGTTCGACACGCGGACGACGCGACCGATCCCGACGGCGACTCCATCGAGCAGATCCTGCCCTCACCGCAGCATGTGCCGGTGATCGTGGCGGGCTCGCGCAACGCCGCGATGTCGATGGTCGTGCGCGTCTTCGGCCTGTGGTCCGGACGGGCGATCGCGGTCGAACCGGTGTAAACGCCAGCCGGCTTCCGTGTCATGAAAGGCGCCTTGCTCGACGAATCACGCGCGCGCGATGGTGAATCCGGCGCCATCCGGCGCGTGAGGAGGAGCGCCCGATGAGCACGACAACGCGTGCCGCGATCTGCCGGGAGCCCCGCCGGCCGTGGGAGATCACCGAGCTGCACCTGGACGAGCCGAAGGCCAACGAGGTCCGGATCAAGTTCCACGCGGCCGGGCTGTGTCACTCTGACGACCACATCCAGAAGGGCGATGCCCCGATGCGGATGCCCGTCGTGGGTGGGCACGAGGGCGCCGGCGTCGTGGACGCGGTCGGTGACGACGTCACCCGGGTGGGCGTGGGCGACCACGTCGTCTGCTCCTTCATCCCTGCCTGTGGTATGTGCCGGTACTGCTCCACCGGACGCCAGAATCTGTGTGACGCGGGGAAGAACGCGGGTACCGGCATCTTCCCGGACGGCACGTTCCGCTTCCACGACGACGACGGCGCCGACCTCGGCGGTCTGTGCGTGCTCGGCACGTTCTCCCAGTACGCGGTCGTCTCGGAGTGGTCGTGTATCCGCATCCCTCCCGACATCCCGTTCGACGTCGCGGCCCTTGTCGGGTGCGGGGTGCCCACCGGCTGGGGTTCAGCCGTGTACGCGGCCGGTGTACGCGCCGGCCAGACGGTGGTCATCTACGGGGCGGGCGGGGTCGGCAGCAACGCGGTGCAGGGCGCGCGGTACGCCGGTGGGAAGAACGTCGTGGTCGTCGACCCGGTGGAGTTCAAGCGGGACATGGCGAAGGTCTTCGGCGCGACGCACACGTTCGCCGACGCGAAGCACGCACACGACTTCGTCGTGGACACGACCTATGGCCAGCTCGCCGACCACGCGATCATCACGGTGGGTGTGCTGCACGACGAGGTGATCCAATCGGCGATCGAGGTCGTCGGTAAGACCGGGCAGGTGACGATCACGGCGGTCGGTAACGGATCGGTGAACGTACACGCGGGAATGCTCATCGGGTACCAGCGGCGGGTGCAGGGCGCCATTTTCGGCGGCTGCAATCCGCTGTACGACGTACCGCGGCTGCTCGGGCTGTACCGCTCGGGCGACCTCAAGCTGGACGAGCTGATCACGCGTCGCTACCGGCTGGACGAGGTCAACCAGGGCTACCAGGACATGCTCGACGGAAAGAACATCCGCGGCGTCATCATCCATGAGCACTGAACAGGAGCACGGACATGACGATCGCCCCGGCTGACCCCCGCATCAGCGGGCTGGTCACCGAGAACACCCAGCTGATCGGCGGCGAGTGGGTTCCGGCGGCGAGCGGCGAGACGATCGCGGTGCTCAATCCGGCCACCGGTGAGACCCTCATGCACGTCCCGCGTGGTGCCGCGGCCGACGTGGACGCGGCGGTCAGCGCCGCCGCGGACGCGTTTCCGGCGTGGCGGGACGCCAGCCCCACCGAGCGCGCCGCGTCGCTCATGCGGTGGGGCGAGCTGATCGTCCAACATGAGTCGGAGCTGGACCGGCTGGAGATCAGCGAGGTCGGACGGCCGCACTGGGGCCCGCTGCCGATGGCCCGGATGCTCACCTACTTCGCGGGTCAGGCCGACAAGGTCAGCGGATTGAGCCTGCCCACGCAAACCCCAGCGGTACTTGGGCTGACCCTGCGGGAGCCGTACGGCGTGGTCGGTGCCATCATTCCGTGGAACGCCCCCGGTCCGAACTTCGTGATGGATGTCGGCCCGGCGATCGCGGCGGGCAACACTATCGTGATCAAGCCGGCTGAGGACGCCCCGCTCACCGCGTTGGCCCTGGCCCGGCTGGCGCTCGAGGCCGGCATCCCGCCCGGTGTCGTCAACGTCGTCATCGGGTACGGCGTCGAAGCCGGTGCCGCGATTCCGGCGCACCCCGGCATCTCCCGGGTGAGCTTCACCGGCTCGCCGGCCACCGGCTCGGCCGTGATGGCCGCATGCGCCCGCAACCACACTCCGCTCCACCTCGAGCTGGGCGGCAAGTCACCGCAGGTCCTGCTCGACGACGCCGACATCGACGCCGCGATCCCGCAACTGACCCGCAGCATCACCCTCAACACCGGGCAGATCTGTGCGGCGGGTTCTCGGGTCGTCGTCGACCGGAAGATCCACACCGAGGTGGTCATGAGGCTGGCCGAGGCGTTCACACAGATCCGGGTCGGGCCGGGCACCGAGAAGGTCGACATGGGACCGTTGATCAGCGCCAAGCAGCACGAGCGCGTGCTGACATACATGACCCTGGGCCGGGAGGAGGGCGCCGAGCTGGTCGTCGGTGGTGGTGTGCCGGCCGGCGAGCAGTACACGCGCGGGTTCTACGTGGAACCCACCATCTTCGATCGGGTCGAACCGACGATGCGCATCGCGCAGGAGGAGATCTTCGGTCCGGTGCTGTCGATCCTGCCCGTCGACGGGGAGGCCGAGGCCCTGGAGGTCGCCAACGGTACCGAGTACGGTCTCGTCGCCGCAGTGTGGACCTCGGACATCGGGCGGGCCATCCGGATGGCGCGCGGTCTGCAGGCCGGGCAGGTGGCGGTGAACCAGGTGCTCAGCGGCGGCGTGATCGGCGCACCTTTCGGCGGCTACAAGGGCAGCGGGTTCGGCCGCACCATGGGCGCCGACTCGGTGCTGAACTACACCCAGGTCAAGTCGGTGTCGATCCGTGGCACTCGCTGACTTTCCCCCCAGGCTGCGGATCCTCATGGAGCCGCGGCATGGTGGCACGTACGCCCAGATCCTGGCCCTGGCGAAGGCGACCGACGACGCCGGTTTCGACGCGTTCTTCCGCTCGGACCACCTGTTCGGAGTGGATCCGAACGACCCGACGTACCGGCCGACCGACTGCTGGACGACGCTGGCCGGCCTCGCCCGGGATACCAGCCGGATCCGACTCGGATCACTCGTCACCGCCTCCACGTTCCGCCGGCCCGGTCTGCTCGCGACGATCGTCGCCAGCGTCGACGAGATGAGCGGTGGGCGGGTCGAGCTGGGTGTGGGCACCGGGTGGTACCAGCGGGAGCACGAGGCGTTCGGCATCCCGTTCCCGCCCATCGGTGAGCGCTTCGATCGATTGGTCGAACAGTTGGAGATCATCACTGGGCTGTGGCGCACGGAACCGGGATACGGAAAGTCGTTCAGCTTCGACGGTCGGCACTACCGTGTCGAGGCGAACCACTCTCCGCCCCGGCCGGTGCAGCGTCCGCATCCGCCGATCATCATCGGCGGCACCGGACCGAAGCGAACGCCGGCCATCGCGGCTCGATTCGCCGACGAGTTCAACGGGGCCCTCAGCGAAGACCTGCGCGAGACCTACGCGCGCTTCGATCGCGCCTGCGAACGGATAGACCGCGATCCGACCACCGTCCGGCACTCGGCCGTGCTCCCGGTGGCGTGCGGGACCACCCCGGCCGAGGTCGAACGGCGTGCGGGTGTGATCGGGTCGGAGCTCATCCGCCGCCACGCCGCGATCGGCTCGCCGGCACTGGTCGCCGGGCGGATCCGGGACCTGCGCAAGGCCGGCGCGGACACGATCTACTTCCACGTCTTCGACATCGAGGACCTGGACCACGTCGCGCTGCTCGGCGCGGAAGTCCTGGGCGAGATGGAGGGCCACCCGTGAGTCAGATCGCTACCGAGACATCGGCGGCGCCGGCGGGCGTCATCACCACCCGCGCCGCGATCACCCGCGCGCCCCACATCGGCTGGGAACTCACCGAGCTACGGCTCGACCCGCCGCGGGACCACGAGGTCCGGGTCAAGTTCCATGCGGCCGGGTTGTGCCACTCCGACCATCACATCACTGAGGGGGACGCGCTCGTACGCCTGCCGGTCGTGGGTGGCCACGAAGGTGCCGGTGTCGTCGAGTCCGTGGGCCCGCACGTCATGAGGGTCAAACCGGGCGACCGCGTGGTCTGCTCCTACATCCCGGCCTGCGGAAAATGCCGGCCGTGCTCGACCGGGCACCAGAACATGTGCGACGAAGGCAAGAACGCCGGCACCGGAATGTTCCCGGACGGCACGTTCCGCTTCCACGACGAGGCCGGCGAGGACCTCGGCGGCTTCTGTACCCTCGGCACGTTCTCGCAGTACGCGGTCGTGTCGGAATGGGCCTGCCTCGGGCTGCCCGACGACATCTCCTTCGAGGTCGGCTCGCTGGTGGGCTGTGGCGTGCCCACGGGTTGGGGTTCGGCCGTGTACGCGGCCGGTGTGCGCGCCGGGGACACTGTGGTGATCTACGGCGCCGGCGGGGTCGGCAGCAACGCCGTGCAGGGCGCGCGCTACGCCGGCGCGAAGAACGTGGTGGTGGTCGACCCGGTGGAGTTCAAGCGGAACATGGCGAAGGTCTTCGGCGCGACGCACACGTTCGCCGATGCCGAGCAGGCTCACGACTTCGTGGTCGACACGACGTACGGCCAGCTCGCCGATCACGCCATCTGCACGCCCGGGGTGCTCACCGAGGAGATCGTCCTCGCGGCGGCCGCGGTGATCGGAAAGGGCGGCAAGGTGACGATCACGGCGGTGGGCAAGGCCACCGAGAAGGCGGTCCATGTGCACGCCGGAAGGCTGATCAGCTACCAACGCCAGCTCAGAGGTGCGCTGTTCGGTGACTGCAACCCGCTATACGACGTACCGCGGTTGCTCGCGCTGTACCGCTCGGGCGATCTCAAGCTCGACGAGCTCATCACGCGTCGCTACCGGCTGGACGACGTCAACCAGGCCTACCAGGACATGCTCGACGGGAAGAACATCCGCGGCGTCATCATCCACGAGCACTGAGCGGCGGTCTTCGATGGCCGTACACCCGCCCTTCGTCGCCGCGGCCAATGTCGACGCGGTCGCGGCGGCAATGCAGAATCAACTCGCCGGCCTGCCCGCCCGATCGTCGTTCTACGCCGACCTGTTCGCCGCACATGGGGTGCGCGCGAAGGACTTCGAGTCGCTGACCGACATCGCTCGTTTCCCGTTCACGGAAAAGCAGATGCTGCGCGAGAGCCAGGCCGCCGCGCCGCCGCTCGGCCGCCACGCCGGCGTCGACATGACCGAGGTGATCCGGGTTCACGCGTCGACCGGCACCACGGGCACGCCGAGCTGGGTGGGAGTGACCCGGCGCGACTCCCAGGCGTGGACCGAGATGGTCGCCCGCGCGTTCCGCACCATGGGGGCAACCCGCGAGGACGTCGTGGTACACGGCTCGGGACTGACGCTGTTCGTGGGCGGGCTGCCGATCCGCGACGCGCTCGAGCGGATCGGGACCACGGTCGTTCCGATCGGCACCGGGGCGTCGGAACGCGCGGTCCAGGCCATGGACACACTGGGCGTCACGGCGCTGCACTCCACCCCTTCGTACGCTCGCTACCTGGCCGAGTACGTGCACAAGGCGGGCCGCGACCCGCGGGAATTCGGACTGCGCAAGGTATTCGTCGGTGGTGAACCGGGCGGCGGCGAGCCGGCGTTCCGCGAGCACCTCGAGTCCGAGTGGGGCGCGCGGGTCACCGAAGGTCTCGGCAACGCCGACATGGCTCCGGTGCTGTTCGGCGAGGCACCCGGCAGCGACGGCATGCGGTTCACCGGGGGCCGGCACGTCCTGGTCGAGCTGATCGACCCGAGATCCGGCGAGCCGATCGCGGCCGAGCCGGGAGTCACCGGAGAGCTGGTGTACACCTCCGTCGACCGGGAGTGCTGTCCGCTGGTTCGGTTCCGGACCCGCGACCTGGTCCGGGTCACCGGTCGGGCGAGCGACGGCGCGCCGCTGATCCGCTGCATCGGGCGTACCGACGACATGCTCATCGTGCTCGGGGTCAACGTCTTTCCCTCCGCGGTGCGCGATGTCGTGCAGGGAATGCACCCACGGACCTCCGGCGCGGTACAGATCCTGTTGCCGGCCAAGGGTCCGCGGGTCGAGCCACCCCTGGTCGTGGAGGCGGAGTGGGGCGAACAAGCGGGCGACCATGACGAGCTGCGCCGGAAGATCGAGTCGGCGATCCGGTCCCGGCTGTCGGTACCCGCGAGCGTCATCCTGGTGCCACCGGGCTCCATCGAGCGCTCGGAAATGAAGAGCCGGCTCACTCGGCTCATGGCTTGAGGCTCCTCATCGTCGTGAGAAAGGCGTTGCCCCGACATGGCTGACACGGTGCGCGCGGCGGTCCAGATCGCCCCGCGGAACATCGAGATCCGGGAGTTCCCCCGGCCGCGGATCGGGCCGGAGAACGGTCTGTTGCGCGTGGAGGCCAACGGCATCTGCGGCAGCGACGTGGAGACGTTCAAGGGCCACCTCGGCGCCGCCATCGATCCGTTCATCCCCGGGCACGAGCCGCTGGGAATCATCGAGGAGGTCGGCGAGCGGGCGGCGGAGCGCTGGGGCGTCCAGCCCGGCGACCGCGTCGCGCTCGAGATCATCGTGCCGTGCCGGTCCTGTCAGCGTTGCCTGACGGGCCGGTACCAGTCCTGCCGGAACCGAACCGTCGGGCACGGAGTGACGCCGGTCAAGGTCGCCCCGGGACTGTGGGGCGGACTGTCCGAGTACCTCTACCTGTCACCGGGCGCGATCCTGCATCCGATCGACAAGACCCTGCCGGCGGAGATAGCGGTGATGTTCAACCCGATCGGCGCGGGTGTCCGCTGGGCGTGCCATCTGGGCGGGGTCGGGCTCGGGGACACGGTTCTGGTGCTCGGCGCGGGGCAGCGCGGGCTGGCCGCCGTCATCGCGGCCCGAGCGGCCGGCGCCGGTACGATCATCGTCACCGGGCTGGCCACGGACGCGCACAAACTCGCCCTGGCCAAGGAGTTCGGGGCCGACCACACGATCGTCGTCGACGAGACCGACACCGTCCAACGGGTCACGGAACTCACTGACGGCCAGCTCGCCGACGTCACGCTGGAGCTCACGCCAATGGCGACCGAGCCGGTGCTCGACGCCGTGCTCGCGACCCGACACGGCGGGCGGGTGGTGTTGGCCGGACTCAAGGGTGGCAAAGAGGTGCCACTCCGCACGGATCTCATCGTCAACCGGGCGCTCACCGTGGTGGGTGCCTTCGGGGTCGACGCCAGAGCGTACGTCGAGGCCATCCGGATCATCGAGTCGCGCCGGTTCCCGCTGGAGAAGCTGCACACCCACACCTTCGGCCTCGACTCGACGACCTTGGCGATCGAGACGCTCGCCGGCGAGGTGCCTGGGCAGGCCGCCGTCCACGTGTCCGTCCACCCTGGAGCGATCTGATGCTGATCGACGTTCACGCGCACATGTTGCCACGGGACTATCCGGCCGATGCCCCAGAGTGCTTTCCGCGCATGGACGCGGTCGATGGTGAAACGGCCCGCTTGCTCGTGTTCGGCCAGGTCCGGTTCAAGGCCCGGGACGTGTTCTTTGATGCCGAGCGGCGGATCGAGGCCCAGGATTCGTCCGGTGTGGACGCGGAGGTGCTCACGCCGATGCCGCCATTGCTCCGCTACGACCTACCCGTGACCGACGGGGTCGCGCTGGCCCGGTACGTCAACGAATGGACCGCGACAACGTGCGCGGCGGCTCCGGATCGGCTGTTCGGCTTCGGGATGGTGCCGATGCAGGATCCGGACCTCGCCGCCGCCGAACTGACGACGATCCGTGGGCTCGGCCTCCACGGCGTGGAGATCGCCTCGAACGTGCTGGGTGCCTCCATCGGCGACGAGCGGTTCCTGCCCTTCTTCGCCGAGGCGCAGCGGCTGGGCGTCCCGGTCTTCGTCCACGCGATGCCGGCTCAGACCGACCGCCTGCCGGTGTCCACAATGGGCACCTACGTCGTCGGCATCGAAGGCTCTCTCGCCGCGGCGTCCATCGTGGCCGGTGGCACGGCGGCCAAGTGTCCCGAGCTGCGTATCGCGTTCAGCCACGGCGCCGGCGGGTACCCGCTGATGCTGCCGCGGGCGCAGTACTTCTGGGGCGGGTCGTGGAACGAGGAACCGATCGTGCCGGAACGAGCCATCATGCCCGACGACGGGCCGTCGCCGTTGGAGTACGCGCGCCGCTTCTTCTACGACTCGCTGGTGTTCGACCGGCGCGCGATCCGCTACCTGATCGACCTGCTCGGGCCCGGGCGGCTGCTGGTCGGCTCGGACTTCCCGGCCATGCCGCGTGAGGAGAAGGCCGGCGCCACCCTGCGGTCCATGGACCTCGACCCTGGCATCCTGGCCGACATCACCTGGCACAACGCGTTCCGGTTCCTCGGCGTCACGCCACCGCGGTAAGTGGGCTGCGGCGCGGAGCGTCGGTCGACCCGACCCGCTTCGGTTCCCGCGGCGGGGTCGGTGCGCCGAGCGCGTGCGAGATGGCGTGTGCGGTATCGGTGAGCCGCGCCGCGAGGCGGTTCAGTGGCGTCTCGTTCGTGGCCACGACCGCGCTGATCGCCGCGATCACGTCGTTGCCGGGTCCGCGTACCGGAGCCGCGACCGCGGTCGCGTGCATGCTGATCTGGTCGTGGGCGATGACCACGCCGGTACGACGGATCTCGGCCAGGATGCGGCGGAGCTCGTGCGGGTCGCAGACCGTCTTCGGCGTGTAGCGCACGAGAGGACCGCGGAGGACCTCGTCCTGAAGGTTGCGATCGGCGTACGCGAGCAGCACCAGTCCGGTACCACTGACCTGCAGCGGCCAGCGGTCGCCTACACGGCTCGAGATCTGCGCGCTCACGCGCGACCGCATCGTCTCCACGTACACGACCTCGTGCCCGTCCCGTACCCCGAGGTGGACATTGGAGTGGGTGACCTGGTGCAGATCGTCGAGGTAGGGAAAGGCGACCTCCCGTAGTTCAAGGCCGCGCGGGGCGAGGGCGGCAAGCTCGAGCAGACGCAGGCCGAGGAAGTACTGGCCGCAAGGGTGGCGTTCCAGAGCGCCCCAGCTGACAAGCTCGGTGACGAGCCGGTGGGTGGTCGGCAGGGTCAGGTCCGCCCGGCGGGCGATCTCGCTGAGCGACAGGAGTCGGTGCTGCGGTCCAAAGGCGTCGAGGACCGCGAGGGCACGGCCGAGCGCCGTGCGCCGAGTCATCTGGTCGTCGACGCGGATGGGGCCGGTAGTCGTCATCTCCTACCTCCGCTCCTACCTCGGCGGACTCCACCCGCTCTGGTACCGAGGCAACGGATCAGGTGACAGGACGGGTCAGGTGACCAGTACGCACATGCGACACCGGACCGTCAGGACAGCATGCCCACGCCGCCCGGATGCCACCCCGGCGCATGGCA
>Ga0105248_10004993_pt1 | contig 14662 bp, 14 predicted proteins | sample KBSS34metaG_FD_81524 | JGI IMG/M metagenome (GOLD analysis project Ga0105248, IMG submission 81524) | Switchgrass rhizosphere microbial communities from Kellogg Biological Station, Michigan, USA - KBS S3-4 metaG | ecosystem: Host-associated > Plants > Roots > Rhizosphere > Soil | place...
GCACCTGCGACCGTGTCGCTGTCCTCGAGTTCGGCCGCCTGATCGCGTTGGGAACACCCGACGAGGTACGAAGAAATTCCGCCGTTCGCCAGGCGTACCTAGGCACGGACATTTCCGAGGAACTGGGCTCGGACTTCAGCAACCCCCGGTGACGCGACCGCCCGACGCAGATCAGCCTCGGCGGCCCGCGTGCTCCTTGTCTACTGCGAGGCCGTGCAACGAAGATCGGCCTTCGAGTTCGAGTCTTTATGGTTTCCGGATCACGCGCGCCTGCCAGTGGGCCGGCGATCACAGCATCCGGCCGCGGTGCGCGAACTCCCATGCTGTGCGGTGAGTTCGCTGACGTTCGCGGCACGATCGTGATCGACAAGCCGGAAGCGGTCGTGGCAGCCCGCCTCGTATGCGAGCAGTGTCTGCGCGCTGTTGCCGCTCGCTTGGACTGCGGAAGACCTGCTCTGCGTTCGGCCCGTTAGCGTTCAACTCGAAGATCCGTACGCTGTCGCTACGTTGTCTGAACGAGCGCCCGGACCGCGCCTAGGCCGGGACGATGGTGGACAGTAGGTAGTCGGTGTCAGCAAGCGCCCGGAACGCCTCGTTGAGGTGGGTGCAGGTCGTCGAGCCCTGAAGATTCGGGGTGACCCATGAACGCAGATCGCTCACCGCCAGGCCGATGAGCTTGTCGGCGCTCGACGCAGCAGCCGGGCACTCACGCCACGGCAGAACCCGCGGCGTTGCCTCGACGTCGACCACTCGGTGCGCATCGTCGAGATCGACGCGCAGCGTGTATTCGTGCAGGACCGTCGACTGGGAGTTTCGGTCCACATTTGTGTCCCGAAACATCGACCGCACAGTGACGCCTCCCTCCGATGGACAGACGTCCAATAGACGTGCCCGGCGCAGCGACAGCGGAGGTAGAGCTGGAAATGTGTGCCAGTCGGCCGACGGGTGGTCAGGGCTGATCACCGGACCTCGAGGCACCGGTTGGTGGCCATAGCGAACGATCCACGTTGGGATCGTGGCCGTGGGCGCGTACGCGGCGCAGCCATCGCGTCGGGCCACCAGTCGCTCTTGGGCCGCCGGTGACTCGCCCTCTGGAGGGGCGTCGAGCATTTGGGTGTAGCCGACGAGGAAGACCACATGCGGCAATTGATCCAGTAGGGACCCGAGTAGCGAGTCATCGAGCCAGTCCGTCATGCGCCTGCGGTATCCCGACCCAACCGCGACGCCGAGAAGATCGTCTGCCACGGCATCCGCCCCGTCGACGGCTCGGATCTCTTTCGAGTCGGCATCAAGCTCCAACCGAACGTCTGCCGATGCCGTGACGGCGTGACGACGGGCGTGTCCGCGCAGGTCCTGCCCCTTGAGGCGAACCGCAATCACGTCGCGGGAATGAGCGGGCAGAGATACATCAACTGTGGTTGTTCGTCGTGCCGCATGCTCGTCGAGCGGAAACAAGTCCACATAAGGAGATCCCGGCCCCCGCCTCGACTCCAGCTCCGTGTTCACGCCCGAGGCCAATCCGGGGGGCCGCATCCCGATCGGGACGAAAGGTTGCATGGCCACCGCCTCGGGGTCGTACGTCTAGCTGACCCTCCACGTGTCAGGAGGGATATCCACAAATGGTAGAAGCGCTCTGACTCGTTGACGAGTGCTAGTCGTCAGTTGTGAGCAGCTTCACTTGGATTCGCGGGTGTGTTCTAGCAAGCCAGGCGATGGTCGGCTCTGCAGGTGCTGTCAAAGACCGCAGGCGAGGAATTCATCCGCGGCATATGGCCCAAGAATCCATGCAGTGCCAGGACGTCGCCGCTGCGGCGGCTGATAATCCAACGCCCTTGCCGGCGCGGAGGCGATCATGAATAACGGGACAAACAGCCATCAGACGTGAGCCCTTTCGGTGCACGGGGCCCGCACTCACCAGGCGTCGCTGACCGCTAATTGCCTGGGAGACAGGGCGACTCGGTCGGACTTGCTCTTATCAAGCGGTCCCGAGGCGCGGGAAATTTGGTCGACGACGCTCAAGAAAAGCCTGAACGCCCTCAGCAAAGTCGGGTCGACCGTGGCTCTCGTCCATCAACTCAGCTGCCAATCGTTCCGCCTCGGCTAGACCAGTTTGAAGGCCCGCGTAGACCTGACGCTTCATCGCTGCCATGGAGGCGGGGGAAGAGGCTTCAGCTAGTCCTTTAACGTATGCGATGGCATCCGCCAAGACTTCGTCCTTGGGAACGGCACGATTGACGAGGCCAAACTCCAGTGCTTCTTGGCTACCCACGCGCCGGGCGGAAAAAAGGAGATCGAGAGCTCGCGATGGACCCACGAGCCTGGTTAGCAACCATGAAACCCCAAACTCCGCGACGAGGCCGCGCTCTGCGAACGATGTTGTTAGAAATGCGGACGTACTCATGATGCGATAGTCGCACGCGAGCGCGATGGGTACCCCCATGCCCGCGACGGGTCCGTTGATCGCTGCGACTACCGGCTTTGGTATGCCCTGCAGATACGTTGCCGCTTCCCGCGGACCCTGCGGCGCAGGCGAGGATACTTGGCCCAGCCTGTCACCAGGCTCACTCGCGGGCGCGTCAGCCGCTGCTCGAACATCGTTCAAATCTGCCCCCGCGCAAAAACCTCGGCCCGCACCAGTGATCACCAAGCCTACGACCGAGGGATTCCGCGCGGCTGCGTGGACAGCGTCGCGAACTTCCTCACCCATGGTCGTCGTCCAAGCGTTTAGAGCGTGTGGCCGATTTAATGTAATGACCGCGACCGGATCATCGATATCTAGCAGAATATCTTTGTAGGTCACGATATCGGCCCCCAGGAACCCGACGAGATGGGACCGAACTCATTTTCGCCTTCGATTATTGCGATGACTCGGGCCGTGCCGGTCACGTTCGCGGTACGTCCGGTGAAATCGAACGTCAGTGTGCTCATGAAGCTCCTAGACAGTTAGGCGAAACTACAACCCGAGATCGCGCCCGATGAGCTCTTTCATGATCTCGTTCGAGCCGGCCCAAATCTTCGTCACGCGGGCGTCGCGCCACGCGCGGGCGACCCGCTGTTCGGCCATGAAGCCATAGCCGCCATAGAGCTGCACACAATGATCCAGGACCTCGTTCTGCACCTCGGCACTCCACCACTTGGCCTTCGCAGCTTCGATCGCGGACAGAACGCCGCGGCTATGCGCAACAACACAGGAGTCGACGTATGCCCTGGTGACCTCGACCTTCGTCACGAGCTCAGCCAGCAAGAACTTGTTGTGCTGAAATGATCCGATGGGGCGCCCGAATGCCTCGCGATCGCGGGCATAGCCGAGCGTCTCGTCGAGGATCTGGGAGGCGTGCGCCACGTTTGCCACCGCCGCGCCGATTCGCTCTTGGGGCAGCCTCTGCATCATGTGGGCAAATCCCTGATCGAGTGTGCCGATGAGGTTGTCTGCAGGGATGCGGACGTCATCAAAGAACAACTCTGCGGTGTCCGCCTCCGGTTGGCCAACCTTGTCGAGCTTGCGGCCACGAGTAAACCCCGGGCGGTCGGCCTCGACAGCAAACAGGCTGATGCCGTTGGCCCGGCTGCCTGGAGCCGTTCGGGCGGCGACCAGCACCCAGTCGGCCGAGTAACCGTTGGTGATGAACGTCTTGCCGCCGTTGATGACCCAACCGTCGTCGGTCGGCTCGGCCTTCGTGCGCAAGGCGGCGAGGTCGGACCCGGCTGACGGCTCGCTCATACCGATTGCCGTCACCATTTCGCCGGTGGCCATTCGAGGCAACCAACGCTCACGCTGTGCCTCTGTGGTCAGCTCCACCAGATACGGCGTGACGACGTCGAAGTGGATGGACAGCGACGAGGCCAGTGCGAGGTTGACCCGGGCCAGCTCCTCGATCAAGACAGCGTTGAACCGGTAGTCGCCCGCCGCCACGCCACCATACTGCTCGGGAATACCGAGGCCGAGATGCCCTTGATGCCCGGCGGCCAACCACAGCTCACGCGGATGTCCCTTGTTGGCCGCGTAGTCCTCGACGTGGGGCCATACCTCGCGGTCAAGGAAGGCCCGCACCGATTGCCGGTACGCCTCGTGGTCAGGCGAGTAAATCGAGTCGAGCACTCAGGCCGCCCGCGGCAAGAACGGGGCTACAGCCATCGTCGCCGTCGTCACTGCCTCGAGGGTGGCGAGTGAACGCAGACCCTCCGCGGCGGCAATGTCCGATCCGGCGAGAAGGACGGCTGCACCGTCGTTGATGTCCGACGCGTATCGGGCCGTCAACGTGCGGTCCGGCGTCAAGGCCAGCTGCAGCCGAGCCAGCTTGTCCAGCGTCATGTTCGGTTGCGGACGCTCGTCGCTTCCGACCCCCCGCGGCGCGCGCCCGCCTGTTGTCACCGGCACGTTCTCCTCGGTCGACACCGCCGCAGCGGCCACCGCTTTCTGTTGTGAGCTGAGGGCGAACTCGTCCTCCGAGGACTGGGAGGCGCTGTGATTCGCGGCCCAAATCTCGGCCGTGATTCCCACATTAATGTCGTAGAACAGCATCCGGCTGATCGTCTCGTCGCCGCTGGATGTGTGCGAAGCGCGCCACCGGACCGTGTGTGGCGCCCACCTGGTGCCGGTCAGGGTCCGCGCCTCGTTAACCATCACGACCGCACCGCTGCCCATATCCACGTCCTTACCAGAATTTTCTGAGCGATCGCTCGGTTCGTAGGGGTCTAGATAACATGCCAGATGTCCGACACGTCAAGCGATTGCCGAAGGCGTCGGCCTGAACGCCGCCACATCGCGTCACCTGCTCGGCACGGTCACCAACATGTTTGTCAGCACCGATGGCCGATCGGTACCAGAGATCATCCGGCCTCATGTTATCGCGGGATCTTCGTGTGAAGGAGGGCCGGGCGGTGTCCGCAATCGGCCAGGTGCTAGCGGTTCGGCATGGCCAATGACTCGAGTACATGAAATTGTGGCCACATCACGGTGTCCGTGAAGGCGGGTCAGGGCCGGCCGGGGCCTGAACGCGTTGTTAACTGCGGTCAGCTTGTCGGAAACCACCGATAAATAGACGGTGCATCGTGTCCGCGAGCTGACGTGGACTCGACCCACGAGTGTCGCGCACAAATCTCGCGTACGCCGCAGATTCGTATGCCATTGAGTGCAACTGTGAAACGAGAACAAAATCAAGGTCTGTGCGCGTAATGCCCGCATCGTTCCCGTACTCAAGGACACGTACCACCCGGCGGATGAACTGGTTGCGCATCCCATTCCAGGCTGCAGCCATGTCGGTGCCTGGTTCAGCAAGCTCGAGCCAAGCTCGGATCGGACCGAGATGCCGTTCATAGCACGCGAGGTAGGCGAGCATCTGTTCGCGGATCGCCAACTTTCCCTGGTCAAGCGGTAGGTGGGACTCGCGGATGATTGCTTCTTCTACCTCCGCCTGCATGGACCACAGGATGTCCGCTTTGTCGACAAAGTACCTGTATACGGAGCCAGAGGCTAATCCGGCCTCCCTAGCGATGTCGCTCATGGTGGTATCAGTGAGCCCGCGCTTGTGAAAAACTCGGGCTGCGGCATCCTGGATCTCCTTGCGAGTTCTGATCCCCTTTGCGGAGCGTGGGAGGGCCCTGTCGTCGGAGGCGAACCACCGCACGAACGGTGTGTGTCGCACCTCATCGTTATGAGCCTGGTCTGGAACGAAACTTGCGTTCTCGAGCGGGTATACCCCAGTGTCCAGCATCTTGTTAATGGTTGTTGCGATCTCGTCCGGGGTACGCGGCTCTAGGCCGCCTGCGTGGATCGCGTGGACATGGTGGAACAACAGATTGGCAACGAAAGTCGCGACCTCACGGGTTCGACGTGCTGAGAGACCCAGGTCTAGGTGTTGAGCGAGGGCGGACGAGGCAGCACCAACGGGGTCGGCGACCTTGCCGTCGCCGCGCCAAGAACTCGACTCGAACAGGAGCCGAAGAGCGCCACGGTGTGCGTTGAGTCGCTCGACCAAGGCCGCTAGCGCCTCGTGTGGACCTTCAACCTGCGACGCCATCCGAGCAATGGCGGCTTCGAGTAGTCGAAGAAGTGCGATCGGGAGTTCGTCCTTGCCCGGAAAGTAGCGGTACAGTGCGCCTGTCGTCAGACCCGCGTCTGACGTGATATCCGCTAGACGTGTGTTGACGTAGCCCGTGACAGCAAAGCGTTGATCAGCCGCCACGAGGAGGCGGTCCGGGGTGCGGGGTTCCGGCTGATCTCCGTCGGTGGTCGCAGCGTTAGTGGTCACTACACCCCTTCGGACTTGGGCGGGCCCGCCGCGGATGCCCTTTGGCGCGGAACAAGACCTGAGTTCGGTGGTCGTGCACGCTCGAAGCGCCGGCCTGGCGACTCATCCCCAGAACCGATTCGCGCGCGAATAGTGACCAACCCAGGACTCCTGTCTTCGAACAAGACGCAGTTTATCAGCCGGGGCTCAGACTAGTGCGAGTGAGCAGCAGGTCGCTCGAACGTTCGCGACGGGCGGGGATCACGCGAGGTGTTGCAGCTGCGTTTGTGGGGGACTCTTCACGTCTCGATGGCGACCGCGACGGATGGGTCCCAACCAGTGAAACCACAGCTACGGCGATCTACGCTCGCTGGGCCAGCAGTGGCTCCCCGGACCCGTCGCCCACGTGCCAGATTCCGCGTGTAACGCCGATAACATAACGTCAGATTAGACACATTCGGTCAGTCGCGCTACGTTGCGAAGGTACGCTTAACGATGCTTAGGAGTAGGCCAGTGGAGCTAACTGATCGCGTGGCGATCGTCACGGGCGGAGCGCGTGGAATCGGAGCTGCGATAGCAAGACGACTGTCGCGGGACGGTCTCAAGGTGGCACTTCTCGACCTAGACGAGTCGGCAGCGCAGGAAACAGCAGATTCGATCATCGCTGACGGCGGTCAGGCCGTCGCCGTGGGCGCTGACGTCACCGACGCATCGGCAGTCGAGGCGGCAGTCGAGCGCGTCGCCACGACCCTCGGCCCGCCGACGGTCCTAATCAACAACGCCGGGCTCACCCGGGACAACCTGTTGTTCAAGATGAGTGAGCTTGACTGGGACTCCCTCATGGCCGTTCATCTTAAGGGTGCGTTTCTAGCCGCGCGCGCGGTCCAAAAGCACATGGTTGAGGCGAAGTGGGGACGGATTATCAATATGTCGTCCGGTTCCGCGCTGGGTAATCGCGGACAGGTGAATTACTCGACCGCCAAGGCTGGGCTGCAGGGCTTCACAAGGGCGCTGGCGGTCGAACTTGGCAAGTTTGGAGTGACAGTCAACGCCATCGCTCCTGGATTCGTGGAAACGGACATGACGATGCGCACGGCCGAGCGCCTTGGCCTTACGTTCGAAGAATTCAAGGAATCAATGTGTCAGCTCACCCCGATTGGCCGCGTTGGCGTGCCTGACGACATCGCCCACATCGTGTCCTTTTTCGTCGACCCTCGCTCCAGTCTCGTGACGGGCCAGATCTTGTATGCGGCGGGCGGGGCGTCGGGCGGACCGATGAGTTGAGGGCTTGCCGGGCCGGAACGATGTCATGAGGGCCGGCCCGGCTCAAGCTTGTTTGTTTTCATTGAAAGTGGGCGCACGCCTAGATGGATATTTCGAGACCCAGAGACGACGCAGAAGCGCTGTGTCTACCTTGGTCTTGATTGACGCCACCTGAGTGGCCCTGCCGGCCGGTTATCTAATTGCGCGCTGAAGGAGCGATTCATGGGTGAGGCAAGTAACGCTGCGTACATCGTCGAGGCTGTCCGGACACCCATCGGAACGCGAAAGGGCGGACTCGCAGCGGTGCATCCGGCCGACTTGGCCGCGACCGTCCTTAAGGAGTTGGTCCAGCGCACAAATGTCGATCCAGCCGCGGTGGATGACGTCGTCATGGGCTGTGTCATCCAGATGGGCGCACAGTTTGCGGACATCGCACGCACTGCCTGGCTCTCAGCGGGCCTGCCTGAGAGTGTGCCCGGAGTCGTAGTCGACCGGCAGTGCGGATCTTCGCAACAAGCCCTGCATTTCGCTGCCCAGGCCGTCATGTCTGGCACCCAGGACTTGGTGATCGCAGCGGGTGTCGAAAACATGGCGATGGTCCCCATCAACACCAACGACATTCTTGTAGAGAAGTTCGGGGTTTCTACAACTGGCACAGGTTGGGCGGACCGCTACGGTGATCTGGAGATCACCCAGTTCCGGGGAGCTCAACTTATCGCCGAAAAGTGGGGCCACTCACGTGAGGACTTGGAGAGCTATTCGGTCGAGAGCCATCGCCGGGCCATCCGTGCGATCGACGAGGGACGCTTCGACGCCCAAATCGTCCCGATTGGGGATGTGCTGGTCGACGAGGGGCCTCGCCGCGATACATCACTGGAGTCCATGGCGAAGCTCAAGCCCCTGCGCGACGGCTGGTCGTTGACTGCAGCTGTGTCGAGCCAAATGTCGGTGGGTGCCGGCGCACTGCTCGTGGCCTCTGAGCAGGCCATCCGGACCCACGGGCTGACACCTCTGGCCCGTGTCCACACGTTATCTGTGGTGGGCGACGATCCGGTGTACATGTTGGCGGGGCCGATCCGCGCCACGCAGACCGTGCTGTCTCGCAGCGGTTTGAGCATTGATGATATCGATGTGTTCGAGATCAACGAGGCATTCGCCCCAGTGGTTCTGGCGTGGGCAACGGAGACTGGTGGCGACCTCGAGCGGACGAACCCCAACGGAGGGGCCATTGCACTTGGGCACCCTCTGGGAGCCTCGGGGGCGATCCTGATGACTCGACTCGTCCATGAACTCGGACGTGTCGGCGGCCGGTTTGGCCTCCAAAGCATGTGCGAGGGTGGCGGCCAGGCAAACGCGACGATTATCGAGCGGGTCTAATCTTCGACGACTACATCGTAGATGTCCTTGGTGACGTCTCCACCGCGACAGTTGAGCGGTGGAGACGTCATCGGCATTTTGTCTGAGTCGGTGGCTCAGTGCTGTTGACCGCGAGGATGGCATCAGCGTGGCCGCGGCCGGTTCGATAGGCCGATGATCCGGAGAAGCGGGAGCTGTGCCGGCGTAACAAGCATCTCGAGCAGGACGTCGAGGTCCTGCAGCGTGCTGTCGCCTACCTCGCTCTCTCGGGACACGTTCCCCAAATGATGTTCAGGTGGTCCTGCTCGGCTTCTCTACCCACGTCTATGACAAGTGGTTGGTGGATCTGGTCAACCAGTGCGACTGGGACGGTGCACCTGCTGCCGAAGCCTGTCGACGTAGCCTTCGGCCAGGAGCTTTCCCCGCCGATAGGCAAGATTTGATCAAGTCATAAGTTGGTCGACTCAGGCAGACATACTCGAATCCGGACCCCCGCGGCCGGGCTTGCCCAGTCCCCGTTCTCGGCTGGAAAACCTGCGTCCTAACGGACGGGGGATCCCTCGCTTTCCTCGGAGAGTTATGGTAACCTGGCGCCATTATACTCCCCGGCCCTTAAGGAACGTGGACCTATGCCCCTGGAGTTCAAGCTCATCGACGGTTGGATCAACCACACCCCGCGCGGAGCAGAATTTGATGAGTCACAGATGCCGGTGAAGCTCTTTCCCGGTCTGGCTGATCGCTATCGGGAAGGTCGCACTACGGAGCAACTAATCGATGAAATGGACGCATCGGGTGTCGAGCGAGGCGTAGTATGCGCCGGCTCAATCAACAAGAAGTATGAAGACCTGACCTGGGCCGTGGATGCTGTCCAGCGTCACGGCGATCGTTTCGCTGGTTCACTGATGGTAGACCCGTTCACCGGAATGCGGGGGGTGCGCGAGCTTGAGCGATGCGTCAAGGAGTATGGCTTCCGCATGGCCCGAATCGCCGCTTTGGTTACTCTCATTCCCTATAACGACCCCCGCTGCTATCCGCTGTACGCCAAGTGCGCCGAACTCGACATCCCCATCTCCATTAACGTCGGAGTGCCAGGGCCATTAGTGCCAGCGGCGGAGTTCCAATATCCGCTTGTTCTCGATAAGATTTGTGCGCACTTTCCCGAGCTCAAGATCATCATGGCGCACGGGGGGGACCCGTGGACTGATCTGTGCGTCAAGCTCATGCAGAAGTGGGGGAATCTCCACTGGATGTCCTCGGCGTTCACGCCACGCCGTATCCCCAAGCCCATCATGAGCTTTCTGAATGGCCGCGGCGGTGAACGGATCATGTGGGCAAGCGACTACCCGTTGCTGACTTTCGAAAGGTGCGCGGGGGAGATCGAGGCTATGGACATGGTTGACGAAGATCGCAGGCGGATGTTCGGGCGTGACAACGCGCTTCGAATCATTTTCGGGGAGTCGTGACGGACGCAGGAGAGCCGGGAGCCATCGATTGAGTCCACCCCGACCGGCGAACGCCGTCCGCCGACGTAGCCGTCGAAAGAGCCGGGGCCGAGACGGTCCGAGCGAGACATAACATGGAATCACATATCAGGAGCAGGAATGCCGCAGAAGATCGTCCCACTCGATGACCTAGGAGACCTTGTCCCCGACGGCGCCACCGTTGCCCTCGGCGGGGCTTGGTTCTGCAACCATCCCATGGCGGCAGTAAGGCAATTGATCCGGGCCCGTCGCCGAGACCTGCATCTCATCACCCTCATCGGCTCGATTGACGCGGACCTTCTTCTTGCTGCGGGAGCAGTGGGTCGGCTCACCTTCTCGATGGTCACACTGGAAGCGTTCGGACTGGCTCCCAATTTCCGCCGTCAGGTGGAGAGTGGTCAACTTCCCATCACTGAGTTGACCGGTTTATCAATGGAGGCAGGGCTGGAGGCCGCGGGGCGAAACATGCCGTTCATGCCCTTCCCGGGCTTGGGAAACCCTGTGACCTCCGCGTTGGTAGACCAGAATCCGCACATCTACTCGTACGTGTCCGATCCATTCGGCGGCGAAGACGTACTAGTAGTCAAGGCTATTAGGCCTGATATTGCGATTGTTCATGCCCTACGCGCGGATCGGCACGGCAATGCTCAGTTCGATGGCACGTACGGGATGGACGACGAACTCGCGAAGAGCGCCAAGGTTGTCATTGTGACATGTGAGGAGATCGTCCCGACCGACGTGATCGCAGAGAACCCGCATATGACAAAGATTCCAGCATTCTTGGTCGACCACGTAATCGAGGCGCCATTTGGCGCCCATCCAACTTCGCATATCCCGCGCTATACGATCGATGGGCCAGTTCTGCAGGAGTATGCAAAGGTAGTCACCGCGGGAGGCGAGGACCAAGCGGCTTACCTCGAACAACTCGCCTCCGAGAGCGAGGAGGGGTACCGCACTCGCGTGCTTCCCGAACGAAGGCGCGAAATTCTCTTGGAACTCGTCCGGCAGGGTCGGGTATTGGCGGGGGCAACCTCGTGAGTGAGTTCACAATAGCCGAACTTATGGTGTGCCGAATCGCCGCGGAGATGGAGGAGCGCGGTGTTACGGTGCTGGGATCATTTACTCCGCTCGCGTACGCGTCCTATATGCTCGCCAAGCGAACGCACACGCCAGATGCTTACATGATTGGCTACAACGCTCTGGGAATGCCGCCCGTCGAGTTGGCGTTCATGGGCGCGGAGGCAGCTGCTTACAAGGCCTCGACCGCTCGTTGGGGCTTTCTCGCTGCGGTAAACGTGGTGCACTTGGCCAATCGGGGCAACGTCGAGGCGGTGTCCTCCGCACAGATCGATGGCTCGGGCTCGATAAATTTGTCTGTCATCGGAGACTATGCGAAGCCGAAAGTACGCTTGCCAGGCGGGATCGGCGCCCCTGAGGTTGTCCAGAACTACCGGACGATGCTCGCATACTTCGGCCGGCATGATCGGAGGGTGCTCACCGAGAAGGTCGATTTTGCTACCGGTGGCCGGTGGCCGATCGATCCTCGGGAGCGTGCGCAACGCGGGCTGCAGGATGGACCAACGAAGATCATCACACCAATGTGCGTGCTAATTCGGGACAGCCCGGAACCGTTTAGAATCGAAAGTCTTCATGGTGGAGCGACTGTCGACGAGGTGATCGCGTCGACCGGCTTCGAACTGGTGGTTCCAGCGGACACTCCTCCCCAGACGCCCGCACCCACGCCCGAGCAACTCTCGTTGCTGCGCTCGGAGATTGATCCCTTCGGCACCATCCAGTTCGACTTCATGTCGGGGCGGGAGCGGGTCGACTACCTGGCTGAGGTCATCGAACGTGAATGGCAGCGGGCGGTCGACGCACTTGACGACCGGGGGTCGGCATGACTGAGCGCGAAGTGCAAGTCCATGCGAGCGATGGCGTGCTCCGCTTGCTCATAGATCGCCCAGAGTCACGCAACGCGTTGAACATCGCCGCTTTTGACATTCTTGCGGGGGCACTGCGCGAGGGGGACCGGGATCCCGGCGTTCGCTGCATTGTGTTGGGCACCGCCAACGAGCACTTCAGCGCTGGATGGGATCTTAACGACGAAAGCGAGCCGCCCGACGACGAACCGCACGGATATGCCGCACTGATGCTAGCCCTGGAGGGCTGTCGGAAACCGATCGTTGCCGCCGTTCGCGGCTATGCAATCGGGATTGGCCTGACGATGCTGGGACATTGCGACATCGTTCTGATCGGGGAGAGTGCGCGTTTGCGAGCACCGTTCGCGTCACTCGGTCTGTGCCCCGAAGCTGGAAGCAGTTGGACCTTTCCGGCCTTGATAGGGCCACAAGCTACGGCAGAGCTGTTCTATACCGGACGTTGGCTCGGCGCGGCCGAGGCGGTTCAACGTGGCATCGGCACCCGGCTGATTCCTGATGCCGACTTGCTCGACGAGGCGATGGCGCTGGCGAAGGAGATCGCCGCGCAGCCGTTGGATTCGCTACTTGTAACCAAGTTCCTGCTGTCGGCCCATAGGTCACAGCGTGCAGGTGCAGCGCGGCACGTCGAGGACTTACATTTCGCCCAGCTGATGGAGTCTGAGGCTCACCGCAACGCTGTGGCAGCTTTCACGTCGAAAGGAAAGAGCACGTGAGACGTGCGGCCAGCCGGGACAGCGACACCGTTGCCCGCACCAATCCGTTGACGTCAGTTCAACGCTGACGCAGGAGTGGTCAGCGTGCCCGAACCTTATCTCAGTGGTCGGGTCGGGTTTGTTGGGGGATGGGCTGCGGGGGTGGAGTCTTTCGCCTTACGTTGTGCTCTTGGGTGAGGATTGGTTTCGTGGACTTGCCGGTTGAGGGGCTCGACGGTGGGGGTCTGTCGGCGGGGCGGGTGAAAGAGACTCGTATCACGCTGCGGATGTTGCTTTTGGTTGGCGGCTTGGGGTTTTTCGGGCCTTTGTGTATTGACGCGTATATTCCGTCGTTGCCGACGATTGGGCGTGATTTGCACGCGGGGGCGTCGGTTGTGCAGGCTTCGATCACGGCGTGTCTGTTCGGTCTTGGCGGGGGGCAGCTGCTCGTCGGTCCGGTTAGTGATCGTTTGGGGCGGCGGCGTCCTTTGGCTGTCGGTTTGTTGACGTTCATTCTTGCGTCTGCTGGGTGCGCGGTAGCGCAAAACGTTGTCATGTTGATTGTGTTGCGGTTCGTCCAGGGCCTGGGTGCGGCGGCTGGTCTGGTGACTGCCCGCGCGATCGTGCGTGATCATTACTCTGGTGCGACCGCGTCCCGTTTCTTCTCGACGTTGATTCTTGTCACGGGGCTGGGGCCGATCCTGGCGCCCCAAATGGGGGCTTTGCTCTTGGGGTTTGGGTCATGGCGATGGGTGTTCGTGTCCTTCGTCGTTCTGGGTGGTGCGCTGATCGTGGTGATGGCTTTTGCGTTGCCCGAAACCCTGCCGGTGCATTTACGGCACCGCGGCGGTCTGCTTGTCACGGTTCGGGTCTTTCGGGAGGTTCTGACCCATCGCCGGTTCGTGGGCAGCGCACTGACCTGCGCCTTCGGCCTGGGCACGTTGTTTGCGTATATCTCGGGTTCGTCGTACGTCTTCGAGAACGTCTACGGCCTGAGCCCGCAAGTTTTCAGTCTTGTCTTCGCCGCGAACGCTGTCGGGATGGTTCTTGGCGCTCAGGTGAACCGACGCTTGATAGGCCGGTTCAGCCCCGTTGCCTTGTTGACGATCGGCGCGATGCTGCTGGCCAGCGCCGCGATCGCCCTGTTGGTTGTGGTCGCAACCGGCTGGCTGGGGCTGGGTGGGGTGATCGCGCTGACTTTCCTCATCCTGGCCTCGTTTGGACTCATCGGCCCTAATTCACAGGCTCTTGCACTGAACGACTTCGGTCACGCGGCCGGCTCGGCAGCCGCTGTGTTAGGTGTTACGCAGTTCGCAGTCGGCGGCATCGTGGCTCCGTTGGTCGGGCTGGGTGGCACGCACACTGCGTTGCCGATGGCGATCGTGATGGCCACCCTGGGGATCGCCTGCGTGGCAGTGCGGTTCGCCCTGCTGCGATCGGATCCGCTCACACCGACGGCGCTCGCCCGGAAGATTCTTCAGCCGCCGGGTGTCGTTGCGCACATCGATGTGCCGCAACCTGCCCGAATCGCCGGGACTACGGACTGACGGCCGGTAGCGTTCACTATCGCGATGCAGAAAACGGTGACACACGTGCGACTCCACCATGTCAATCTCGGCGTGCCCGTCGGCGGCATCGAAAACGAGAAAGCATTCCTGATCCACAGCTTGGGATACCGCCCCATCGAAGTGCCGGAGCGC
>Ga0105248_10004995_pt1 | contig 14656 bp, 14 predicted proteins | sample KBSS34metaG_FD_81524 | JGI IMG/M metagenome (GOLD analysis project Ga0105248, IMG submission 81524) | Switchgrass rhizosphere microbial communities from Kellogg Biological Station, Michigan, USA - KBS S3-4 metaG | ecosystem: Host-associated > Plants > Roots > Rhizosphere > Soil | place...
CCTGTCGCCTGAGCAAACCGGCGACATGGCCAATGTGGACTGTGTCCTGGCCTGCACCTGGGGCAAGGACGATGACGAACCGACTTTTTCGTTTTATAAGGGCGACTCGGGCAATCGCGACATCAAATGGCGCCACCAGACCCGGGACATGGGTCTGATTTCCATCCTGGCTCAAAGAGAATGTGTGGGCACCGAGGCTGACATATCAGCCGGTGACCGCCTCAGCTCGGGTAACAAGAAGGCTGAGGATTCGCCTGCTGATGGTGATTCGGCCCCGGCTCCCGCTACACCTGAGGCTATGGCCCCTTTTCAGCCCATTCAACCGATGGCCGGAGGCATGGCACCGATGGCCGGAGGCATTGGAGCGATGTCGCCTATGGGTGGCATGGGCGGTGGATTCCAACCGATAGTCTCGCCTATGGGAGCGGTCGGAGCTCCCGCCGAACAAACTTTTGGCTCGGCGCCTGCGCCCAGTCCTGTCGCCGCCACCGAACCCAATCGCGGTTTTGCCGAAGTGGCACCACCGGCCGCCCGCACGGCCACTATGCAGGGCGACCTACAGCGCATCAAAGCGACCAATCTCTTGCAAACTATGTCAATGGGCAAGATGAGCGGCTTGCTGGAAGTTATCCACAACGAGTCGATCATCGAAATCTATGTCGATGAAGGCAATCCGGTCCATGCCACATCGCCTGATTGCAAGGGCGAGGCTGCCGTGCTCGAGTTGCTCACCTGGGAGCAGGGTAAATTTAAACTTTATGCCGATCAAAAGACGAGCGAGCGCACCGTTCTCAAGCGTCTCGACAATATCTTGATGGAGTCGGCACCACTGGTCGACCAATATCGGTTTTTGAATCAGGCCGGCGTGACAATGGATAGCTATCTCATTCGCAAGCACGCCAATATGACCGAGCCGGAATTTGAACAACGCATCTCCCGTGGTGCCCAGGCCGATCAGCAGAAACAGAAACTTTTTTATCAGGGGCTCGATAGCCAGAGCAATCTATTTGAGATTTTGCGTAAGATGCCTCTGCCAAAAGCTGATTGGATACCGTGCGTCTACAATCTGGTCGTCTGTGATCTGGCCACTGTAGCCGCTGTTGCTCCGCAGGCCGCCAAGGCACCACCGATTGAAACAACCGGTGTCGAGCGTGGTCTGGTACAAGCTGCGATGCACGGCATGTACAGAGCGGACACAGGTCTGCCGACCTATCCGGTGATTTTGTATTTCCTGGAGCAGGAATTTTTCCGCTATGAATACACTGCCGCGCCATTTTCGGTGGTGATATTTGAAATGTGTCGTCGGACTGCCCAGGGTGTCGAGGCACTACCACCAGTGGCAATACGTGAGGCGGCGAAGCGTATCGATACAGTCAAGCGCAATGTTGATTGTCTGGCGCATTTTGAGGGCTCAAGCTTCATTCTCTTCATGCCCTTTACGCGGGTGCAGGCAGCCACTTTCGTGGCCCGCCGCATAACAGAAGTATTGTGGGACAAAACTCTCGGTGGTGAATTGGACAGTGCGTCATTGGCGCTGGCCTTTGGTGTCGCCGGCATCCCAGAAGACTGTCAGGACCTGGGCATGTTGCTGGCCGCCGGTAAGCAGGCTGTTACTTCGTCCAAGCAAACCGGCTCTCCAGTGGTGACTTTCCAGAACGTCAGCCGCTAGCGGCCGACTGCAATGAAAAAGTGGGCGCTGATTATTTTGCTATCGAGCGCACAGATTTGTTGCGTTACATTTGCAAACGCGGCTGAGGAAAATCAGCCCGCAGCGCAGAAAGTAGAAAGTGGTTGTGTCGACCTCAAGCAACTTTGTTCCAAGGTCGAAAGTGAGCTGAAGTCGGCGAAAATTCTCTGCGATATGTCCGCCTATCAGGATGCTGAAAAGGCTCTGGCGCACGTCGTTCAACTTTGTGCTTCATATCCTTATAATATGGCAGCCACTGCAACCTTGCAAAATTTGAGATCGGATGCACTGTATGAACTGGGGCGTGTATCTTATCAGTTGGCTAAATATGACAAAGCCCGCCAGACTTTGCATTACGCGATACAAGCTGTAGACGACGCTTTAGCTGCAAACCCATGTGACTTTGACGCCCTGGCTACGAGGCAGAAATGCTTTGTTCAGCTAGGTTCCCTGGAGAAAGACCTGCACAATTACGAAGCGGCACAGTTCGATTTAGAATCTAGCGATCTTAGCTGCGATAGAATGCAAAAACTGCGGCCGGGTGTGCAAGAAACAATTCAATACCGTCTGGCTTACCGCATCGCTCTGGGTGAATTGTTGGTCAAGTTAAAGCGTGAAGAACTGGCTAAATATCAGTTTGAGAAGGCTGTTTCTGAAGCTGCATATTCGCTGAGAAAGTCACCTGATAATATACTGATTGAGAAATTTAAGACCAGAGCTCATGTTGGTCTTTCAGTCGTCTATCAGCGTAAGTTGGACTATGTGTCGGCTCGTGCTGAGGCTGATAAGGCAGTTGATTTGATGCAAGCGTCTGCAAGCAAACATCCCGAACGCGCTGACTGTCTTGTGGATCTGGCCTTTGCCCTGGGTGCAAAAGCTGCACTGTCCACCTTGATCGCTGAGCGTGAGAAAGCAATCGTGGTCTTCAATCAAGCCCTCGTGCCCTGTGCCGAAGCGATTAAATTGGCCCCGCATTTTTTTGCTGCCAGGAGCCGGCTAGGCACCATCAATTTGCTTATCGGTACTCAGCAACTAGCGTTGAATAAATTCGCCAAAGCTAGCCGGAGCATTGATGCTGCAATCGAAAATTTTACCCAACTGCGGTCGTCGGCGCCGGAGCTGTCAACATTGAATAGCGACCTGGCGCTCTGCTATTTGCAAAATGGCACAAGTTTGTGCAAGCAAAACCAGCCGGCTAAGAGTGAAAAGTCCTTTGAACAGGGGCTTGCTTATTCCGAAAAATCCCTCACTCGATTCCCAACCTTTGCCGATGCCTGGACTACAAAAGCCATGCTCCTGGCCGGACTGGCCGAAGTAGAAAGGGCGCAGAGTAACACAACTCTGTCGATCAAGAAAGACAAAGAGTCGATTTTGGCAATGAACAAAGCGCTGGAGCTGGATCCGAGTGATTCCTCAGTTCTGCTCCTGCGAGCTGATACCTTTTTTCGGATAGGGCAATGGCAGCACGACAATGATCAAGGGGCCGAGGCCAAAGAGTCAGTTACCGCAGCCATAAATGACTATGACAGTTTAAGCAAGATAACCAGGACCTTCGTCAAAGGCCTGGTCTCCGCCGCCGAGGCCAGATCCTTGCTTAATTTGTGGGAAAGGAGCGAAGCGCTTCCGAAATCTTTTCCTGCTGCGTCTACGCCGGCTGCTTCAGCGGAGCCTACTCCGAGTCACTGACAATACTATAGCCCAGGCCACGCTTTGTCTTAATAACAGATTCTTTTTCCGCACCGCCAGCAGTGCGCTCGTCGAGCTTCTTGCGCAGTGTTTTCATATGAGTACGCACGGCGTCGATGGAAGCACTGTCATCGGCCCCCCAGAGGCGGTCTAATATCGCTTCCATGGTGAAGCTCTGATTGGGGTGCTTCATCAATAGTTCGAGAATTGCATATTCTTTTGGCGTCAGGTGAATGCGATCGCCGCCCATCTTGACCTCACGGGTGAGGATATTGAGTTCGAGCGGTCCGACATTGATCACCTTGGCAAGCATTGTTTTGGGCCGGCGCAAAAGTGCGCGCACCCTGGCTGTTAGCTCGGTGGGATGGACCGGCTTGACCAGATAGTCGTCACAACCGGCGTCCAGGCCCTCGGCCTTGTTGTCGACGGTGCCCTTGGCGGTGAGCATGAGCACAGCCGCTGTGCCCCCGTGGGCGCGGTATTCGCGGCAGATTTCCACGCCGGTCATGTCCGGTAGCACCCAGTCCAAAATCACCACATCATACGGATATATGCGCAGCTGAGTCAGGGCGCTCAGGCCGTCTTTGCAGACCTCGACCAGATAGCGTTCGTGTTCAAGAGTGACTTTCACTAGATCCGAAACGTTTCTGTCGTCTTCGGCTACGAGAATCTTAGCCATTCAATTCTTACAACCTCTTGCCAATTGGCCCTTCCGCCATCCACATATGTTATCAATTTCTTGCTGTCAGTTACGTCTCTTTTTATAGTAGCCAAGTTCATTCCAGGCTCACGATTAAGCTGCGCGTCTGTTCCAGATCCGATTTAAGCTCGCTTATCACCCTGGGGTCGGAGGCCTCCATTAGCGCTTCGAGCTTCTTCTCGATGCTGACCATTATATTGCCGACCTCGGCCAGACCGTAAGAACCAGCCGTGCCCGCAAGTTGGTGCACATTGTCACGGGCTTCTTTCAGATCGGCTGCGGCGCCTGCTCCATCGGGGGCCTTTTCTACGCGCTCGATGCAGGCCTTGACCTGGTCGATGCGCTCGGGCAGCTCAGCAGCGAATCGTTTGGACAATTTTGCAATCGCTTCTTTCAAATCCTTTTTCATATTTGCTCCGCCCAGCTCAAACCAGAATGTGCTGCCTTCCCCTACTTTTGAATCGACACCGATAGTACCGCCGTGCTGTTCCACCAGCGCCTTGCTGATGGCAAGACCCAGTCCTGTCCCACCTTTTGGCCGACTGTCCGAGCTGTCCAGTTGTTGGAAAAGCTGGAACAGTTTCTCTTTTTCGTCATGTGAAATACCCGGTCCCTGATCTCTTACCGACAGACGGACGAATCTGCCGCCATCACCCTCGGTGGCGGTGGCGGCGACAGTGACGGTGCCACCGGAGGGCGAAAACTTAATGGCGTTGCCGATTAGATTGGTCAGTACCTGTATCAGTCTATCCCGGTCGCAGAGCACGATCATGGCCGGATCTATTACTTCCACCACCAGTGTTACATGCGCTTCGTCGGCCATGGCCTTGATACCATTAACGGTGACCTTAACCAGGTCTCCTACGTTTTCTTCTTTGAGGAAAAGCAGCAATTTGCCGGCTTCAATTTTGCGTATGTCGAGGATGTCGTTGATAAGGCGTATAAGTCTGTCGCACTCTTCTTTGGCTATCCTGATCAGCCTGGCCGCCTTGGGTGAAAATTCACCGGCCTTGCCGCCTTCCATCAGGCCCAGGGCACCGCGGATGGAGGTAAGGGGTGAACGCAGTTCGTGCGAAACAGTGGAATAAAACTCACTCACTCTGCGCTCGGCTTCTTTGCGTTGAGTGACGTCGCGGAAGGTCAGTACTGCTCCGGTTACTTTGCCGTCGCGCTCCAGGGGTGAGCTGACAAAATGCACAGGCACGACGTTACCGTCTTTGCGGATAAAGTGGTCATCGGTAGACTCGTAGCGCAGGCCCTCTTTGATTACATCCAATAACCTGCATTGCTGCTCTACTACTATCGCCTGGTGCGCGCCGGTTATATAACTGCCCGGGCTCAAATGTTCGGGTGCTATAATTTCGACGCCATTTTGATCGTGGCCGACTCGGGGCATAGCTGCCGTTATGGCTTTGGCTGATTTGCTCACCGGCAGCGGCTGCGCGTGTTCTCCGTGAGCAGAACTATTTTGGATTTCAGCTTCGCTCTCACTGGTTGGGTCGTGGATCAAAGTGTGCACATTTTTGCCCATCAATTCTTCGGCGGTATAGCCGAGAATTTGTTCACCGGCGGGATTTAAAAATACAATGCGGCCTTCGTTGTCTATTTGATACAGACCCTCGGCCATACTGGCAAGAATAGCATCCAGCCTCAGTTTGGCTGCTTCCAGCTCGTCGGCGTAGCGGCGCGTTTCTTCCTCGGACCTGCGGCGCTCGATTATATAAAGGTTGGTGCTGTAGAAGGACAAACACAGCAGCGCCGTCGCTAAAACACCGAGTACGCCGAGCGATGTGATTGTTACCTCGGTGCTCTGGGTGAGCTTGTCGTAGCGTTCGGAAAGTAGCGCATTTTCGTCGTCTTCCATAGCGTCGAGCAGGCGCTCGATTTTGCGACTAACCTCGCGGCCCTTTCCGGCGCGAATGTCTTCCTGAGCTTTGCCCAAATCGCCAGTCTTGCGCGCTTGCACCGCCAGCTCGGCGTATTTGATGCGCTCTTCCATATACTCGCCCAGCAGAGGTAATCGCTTTTTCTGCGGCGGATTATCAAACATATATTTCTGCAAATTGCCGACATGACTGTGCGCTTTTTCGATGCCCAGTTCATACGATTTTAAAAATTCATCCATGCCGGTGATCACATAACCGCGCTGCGCTCCTTCGATTTCGCGCACAGAGCCTGCGGTTTCGTGGATCTCATTCAATACTCTGTGGGTGTGCGTTACCCACTCACCGGCTTCAATCACTTGTAAGGTCAGGTGATAACACAAAATAATAATGGTTCAAACAACGGTCAGAGTCGCCAGGAAAGTGATCAGTGTCTTTCCCTTGGGCAGATATTTTATGAACTCTTTTATCCAGCCGATGCTGTCCATATGTTGTGCACGTCCGAAGCAAGAGTCATTGGATCAAATGGCTTTGTGATTACCCCGGCGGCGCCCAACTTGATGTAAAAATCAATCTCGTGGGTTTGCACCTTGGCCGTCATAAAGACCACCGGTATTTTAGCAAGGTCGGGCATTTCCTGAAGCTTCTCGAAGGTCGCCTTGCCATCGAGGCCGGGCATCATCACGTCGAGCAAAATCAGGTCGGGTTTGTTTGCCCGAGCCATCTGGATGGCCGCCTGACCCGATGTGGCGACCTCCACCTGATAATCGTCCTCCAGTGAGAGGAGCGCTATCGTGCGGATGTTTTCATCGTCGTCGACAAGCAAAATTTTGGATAACTGCATACACGTAGGATAACACCTCGGACTCTTTGGACAAACTGGCTATACTGTAGTTATGGCAGAAGTGGAACACGAAATCATCCTCTATGACGGCGTTTGTGGGCTGTGCAATCGCTTCGTCAAAAGAGTCGTTGACCACGATCCCGCCGGGCATTTTCAGTTTGCCTCGCTGCAAGGCCCGCTGGCCGGGTCTATACTGATTTCTATGGGCAAAGATCCCAGTCAGCTCAAGAGTATTTATCTGGTCAAAAATTATGGTGGGGAAAACATGACCCTGCTGACCAAAGCCGCGGCCGCTGTTTACATTTTCGGTAAATTGGACGGTCCCATTCACTATCTCAAATATCTTTCCATTATTCCCTTGCCTATCCTAAACTTGGGCTACGACTTGATTGCCGCCAATCGCTACCGGGTCTTTGGCAAGCACGATGTCTGTCCGATGCCCAACCCAGCCCACTTAGGGCGATTTCTCGACCACTAAAAGCCTGCTCTGGCCTGCCGGGCGGTGATTTGGCGTCTTTCTTACTGGCCTTTCGCGCTTCTTTGGGGTTGTCAAAGTAGGCCATGGCCTTGTTTTTTGGGCCCGCCTGTTGAACAATCAGCACAATTGGCCATCGGTCAAGAATAGAGGGAAAAATGACCCGGTCGGTTTCGCTAATCAAGCCCTACGAACTTCTCGCCCTGGCCGCCGCCGGGCGCAAGTTTACGCTGATTGACGCCAGGCCGGCTGCGGAGTTTATCCGCGGACATCTGCCCAGCGCCATCCAGATTGACTGGGAAGACTACTGCGATAAACCCACATCGCCGGCGCGCGACATATTGCTCCAACCTGGTTACTGGGGCAAGTTGCTTGACCCTGTTGAACATGGCCTGGATAAAAAGCTCTCGGTCAAAGGCGTCTCCACAGAAGACCTGATGGTGGTTTATGCCGAAGGCAAACACTCCAAGGGGCGCGACGCGCGCGTGGCCTGGATGTTGTCCTATCTGGGTGTGAAAGAAGTAGTTCTCCTCGACGGCGGCATTGATGGCTGGCAGGCTACAGGCGGCACTCTCGGCGGCTCCGCGCCCGTGCGCGAACCGGGCAAATTTGAGATGTGCTTGCAGTCAAATCGGCGCATAGAGTTGGATGAGCTGGCCAGATCCTACGGCAGCGATCCCGACATGGTGCTGGTCGACACGCGTTCACAGGGCGAGTTTTATGGTCAAAACTTTGATTATCAGCCGCGCAACGGACACATCCCTGGCGCCGTACATTTTTCATTTGAGTTGCTCTATAAAGACCTGCACAATTACGTGCAGAAGAATAAGTATCTGGAGATACTACCGGCGTCGGTGAAAAGGGCAAAAACAATTGTGGCTTACTGCGAAGTGGGTGTGCGCGCTGCGGCTACCGCGCTCCTGCATGAAACTTACACCGATCAAATAGTGCGCGTTTACGATGGTTCGATCATGGAATGGTCTTCGGTTTTGCAATTGCCGATAACGCAAAGGTAGGGCAGTGCCAAGTTCACACACTGTCGTGAAATGCCGGAATGCGGCGCTGACTGCGATGCTGTCGCTGAGTTTTAGTTTGTCGATTTTTTCGCAGACGGCGCTGGGGCAGGCTCTCACCTCACCGATCGCGCCCACACCTGCAGTTTCACCGGCGCCCACACTTAATAGTCTGACTGCAAAAGCGAGCGGACCTCAGGTCGTACTGAAGGCGCGGCCACGAGTCAGACCAAAGCCTAAATGGAAACCACCAGCCGCCAGGCTTTCTCCTGGTGCCGCCGCCGCGGCCGCTGCTGCCACTGTTCCTCTTGCACCCGCTGCCGGGCAGAACTTGTCGACTGAAGCTGCCACCAAGGTTAGTGACGGTGATTTTTTAGGGGCGATACAAGTTTGGTCGCGCGTTATTCAACTCGGACCCGATAGGGTGCAGGGTTATCTGCAGCGCGCCAAGCTTAAGCGTCAGATTGGCGACAACAAAGGCGCTATGACAGACCTGGACACGGCTTTGCAGTCCAACCCAAACAATGTCGCCTGCCTGCAAGAACGCGCGTCTCTTCGTAAGCGGCTTAACGACAACAGAGGCGCGCTTGATGACCTAAACAGGGTGCTCGATCTGCAACCACAAAAGGCCGACGCCTATGTAGATCGTGGTTGGGTGCGTATGGCCATGGGTGACTATGTCGGCTCCTACAACGACTATCACACGGCAGTGACCATCAATCCTGCGCTCAAGAGCAAAGTCGGTGGTATCGGTCAGCCACAGATAAGCGCCAAGCTAGATGTTGATGCTAACGGCATCGCTACCAAAATGGAGCGCGGTGAAAAAGTTTCGGATAGAACAGCCGATAGAACTTCTGAAAAATCTGTCGACAGATCTTCCGACAGATCTTCCGACAAATCAACGGAAGACTATGTCAAAAAGCCCGTGCGCAGCCAGACTCAGCTGGCCAGGTTGAATAATTCTGCTGTCAAAGAAATGAACGCCGGGCAATTTGAAGAGGCGATAAAAACTCTGCGCGAGCTCATGGATGCCGCGCCAAATTATGCACATGCCAGGGACAATCTCACCATCGCCCACAACAACTGGGGGCTGGAGCTGGCCAAGCACAATCCCACCGACGCGGCCAAACAATTCCGCAATGCCCTCTATCTCGATCCCAGTCAGGGTGCCAGTCGGCGCAACCTGGACGCCATGATTCGGCAGATCGGTAAAAATCCGCGCGAGGCCAATGACCGACTGACGATGGCTCAGGAAACCCTTGCCGCCGGTGACGCTCGCGGTGCTTTTGTCGAAGCCACCGAAGCGGCGCGATTGAAAAATTCAGCTGCCGTTCGTGCCACTCTCAGCAAGGCGCTCGTTGCCCTGACGCGCGAAGACGAAGTGGAAATGCGAGCTGAGGCCAAGGGCGAGTCCGAGACAAAAGCCTCGCTCTCAACGCTCAAGGTCGAGGAAAGTGAAGACGACGAGGCGCGTTTGATTATCATCGAGCAGGCCAAAGCAATGGCTTCTGCTGGTCAAGTCAATGATGCCGAAGAGCTGCTGATTAAACTGATCAACCACATAAAATCAAAGGCTGCAGTGGCTGAATCCGGTGGATTTGGCATGCTTGATCTGGCTTTAGATACACTCAGTGGCATGTATTTCAAAAGTGGTGCCTATGCCAAGGCTGAGGCTAATATGAGTGAGCTGGTTACCCTGCGTGAGAATTCCCGCGGCGCCGGTGATCCCTCTCTAGCTCCGACTTACCGGCAGTATGCAAAAATCCTGAGGCTGCTCAACCGCGCCAACGAAGCCGCGACTTATGAGGCCAAGGCTGAAACTAAGCCTGAGGTCGAAGCCATGGACCCGAAGGCCGCGCAGCGCTAAATTTTTCGTTGAGATTTATAGACTAGCTTTTACTGCCCACCACTGGCGGTATCACCAGGTGGCAAGGCGAAAATCAGACGCATGTAGAGTTTAGCTATGGTGGACCGCTGTTCGTCGTTCCATGCTAGTGGCTTGAACTCATCGAGGATGTCGTAAATTTCCTTTTGGGTCTTGGCCCTCGAGATCCTTTCCAACCAGGGGCTCAAGTCCAATAGTGCTGGTTCGGCCATGATATGCGCTCCTGCTCCTGCTGCTTCTTCTTGTTCTTGTTCTTGTTCTTCTAATGAAAACTCGCAGCACCTCTAAAGAGTACTGCGAGTTTCAATATTAGACTAATTTTTTAGCTCAAATCTGGAATTATTCTTCCAATTTGCCGGTGCTGAACGATTCAGCGTTGAATGGCGTATCGAAGCCCTTCATAACGCCGTTCTTCAGACCGTAGTAGCCGCCTTTGACTGTACCGACGACGATGCCGGCGGGCAAGGTGACGATGCTGACAAGAAGGCAGGCAGGACCACAATCCTTACCGTGGATCTGTTCGGCGCCGGCGCCGGTCAGGTCGAGATAGGACTTGTGGGATTCGCGAAGGATGGCGATCGGTGTACCGATGACCACGCCGGCTGCTACTCCGCAAAGACGGACCGGCACCATAGCTACATCGTTAGCTGTGTCGGCGCCGCTTTTGCTGTCGGCTGCAAAAGCTGGGGCAACAGTGATGCCAACAGCCAGCGCGGCCATGGCCATACTCAAAATCTGCTTCTTCACAATAAACCTCCTAAAGGTTCCTCGGGTTGGTAATTGAAATTGCTTGACAAGACTTGTTTTTAGCGATGATTTCAACTTGTACATGGCAAATACATTGCAATGTTTCATTTTTCCATGTTCACATTGAAAACTCAACAACAGAGTTCTCGTAAAACACTTTTCTAACTGTCTGACATCGGCTGTATCGCTAACGCATATACCGATGGCCCGAGTCCAACTCAGAGGCTATCGCTATTGCCGCTGCCACTACCGGTAGTGCATTTGCTGAAGAAAGAAACAGCCTGCCATTCCGACCAGAAAGGGTCTCTTAGTTGATCTTTGGATAGTTCTTTGCCAGAACCAGAGCTAATAATTTCTTGGTGGTGAATGAAAGAAACATGTCCACCGTTCTTGGGTGCCAGCAATTGTCCGCGGTAATTTTTACCGGGGCTGCCCAGACCATCAAAGCAGCTAAACGGCACCAGTGGGTCGTCCTGGGCGGCGATTATTAAACAGGGGCAGGAGATTTTAGCAAGAACATGCTGAGCGCTGGCCCCGGTGTAATATTCTACGGCACTGCCGTAACCGGCATCGGGGGCCGTAAACGCATCGTCGAAGCCGCGAACGGTTCGGATTTTGCGCAGTTTTTTCAAATCATAGCGGCCGGGGAAATGTCTCGCTTTTTCGTAAACCTTGAGCTTGAGCGAGAGGACGAAGTTCTTTTCGTAGATGCGGTTGACGCCGCGCTCCATTTGCTTGACGCAGCCCTCGAGATCGATAGGAGGGCAGATGCTGCACACCCCGCTCAGGGGCAGGTCCTTGTATTTGCCTGAGTAACTTTCCTGTTGCTCACCGGCAGCTTTTAAGACCAGATTGCCGCCCAGCGAAAAGCCACAGAGAAAGACGCGCTTATAGCCGAAACGCTGACAGAGTGTGGCGGCCACCTCCAGGACGTCGCCGCTCATGCCGGCATTGTAGAGGGTCGAGGCCAGATGACTGGTGCCGCCGCAGTTGCGCATGTTCATGCGCGCTACGCTGAAACCCTCGTGAATGGCCTTTTCGCAGACTCCACGCACGTAAGGCGCTTCGGCCGAACTCTCCAGACCATGCAGGACAATAATCACAGACTCCGCCTTGCGCGGATCGCCGCCGTCCCTTTGATCAGGACCCTGGCCCTGGTGTAACTTGATCAAAACTTGATTGCCGGGAGCCACTTCGATGAAGAGCTTTTCACCCCCGGCGTCCGTGCGGGGGAAACGCCTGTGAATGAGCAGTGGCGCCAGTGTCATCAAATGATTGTTGGACAGTCCGGCTGCCGGAGTGAAGTCAGCCACTGATTTACTCACACTGTCACCATTTTTCCCTTGCTATAATGGCCATATTAGCACCAGGTAATGAGCCCATGTCTGAAGGCGAACCAGCATTTATAGCAATGTTTCTGATATTCGCACTTCTAGTATTCCTAGGCATTGCAGAGAATATGGATTGGATTCCGCGGTTGCACAACTAATCCATTTTATGTTGAAGATAACTGCAATCTAGATGCCACTAGAAGGAATTCCGAGCTTTGCACCCTTAAAACAGCACAAACTGTTTAGATTGGCGCGCCTGCTTTTGCCGATCGTGGCTGTCTGCCTGATTTTGCCCCTGACCACCACCGCTTGCACTCCCGAGCTTATGCTCGACCCTGAGCTGACTAAAAACGTGCGTGTGGAGTTGCTCGACTGGCACGTATCGGGGCTCTGGGTGATAAATTCGCCGGTCTGCTGGTTTAAGGTCTACAACTACAATAATGTGCCGATAACCGACATCACCGTTACCTACCAGACCTTCGACTTCGACGGTAAGGTACTGGACAAGGGCACTTACACCCTTCTTGATGCCGGTGAACCAGCTGTCGTGCAAGCCAATTCGCCTAAAAATTGCGTCGAGCAATATGTAGGTATAGTCAGTTTGGAGTCGGACAAATTGAGCACCGCGCTCAAGGGTGTCCGCGCTAAATAGGCGTTAGTCTAAAAGTGCCTGAATCGCGCTCTAGTGCTGCTCGCCTGACATATAGGCGGAGCGGAAAACCACGTAGCCGATGATGCCGTAGATGAGCAGAAGAATGACCATCATGATGAATGGCATCTTCTCGTAGATCTTCGCGAAGGGGCGGAAAATGAAATCGATTAAGAATATGTCGCAGCCTGCAGCCATTTCAATTCCCTCCTCTCTTTGGTCGTTGTCAACAGATTATATGCTGAGCGGTTAAGAAGAGGTGAAAAGGTTACAGGGATATTCACTTAGATATGGCTTAGAAAGCCACCAGTGTCAGTGGCGTTTATACGTATGGTTGCGGATCCAGCGCGCGGCCAAACTGGGCGAAATCAAGTTTGGGTTGATGATCAGCACGACGCCGATCAGCAGGAATGCACAGAGACCGAGAGATAAGATATAGATCATCATACTTGGCACATTCCAACGGGGAGTGAGAGTGGAAGAGACTTACAACGAGAGGGTAAAGAAAAAGCTAGAGAAAAGATACTCCTATTACGACCAAAGGAAAAGCGGCTTGTTCCCCTCTTGAGGCCTCAATCACACAGATGCAAATTGTCATTTGATCAGGGTTAAGGTCAGGTTAAGAGGTTTGCTAGCCGCTCTAACTTGGAATTATTTTAGCTGGATTTATATGTGGCTCTAAATATGGACCTAAATATGGCTCTAAATATGGACCTAAATATGATCTAGCGCTACATCAACGTGCAAGACGCCGTTGGACTTGGCCGAAACGATAGTCGTTGTGCCGTCGTCATCGTTTTTGCCCTTGGGTGCAGCCGGTGTCATGGTGCTGTGATGCACAACGGACACTGTCTGTTTTTCCACTGTGGGAGCGGCTGTCGAAGAAGTGCTTGGAGCTGATGCAACTTTCTTGGTCTCATCTTTCTTAGATACTTTCACTTTTTTCTTGACAGGCTTGGCTGCCTTAGCGGGTTTGTCGTTGTCTTCACCCTTGCCGATGCGATCAGCTGGATTGCTCGGTTTGTTGGAAGAAGCGATCAAAATCGGGGGCGGTCCGTCCGAGTGTGGTGCGCTCATCGCAATGTAGATGCGGGCGGGGACAAGGTCTTTGGAGCCTTCCTGGGCCGAGGCGATCAGTGTGATTTCTTTCTCGGCAGCTGGTTTGGCGAGATAGGTCTGCGCATCGATGGGAGTGCGCGAGAGGAGCAGTGTAAGCTTCTCTGTGCCTGGGTTTTCATCAAATGTCAGAGCGCCGCCCTGGGGCAAAATATATTCTCGGCCGCTTTCCAATCTGTTCGGCTCGCCGGTGGCAGCGTCGGGGAAAAGCACCGACTGTTCGCCGCGGCTGCCGCTCGACAGCAGGATATAAGCGTAGCCATTGATGTTGGAGCGGACGTGGAAGCGAATGGAATCGCCCGATTTAAACTGCGTCTTGTTGGTGACGCGCTGCATGGTGCCGTTTCTCTTCATCTCGATCCAGTAGCGCAGACCGGTATTGAGATTTTCTTTGGGCTTTTCCAGTTGTTCAAAAAACAGCCCTTTGGCGCCTGTACCACCCTGGCCTTCGCCGGAACCGTCGGCGGCCAGTGCCGGACCGAAGCCTACCAGCGATGTAAACGACAGTGAGGTGAGGGCCAGAGCGGCAAAGGAAAATGCCGTAAAGCTGAGTCCAATATGCTTGCTGAAGTTGCGGGCCATGTGTGTATTCTCCCAAAAGTGCAGTCGTTCTGCGTTTATTAGATTCTGTGGTTACTGA
>Ga0105248_10004996_pt1 | contig 14655 bp, 14 predicted proteins | sample KBSS34metaG_FD_81524 | JGI IMG/M metagenome (GOLD analysis project Ga0105248, IMG submission 81524) | Switchgrass rhizosphere microbial communities from Kellogg Biological Station, Michigan, USA - KBS S3-4 metaG | ecosystem: Host-associated > Plants > Roots > Rhizosphere > Soil | place...
AACGATCGACTTGCTGCTGCTCGACGGCGCGAAGTCGCTCTATCGGGACGTGCTCGACCGCGTCGGGCCCAGGCTGCGGACCGGCGCGATTATCATCGCCGACAATGCCGACCATAGCCCGGATTATCTTGACCACGTGCGTGACCCGGCGAACGGCTACATGACGATGCCGTTCTCGGACGAGGTGGAGCTCACGATCCGGCTTTGAAAACAGGACTAATTGGCAGCGGGAACGGCCAGTATTAAGCGCCTTTTTGACAGTCCGCCTAGAGATAACCTTGGCAGGTTTTGGCAGAAGCGGACGTCAACGGTGCCTGATCTGAACGACCAGATCTGTGTCGGCTTCTGCCGCTTCTTGCGTATGCCAGCGCGGCGGCAGAAGCCCGCCGACTTTCCGGACGGTCCCCGCCCGGTTTCGTCTTCCCGTTTGCCGCCGTACATTCAGGTGCGCGGAGCACCGCTCCTTGGAGGTCGCCATTATGGCTTTGAGGGGAGTTGGGTGAGGTGAGGGATTTCTTAACGCTGGCCATCTAGCCGCGCTTTCGAACGGGCTGCGGCCGGCACGATAGGTACAAATTGGCTGTGACGAGGGGAGGTCCAAATTGCCTGGCTTGACCGATATGGAAGAATTACTGGCGACCGTGCCGGAGCCTGAAATCCGGGACTATCTACGCGAGGCGATGGTTTGTTACGGCTCTGGTGCCTATCGCGGCTGCGTCGTGCTGGTCCATACTGCCCTCTTTGAAGGCCTTCGACAGCGATTGTTGGTGTTGAGCCCGGTCAATTCGGCTGCCAAGGCGGTATCCAACGTCATTGAACCGCTGGCGTCCGCCCAGAAAGTTTTTGAACTGCAACTCGTTCAGCAAATGAAGTCGGGTTCAATTATTACACAACTCGAGGCGGATATTCTTGAGCAGCTTAACAGGCAGCGCAACAAGGCGGCACATCCGTCAGGGCACAACGTAACTGCGGAGGAGGCAAGGTTCGTCTTTTCCGAGTCGATCCAGAAGTTCCTTTCAAAGCCTATCCGCCAAACGTCGGTGCTTGTTCAGAACATCGTCGATCGCCTCGATGGTCCCAACTTTTTCCCGGGGACTCAACTCGGCGACATCAAGGTCATCGTCGATCAAGAAACCGAGAATCTCGACGATGCGGCAATGCCGCAGCTGATTGCGAAACTCATCGGCGCCATCGAAGGCACCCAAGCAGATGCTGCGAAGAATGGCCAACGGTTCCTGATCGCGCTTGCCAGCCGTAGTGATCCCGTAATACGAGCGTTGATCGCGAAGCAGTTTTTCGACGCGAAGACAGCTAACGATACGCATGCCGCCCTGGCTTCGACCTTGGTGACGAGCGATCCTCACTTGCTCAACGGCCTAAAGCCCGGGACGTTGGTGCGGGTGCGTGCGCTGCTCTTGCTACACGCTCAGACCGTCGGAGTAGCTGTCCCTTATTTCGAACTTCGGAACCCGGCGCACGCCCTCGCTGCAATCATCGCCGAACTTGGCGAGGCCTTCGCAACTGGCCAATACACGGCCTTCACCGACTGGATCATCGACCAAGCGCCGCTGGCGCCCGAATTCGTATCAGCCCTAACTGATGCGCCGATTCTATTCGACAGGCTCTTTAGTGGTTATCTGGGACGCGCATCCAATTCGCAGTGGGATGTCTCGAATCCCTTCGCTACGGGAGCGCCTGCGCTAGATGCACCGCTATCCGCGATTCTCAGCGACGAGCAGGCGTTCCGTTTCATTGCGGCGATCGCGCGAGGTGCCGACTGGAATGGCTATGGACCGTTGGAGCTTGCCAACGCCAAGTTTGCCGCTTTGCCGAGCCTGAAGGCAAAAGCGATGGCGTTCGCTGCTGCGGATGCAGCCACAGCGTTCCAACACGTTCAGCAGTGCGGTCTCACCCATACGCTCGCCGAGTTCCAAACTGCCTACTTCTAAATCAGGCCCTTCTTGGACGCTTTGCGCCGCCATAGCCGACGTTGAAGCCGTAGTTCCGCTGCCGTAAAAGCCGCCGCTCGTAGCTGAGCCCTGAAATCAGATATAGAATTTGAACGGAAGCTTTGGCTCGCCATCCATCGGTGCCGATATCAGCACGTCGCCCACTGCGTTGGCGAACCGGATTGTGACCGGCAGTCGATCGTTGTGAAGACAACTGTTGAAGTTGATTTTGGTCAGACCCATCACATCCTTAAGCACAGTATCAAGGGAACAAATGCCCCGCGCGACTCGCACAGAAATGGGGTTGGGTGTCTCGGGTCCCATGTAGGTATCGAGGCGCGGCGCGTAGCCGGATGTCCACAGGAATGCGTGGCGGTTGGAGGTCTCGAGCGCCGTCCCGCGAATGACCGGATAACCGCCCGGCCGGTAGAGTTTCACATTGTCCTTTGCGTCGGAGATCTGGACGCCGACCAGATTGGTTTCTTCTCCGCAAGCGGACTGGAACCCCAGCCACTCTTCGTCGGTAAAATTGGAGGGCGCGTGGATGAAGAGCTCGCGCGGTGGTGCGTTATGGAGTCGCTCATATTCCCCGACGACCATACTCACTAAGTTAGCAGCCGCCGGCTCATCTAGGTGGAACTGCCGGGAATCAGTGTGAAACCAAGGCCCCAGCGCGCCTCGGAACACGACACCCTCGCCATCGGAAAGGAACATCTGCGCGGCGCAGCACGCATGGCGGGCGTCCGCGGACAATTCGCTGCGTTTGTAGACTAAGCCGACATAGCAGACGCCCGGGCGGACATTGGCGAGCTGCCAAGGTTTGCCGCCCGCCTTGTAATAGGCGCCGGTGCAAAGCTTCCACGCGATCGTAGCCGGATCCTCGACACGACGTATTGGCATGCCGCTCTCTCGCTTGAACTCGTCAGGCGTCAAGGTCGTTTCACGAACAATCTGAGTAACGATCCGCTTCGAGAGCAGCCTTGCCTTGAGCTGTCGCCGGAAATGGGTGGCATATTGATAGACCGCCGCTTCCCGCTCATCGTCCCCGAACAGGGTTGGCTGCCTCTGCAATTGGCGTGCCCGTGCAACCGTTATCGAGACGACGCCGGCGCTTCGTTCGGACTTGGGGACGGAAGACTTGGGACGCCCTAGTGAGTAGACAATTTCCGGAATGATGACGAACCAAAAGGCCGGCGGATTCTCCATGCGGTCTGCTTCGGCAATGAGGCGCGCCACATAAACATCGACCGCGCCGCGCACAGCTTCGTGCCGATTGTCGATCTTGAGAATGCGCTCCAATTCACCTTCGTCTAGGTCGTCGATCACGCGTACCGGCTCATCAGGCCAAGCCGCGTGAAAGGCCTGCTCGAAGCCAGGGAAGGGGACATGCTGGGGCTCGACCTCGCGGGAGCGCAGCCCGGGCTTGGGAATCTCGATCACCCGGGTGATCGAAGCCGACCAGCGGCGAAACCGTTGGACGCCCTGCGCAGTGCCGATGACGCCATAGCGAATGCTCGGCAGGTCCCGGGGATCGCCAACCGGACCATAGAGAAAGAGACCATCACGTGGATAGGCCAGCTTTTGCCCCATCGCGAATTCAAGCGTAGGTTCGCGCATATAGCGCACCCGCGGATAAGTCGGCGCGCTACGCTGCGTCCGACGCGTCTTCGATTTCGTCGAAGCCATCATCGTCGTCCTCATCAATGGTAGGATCGTCTTCATCGCTCATCTGGTCGTCGCCGGCGAGCGGGATGCTGACGGGCGCGGTCCACTGCATTGGCGGAATTTTGAGAGCGATGCTTTCGCTGCTGCTCATGGGTACTTCGAGGACCGCTTTTCCCTCCGCCATCCAGTGCAGGAACGCCAGCAGCATGTCCCGCCAGCGTGCGTTGCGCCAGCCCTTGGCAAACGAGCGACGTTGGCGATGCATCTTCTTCACATCGTCCATCGCATTCTGGCCATCGGTACTAAAAATAAGGCGGCTGAGCACCCGCACATGGCGAACTGGTGCAGTGCGCGCGGCCACGGAAATACCGAAATGCCAATGCAGGCCACGCTTCGAGGAGTAGCCCTGAATTTGCCGAGAGCCCGACCATTGACCCATCTGGAACGCGACCTGATTGGATGGCGCCACATCGGCGCGCGCCCACCAGGCCAGCTGAGTGCCAGACAGCTGGTAGGGTTCCAGCTGCCGGCTCCGAAAAGCGGCTTCCAAACCTTGGCGTACAAGGTCGGCAAATATGTTGCGGGAGACCCAAGGCTCGATCGCATTTTCTTCCCAACCCTTGTCGAGAAAGGCTCCCAGCGATAGCGAGCCCGCCGCGCGCAGGGGAAGGCTTGGCCCGAAATGATCCTGCAGGTCATGGGCCGGCGCGAAGGTCAAAAATCCCTCGCGGAACGGGACCAGCGGCCACGGCGCACCCTTGAGGCTCTTGTCGATCGCGGCCTGAGGCACACCATCTGGAAAGCGAAACTGGCGGATGCGCTTGGGTACTGCGTCCATCAGCAACCAGTTGGAGATGAGGGCCTCTGGCTGCGACTGGATCCGCCTGGCATTAATAAGATGCACGTCGCGCCAGACGCTGCCATTCACGGGTTCGGTTCGGGGTATGCGGTAGGTTAGCCCTAAGACATCTAGCAACTCGGCCAGACCTGCGGCCCAGCTCTTCTCAAAATCGATATATTGGGCATGGGCGATCAGAAAGGGTGCTTCGAACGGCGCCAGCTTCAAGGGGATGATGAACTCCTCGTCACCAATCCGGCGTGCGATGTCGGACGCAATCTGTATCTCGTTGCGGACGCCCTGCTTGTCGACCGAGACCGGATCCGCCACCAGGAGCACTTTGGCCGCGCGATGGCGTAGGGCATGTTCGAGCTTGCGCTGCCAATCATCGCCGCCCTTGAGGCGCAGGACGTCAGCCCAGACCTCATAGCCCATCGCCGCCAGCTTGGCGCCGAGCCAGAGCGTGAACATGTTCTGCTCCGGGCTTGCGTGGCTGATGAAGATCGCTTCGCGTGGTTCCTCTTGGTCCAATGCGGCTCCTCGCACCTGTTTTGTTCTCCACCCATACCTTGTCTGGACGCATGACGCGACCGCCAATTGAGACGGGTTCCGTGAGAACCGAGGCTACGAAAATGTGTTGGCTCGTCCTGTCGCGAAGATCGATCTTGAAAAACTTCACTCTCGATTCGTGGTCATTGCGCTGGTTAAGCAACCGAGCCAAACTCATGGTTGCAAACCGGGGAGGTATCAATGGCGGAGCCACGCGCGTTCATCAGCTTTGACGTCGACAATAACAGTAACGAGAAAATGCTCTTCGCAGGGCAGGCCTGGCATTCAAAGACACCGTTTAGTCACGAGGATTGGTCAGCGAAGGAGCCAATGGCTCAGTCGCAGTGGGAAAATCTCGTAAAGGCGAAAATCAATAAAACTCACTTGATGATTGTTCTTGTTGGAAAACACATGAGCACAGCCACGGGCGTCGTGAAAGAGATTGCGATGGCGAAAGCTCAAGACGTTCCATATTTCGGCGTGTATGTCGGTGGTGCCGATGCAAATAGCACGCTTCCGGTCGGATTGGCGCGGAATCGCACGATCCCTTGGACTTGGGATGGCGTCGCCGCTGCGGTCACTCAGATGATGGGTGAAGGCAAGAACAAGAAATGAGATGCTGGCTGCGGGTACGGTGGGTAGCGACGCTGCCCCAGCAGGATTGCCTCTGGTGAAAGGCCAACAGTATTTACAAGGCCAATCCGTCTCTGATCGGCGCAAAGTCGAGCAAGCTGAGCGCCTAGAACAATACAAGTTGATGGTCGAAATGGCGGATAGGGTTAGCCAACGGCGGCAGGTGGCTAACTCGTTCTACCTTTCGATAAACACGATTCTGGTCGGCGGATCAGCCTATTTTGGAGGCGGCACCCCTCCCCTCAAGACAGCGTTGTTGGTGTCGCTGGCTGGCGTGCTGGTTTGCCGATATTGGAGCCGATCTATCCTCAGCTATAAAACGCTCAACACGGCCAAGTTTGGTGTGATCAACGACATGGAACGGAAGCTGGTCGAGCAACCTTTCACGGAAGAATGGGCAAGGCTCGATCCAGATGGTGACGGCAAGAAGCACAATTCCTTCTACGAGACTGAGAAGTTCGTGCCGCGCGTGTTCGTTGGAATCTACGTCTTTCAGGCTGTGACCGCGATCCCCTGGCAATCGCTATGGCAACGCTTGCTCGCGTTCGCCTGTTAGAAGGGTAGGAAATGAAAATCGGTGTAACTGGCCATCAACAGCGTGAGGGTATCGACTGGCGGTGGGTTAGGTCGCGCATCGACCAATATCTCGCGGGAAAATCGATCATCTTCGGTTATTCCAGCTTGGCGGCGGGCACCGATCAAGTCTTTGCAGACGCCGTGCTGGATGCGGGTGGCAAGCTGATAGCTGTCGTTCCCATTGAGGGCTATGCTAGCCAGTTCGAAGATGAACCGCTCAAGGAGTATGAGAGACTTCTCGCAATGGCCCAGATTGTCGATTTGCGATCGAAAAAGCCCGACGAGGGTGCCTTCCTAGATGCAGGAAAATGGATCGTCAGAGATGTGGATCGCATGGTTGCCGTTTGGGATGGTGAGGACGCGGTCGGACGGGGCGGCACTGCTGACATTGTGGCATATGCCATGTCCCTGGGACGGCAGGTCCATCACATCGATCCCATCAAGCGAACGATCACAGATATTTAGCGCGCAACGTCCGATCCGCTAGCGCCTCGGAAACTTACCTGAGTATAAGCGGCCTTAGCGCGATTTAGTCCCAGAATCGCTCCGCCCCCAAAGTCGACAAGCCGGCACCTCAAGGCCTATCTGAACCAAAGGCGGCTTGCCCGATCAACCAGCCCGAAGCGGACTTTCGGGAGCGTCCGCAATCACGGGCGTTCTGGCTTGCGCGCCGTGACAATCATCCGCTCTCCTGCATCCTTTTGCTCCATATTCATGGTCCGCGCCGCCATCCATTCGGGCACATGCCAGCTTGCCGGCAGGGACCGGGCAATGGCTCCGGGCAGAACGGCCCAAACGATGATGCCGACGAGCATCCCCGCTGCCACGCACCATATCTGGCGCTCGACCTGCCGATCGGCGGCCTGGCCGCGCTTCACGACACTGTCGATCCACCCGGCTGATCGATCGAGCGCGGCGCGGGCAGTGTCGAGCATGCGTCGGTCCTCGATGCGGACCGCCTGAGCGGCGAGGTTGATCTGCTTCGCCATTTCGGCTGGCGTCAACGAGACCGCCGGGTTCTGTTCGACGGCGGCAAGCCGGGCGCGGACATTGCCCAGACTGCGGTCGATGCCATCGAGCGCCGCAGTGTGGTCGGGAATTCGTTCGCGCGCCGCCGTCAGATTGGCGACGGCATTGTGCAGGAGGCTGAGCTCGTGCCGCACGGCCTCGAAAGCCTGCGCGGTGGTCACTTCGGTGTCGGTGGTATCGGTCATGAACGGCAGGCTAGACCTTGCCTAATTCAGAATGCCAGACGCTGGAACCTCGCTGGAAGCGGTGAGATTTGTGGGCGTGTCGGCGCGCATGGCATTGAGGCGCCGTGAGATTGTGCCAAGCAGTGAAGGCTCTGCGACTCGGGCCTTGGACTCGCCTAAAGCCCCAGCCCGCGACCCCGGCCAAGATCGAGGCCGTGCTCGAACGCGAGCTGGGCGCCAAGTTTGCGCTGGCTGTCCATCATGGTGATCCCAAGCTGGGCCTTGCGAATGGCGAGGAGGGATTCGAGCTGCGGATCGCGCTCCAGGCTCTTGGCCATGTTTGCCATGGCCGAGCGGGCACTCTTATGGGCGTCCATGTCGCCGGCTGCGTAGTGGCGATCCGCACTGGCGCTGAGCTCATTCCAACGGCTGACGAACCGGTCGGCGCGAAGCTCTGGATTGGTGCGCAGCTCAGTTTCCAGCTGAAGCGCGCGGATCGCGCGATTGGCACTGCCGCGTGCCGCTTCGCTCGCCAGGCTGGGGTCCTTGGCATAGGCCGCCTCGGCGTCGCGAGGTCCATGAGGGCGCAGGTCCTCGAACGCCTTGCGCGCGGACTTGAGCTCAGCGAGCTGCTCGCCGCTTTCGCGGTCGCCATGGGCACGCGCACTGTTGATGCCATCGATCGCCTTGGCATGGCGCTTCAGCGCCTCGGTCCGCTCGCGCCGCAGCTGCGCCTCGCGGGTTTCGGGGCTGGTGGTCGTCGAGGCGGGTTCGGGTGACGGCGCGACCGGCTGGAGCAGCTCTTTCGGTACCGTGAGCCGCAACCCATCGAAGCTCACCCGTTCGGGGACGATCGAGAAGTTGGGCACCTTGAGCTTGAGCCCGTCGAAGATGCCGCGCCTGGGCTGCACTTCGCGTGCGGGCTCGGGCATGGGGGTATAGTCGGATGCCATATCCTTGCCACGCTCGCGGCCGAGCGTGCGGACAAGCCGGCCCCGATCGGCGAAGTCATCCTTGCCGTAGTGCAGATCGACGCTGTCCCGGTGGCGCGAGAGCGCGACGTAGGAGGCATGGCGATCGAGCCCGGGCGTCGCCAGTACATGGACGCTATCCACCGTCATGCCCTGCGCCTTGTGGATGGTGGCGGCATAGCCATGATCGATATGGGCATAGTCCTTGAGGTTGAAGGCAATGGACCGGCCGTCATCGGTGCGCACGCGCATGGCGATCTGGCTCACCTCTTCCACCGTGCCGAGCGTACCGTTCTTCACCTCCAGGCTGCGCTCATTCTTGAGGAACATGACGCGGTCACCCGAAGCAAAGGACCGCTCGCCGCGCTCGACCTCCAGCCCAACATTCTCGCCGAGCATATCGGCGGCGCGCATGCGCCCACGCGCGGCATCGTTCAGTTCGCGCACTTCGACATTGGTGTGGGTGAGGATGATCCGGCTGGCGTCGGGATTGGCCATGCGGCCACGATCCCAGTGATCGATCAGGTCTTCGCGGGCCTGTTCGCGTGTCTCGACGGCATGGACATGGCGCGCCTCTTCGTAGGCCGTCAGCGCCTCGTCGGTGCGGCCGGTGGCAAGCTGCCTCGTCGCATCGCGCTGCCAGTCCTCGGACTGGCGGCGGATCGTGGTGATCTCGACTGCGCCGTGCCGCTCGGCGATACTGCGGAACGAAGCGCCGGCTTCGATCGCCTGGAGCTGCTCTGGATCGCCGACCAGCACCACCTTGGCACCGCGCTTTTCGGCCTCGGTGATGACGCGCTCCATCTGGCGCGTGCCGATCATACCGGCCTCGTCGATGACGAGGATCGATTTGTCGGTCAGCAGCTCGCGATCCTGGCCCCATTGATGCTCCAGGCTGGCGATGGTCCGGGACATTATGCCCGAGCCGCTCTCGAGGTTCTCGGCGGCAATACCCGAGAGGGCCGCACCGTGCACGGTGTAGCCTGCCGACTCCCATGCTTCGCGCGCTACGCTGAGCATCGCACTCTTGCCGGTGCCGGCATAGCCGATGACATTGCTGATCCCGCGCGAACCGGTGACGTGTTCGAACGCACCGCGCTGCTCGGGCGAGAGCACCATACCGTGTTGCTCTTCGGCATGGGTGAGCGCCCGTTCCAAATGGCGTTCTGCAACGGCATGATGGCGCCGCGCGTCGAGCGTTATGGTCGCACGTTCCAGCCGCTGCTCGGTCTCCAGCATTGCGCGCGAGGTGAACCGGTCATCGCCGCGCCCGTCCTGGCCGAGTTTGACCAGCTCGGGCGACGAGCGAACAGCGGCCATCACCGCATCGAACTGATCCTTGCCCTCACTGTGCCGGTGCACGAACATCGCAAGGTCGCGGCTGGTGAAGGTCGATTGCTGGCGGGTGATCGCATCGAGCGCGATTTGTGGATCGGCAAGCAGCTTCTCGCCGTTGGCCCGGGCAATGGCGTGGTGCTCTTCGAGCCGCTCGCTGGCGAGGCCTTGCTCGGCCATGCGCGAGGCGGCAGGACCGATCTTGTGCTGCGGCTCCAGCTCGATGCCCTGCGCTTCCAGCGAGCGGTGATCGATCCGCGCGTCGATATCGAGTTCGGCGAGGCGGGCGTTGACGTGTTCGGCCCAGGCTTCGCGCCAATGGGTGAGAAGCTCGGTCTTGTTCCACTCGCGCACCTTGGCGCCGAAGCCTTCGTCGGTCACTTCGCGCATGCCCAGCATCACATGGGCATGCGGCTTGGCGAGGCCGTCGGGTCCCACATCCCAATGGACATTGAGATCGGCGACCATGCCCCGGTCGACGAACTCGCGCTGGACGAAGTCGCGAACCAGTTCGATTCCATCGGCCTGGCTCATCTCTCTGGGAATCGCGAACTCGACCTCGCGGGCAAGTTGCGCGTCCTTGCGCAGTTCCGCCGCCTCGACATCGTTCCAGAGCTGCTCGCGATTCCGCCATTCCTCCGGCGCGCCGTCGGGGAGCAGCACTTCGCTGTGCACGACGCCGGCCTTGTTCGAGAAGTCGTGGTGCCGGTCGAGCCGATCGTCGCGCAGGCGCGAGGCCGAGCGGTAGGCGGCCGAGGCCACCGCCGAGGAGCCAGCGGCGCGAGAGATCACTTTGGCCGAGAAGTGGTAGATCGCCATGACGGCGATCCATTTACACTCAAAAGCGCACGTCGGCACGACGTATAAGCGCGCCCTCGAAAGATTTCATCAGTCTCGGGAACACGAAATCTCAGGAGATTTCACGATGTTGTGACTAATCGACGATGCCGATAAATGATCCGTCCGCCCCATGCAAGAAAGGCCGGACCGATGCGCAAACCCCGCGATTATGACGCCGAACTCAAGGCACTTACCGACAAGGCACGGCAACTGAAGAGCCGCAAGCAAAGCCAGCTTGGCGAACTAGTCATGGCGACGGGTGCCGACGACCTGACCATCGAGGAACTGGCCGGGGCCTTGCTCGCTGCCGTCACCGCTGAGCGCTCGGCAAGGGAGGCGTGGCGCAAGCAGGGCGCTGCGTTCTTTCGCGGGGAGCGCGAAGCCGCTGGCAATCGCGCTGGCCATGAACAAGGCGGCGCTGCGAAGGACGACGGCCGCGCGCAATCGCCTTCAGGCGAAGCAGGCGCGGCGTGACACCCGTGACTGGCAAGTGAAGCGGCGCGAACGCACCCGGCATTTGATCGAACTGGGCGGGCTCGTCATGAAGGCAGGCCTCATCGAACTCACCGAAGACGATCGCGCGGTGATCCTCGGGCTGTTGGTCGAGGCGGCAGCAAAACTGCACGGACCGGATCGCGAGCAGATGCTGACACTGTGGCAACGGCGAGGGAAGCGAGCGTTTGCCGATGAAGGGTCAATCGCGGCGATCCACTCCGGCACACCGAATTGAACGCCCGGCGATCAACGCGTGGGATCACTGTTTGAAACAATGCTCGCGATGCCAAGACAGGAAACTGGGATGCGGCCTGTCCACGATCCGTGTGGGCGGCATCGCAAAACCCGTGCGATTGACCAGCGAGCGAATGCCGTCAGGATCGTTCGCTTGCCGGCTGATCAGGATTTCCAGATCGTCCTTTAAGCTGATGAGCCCCCGATCGAACATCCAATGGACCGTTCCTGACAGGGCGAGGCCGTTGTTGACGATGTCGGGGCCGCCTCGTTCGACCGGTCGTATGTGGGCGGCTTCAACCTCGGCCCGGCCCCCGCCATTGATGAGCTTGAGGCCCGTGATCGCACACCGCGCGTCGTAGGCGGTGACGACACGGCGGCGGAACAACCGGTCCCGCACCAATCTCGACCCGAGGTAGGCGACCCGGTCCCGCTCGATCTCGTGAAGGAAGGGCGTCCGCTCCTCGCGCAGGGAATTGTCACTCTCGCTATCGACGCGCGGCAGGAAATAGTCCTCCTCGGCAGTGCCGAGATCGATGATGCGATTGAAATCTGCAATTGAAAGGGGGCGAACTGCGGACTGTGCCCGGCCCGATATTTTGCCGGCCTCGTTGAGCACACCGCGCTCGACCAGGCCGAGCGGACCGTTGAACGGCACAGGGTTGACGAAGTCGAGATATGTGCCCGGCTCGATCAGCGCCAAGTACATATCCTTCGCCTTGGGATCGGGCACGACCTGGGCGACTTTGGCGACGGCAAAGTAGCCGCGCGTGCCCTGGATCTTGCTCGGCTCGTAGTAGATGATCCAGTCATCGACACAGGCGCTCACACGCCCGAGATACTGATGGGGAAATTGATATCGTTCGGCCGGACTATCGTCGTAGATGGAATCCGATCGATGAATGAAAACGCCCTTGCCCATCGATCACGAATAGCCGGTCACCTGGGGCAATGAAACTCTTCGATGGCGAGCCATTCAACCCGCTTCGCGTGCCGTCGCTTCAAGCTGGGCAATGCGCTCGGAACAGATTTCGTGGACGACGCGGCCCAGTTCCTCGACGCGTTCGCCGAGCCAGGTCAGCTCTTCCGCGCTGATCCGGTAGTGCTTGGAGTAGCGCGCCTTGACGTAGGCCTCCCTGAGCTTTTCGAACATCGCGCGCTGCTTACGGTTGCCGCCCGGCCAGACGTGGGTGAGGCGGGCGTCAAGCCGCTCGGCCTGCGTGCGTAGAAAACCGAGATTGTGGACGTGTGGCGTATAGAAACTCACCACGAGTAGGACGCAGTGGTACATCCTCTCTGCGGCTTGGTGCATGTTGAATGCAGCTTCCCGAAAGCCGCCATCTGCCGCCAGAAACTCGGCGGCTTTCTTGAACCGTGCAGCACTGGGAAACCACTCCTCGAAATACTCCTTTGCCATGTCCAGCGCGGCATGGGGCGTCTTCGGCTTGGGCTCGTGCAGTTCGGTGTCGTCGCTCTCGTATAGCGCGATGCCGTCGCGGACGACGTCGATGAAAAAGTAGCGTCCATGCGCCAGCCCATCGTTCACCTCGCCGAGCGTGTGCACGATGAAGTTGACCGGGGTCTTGATGGTGCCCGCAATGCCATATTCGCGCATCAAGCGGTCATCGACCTTGGCCCAGTATTTCACCCGATCCGTCAGCCGCTTGTCGTTTACCACGATGAGCAGGTCATAGTCCGACTTGTAGCCCTTGGCGGTGTGCGGCTCATCGACCCAGTTGCCGCGCGCATAGCTGCCGTAGAGAATGACCTTGAGCACGCGGCCCTTCTTCTTCCACTCGTGCTTGGCGAGCGCGAAGGCATCCTCGAATTCCTCGAAGATGAGCTGGAGCACGCGCTCCAGCTCGCGTTGCTTGTTCGCGGGGAGATGATCGAGATCGCTGCGCATGCTATTGTCTCTACCCTGTCGGGCTTGCCGCGTGATGGCAAGTCATTGGGCTGCAAGCCATCACGCTGGGCATGTTGATCACCACGGCCATAGGCGCAGCCACCATGGTTCGGGTTCGCGCAGGGTGCGCGTGAAGAGGATGAGCGCTGCGGTGAATTCGGCCTGCACCTCGTCGGCGCTGATGCCGTGGCGCTCGGCCAACTCTGGGTAGCTGGTCTCCTCGAAACGCATCGCCCAGAAGATCGCGCGCTGAAGCTCGGTCATCCGGCGCAAGGCACGATGCCCTCGCCGCCGAAACACATGGGGTGGAAGCCGATCGGTCATGACCGTACCTTCCCGCCCGAGAGGAGAAAGTCCGCCGCCTTGCTGGCTGCACTTGCGGCCCGAAAGATCGCCTTCTCGTCGGCGCGAAGCACGGCCAACCACGCGCCGATGTAATCCGAATACCGGACCGTGGGCTGGATGCCGAGCGAAGCGCAGGTGAAGGCCGCTGCCATTTCCGCGACAAGCTCTTCCTTGGCATAGGCAGCCGATCCGAAGGCGCCGGACTGATCGCGGTTCAACCGGCTCATATGGCCGCTGTGATGCCCGAGCTCATGCAGCGCCGTCCGGTACCAGTTGACGGGATCATGAAAGGCGGCCTGCGGCGGCACCTGCACATAGTCCTGTGTGGGCGAATAATAGGCCTCACCGCCGCCAATCCGGAAATCCGCACCGGTCGCTACAATTACGCGGTCGGCCTCGGCAATTGCCAGGACCGGATCGGGCAGCGCCGGAATGCTGGTCAGCTCCTCGGAAAGCCCTTCGCACTGATCGACGTTGAACACGGTGAAGCGTTTCAGGAAGGCAACGGTCCGCGCCTCCCGGTCCTCGCCGCGCGCCTTCTCGGCCTCATCCCTGGGCGTGAAACGGTCGGCATAGCAGATGACCGTTCCCTTTTCCCCGCGCCGCACATGTCCGCCTGCCTTCTCGGCCTGCTTGTAGGTCAGCCAGCGCTGCGAGCCGTAGCCCTGTTCGATCCCCGAAGCCCACAGGATCAGCACATTGATACCGGAATAGACCCGCCCCGACACGCCATTGTGCGGCATCGTGCAGGGACAGCGCGCGGCATCCCAAGGCTGCACCCATGGGAGCCTGCCTTCCTCGAGCTCCGCAATGATCCTGGCGGTCACCTCACCATAGAGGCTCTGACGCTCTGATGTGCTCATGGTCCTTCACTCCTTTCCAAACCGCCATTGACCGGCGCCAGGGTGGCGGGGGGCGGCAGGAGCGGACCAAGAGCCCCGCCGGCCAAAGGCGGGGCGCACCCGAAGGGCTGAAACGGAGTGGAAGACCCGGCAAGCGAAGCGGACGGGTTGCGCGCCGCCGAGGCGGGGCTATGGGGCAGCGACGCCCCCCGCCACCTTGACGCCGAGGCTACGCCGCCGCGCCACCAGCGCGGCGACCACTTACAGGATGCATCGCATCCCGC